>Ga0315294_10009474_pt1 | contig 10702 bp, 7 predicted proteins | sample YL17G13_40_MG_FD_203626 | JGI IMG/M metagenome (GOLD analysis project Ga0315294, IMG submission 203626) | Sediment microbial communities from Yellowstone Lake, YNP, Wyoming, USA - YL17G13_40 | ecosystem: Environmental > Aquatic > Freshwater > Lake > Sediment | place: USA: Wyoming | collected... | reverse complement strand
CGCCCTGCCCCGCCCGGCCGTCCTGGTGGACTGCACGGCGGGGGGCGCCATCCCGGACGCCCTGTACGGGCGGGCCCTGGGCGCCGGCGTCAGCGTCGTCACGCCCAACAAGGCCTTCGGGTCCGGCCCGGGCGGGGCCTTCGCGGCGGGCGTGGCGGCCGCGGCCGCGGCGGGCGCTCGGTACTGCGGGGAAGCCACCGTCGGCGCGGGCCTACCCGTCCTGTCCACGCTGGCGTCCCTGGTCGACACGGGCGATGTCGTGGAACGCGTTGAGGGCGTATGGTCGGGCACGCTGTCTTACCTTTTCAACGCTTTGGAGGCCGACCCGGCCCGCCCCTTCTCAGCCATTGTCGCGGACGCCAAAGCCGCCGGCTACACGGAGCCTGACCCCCGGGACGACCTGTCCGGCACGGACGTTGCCCGTAAGGTTGTCATCCTAGCCCGGAAGGCGGGCGTGGAGGTGGAGATGAAGGACGTGCCCGTGGAGAGCCTGGTGCCGGCGTCGTTGCAGGCCGCGCCCGACGCGGACGCCTTCCTGGCGGGCTTGCCCGAGCACGACGCCGCGATGGCCGCCAGAGCCAGGGCGGCGTGCTCCAGGGGGGAGGTCCTGCGGTACAGCGCGTCCGTGGACGTGGCGGCCAAGACCGCGACCGTCGGCCTGGTGTCCATCCCGGCCACGGGCCACCCGCTGTCTGGCCTGAGGGGCGCCGAAAATGCGTTTGCCTTTGTGACGCGCCGGTACCCGGGGAGTGGGCCCTTGGTCGTGCGGGGCCCGGGGGCGGGGGCGGACGTCACGGCGGCGGGCGTGTTTGGAGACGTGCTGGCGGTGGCGCGGGCGGCGGGAGGAGCGGTGTGATTGTGATGATGGAAGAAAAATAATGAAAATGAAAATGAATAGGTTGGTCAACCTCCTCCGCACGCCCCAGCCGCGCAGCACCCGTCCTCTTCTGCCACCCTCGCCGCCCCTTCCACCCGCTCTACCCCCCCCGCCTCTTCCACCGCTTCCGCCTCCGCCGCGGCCGTGGACGTATCCTGGAACCACCGGTGCGTGGAGAAGGCCTCACCCAACAGCGCGTGCGTCACATCGCCCGTCTCGGCGGCCGCCGCCGCGTCCGCCGCCGCCGCGTCCACGTCCGCCACGCACGTAATCGGGTGCGTCACTTCCTGTAACAGCCCGTCCGCCAAGGCGTACACCAGCCCATGCACGGCCAGCGCCTGCCCGCGCGCCCAGGCGGCCTGGACAATGGGGGCGACGACGACGTTGAAGACCTGGTGCACCACGTTCAGTTCCACCAGGCGTTGCCACCGCGCGTCGGGCCCGCCCGGCAGCCTCCGGAGGGCGGCCGCGTGGCGGTCCCGGGTGGCGCGTATGTCGGAGACCCAGTGCGAGACAAAGCCGCCGGTCGTGGCGGGCATGGTCAGCGCTGCCTTCACGGCCCCGCACCCATAGTGACCGCACACGATCACGTGCTTCACCTTCAGCACGTCCACCGCGTACTCCAGGCAGGCCATGGCATTCATGTCGCGGGGGATGGCCAGGTTGCCGACGTTGCGCTGGACGAACACGTCGCCGGGGGCTAAGCCCAGGATTTCGTTGGCCGGCACCCGCGAGTCCGCGCATCCGATCCACAGGTACTCAGGGGTCTGCCCGTTGGCCAGGCGCTCAAAGTAGTCCGGCCGGGTGGCCCGCATGGCGTCCGCCCATTTGCTGTGTGTTGTGAAAAAGAGATGATTGAGAGAGAGAAGTTTTGAGGGCGAGGTCGGCCAGGGTCCTCTCGCGTCACCCTTTTCTCCGCCACGCCCGTCGCCCCCGCTGCACCACCCGATTCCACTCAATTCATCGCAGGATTGTCCCACACTTACCGGTTGCTTTCAAGCAATGTCTCCAAAGAATGTCTCTGGCAGCAGGCGGCCTTTTGTTTTGGTTCTCGATCATCGCCCATTTCTGACGAAAACACCCACGTTAGTGCGGTCTTCATCTTTTTCAACCTCAACCTCAACTTTTTTTTCTAAGGATTACACCGCGTCCCTTCTAAGCTATCCCCGCCAGCCGCTTCAGCTTGGCGGGCGTCCTCTCGAGCAGGAGGTCGCCCGCCTCCCGCGGCGGCGACCCCCCAGGCGAGCACAGCAGGGACAGGCCACCACCGCCGCCGCCCTTCTTCACTTCAACCCGCCCGCTCCCGCCGCACGCGCCGCACGGGGTGGCGGCGCTCCCACCACCACCACCCGCTGCCCCGCCGCCCGCATAAAATTGGTGGGTGGCAATGCCCAGGATGAGGGCCGCCACGCCCAGGCTGGGCGACAGGGAGGCGTGGCCCAAGAACGCCGCGCTCAGCAAGGCTGTCAGCGCGGTTGCGCCCACGGACGACAGCTTCTTGGCCACCGCGTCGACGTGCTTGTAGAACACGCCCGCCAGCACGCCCTGGGCGGCGGAGACGGCGACAAGGGCGAGGACGGGGGTGGAGGTCGTGCCCGCGAACAGGGAGCGCGACGACGCAGCAGACACAGCAGCAGCAGCAGGCGCAGCAGGCGCAGCACCCGACCATAGGCACCCGACCACAGTCAGCACCCCGTTCCAGGCCAGCCCGAACGCGCACAACCAGAACGTCTGCTCCTGGACGGCCGACGCCGGGTCGGCCTTCATGCCCCGCTCGGCTAGGACGGCGGCCAGGGAAGGCACCAGGATGGCCGCGGCGACGGTGGCGGCGACGGAGGAAGAGGAAGAGGAGGGCGTGGGCGTGGGCGTGGCGGTCGGGGCAAGCGCGCCGGCAGCGGCAGCGCCGACGGCACCACCGCCTCCTCCCATCCTCCCGCCCACCCCGTGCGCTGCCACGCCCGCCGCCATCAGGGCCAGGGCCTGGCACTGGACCGTGCTGAACCGGCGCCCGCTCAGGGCCCGCAGCAGGAGGGCGATGGCGACGACCTTGAGCGATCCCAGCACGCGGGAGGTGGTCGGCGAGAAGTGGGCTTGGAGCGCGAACTTGAGGTAGCCGTTCACCGCGTACAGGGCGGCGGGTAGGGCCAAGGCACGAGCGCGGGCCGCCCGGGCGGCCAGGACGGCCCCGCCCCAGCCCCGCCCCAGGGTAGGCTCCCCAACCCCACCACCACCACCACCCAGGGACGCTCGCCGGCGCGCGCCCCGCCCCGCGGCGGCCAGGGACGCGGCGGCGACCGCGGTCTTGGCGGCTTCAACCAAGAAATTGACGGCGGCGGGCTGGTACGGGTAGTGGCCGGTGGCGTCTTTGGAGAGGTGGACCTGAGTTGAGGGTTTGGAGAGAGTTGAGAAAAACGCGCAGCGCGAAATGAGAGAAGAAGAAAAGAAAAGAAAAAAGGCAAGGGGAGTTTGTTGCCGCGCCTCCTTCTCTCCATTCTCCTCTCACCAGCACGGGCATCATGGCGATCAGCCACATGTCCGTCCCCACTAGCCACCACCGCCACAAATCGCCCGAGGGGCGGAGGGCCCGTCCCAGGCGGCGGCGGCGGGAGGAGGCGGCGCCGCCGTCGACCGAATGAAGCGACCGAGGCAGGTGGTGGTGCTGCGCTGTTGCCTGGGCGTGCCACACGTGCGCCGCATTGCGATGTGAGGTGGGCATAAGAGTGCGTGGGGCGGTCCAGATGACCCTTCTGAGCGGGAGGGGTGTGCGACAAGTTGCCGCGGGCTGAGCTGCAACTCTCTGCTTTCGAAAACGTGTGTGCTGCGCTCTGGCGCCTGTCTTTCTCTCACACTTCCCTTTTTCTCGCCGCCCAGCGCGCGCCCTATATCCCCACCCAGGCGCCCAGTTACCGGGAGCAGAGGCGTAGGGAGAGACGGGTGCACCCCCATGGCCCCACAGCCTCAGCGTCGCCGCCCCGGCCGGCTGGCGGTCGCATGCGCTTTAATGCTTTGTGTGCCCGCCGCGGCCGCGCCAACCTCCACCTCCACCTCCGCCCGCCCGACGCCCGACTTCCTGGTGATGCCCTCGGCTACCGCTCCGGCGGACCTGGCATCGGCCACCCCTGCGCCGCCGCCCACGCTGACGTCCGCCATGGCGTCCATCACTGCTGCTGCCGCCGTCGCGGCCGCGCCGGCCATCCCGCTCACCCGGGGCGGCGCGGCCACCACTTCTTGCGCCGGCTGTTCCGATTATGACCGCCGGGACGGGTTCACCTGCGCCCAGCAGGCGGCGTGGGGGTGCGACCGGTCCTGGATGCAGGGCTTTTGTGATAAGACGTGCGGACGCTGCGGGTGCGGGTGCCTGTGCAACGACGCGTCCCCGCGCGCGGACGCCAACTGCCGCCAGCTCGCGGACTGGGGCTTCTGCCCGCTGGATGAGAACCCCTGGATGGCGGGCGCGTGTGAGGTAACGTGTGGCCGGTGTGCGGTGGCGCTGGGCGACGATGGCGCCCGCGCTGCCTCCCCTCCAGCGGCCCCGACCTCCACCACTGCGTCGCCTGCGCCTGGCGACGAAAGCCACGCCCGGTGCGCTCCGCCGGCGCCGTCCTCGGGCGCCAACGTGTGCGAGCGCCGGTGCTACAACACCGTCGACGTGTCCAGGGCTTCCCCGTCCGTGCTGGCGGGGCGGGCGCGGGCGGCGGCGGGCGCACAGGCGAGCGCGTCCACCCCTGACGAGTTTGTGACCGTCTCCAAGAGCGGTGCCCTCACCCTCCACGGCGCGCCCTGGGTCTTCTCCGGCACCAACTTCTACTCCGCGCTCTACCCCTGGTGGACGCAGGAACAGGTTAAGGAAGCCCTGGTCGCCCACGCCGCCCGCGGCGCATCCGTGATTCGCGTGTTCGCTTTCACCAACGGCGAGAACAACACGGGCTTCGACATGACCCTCCAAACCCAGCCCATCCAGCCGTCCATCGGCGTCTTTTCCGAGGCCGCCCTGCGCCGCCTTGACCGCCTGATCGCGGATGCCGGGTCGACGGGTCTGAAACTCATCCTGGCCCTCTCAAACGTGTGGGATGAGGGCGGCGGGGCGCAATGGTACGTGGATAACGTGGATAACGCGGTCCTGCGCCCTGGCCCGCCCTCAACCTCCTCCTCAACCACCACCCCTAAATCCACGCGCCGCCCGCGGGAACTCTTCTTCTACGACCGCCGCATCATCGCCGCCTTTAAAGCGTACGTCCGCGTCATCGTCACCCGCACCAACACGATCACGGGCTTGCCCTACGCGCACGACCCTGCCATCATGGCGTGGGAGCTTTGCAACGAGCCGCAGACGGTCAGTTATTACGAAAGCGAGCGGGGCATGGTGCCGGGCGCGGCCCTGACGGCCTGGGCGGCGGAAATCAGTGGCCTCATCAAGTCCCTGGACCCGCACCACCTGGTCTGCATGGGCGACGAGGGGTGGCGGGCGGATGGCGGGGACGGCTCGAAGCCCGGCCCTCCTTTTCCTGCTACCGGCCTGACCCCGGCCCCGCCGCGCTCCCTGCCCGGGTACAGCTGGATGAATGACGGCGCCAAAGGCGTTGATGCGGTCGCGCTGGCTGCCCTGCCCACCATCGATTTCTTGACGGTCCATGTCTACGCCCCGAACTGGGGCCTGGGCGCGTCCTCGTACCTCGACCTCTTCACCCCCTTCCTGTCGGACCGGGCCGCGATCGCCCGGGCCGCGCGCAAGCCCATCATCCTGGAGGAGTTTGGGGCGCCATTCGGGTACGTCCCCGACCGGGATGCCTTCATCGCGTCCTACGCGGCCGCCGCCGCGGCCCTGGGCTACAGCGGCGCCCTCATCTGGCAGGTCTTCCCGTGGAGGACCCGGTCCTCTGCGGGCGCTGGCTTCGATTTCGACTACGACAAGGCCGGCGGCGCGGGCGTGAGCGCCATGTATGAGAGTTTCAATGCGCGGGCGCGGCTGGAGCGGGGCGAGTTCTGGAAATGAAAAAATGAAAAATGGAGGTCCAGCACGCAGTCCGAGTTTCGCGCCGGCCGCTTCTTTTTTTTTCGACACGCCCACACACACACCAAAACCCGCCGCTCGGCCGTCACTGCCGCCCTTGCGGCTCCATCCTCGCCGCAAAAACCACCCCTGCCTGGGGCGGGTCCGTGTGCTGCACAGAGAGGAAGTAGGCACAGCACATACGAAAAACAAAAAACAATGGACGCGCCGCGCCCCACGAAGACCCGGTCCTCCCTCAAGCGGACCGCCCTGGACGCGGCCGACCCGGCCGCCGCGCCTCCCGGCGGTGGTGGGGAGGACTCCCTATGCCGGGCGGTTAAACGGCTGGCCACGCACTCGCCGGGGCCGGGCGGAGGAGGGGTGAGTTTTTTTTATGGGAAGGAGAGCATTTCTCTCGCTGTCCCCCCCCCCAGAGTCTCCAATCCATCCTCACGCCCCTCGCTGCGCGAGCTCCACGCACACACACACACACACACACACACAGCCCGCCCCGGCCGCCACCTACCAACCCGTCCCCTTTGCCCTGGGCTGCAACCCGACAGATGTAGCAGCCGGGCTATCGACGGAAGCCCAGATGCGTGGTGGTGGCGGTGAGGCCGCAAGCGCCTGCCAGCTCCCACCACCCTTGACTACCGCAGCCGGGCCGCCTGGTGGCCTTGGTGGTGCCCTGCCGCCGCCTCTGCCCGCCGGCCCGCCGCCCAAACTACCCCAGGCCGACAGTCCTGGCTTGTACGGCACGCCCCGGCACGTAGGTCACCACCACCACCAGCGCACACCGCCGCCGGAACAACAACAACACCCACAAAATCACCCACCCTGCCTACCACCCCCGCCAGACACGCCCTACGACCTCGCCAATGCCCTCCTGCGCGACCTGCACTTTGACCGCCTGCGCCGGGTGGGGGTCGGGGAGGGTGGTGGAGAGGGACAGGATGAGGATTAGAGCGATAGAGCAGAGAAGAGAGTGGGGCTTGCGTGCACTTGTTTTTTTACCGAATGAGCACTAGAAAACAATCACAACCCCGCCCGCTCCTTTCCTACGCCTCCGTCTACCCCCTCCAACGCCTCCAAATCCCGCTGCCTCGCCCCCGCCGCCCGTAGCTGGCGGGCGATGAGCTCGTACGAGGTAAAGGTGAGGGCGGCGGCGGGCGTCGTGCGCAGGAGGTTGGTCCCACACCCGCGGTAGAAACCCACGGCGCCCGCATCGGCGAAAATGGCCCGGCAGGTCCGGGCGACCGCAGCCGGCGAGACCGACCCTTCCACGTGCATGTGCGAGCGGACGACCTCGTGGGGGTAGGTCAGGGCGGACGCCGCGACTTTGGAGGCGGCGGAGGCGAGGCCCAGGCCCGCGGCGCCCAGCTCGCCTGCCGGGGTCACAAGCCCCGGCGCGCGCTCGGCCAGCCCGGCCTTGAGCCGTTCGTACAGGGGGAACTGGATGGCGACGTGCGTGACGCCGACCAGGGAGGGCAGGAACCCCGCGTACAGGCCCCGCAGGCCTTCCTCGCGTGCGATGCGGAGCAGGGCGTCGGCCGCGCCCGTGTATAGGATGCCGCCCCCCGCGCGCACCGCACCGGCCGACCCCGCGCTGGCCAGGGTCTGCGTCTGCAGGCGGGTCTTCACGACCCACAGCGGGTTGGTGACGGCCAGGGTAGCAATGCCAGCCCCCGTCGCGGCGGCCATGTGCGAGAGCGGGCCGGTGCCGGGGGCCGGGTGGGAGGCGGAGGGCGGCGGGAGTGGCGACCCACCACCAGCACCAGCCTGCGCGCGCCGCGCGCGCGCAGCGCCCCGGGCGGCCGCAACCGCCTTCAGCCGGTCGTACACCGAAAAGTATACCGCCCAATTGGGGAGGAGGGCTACCAGGGTGGGGGTCAGGCCGCGGTACAGGCCGCGGACGCCCTCCTCCGAGACGATGGCGGTGAGGTTGACTGGGGGGAATGGGTGGGCATGGAGGAATGTGAGCATGATGATGGCAGAGGTTGGGAGGGATGGGATGGGATGTGAGAGAGTGGTTACTGCTTTTCTCTCTCGCGGCACGGCCTTTGAATGAAATAGAGCGAGAGAGAGGGAGGACACACACACACAGCGGCGCACACACGGGAGCACAGCAGCACACAACCCTCCTCAAATCCCTCCACCCTAAAACAATCACCTCCTATCCCCGTGGGCGCGCCCCGCTGGACCTGCAGCCGCGTCTTCAGCACGTCCAGCGGGCAGACCAGGGTGGCGGTGAGGGCGCCCGCCGCCGCGCCGGCGACGGCGGACACGATGTCCGGGTCGTCCCAGTGGCGGCGGCGGCGAGGGGCACGGGGCGATGATGATGATGATGATGAGAGCGGGTGGCCAGGCGGAGGTCGGGCCGCGGCAGTGGCGGCAGCGCCAACACCTGTACGCTTGCCTTCAGCTGGGCTGGCCAGGGTGAAAAGCGGGTGCGTGTGCGTGCGTGCGAGGCGAGGCCCAGCCCCTGCGGAGCTGACCGCGCGGTCCGGGTCCGGGCTGAGGGGGTGTGGTCGCCGGGGCGGGGGCATTGCAGAGGGGGGGCGAGCAAACGAAACAGCTAGGCAGTGCAGCGCCGCGAAAGGGAAACGAGAGAGGAGAGGCTGCGTGCGCGGCTAAAAAATCGAGGTGGGATCCCTGGCCAGCTATAAAGGGATGACCTCTAAATACGCCTGGGGTGGGGCGATGTGTGATCAGGAGCGCAGTGCCCCGCGGACCCGCCCCCCACACGAGGAAAAAAATGCAGAAATGAGGGCTAAGAGAGACGTTAGTTTTTTTTCTTCTTCTTCACAACCGCCTTGCCTTCTGCGGCAGGGAGAGCGCTGCGAGTAGAGTCTGCCATTTTTTTTCTTCCTCTTGTTTTATGGCCGACGGCGTCGCCCGCGTCCGCCGTGTCCTGCGCCACCGGGACGCCGCCCCGCCTGACCCCAGCCCTAGCAGCAGTGGCAGCGAGGAGGAGGAGGCCGACGCCGGCCGCGCCTCCCCTCCCATCAATGTCAAGCGCCGGCGCGAGGCGGCGGGTGGGGGCCGCGCCGCGTCTGCCAGCGCCGAGGTTGAGGCTGAATATGACGCTCCCCGCATCTCGGCGGGTGTGACGGACGAGGACTTGCGGCGCGTGGCGGCGGAGGTAGGATGAAAAGCGAAAAAAGAAAAAAGAAGAACGCGTAGCTGTTTTCGTTTTGCTGCGCTCTGACCCTCTCCCCGCCACCTTCCAAACAGATCGACGCACGCGCGAATGCCGCTCGGGAACTGCTGGACCGCATACACAACCCGCCAGCGCAAGTGGTGAGTGAATAGAACGGGGCAGAACGCTCGTGTCCGAGCAAGCTTCGCGGAAAACTCGCACAAGATGCGAGCGAAACTCTCTGCCTCATCAATTTCTCATCTCACAGCACCTCGACCGCATGGTCCGGGCCGTGATGCGGACCATGCTCTTCCGGGCGGGGCGCAAGCCGGGTGCCCCCGTCCGCCGGGCTGACCTTATCGCCGCCGTGGACGCGGCCCACACGTCCGCGGCGGCCGTTGCCGGGCCGCGCCACCACGCTGCGACCTCCCTCGCCCTCGTCCTCGCCCGGGAGAAATTCGCCCGCGACCTCTGCCTGGACCTGGCCCGGGTGGACCTGATCCCGGTCGGGCGGAGTGGTGGTGGGTCGGGCGGGCGCGGTGGAAGCGGCGGAGGCGGAGGCGGGACGGGGCAGGAGGCATTCTGCCTGCGCACGCTCCTGCCCCCGCCTGCCGCGGCTGTCGCGGCAGCGGCCGGCGGCGCCGGCACGCGCCCGCCCTTAGCGCCCGGCCTGGGCCTCCTGGCCGCCGCCCTGGTCCGCCTGGGCGGCACGCCCGCCTCTGGAGGCCCGGGTGGTGGGGGCGGCGGTGCGCGCGGCCCTGGCGACGCGGGCAGCGGCGGGCCGGGCTGGATGGAGGAGAGCGAGCTGTGGTCCCTGCTGGGCGACCTGGGCGCCCGCCGCCCGTCCGACGGGCCGGGCGCGCTGGAGGCCGCCTGGGCGGGGCTGGGAGGAAGCGCCGCCTCGCCTCCTGGCAATGAGCCGGCCCTCGTCATCATCCCGGGCGTGGGCGACCCGGCGGCCGCCCTGAAGGCCGCGACCGAGGGGCGCTGGCTGGTGGAGCGGTGGGGCCCGCCCCTGGAACCGGGCGCGGGCAGCGAGCGGGCGCGCTGGTATGGCGTCGGCGAGACCGCCCTGGGCGGAGATGGCGGGGCTCGGCTGGACGCTTTCATTCGGCTGCTCTTTGAGGCGCCGGACCCGGCGGCGGAGCTGGCGGGGGGCGGGCGGGCGCGGGGCGAGTGAGATGGATGGATGCAAGGTAGGGCCCCTCTCATTTTTGCGCCGTTTGCCTTGCTACTGACCACCCGCTGCGCCTCCTCCTCCACCACCACCGCCGCCGAACCCGGGCGGCAAGGCTGGCCCCGCCGGGGCTGCCAGGATGACAACGCCCGCTCCCTCCCCCTCCTCCCCCTCCTTTTCTTCCTCTGCTGGTGCTGCTGGCGGCGGCCCGGCGCCGCCACCGCCACCCCCCTCCTCGTCCTCCTCGTCCTCTCCTTCGAATGCAAGCACGAAATGCTTCTTCTTGGCGGGCGGTTCAGCGGCGGCAGCGGCGGCAGTGGGCGCAGGTGCGGCCGCACCACCAGCAGCAGCAGGCGCGCCACCACCTCCACCTCCTTCCTCGTCCTCCTCACTCGCCGCCCGCTTGCGCGCCCCCGCCCGCCCACCCCCCGCCGCCGCCTTCTTCGCGGCTTTGACCTTCGCGTCCGCCGCCGCCCGGGCGCCCACCTCCTCTGCCGCGCCCACAATGGCGGCCCGCAC
>Ga0315294_10009472_pt1 | contig 10703 bp, 22 predicted proteins | sample YL17G13_40_MG_FD_203626 | JGI IMG/M metagenome (GOLD analysis project Ga0315294, IMG submission 203626) | Sediment microbial communities from Yellowstone Lake, YNP, Wyoming, USA - YL17G13_40 | ecosystem: Environmental > Aquatic > Freshwater > Lake > Sediment | place: USA: Wyoming | collected... | reverse complement strand
GATAAAGAACCTGTAATAGGAGAATATTATAGAGGAACTAAAATAGCTATGAAACTAGCGAAAGAATTAAATAAACCTGTTATGTGTTATTCAAAATCTACTGGTGGAGGTTCTAGTGGTTTAGTTTATCCAGACCAAATAGATGTTCATGGTAATAGGGAGAAAAAGTAATATAAATAATCCCGTTAGGGCTTAATATTATTAAAAAGTTTCAATTTTAATTAAAATATTGCATAATTTTTCAAAATTATACCCTATAAGGAGAAAATAATGCACGATATTGAGTTTCGTAAAATTCAAGAAGCAATTGCTAATCTATTACTAATAAAAGATGAAGTAGCCAAAGGCGCTTATGAACTATTTAAAGCTTATGAAAATGCTGGTTTTGATAAACAACAAGCTTTACAATTAGTACTTGCTTATCTTTTTGGAAAGGAGTTAAAATGAACCAAGAATTTCAAATAAGCAATTTAAAATTAATCCAGGATGAGGATGGTTATGGCATTATGCGTAAAATCCAAGAAGGAGTCTGGGAGCCTATAGCCACGTTCAAATATCCAGAAGATGCTATAACTTATTTTGCAAATACAATAATGCAAGCTCTAGCTTATCAACAAACCATAGGAGAAGCCAATGCGAGACAAGAAAAGAATTCCTAAAATTATAAAAGGGCTTGAAAAAATTTGGCTAAAACATCCAGAGTTAAGATTAGGGCAACTTATAGGAAATGTTAAAGAATTTGAAGGCATCCTTTATTATGTGGAAGACGAGGCTTTAATAGAATATTTAGAAAGGTATTATAATGCCTAAATGTGAAAAATGTGAATTGTCCAAAACTAGCCAAGTTAAGAATAGTGGTAAAACATATGAATGTGTTTGCTTGCCTGGAGAGGGCCCAAAAACTGCTAAAATACTTTTTGTAGGTTTATGCCCAGGGAAAAATGAGATAATTAGCAAACGGCCTTTTGTTGGGGATTCTGGTCAAATGTTAAATGCTTGTTTAGATGATGCAGGAATCAAACGGGAAGAAATCTATATAACTAACCTGGTCAAATGTCGCAGTATCCTTGTTGAGAAGAAACCAGGATATTGGGAAGATAGGGAGCCTAATACTAAAGAAATAAAGGCTTGTTTGCCTTATCTTGAAGAAGAGATTAAGCAAATTAAGCCCAATGTTATAGTTTTATTGGGAAATACTGTATCTAAAGCTATTATAGGTAAAACTAATATAACACAAATTCATGGTAATCCTTTTTTACACGAAGGTTGGCAAATTACTTGTATACCTTTATATCATCCAAGTTATTTAACACGAAGGAGAGATGCCGAAGGATTGAAGGTAAGAAAAGAGTTTATTGAAGATTTAAAGTTTGTTAAACAATCATCCTTAACATCCGAGTTCAAGGCTAAAGACAAACAGAAAGTTCAATATATCATATGCGATACTTTACCTAAGATTACCAAGGCTCTTAAACGTCTAAGTAGTGTTCCAGAGTTTGCTTTTGATATAGAAACAACTGGTTTAAAGGCAGATAAAGATAGGCCCTTATGTTTATCTTTCTCTTGGGCAGAAGCAACAGGCATCGTAATACCTATTTGGGATTGGCAAAAAGAAGAATTGTGGAGTCAGGAAGATTTAGCTTATATTAAATCTCAATTAAAGTTAATTATGGAAAATCCCAATATTAAGAAGATAGGCCATAATATTAGTTTTGATATTTTCTTTTTAAATAAGAAATGGGGTTGGGATATTCAAGGAGCTTATTTTGATACGATGTTTGCTTATTATTTATTAGACCAGGATAGAAAAGGTTCACAACGATTACATGATTTAGCTTGGATATATACGGATATGGGTGGTTATGATGATAAAGTAAAAGCTGATAGAGAGAACGGTTTTAAAAATACTGCTTGGGATGATTTGTATGAGTATAGCGCAGCAGATTCGGATTGCACATTTAGAATATACCAAGTATTAAAAAAAGAATTAGAAGAAGGTATGTTATCTGTTTTATCTAATATTATGGTTCCATTATCTTTAGTTACTTCTGAAATGGCTTATAATGGTATTCAAATTGATGTTGAATATTTGGATAAATTAACAAAAGAATATGCACAAAAAATTGAAGAACAAGAAAAAACAATATATGAAATTGAAGATGTAAAAAAGTTTTCAGATAGTTATATTAAAAACCAAACAAAAGAAATATTAGCAAAATATGAAAAATCTAAAACTTTAAAGAAAAAATATACTGAAGAGGTGTATATTGATAAAAATTTAGAGCCTGTAAATTTTAATTCTACCAAACAATTAAGAGAACTGCTATTTAATTACTTAGGTTTAACTGTAGTTAAGCGTACAAAGCTCGCTAAGGAACCGTCAACTGATGAGGCTTCTTTAGAATTATTAAAGGGCGAACACGAATTTATAGACAAGTTATTAGAACTTCGTTATTTGAGAAAATTATATAGTACCTATTTAAATCCAATAAAAGAAAAATTAGATGATGGTGGAAGATTACATACAGAATATCTATTGAGCAGAACAGCTACAGGAAGAACGGCTTCGAGAAACATTAACCTTCAAAATATACCAAAAAAAAGGGATGGTAAATTAATTAGGGATTATTTTACTGCTTCCGAAGGAAACGTACTATTGTCGAGCGACTTACGCCAGGTCGAATACCGTATACTAGCCCACTTCGTAAATGACTATATACAAATAAAAGATATAGAAAATGGTTTAGATATTCATAGTGAAGTGGCTTCGGATGTATATAAAATACCAAAAGAACAAGTGACAAGTGAGCAGAGAGACCGTTCTAAGGCCGTAACCTTTGGCCTTCCTTATGGTCGTAGTGCCGTGTCTTTAGCAGAAGAATATGACATGTCTCCCATTGAGGCCGAGGAATTTATAAAAGCCTTCTTTAATAAATATCCAAAAGTACCATTATGGATTGATAAAATGGTTGAGGTTGCTAAGAAAAAGGGGTATGTTAAAAATTATTTTGGTAGAAAAAGATACTTACCAAAAATAAATGACCCTGATAATTTTGTTAGAGGAGAAGAAGAAAGAAAAGTGGTCTCAACTTGTATTCAAGGTACTGCTTCAGATATTCTATCTATTTATACTATTAATATTGCAAGGTGTTTAAAAGAATTAAAAAGTAAAGCTAGATTAGTTTTAACTATTCATGATGATATTGTATTAGATACCCCAGAAAAGGAAGTAGAACAAATAGTTAAGCTACTTAAAATAGAAATGCAAAGACCTATTGAAGGAATAAGAGTTCCTATTGAAACAGAAATAAAAATAGGAAAACGATGGGGGTCATTAGAAAAATATGAGGAGATTAAAAATGAAAAATAAATTAGAAGTTATAACTAAAGTTTTAGAGCAGCCTTGTTATAAATGCAGTAGTACTGGTAAGGTTATTAATTCAAAAGGAAAAGATATTAAATGTGACGTATGTGGAGGCGACGGTACTTATAGAGAAAATTACTATTATCACATAGCTAATGGGATTTGTTTTGCAAGTGAATTTATAAAATAAAGGAGCAAGATGAGCAAAAATATTAAAAATTTATTAGTTATAGTATTTTTACCAATCATTATATTTATTGGAATTTTTGTATGTATTTGGGAGAATACAAAAGAAAGGTTGGAAAATAAATGAAAAAATTAGATTGGGTTTTAGTCGCTGCAATCTTTTTAGTTAGTTGGGTTTTATTATCTATATTATCTTCATCTAAAAGAACATTTCCAACAGTTATAAAAGAAACATATAAAGAAAGATACGATGTGTATTCTCGATGTTATGATGTAACAAATGATTATGAAAAGGCTTTAGCTTGTATAGAAATTCACAAATACTTACAAGGAGAATAAAATGAAAGTAATACGCTTAACACACGGTATGGGTATTGTAAAAAATACAGGAAATTATGAATCTGTAAGGGTTTATAATGAAGTCGAGGTTTCTATAAATGAGGGTGATAATATTAAGGATGCCCATGTTAAACTTAGAGAAGCAATAGAAAAATTAAATAAGCAAGATTTAGATAGGATTTTAGGGGAATAGACTTGACAAACTGGCATTTGATATGGTATACTTATAGTAGTAAAATTATATAAAAGGAGGAAAGTTGAATGAAGGAAACAATCAAAAAATTAGGTTTAGAGCAGGGTATTAATGAAATGGTAGCCTTATATAAGAGGATTCCTAAATCGGGAGAAATAACTCCAGATGAGGCTATGATATTACATGTGTTATTCTGGCAAATGAAAACTAAGTTATCAGATATGGTTACTAAAGCAGAACGATACGAACTTGATACTAAACAGAAAAGAGATAACTTAGATGTAGATATTCAAAGTGAGAGTGAAGAAAAAAGTGAAGCCAGTAAACAAAGAGTATCAAAAGCCGATTCAAGATGGCGAGAACTTCAAGATAAAAGATTAGAAGCTCAAGTACTTACTCAGTATTTAAAAATGAAAAGAGAAGATTTTGACCAGGCTGTTTATGTTATGAGAACATCCGTAACTTATGGACATAGGGATGAACAATCAACACCAACACAAGAAATTTAATTTATTAAACTAAACAAGGAGGATTTACAGATGGAAGACAAAACACAAGGCAACCCAGACTTCTTAGATGATTTTGTAGTAACAATAAGAAAGGCGAAGAATGATGAAGATAGGCCTAAATTACCAGAGTTGACCTGGCTACCAGCAACAATTAAACAAATTAAGCAAAAACAATTACCAAAAAGTCAGAGTGTTAGGGCTCAGTTTACTTTTGTTATTTCTTCTGGTAAATATAAAGACCAGTATGCTTGGGGTTCTGTACCTTTACATGCAGAAATTACAGAGAAGGCAGACCTCTATAAATGGCTATGTAATATATTAGGAGAAAGTGAATTAGCAATAGATGAGAATGTTCGTATTGGCGACTTAGTTAGTAGGCCTGTTGATATTATGGTAAAAAATACCAAAGGTGCTAATGGTAAAATTTATCAAAATGTTACAGAGGTTCGAGCACAGGAAACAAGTAGTGAAGTTGAAGAACCGCCTGTAAAAGTAACTAAAGCAGTTGTAAAACCAGCCACAACTCCTGTAAAAACGGTGGAAAAAACAATCCCCATTAAAAAGACAGCACCAGTTAAGAAAGAAGAACCCGTTGAAGAAACAGGTTTAGATGATTTAGATGAAAAAGAAGCCCCAGAAAATGATGAGATTTCTGAGGATGATTTACCCTTTTAAATTGAAAGGAATTAAATAATGCGGCTTATAAAAACTATAGTCTGTTTGATTTTTGGACATGTTTGTGAGAAAAAGTTAATTACTTTAGAAAATTATCAAAATTACATTGTGCCCTGTACAAGATGTAAAAGGCAAATTCAGAAGATTTTTTCTAGGGTAGAACCTCCAGTGGACATTGGCAATAATCAAATTGTTAAATGGCTTTTACATGAAGAAAAATTAATTAGTTTAAAAAATGTTAAAAAAGCATAGTCACACTAGATAATTTTAACAAAATATAAACTAAACATAGTTGATGTGGCGTTCTGGTGAAGGGTGCAGGCCAATCCAGTATTTAAAGCTCGCTATTGAATTAGCACAATCCTGCCGTCAACTTTTTTACAATATCGGAGATTAGATGAAAGTATTAGCTTTAGACGTATCCACTAGTACAACAGGTTTTGCGGTTGTAGACTCTAATCTTAAGCTGTTAGAGTACGGACAGTTTACTATAAAAGACCGTACTCTGTCAGACACAATGTATACTGTTGAAATTACAGATAAGTCCCTGGCTCTAGCTGAAAAATATAAAGTTGATGCAATTATAATTGAGGATATTTTTTGCATTGACCCTAAAGTTTTTAGAAGGTGGGCCAGGGTTCATGGGGGTATGGCCATTACTTGGTACAAAAAGACTAAAAAAGAACCTATATTTATGATGGCTGTTTCTGCCAGGCCTAAATCCAATATAAGCGGGAAAGCTTCTAAAATAGAGGTTCAGGTAGAAATAGCCAAGAGATACAATCTTGTTGATAAAGCAATTTGTAGTAAATACGCAAAAGCGTTTTATACATTAGTAGAAGAAAAAGAAAATAAAATTAAAGCAATTGAAAAAGAAATTAAAGATAAGAAAAAACAAACAGAAGAAAAAAAGAAGATAAATGGTAAGTTTAAATACGCAGTAGGTAAATTAAGTGGGGAGTTTGAGAAAGATGGGAAGGGTCCGAGTGAGCACATTTCAGACGCCATTGTTTTAGGAATTGCTTTTTTTAAATAGGAGGTTTAAATGTCTTTTATTTGTAAAGTCTGTGGGCCTGTGGGTAGCGGTTTAAAACAATTCAAAATCCCTACAAAAATAAGGGATGTTGTTTATAGTTTACAAGTTAGAACAATCTATGCAGATGGGGAATCTACAAGAATTGTTAGAAGTGTCAAGGGTTCAGAAATTGCTGAAGAAATTTCATATTGTAAAGAACATTTGCCAGTTAATACAATACCAGAAAAAATTGGGAAAGTAACAAGAAACCAACTCATTAAAACAGTGCTAGTTAAAAGAGATAATAAAGATGAAGAAGAGGAAAAATAAATGGGAAAATTACAGGAATATATAAATAAGTATAATAAGGACTTAGCTGGTTCTATCATTAAGTTGAGCGATAGCCCCTATACTGGCATAGAACGAGCCTCTACAGGGTCATTTTCATGCGATATTGCCACAGGTGGGGGATTACCATGTTCCAGTATTATTGAACTGTTTGGCGAAGAAAGCACTGGCAAGTCTCTTTTATGCTTAAAAACTATAGCAACTGTTCAAAAAAAGTTAGATAAAGACTGTGTTTACATAGACTTAGAAGGTGCTTTAACTAAAGAATGGGCTACAAAAGTAGGCGTTAATCCTGAGAAATTGTATATTGTTAGGCCAAAGACGGCAGAGAAAGCATTAGATACTCTTATAGACTTAGTATCAAGTAGGGAAGCGGGGGTAATTGTAGTAGATTCTGTAGCAGCCTTATGCCCAATAGTCGAAACTGAGGAAAGTTTGGAAAAGAATCAAATGGGCGTAGCAGCAAGGTTAATGAGTAAAACCTTAAGGATTTTAGCTTCTGCTTTACAACCAGAAAGTTTAACAGACAAAGAAAAATATAATCCGTGTATCGTAATTTTTATAAATCAGACAAGAGAAAAAATAGGAATTCTATATGGAAGCCCCTTGACAACCCCAGGAGGGAAAGCTCTAAAATTTTATAGTAATGTTCGTATTCATCTTAAAAGAGGAGACCACCTTAGAGACGATGCTAAAAATGTAATAGGCCAGAATATTAAATTTACAGTAGTTAAGAATAAGACCTATAAGCCTTATCAGGTAGGTGAGTTTTCTTTTTATTATGATGGTAATATTGATAATGAGGAGTCTATTATTAATTATGCAATTGCCTTTGAATTAATTAAGCAACGAGGGGCATGGGTATATTTAGATGATAAGAAATTCCAAGGAAAAGAAGCCGTAATTGAGTATTTAAAGAAAGATAGCAAAGCTATATTAAAACTTAAAAAAGACATTATTGATATAGTTAAAAAGGATTAAAATGCACATTTGCAAGACTTGTAAATATTTAGATAAGCATTATTGTAAATATTTTAAAACATCTACTATAAATATTACTCGATGCACTCAATATAAAAAGAAAATTGAAAAACCTATTAGAAACCAAATAAAGAAAAATTCTATAAAACAAGAAAAAAGATTAGCAAAAGACTTAGGAGCTAAAAGAACTCCTATGAGTGGGGCGCAGGATACTGCCCCTGCTGACATGATTTTAGGTAACTATGTTATTGAATCCAAGGCAACAAATAAAGATAGTATAGTTTTACATAAAAAATGGTTAGACCAATTAACGCAATCGCCTATAAACTATGGGAAAATACCTACATTAGTATTAGACTTTACAAAGCACGGTGAGCGTTATATCATATTAGATGAAACAGACTTTAAAAAGTTAATTAAAGGAGAATAATTATGGAATTTGTTAAAGTTGAAAGAGATGAACTAATTCAGCAATTTAAGGATTATATTGATTTATTGAAAAAGTGTCCTAAAGATATGGAGTTTCATACCTTAGTTGAGTTTTGTGGGATTGATAAGAATTTTTTAATTTTAGCTAAGAAATATAATGATATTAAAATTAGTGAACTAGCCAGAATACAACGACAACAAGAAAAAAAAGAAGGCAATATCTAATATGAAAAGCAATCCCAGTATAACCCAGATGTTTAGTGGAATAAGAATAATCAGCAAAAAGGTTGAGGGCAAGGTATCATCAATGCCTATTAAACCACAAGTAAATCTTACAAAGAATTTATTTAAATCTTTTGAAAAAGTTCAAATATTAACTCAACCACAATACAATATAGTTAAAGAGCAATTAGAAAGCTGCACAGAAAAAACAAGTCCAGAATATATTGCAAAACTATGTGCTTTATTAGAAAAGCCTGTAACTGGAAAGCTAGAGGAGAAAAAATGAGTTATGAAGGTAGCATCCAAAGACTTTGTAAGCAGGGTCATTATTCTTGCCAAGATGCAATGACAGCTATGTATTGCGGTGATGAAGAAAAGTGTTCTTTTTGTGGTGAAAAATTTGTTTGGGAAAACCATGTTGATGAGACAAACGGCACATTTGATGACGAAGGAAAAAGAATTGATGGATATATAAGTTTAAAAGTTAATAAAGAAACTAAATGCAAAGAATGTGGACACACTCTTGAAGTGATTTATAAAATTCCTAAAAAAGGAAAAATCAAAAAATGAAAAAATTAAAATTAATACATATTCCTTATAAAGATTCAAGTTGTATTCAACAACCTCATTATGATTTATGTACCGATGAAAAAGAACCTTGTAATGTTGCTTGTATTTTAACTGATAAAACTGGAGCAGATTTAATTAGAAAATGGGTTAAATTACATAATAAGGAATAATAATGAAAACAGCAGTCGTATTCGCAGATATACACATAGATAAAAATAATAGACCAGAGGATACTTTAGCCGTTTTACGTCAAATTATGCAGTATGCTGTTAAAAATAAAGTAGATGTTGTATATATTCTTGGTGATATATATGAAAGAAAAAGGGCTTATAATAGTGAAAAGGCTATTTTTGAAAAGTTTGTTAAATATTTATCAGACAAAGGTATAGAAGTTGTTATTCTATCTGGCAATCATGATATGGATTCTGATGGTGTATCTGGAGTTGAGGAGTTTGGAATTTTAGAGTTCCAAAATGTAACATTAAAATCCAATCCATGTATAGTAACTTTAGGAAAATATAAAATATGGTTAGGTCATATGCTAATTCAAGGGGCTAAATTAGGTCCCGTAGATTACCAAGTTGGCAGTACTATATCGGTTAAGGGCATATTAGATAAGTGGGATGCTTCGATTTATTTACTTGGTGACGTCCATAAGGCGCAGAAATTAAATGATAATCCACCAATGTTATATGTAGGTTCTCCTGAAAGAATAGATTTTGGAGAGAGGAATGAGAAAAAGGGATTTACTCTTATTACGGCATCGGATAAATTAGAATATAAGTTTATTCCTTTAGATATTAGGCCAATGATTCAATTTGATTTGGAATATGCAAATTTAAATAATTGGTTAAATGATGACTTAGGCCCACAACCAGACACAACAGAAGCAATAGTAAAAGTAAAAATTACTTGTGATAAAAATGAGTATGGAAAAATAGAAGAAAAGGATATTAAAGAACATTTAAGTACAGCTAAGCAAGTAATTATAGAATATGATATAATTAAAAAAGCTAGAATAAGGAGTAAAAAGATAAAAGAATCCTCTTCTCCTGTAAAGGCCTTTGAGACCTATGCTCAATTAAATGAATTTGACCAAGAAACGATTGACTTAGGTTTGGGAATAATGAAGGAAACAAAATGAAAGATAAAGCATTAGAATATATTGAAAAGCTATGCCTTGTTTATGAAAATGGAAACAAGCAAAACTTAGAAAATACACAAAACATTATAGATAGTATTTATAGATTTGCTCATTGCGTTCAAGAAAAACATGGTTGCTATAATGTTCATGAAGGTTGGAGAGAGGAATTAAAAAGTCAAGATTGGGAAATTTAAAATGAAAAATATTTGGTGTAAATTAGGATTTCATTCCTTTGTTCAAATAAGAGAACAATACTCGAAAAATTGTGGATGGGGCGAATGTGGATTACCCGCAAATCGAATAACAGAAAAATGCACAAAATGTGGAACATTATATTATTCTAGTTATAATATGGCCGTTCCCAAAAAAGATTTAGATAGTAGTAACTTATGGAGATAAAATGAAAGACATAAACCTCATTAGTCTCGATTTGGAAATGAACCAGCCTAGCGGAAGTATTATTCAGGTTGGCTGTGTAGTAGGCAACTTAGCTTCTGGAGCTATTCTAGAAGAATACTCTGCATATATTAATACTGGAGAGGTTATTGACCCTTTTATTACTAATCTTACTGGAATTAAACAAGAAGATGTAGATAATGGAATTAGTTTGTTTACTGCGTATGAGCAATTAAAAGAATTGCATATTAAACATGAATGTAAAAATAGGGGTTGCATTTTAACTTGGGGAATTGGTGATATGCGTTGTTTAAGAGAAGCTTTACATTTGG
>Ga0315294_10009471_pt1 | contig 10705 bp, 8 predicted proteins | sample YL17G13_40_MG_FD_203626 | JGI IMG/M metagenome (GOLD analysis project Ga0315294, IMG submission 203626) | Sediment microbial communities from Yellowstone Lake, YNP, Wyoming, USA - YL17G13_40 | ecosystem: Environmental > Aquatic > Freshwater > Lake > Sediment | place: USA: Wyoming | collected... | reverse complement strand
GCACCTCTTTTATCTGGAGGTCAACTATCCGCCGTATCTGCTCCTCGGTGAGGGGACGGAAGATGATGACCTCGTCTACGCGGTTGAGGAACTCGGGACGGAAGGTCTTCTTGAGTGCGCCTTCAATATCGCCCTTGAGCCGCTGATGCTCGCTCTCGGACTGAATATCATGACGGAAGCCGAGCGAGCCGCGCTGGAATTCCTGGCTCCCCAAGTTCGAGGTCATGATGAGCACGGTGTTCTTGAAGTCGACAGTCCTGCCGTGGCCATCGGTGAGACGGCCGTCCTCCAGTATCTGGAGCAGGATGTTGAACACATCGGAATGCGCCTTCTCTATCTCGTCGAACAGGATGACCTTGTAGGGGCGGCGTCGCACCGCCTCGGTGAGCTGGCCGCCCTCCTCGTAACCTATGTAGCCCGGGGGTGCGCCGATGAGGCGGGACACGGTGTGCTTCTCCATGTACTCCGACATATCGAGCCTGACCATGGCCTCCTCGTCATCGAAGAGGAACTCCGCCAGCGCCCGGGCAAGCTCGGTCTTGCCCACGCCGGTGGGTCCCAGGAAGATGAAGCTGCCGATAGGTCTCTTGGGGTCTTTGAGACCGGCGCGCGCCCTCCTTAGGGCATCGGAGACTGCGTCTATAGCCTCGTCCTGTCCGATGACCCTGTTATGGATACTCTCCTCCATGTGGATGAGCTTATCGGTCTCTCCCTCCAGCATGCGGCTTACAGGTATGCCGGTCCATTTGGAGATGAGGTCAGCTATGTCCTCCTCGTCTACCACATCCTTTATTTTTTTATCCTTGAGCCACTTGTTCTTGGCTGACTCGTACTGTTTCTCCAAACCGAGCCGCTGGGTTTTCAGCGTGGCTGACTGTTTATAGTCACCGCGCTGCGACGCTGCTTCCTCCTCGTTGGTCAGTTGCTGAATTCTCTGCTCCAGCGACTTGACCTCCTGCGGAGGGCTCTCAGCGTCTATCCTCAGCTTGGATGCAGCCTCGTCAATAAGGTCGATAGCCTTATCGGGAAGGTGGCGGTCTGAGACATAGCGCTGGCTGAGCTTGGCTGCGGCCTCCAGTGCCGAATCAGCAATCTTTATCTTATGGTGGGCTTCGTATCGAGGTCTCAGCCCCTTCAGCATCGCTATGGTATCTTCGATGCTAGGCTCGTCGATAAACACGGGCTGGAATCTTCTCTCCAGGGCGCGGTCTTTCTCTACGTACTTCTTGTATTCATCGAGCGTGGTAGCGCCTAAAGCCTGGAGCTCACCCCGGGACAGCGCTGGTTTGAGCATGTTAGAGGCATCAATGGCTCCTTCGGCAGCGCCGGCGCCAACCACGGTGTGCAGTTCATCGATGAAAAGAACTATCTCCCCCTGGGCACGCCTGATTTCGTCCATGACCGCCTTGAGCCGTTCCTCGAACTCGCCGCGGAACTTGCTGCCGGCGACCAGAGCGCCCATATCCAGGGCGAGTACGCGGCGCCCTTTGAGGGAATCGGGCACGTCTCCGGCCACTATCTTTTGAGCCAGCCCTTCAGCGATGGCGGTCTTGCCTACGCCGACCTCGCCGATGATGACAGGGTTATTCTTGGTGCGGCGGGTGAGTATTTGCATCACGCGCCTTATCTCTTCATCGCGACCTATGACAGGGTCCAGCTTGCCCGCTCTGGCGAGCTCGGTGAGGTCGCGGCTATACTTCTCCAGCGCGCGATATTTGCTCTCAGCCCGTGGGTCGGTGACGCGCTGACTACCACGTATGTTCTTCAGGGCTTTCCAAACCTTTTCCCTGTCTATGTCGAATTCCTTGAGAATCCTGGCTGCTTCCCCATTCTGCTCACCGGCGATGGCTATGAGCAGGTGTTCCGTGCTCACGAATTCATCCTTGAGCCTGTCAGCCTCGTTAGAGGCAGCTTGGAACGTGCTGGCGATACGAGGTGTAATATATATCTTATCTCCCTCACTGGCTGCCTTCGGGCTGTGCTGCAGGGCCTGTTCCACTCTTTCCCTGACACGGTCGATGTCAACGTTGAGTTCTCTCAGAATATCAGCGACAACGCTGTCATTCTTCTGGAGCAGGGCGAGCAGCACGTGCTCCACGTCCCACTGGCTATGGTGATATTGAAGAGCTAGCTCTTGGGAGGTTTTGATGATCTCCTCTGCTTGTTCTGTGAATCTATCCGGTTTCATCATGTCTCACTTCCTCTAATCTCTAACTTCAGAGGTTTTTTTGCGCATAGCTTGACTAGGTTTCAGCCTCGGTGAGGCGCTTCACCCTTTCCTGCAACTCCTGTATCTCCCGCTCCATCTCGACCATGCGCTGTCCCATCCTCATGATTACCTCTACGCCAGCGAGATTGACTCCCAGGTCCTCCATAAGGTTCTTCACCCGGCGCAGCAATTCGATGTCCTCCTGTGAATAGAGGCGTCTGTTGCCCTTGGAGCGCGATGGCTCTACAATCCCAGCCCGCTCGTAGTACCTCAGAGTCTGGACGTGTACGCCGAGCATATCGGCAGCCACGCTTATGATATAGCGAGGTTCGGAGTATTCGATTCTCATGGTCTTTGACCTCCATAGTCTAGGCATTCTGCATCACCCCTTGGGACGAAGCCCGTTCAGTTGCTGGAAAAGTTCCTTCTCCTTTTGAGATAGCCTGGTGGGCAGTACTACCTTTACTTTGGCATAGAGGTCTCCTCTGGTATTATTGCCCAGCCTGGGCATGCCCTGCCCTGTCAGGCGGAACACCTTGCCGTTCTGGGTCTCAGGCGGTATCTTGAGCGCCAGCCTCTTCCCTTCCAGCGTGGGCACCTCGGTCTCGCCGCCCAGGATGGCGTCAGCCAGATGGATGGGCACCTCTACATGGAGGTCGTCCTCTGTCCTCTGGAAGCGACTATCGGGCTCTACCGAGACTATCAGATAAATATCTCCAGCCTCGCCACCCATGTGACCCATACTACCTTTGCCTGCTATCCTCACTCTGGAGCCGTCCTTGACACCGGGCGGTATCTTGACCTCGAGACGTCTGGGACGGATAACCGCCCCTGCTCCGCCGCAGGTCTGGCAACCCTTGCCTCTGCAGGTGGGGCAGGGCTCCTCTGCCTGCATCTCGAGCATGCGGGTTGCCCCCCGGTAGGCTTCCTCCAGCGTTACCTCGACAGGTTGCTCGAAGTCCTGACCGCGTCGGGGTCGGCGCGAGGCTCTGCCGCCGAAGTCGTGCAGGATGGAATCGAAGATAGTGCCGAACCCCTCGGCTCCGCCCATATCGCCGGAGTCGAACTGGGCACCCTTCTTGCCGAAATCCCAGTAGGTCTGCTGTTGTTGCCCTCCTGCCCTGGCGAACTGTTCAGCGTGCTGCCAGTTCTCACCGAACTGGTCGTACTTCTTGCGTTTCTCAGGGTCGGAGAGCACCTCGTAAGCCTGGTTTATCTCCTTGAACCTGGGCTCGGCGGATTTATCGCCGGGGTTGACGTCGGGATGCAATTTACGAGCCAGCTTGCGATAGGCTTGCTTTATATCCTTTTCGGAGGCGTTTTTGGGCACTCCCAGTACCTGGTAGAAATCCTTAGCTGGCATAGAGTTAATCCTCCTATACTATGGGCACATTATAACTATTGACAATGCTTTTGTCAAGTTTTAGCTAGCTTCATAATGATAATAACCTTATCAATAAACATATGAAGTTTAACATAGAGGTATCTTGGCAGAAAGAGTGGAGGGGACAGAAGGCAGTAAGTAGGGTGGGTGGAGTCCTTCACAGGAAGGACTCCACCCACCAGCTACTCTACATTTGGGGTGGTGGGTTGCATTTCATTTCATCCACCATGCAACCATTCTTGCAATACCTGGATATGGGCACAGTGCACTGTGCTCATACGGTGCGGTACGGTTGTGGATGATAATATCCACAGGGAGCAGAGATTCGGGCAGACACATTGGTCTGTCCCCACTTACTCCTCCCTCTGTTCATGGGCAGAATGACATTTTGCCTTGAGGTAGTTGCCCAATTCATTGGGCGATTTAGCCTGATAAATCAGGCAACTACATCCAGGTTACAGGGTAGGGGGCAGAGCCACAAACCTACGCGTTCTGAAACATGTGAGCCGGTGTTATTCGGCGTATTAAGCTGAACTTGACGGCGCAAGCGGAGGCAACATATAATTAGGCAAGGCAGGGTGCGTGTGAGATGAATTCGATCGTTGGGGAGGGGTGGTCTTGCTTGGGTACTATAGCTCTCCAGGCGTTGGGTTGCAAGCTGAATCAGGCGGAGACGGAAGCGCTTGCCCGACAGTTCCTCGAGGCTGGCTATAGGGTTGTTGCCCCTGACCAAGGCGCCGATATCTATCTGCTGAATACTTGCACTGTGACTCATATTGCCGACCGCAAATGCCGCAGCATGCTGAGATCAGCCCATCGACGTAACCCCGATGCTCTGATTGTAGCCACTGGATGCTATGTAGAGCGGGCTGCCGCTGAGTTAAGCAGCATCGAGGGTGTGGGGCTTGTCGCAGGCAACGCAGATAAGGGGCGGTTGGCGGAGATAATCGAGTCCAGATACAATGGACACAGGTGCAGCGCCTTGCAAGGGCATCAAGTATCACCATTTCGCACCCGCGCCATGGTCAAGATTCAGGAGGGGTGCAGCCAGTCCTGTTCGTTTTGTGTGGTACCCCGGGTGCGGGGCGGAGAGCAAAGCCGTCCTCCCGAGGAAATCGTCTCTGAGGTGGAAGCCAGGGTCTCTGAGGGTTATAAAGAGGTTGTCCTGACCGGCACCTGCATCGGGCGCTATGGGGAGGGTGGCGGGCTCAGGGCATTGGTTGAGCGCATCCTGCGGGAGAGCGGCATTTTGCGTTTGCGGCTCTCCTCGCTCGAGCCCTGCGACCTGACCCCTGAATTGTTTGAACTGTGGAAGGACAGCCGTCTTTGCCCTCATATCCATATGCCTTTGCAGAGTGGCAGCGACTCAGTGCTGGGGAGGATGGGTCGCACATATTCCACCTCCGAGTACGAGCGCGCGGCTTCTCTGGCGCGTGAAGCTATACCGAACTTGGCGTTGACCACAGATATAGTGGTCGGTTTTCCTGGGGAGAATGAGGGGGAGTTCCGCGAAAGCTATCGCTTCTGCGAAGGCATGAAGTTCGCCGGCATGCATGTCTTCCCCTTCTCGGCGCGTCCCGGCACCAGGGCAGCTAAGATGCCGGACAGGGTTGGAGCTAACGAGAAGAAGGAGAGATGTCAGCTCATGCTCGACCTGGCTCAAAAAAGCAAACAGTGCTTCAGGGAAGGTTTTTTAGGACAGAGCATGAGCGTGTTGTGGGAAGGCGAGAGGGAAGGGATTTGGTACGGTCTCACTGACAATTATATGAGGGTATTTGCTGCAAGCAAGGAGACGCTTGCTAATCGGATATTGCCGATGAAGATGGTTGCTCAATACGATGGCATTCTTTTAGGGGAAGTCGATAACCGCAAGGGGGTGAGATTATGAGCGGCACCGAGATAGTATATTTAATCCTGTTCTTCTTCTGTCTGTCGCTCTCAGCATTCTTCTCCAGTTCTGAGACAGCGTTTCTCTCGCTGCAGAGGCTGCGGCTGAGGCATCTGGCGCGCACTGAGCATGCTGATAGCGATGCTGCCAAGCAAGTAGCCTCGATTACGGAGAAGCCCGAGCATCTACTGACTACTGTGCTTCTGGGAAATAATCTGGTCAACACGGGTGCTGCTGCCCTTGCCACTATCTTAGTAGCATCTGCGTTGACTGAGGGACAGGCAGTGTTGGTAACCACCATAGGCGTGACCATACTATTGCTCCTCTTTGGTGAGATCACTCCCAAATTAGTGGGCACTAGATATGGAGAGCGTTTGGCCTTTGTCTATGTCACACCGATGAAGGTGTTGATCTGGGTCCTATCACCTGTAGCGGCTGTATTTCTCTGGATAGCAGATAAACTAGCCCGGCTAATAGGAGCATTCCCTGTACCGAAGGTGCTAACAAGTGAGGCGGAGATTCGTACCGCTGTCTCTGTGGGAGTAGAGGAGGGGACCCTTGAGGAGTCCGAGGCTGAGTTGGTGGAGAGGGTGTTTCGGTTCGGAGACCGTCGTGTAGGCGAGGTAATGACACCTAGGCCCAGCGTAATCTGGGTAGAGAAAGGCGCGTCGTTGCGCGATTTCCTCTCTATTTACGCCCAGACATCTCATTCGCGATTCCCTGTCTACGAGGATAGCAGGGATAAAGTGGTGGGTGTGCTCTGGATAAAAGATGTGCTCATGGCGCAAGCCAAGGGTACTTTCAAGGAGGGAGGTCTGGTTGACGACCTTGTGCGTCCGGCCCACTTTGTTCCTGAAAATAAACTTGTTGCTGAGCTTTTCACCGAACTACAGAAGTCGGGCAGCAATCTAGCTATGGTTGTTGATGAATTTGGTGGCGTTACGGGCATGGTGACCGTGGAGCAACTATTAGAGGAGATAGTGGGTGAGCTAGAGGATGAGCTCACTAAAACGAGAAAAAGCTTCGAACCTGTGGGTGAGAACAGTTTCCAGGTCGATGGCGAGATGAGGATTGAAGATGCTAATGAGAAACTGGAATTGGGTATCCCTGAGGGACCTTATGAGACTGTGGCTGGCTTTGTCCTCGGTTCGCTGGGACATATTCCCAGGGAGGGTGAGCAGTTCAGGCAGGATAAGTTGAAGATGGTGATAACCTCGATGAAGGGGCTGAAGATAGAGAAGATTCTGGTAACCAGAGAGTAGAGATGCAGCGATTACGTTTGACATTCGGCAGGGGTGAGGAGCTAAGGTATATCTCCCATTTAGACCTGATGAGGCTGTGGCAGCGAGCGCTACGCAGGGCTGACATACCGTTGGTTTATTCTCAGGGCTTCAGTCCCCATCCCAGATTGTCGCTTGCAGCTCCTCTGGCTGTGGGGGTGATCAGTTCGGGGGAGCTTATGGATGTTTTCTTGGAGCGTAGGGTCTCGCCGAATTTCTTTATGAAGACGGTGGGGGAGCAATTGCCACGAGGCATCGATATCTCTGAGGTGGTGGAGGTGGGTATCGGGCTGCCTTCGCTGCAGTCTCAGGTGCGTTCTGCCGAATATAAGGTCGTCGCTGAGATTTTCAAAGAGCCGAAAGAGGTGGAGGCTGATATTCGCTCTCTGATGGCGAGCGATAAGTTGCCCTGGCAGCATACTAGGGATAAGGAGGTCCGCAAGTACGACCTGCGGAACCTGATAGATGAGCTCTGGCTTGTCGAGAGCCATCCCCCTGAGTACATCATAGGTATGAAGCTGCGTTGCGATAGCACGGGCACGGGCAGGGCTGAGCAGGTGCTCTCAGCCCTTGGGTTTGAGGCTTCCCCTAAATCCATCCATCGCACCAAGCTGGTTTTGGAGAGGCAGGCTAAGCATATTGCTCGCAGATAAACCTGAGTCAGCGCAAGCCCCGGATGCACAGAGACAGGAGAAAGCACGAGAATACGCCAGCTTGACGCGGCGTCTCTTCTTCGTAGATTTAGCTCTGGGGGCTATTCTCCTGCTGGCATTCCTGCTGAGCGGGCTCTCCAGCGGATTGAGGAATCTCCTGGATTACCCTCAGTCGGCGAGGGTTGCGTTATATTTCGTTACTCTGGTATTGGGATTCAGCATACTTTCGGCTCCGCTGGATTTTTACAGGGGCTTCGTCCTGCCGCATCGCTATGGGCTTTCCTGCCAGAGCTTCGGTTCGTGGCTAGCTGACGAGGCGAAGAGCATGGCTTTGATGCTGGTGCTGGGCGCGGGGCTGGTGGTGGTTATCTATCTGTTTCTCGAGGCATTCCCCGAGACGTGGTGGCTCTTGGCTTTCGCTTTCCTGGTGCTGGTCTCCGTGATACTGACCAATCTGGCGCCGGTGCTCATTCTGCCCCTTTTCTTTAAGACAGAGCCTCTGGCTGACCCCGAGCTACGCACGAGGCTGCTCAGCCTGGCGGAGCGTTCCAGGACTAAGATAAGGGGTATCTTCCAGATAAACTTCAGCAGCAAAAGCACCGCTGGCAACGCTATGCTCATGGGCTGGGGCAATACCAGGCGCATCGTTATCAGCGATACCATGCTACAGCGCTATACCCCGGAGGAGATTGAGGTGGTAATGGCGCACGAACTCGGGCATCATTGTCACAGGGATATTGCCAAGCTCATCGTAGCGCAATCGGTGCTTATGCTTCTGGGGTTCTATCTAATGCACGTGGTGTTGAATTGGGCTGTGCCTGAGTTGGGCATGGAGGGCATTTCAGATGTAGCAGCTCTGCCTTTACTGGCGCTGGTGGGGGCTGCATTTGCTCTGCTGCTTATGCCATTGGCCAATGCCTACAGTCGGCACCTTGAGGAATCCGCCGACCGCTACTCTCTGGCTGCTACGGCTAACCCTGAGGCTTTCTCTGCTCTGCTCACCAAGCTCACCGACCAAAACCTCTCTGAGTCTCAGCCTGGCAGATGGTCGGAGATTCTGTTCTATGATCACCCTCCTTATTACAGGCGGATTGCGCTTGCTTGCCGCTACCAGGGGGAGAATAAGCAATGAAGCTCATCTTAGTCAGGCATGGTGAGACCGACTGGAACAAGCAGCGCCGGGTGCAGGGGCTGAGCAATCTGGGGTTGAACGAGACCGGGAGAAAGCAGGCTGACGCGCTGGCTCAGGTTCTCAGGAAAGAGAAGGTGGATGTTATCTATACCAGCCCTTTGAGGCGGGCTAGGGAGACAGCCCAGGCTATAAGTCGTTTTCACAGGGTTGAGGTGGTTACCATAGATGGGTTGAAGGAGCTGGATGTTGGCGAGGTAGATGGCATGACCTATGAGGAGATGAAGGTTCATCATAGCGAATTCTTCGCCAAATGGATGGTTGATTTCACATCGGTGAGGTTGCCTGGAGGCGGCTTTCTGCCTGAGCTTCAGAATGAGTGCTGCTCAGCCATTCAGGATGTGGTTAAAAGGGAGTGTGAAGTAAATGGAAACAGGACTGTGGTTGCGGTCACGCATTTCTTTCCCATTCTCTGCATTGTTTGCAGCACGCTGGGGATAGGTCTTTCGCATTGCAGGAGGTTGAGGCTGGATGTAGCCTCGATGTGCGTTTTCGAGTTCAACCCTGATAAGGCGGCGCTGGTGACATTTAACGACACCTGCCACTTGAGGGAATTGGTTAGATGAGCCGACAGAAGCCGTTGCCCCAGCGAGTTCTTCAGTTCGTCCGCGAGCGCGAGCTGGTCGGAAAGAAGGAGACTCTGCTAGTAGGAGTGTCTGGCGGACCTGACTCGGTATGCCTGCTGCACGTGCTGGCTAGCCTCAGGGAAGACCTGGGGGTCAAGCTGCATGTCGCTCACCTCGACCATGCGTTGCGTGGCGCTGAATCGGATGCTGACGCTGAATATGTCCGCTCGCTGGCTCGCAGACTGAGGATACCCGCCACGGTTGAAAGGCGGGAGGTGAAGGCTTATCAAAGGAAGCATCGCCTTTCCCTGGAGGAGGCTGCTAGAGAAGTGAGATATGCGTTTTTCTCTGAGGTAGCTCGTTCTCTGGGAACGGACACTATAGCGGTGGGGCATACTGCTGACGACCAGATTGAGACAATCGTGATGCATCTGATAAGGGGGACGGGGCTTGCCGGGCTTCGAGGCATGCAGCCTCTAAGCACGTTCAGGATGGCTGATGGTACTAAGCTGAGGATAGCGAGACCGCTCCTTGAGGTGGAAAGGAAGGTAACCGAGTCTTATTGCGCTGCCCACAAACTGCTGACGCGAACCGATTCTTCCAATCTTCTGCCCAATCAGTTGCGCAACCGTGTCCGCAGCCAGCTTCTGCCTCTGCTCAGGGAGTATAATCCCGATATCGACGAGATACTGCTTCGCTTAGCTGGCGCTGCTGAGACTGACCTGGAGTATATAGAGGCGGAGGTATCGAAGCTCTGGGGGGATGTGGTAGAGGAGCAGCAGGAGGGAGTAGCTATAAACAGGGCGAGATTTTCACAGATTCACCCCACCTTGCGGGGGCATCTTGTTCGTTCTGCTTTGCAGCGCACGCTGGGCGACCTTCAGGACATAGAATCTGTCCATGTCGAGAGCATTATCGAAGCACTGGGCAAGCCTGCGGGGAAGCGGCTTTCCCTGCCCAGAGGGCTGGCTTTCCACGGCGATTATGAGCATGGTTTAATTACAGCTAAGAAGACACTCGCCAGCCCTTTTCCTGCCCTGGAGGGAGAATACCGTCTTAAAGTCCCTGGTGTGACCGAGCTTGGCGGCTGGAGGGTAAAAAGCAGCATCCTTGCTCGCAGGTCGAAAGTGGGAGTTGAAAACAGGTTTAAGTCCTATTTCGACCTCGATGTCGCGGGGAAGGAGCTTGTGGTTCGGGGGCGAAAGAGGGGCGAAAGGTTTCAACCTCTGGGCATGGAGTCGCCCAAGAAGCTTCAGGACTTCATGGTTGATGCCAAAATCAGCCGAGTGTGGCGTGACAACGTGCCGCTGGTCTGCTCACCTCAGCATATCATCTGGGTGGTGGGTTGGCGCATAGACAACCGCGCCAGGGTTACTGATGCAACAAAGCAGGTGCTCTGTTTGGAGTTTGAGCGTGCGGATTAATGGGTAGGTCGGAGCGGATGCTCCAGGCTATCCCCTGAAAGTTGCCCCCTTTTGCATTTTGTGATATAAATAACAATGGATTAGATAAAAACTCAATAAGTTCTCCGATCTA
>Ga0315294_10009469_pt1 | contig 10707 bp, 7 predicted proteins | sample YL17G13_40_MG_FD_203626 | JGI IMG/M metagenome (GOLD analysis project Ga0315294, IMG submission 203626) | Sediment microbial communities from Yellowstone Lake, YNP, Wyoming, USA - YL17G13_40 | ecosystem: Environmental > Aquatic > Freshwater > Lake > Sediment | place: USA: Wyoming | collected... | reverse complement strand
TGCATGGTCCGGACGATCTTGTTGGAGATTCGATAGATTTCCTTCTTCTCATCCCAGCTCCGGTCCGGATCGAACTCGACGCCCAGGGTCGTCGCCAGCATCTCCGCCGCCAGCTCTTCGGCGTACTCGCCGGCAAGCTCCTCGGTTTCGCCGAAGGAATGATGCTCGGAGAGGTAGCCGAACGTATTCCGGTCGGTGGGAAGGGCGACGCCCACCGAGGCTGCAATCAGCCGGTGAGGTTCGCGGGTGGAGTTCTCGCTCATCACGCAGAAGGTGACTTGGCCCGGTCTGATCTCTTTAATTCCCTCGGAGCGGGCAATCAACTTGCAGCGCGGCGGGAAAATGCTGGAAACCCGCACCAGGTTACACGCGGCGATCCCCGCCGAGCGGAGCGCCAGCTCAAAGCTGGTCAGCTTCTCACGATGCTTTCCGACGCCCTTGGTCAGGAACATCCTTTTCGGTACGAACATCCTGTTCAGTCCACCTTCTTTGGTCCCTACCTGGGAACCGCAAAGCTATGAGCCTGCAAGCAGGCGCGGCGAATCCAGTTCTTCACTGCGCCGATGAGGGAGTTTCGTAACCTAACAAAAAGCCAAGAAAAGTGTCAATCGGATTTTCGCGGCCGGGAACACCGGCCCCGCTGGCCGGGCCCGGCGTTTGCCGGCACGGCCCCCAGCCGTGGAGGGCAGGCCGGAGGGCGGCGCCGGAACGCCCGGCCCACAGCCTCCGGGAGCGGGGCTTGACTAATATGTCCCTGCGAGATATTGTGACTAGCCGAGACCCCCGCACAGCGATTTATCGTCGGCAGAAAAAACTTTTATGGAGGTTCCATGAACCCGAAGGCCGTCTTGGAATTTGCCGCTGCCAACAATGCGAAGATCGTTGACATTCGGTTTACCGACCTTCTCGGACTCTGGCACCACATCTCCTTCCCCATCCATCAGCTCGAAGAGAGTTCCTTCGAAGACGGGTTCGGGATGGACGGTTCCAGCATCCGTGGCTGGACGGCCATTCACGAAAGTGACATGCTCCTGGTTCCCGACCCGAGCTGGTACATGCTGGATCCCTTCACCGATGCTCCCACCTTGGTGATGATCGGCGACATCACCGATCCGATTACCAAGCAGCACTATCTGAAGGACCCGCGGCACATCGCGAAGAAGGCGGAGAACTACCTGGCTTATACCGGAATTGCCGACACGGCTTACTTCGGCGCGGAGGCCGAGTTCTTCATCTTCGACAACGTGCGGTTCGACCAGGCCCAGCAACACGGCTACTACTTTATTGACGCCGAGGAAGGCCGCTGGAATTCAGGGCGCGAGAAGGACAACCTCGGTTATCGGCCGCGTTACAAGGAAGGCTATTTCCCCGTCCCGCCCACGGATCATTATCAGGATCTCCGCACCGAGATGGTTCTGGCCATGGAAAAGGCGGGGCTGGTCATCGAGTGTCATCACCACGAAGTCGCCACGGGCGGACAAGCCGAAATCGATCAACGCTTCAACGCGTTGGTGAAATCTGCCGACGGGATGATGATTTACAAGTACGTGGTCCGCAATGTGGCCCAGCAGTACGGGAAGACCGTGACCTTCATGCCCAAGCCCATTTTTCAGGACAACGGCTCGGGCATGCACTGCCATCAGAGCCTCTGGAAAGACGGGAAACCGCTCTTTGCCGGCGACAAGTATGCGGGGCTGAGCCAGATGGCGCTGTGGTACATCGGCGGGTTGCTGAAACACGCGCCGGCGCTCGCCGCCCTGATCGCTCCCACCACCAACTCCTACAAGCGGCTGGTGCCGGGCTTCGAGGCGCCGGTAAATCTGGCCTACTCGCGGCGCAACCGCAGCGCGGCCGTACGCATCCCGATGTACTCGGCGGATCCCAAGGCCAAGCGCATCGAGTTCCGTCCGCCCGACCCCTCCTGCAACCCCTACCTGGCCTTCGCGGCGATGATGATGGCGGGGCTGGACGGAGTCGAGAACAAAATCGACCCGGGCGAGCCGCTCGATAAGGACATCTACGACCTCGGCCCCGAGGAGCTGAAGAAAGTGCCGTCGCTTCCGGGTTCGCTCGAAGAATCGCTCAAGGCGCTGGAGCGAGATCACGACTTCTTGCTCAAGGGCGACGTCTTCAGCGAAGAACTGCTCGAAACCTGGATTGACTACAAGATGAAGAACGAAGTCCAGGCCGTCGGTCAGCGCCCGCACCCCTACGAGTTCGCGCTGTACTACGACATCTAGAAAACGTCTGTGGTTCGTTGCCAGTTGTTCGCTGTAAGAGAGTGCGACAGAAGATTTCGGCCGTCAGGAAATGCGGCTTGCTTGGCGCCTGACGGCCTTTTTTCTTCCTTGCTCCGATCCAATGTAGGACGTCAGCAACCGACCACCAACAACCAACAACTCACCACGGCCTACTGACGACTGACAACTGCTATAATCCGGACGATGCGCCAGGAATTCTCGGCCATATCTTTTCTCGACGCCCACAAGGCTGAAGCCAATCTGAGCCGGTTGGAGCAACAACTGGCTCCGACGCTGATGGCCCCGCTGGCCTCCTTGCTCAGCGAGTCTCCCGACCCTGACGGTGCCTTGAATCTTCTGGAGCGGTATACGCCCGACGCGCCCCCCGACGTGCTGGGAGATTTGGCCCGCTTTCCCACGTCCTTGACCTACCTGGTGGCCATCTTCGGCTACAGCGCCTTCCTGGCAGAGACCTTTCTGGCCGACCCTGGTCTTCCCGTGCAATTCGCCCGCGACCGCAACTTCGCCAAGCTCAAGTCCAGGGAAGACTTGATGCAGGACTACGCGCGCTTCGCGACCACCAGTCCTGACCACTGGCTCTCAGCGCAATTGGCGCACTTCAAGCGACGGAACTATCTGCGGATTGTGCTGAAGGACGTGCTTCACCTCTCCACGCTGGGCGAGACGACTCTGGAGCTTTCGGCCCTGGCGGACGTCATCCTGGCGAACGCGCTGCTGTATTGTGACCAGGAGTTGGAGAAGCGCTACGGTCAGCCGCAGTACCGCGATGCCCAGGGGCGAATCGTGCGCAGTGGATTCAGCATCACCTCGCTCGGGAAACTCGGCGGGAACGAGCTGAACTACAGCTCCGACATTGACCTGCTGTTTCTCTATTCCCACGATGGCGAAACCGCGGGAGGGAGCGAGCCGGAGTCCGTCGTCGCCAACAAGGAGTATTTCGTCCGGCTGGCCCACGCCATCACCCGCACCATTACGCAGATGACTCACCAGGGGCAGGTGTTCCGCGTGGACCTGCGGCTGCGGCCGGAGGGCGACCAGGGCGACCTCGCCATTTCGCTGAAATCGGCGCGGGAATACTACGAACGCCGCGCGCGTGATTGGGAATTGCAGATGCTCATCAAGGCGCGGCACTCGGCGGGCGATCCCAAGCTCACGCGCGAGTTTCTGCGCGAGGTTGAGCCGCATATTTACGGCGCGCCGACGGATTTTGAGGCCATCGAAAGCGTGCTCTGGGCGCGCGAGAAGATCTCGCAGAAATTGCGGGAGAGTCGCGGCCACGCGGTGGATGTGAAGCGGCATCGGGGTGGCATCCGCGACATCGAATTCCTCACCCAATGTCTCCAGCGCCTGCGGGGCGGTCGCGATCCCTGGGTACGCTCGGGGGGAACGCTCTTTGCCTTGCGCAAGCTTAACGACAAGGGCTGGCTTTCGGATCGCGACTTTGCCGCCTTGACCTTGGCCTATGAGTTTCTCCGCAAGGTCGAGCACCGCGTGCAACTGGAAATGGGGCACCAGACCCATCGCCTGCCCACCGACCGGGAAGCGCTCGATCGCCTGGCGCGTCGCGTCAGCGCCGAGATGGGCCGCGGCGAAAGGCCCGGGGACGCTCTCCTGCGCCAGGTTCAGGAAGCCTTCAGCCGCGTGGACGAGATCTATCAGCGCGTGGTCCATCCTCGAGCCGCATCCGAAACCGAGGCAGCCTTTGACCTGAAGCCCTTGCCGATGCTGGCGGGGGACCACGGCCCGTACTCGTACGCCGCCACGCTGAGTTACCTCGGCGCGCAAGCCCCGGAACTGGCGGAGGCGCTGCGCGATGTGCCGCTTTCCGACCGCGCCCGGAAGAGTGCGACTCGGTTCTTCGCAGCCCTCCTCGGTTCTGCGGAGCGGTTTGCAGAAGCGCGGGAACAACCGCGGCGTGTCCGTCACGCTCTGGAGGTTTTGGGAGCGAGTGAATACCTCGCGGAGTTGCTGATTCACCATCCGGAAGAGCTGGCGGTTCTGGATTCTGCGCAGCCTGTGCCGCCGGATGCGGTGGCCGCGGCCCAGATGCGCATCGCTCTGGAAGTCAGCGCGGGACTGAAGCCTCTTGCCTGGGCCACGGACGCCGGCCTGGAGACACCGGAGAAGATGGCCTTGCTGAGGCGGCATTTCCGCGCGCGGGTTTTGGAGTTGGGCGCAGCGGATGTGGCCGCCTTGGGATCGGTCTTCGCGGCCTTGGGTCGCTGGTCGTCGCTGGCGGCGCAGTCGGTGGCGACGGCGCTGGGCATCGCGACACAGGCGCTCGACCGGAATGCGACGACGGTAACGCAGCCGGCCGCCCGCGTCCCCATGGTGGTGCTGGGTCTCGGCCGTTTGGGGCTCAACGAATTTGACTTGGCGTCGGACGCCGACTTGGTGTTTGTGGCCGCACCAGGAACCGGGCGAGAGGAGATGACCTTCTGCACGCGCCTAGCAGAAAAGACCATCGAGGTCCTATCGAGCTACACGCGCGAGGGCACGCTCTTCGCCGTGGATACGCGCTTGCGCCCGCAAGGTCAGGAAGGTGAGTTGGTGGTTACCGAGGACGCGCTCGTGAGCTACGTCAGCGAGGCCGCGCACGTTTGGGAGGCGCTGACCTACCTGAAGGCGTGTCCGGTGGCTGGCTCGAGCGAACTGGCGCAGCAGACGATGGCGCGCTTGAACGCGGTCGTGTTCGACCGTTTCGGCTCTTACCCTGAACTTGAGAAGGAACTTGAGCGGATGCGCCGCCGGCTGGAAAGGGAAGTGCTAGTTCCACCCTCCAACACCAAGACGGCGCGGGGCGGCTACTATGACATCGACTTTGCTGTCTCCTACCTCCGCTTGCGACATCGGATGACGCTGCCCGCGGGCGCTAACATGGCCGAGCAGATCGCGGCGCTCGACTCGGCCGGCCTGCTGGGCGCCGAAGATGGCAACGTGCTGAGTGAGGGCGCGGCCTTCCTCCGCTCCGTGGACCATGCCATCCGGCTGGTGACGGGGAGGGCGGCCGACGGCCTGCCGGAACACGTCGGCCACGCCGAGGCTGTCGAGAGTCTGGCCCGCCACTGGGGACTGATCCCCGGCGGAGATTCACTCGCCACGCGCCTGCGCGAAATCCAGGAGCAGCTGCGCAACACGTACCGGCGCTTACTGGGCGTGTAGGAATTACCCGGTGTGGCGAAATGGGACACTCGAGTGCTCTCTGAACGAAACTCGGGAAGAGCATCTCGCCTGAAATCAATCGGATAGGAAGCAGATTCTCACTGTTCCTATTGTTCTCATTGTTCCCACTAGGGAGGGGTGGGGCGGGGGCGGCGGGTAGCGGGGCAGAGCACTCGTAGCCTCTTTATGTCGGCCAGAAGTTTGAGCCCTCCCTGCTCCAAGGTGCGAGGTGCGCAAGCTCGGCTCTTGGGACCTGCGGCTCTTCCGTGGGACTTGCCGACGCCCTGCCGGCGCGGAATTCCACCGCAAAAGATTTGGAAAAGCCGCAATCCGTCAAGTGACGGAGGGGAGCAGGTAGCGCAGACTCCGCCATCTCAGAGACTCGGCGGCTCTGGTGATGGGAAGGACCGCAGAGTTCGAAGAACCCGGACTCTGCGCTACGCGCTCGTCGTCGGGCGCGCCTGAAAGCTGCCAATCTGGTGGTTAGTCGTCAGGCGGAATGTACGGATGCCTTAAAAGTCCCGTGACGCCAAGAACCACGGCCTTAAAGAGAAGTGCGAGCATTCCCTCCGCGAACTCGCGCCAGGTCCAGCCGCTTTGCCGCTGTTGACAGATCACAAATAACGCGACCAACGCCAAGAAGGGTACCACGGCCCACATCCAGGCGTGGTCAGGGGAAGTATTCGCCGCTCCCTTCACCAGCAAGAGCGAGCCCAGCACAGGCGGCACCGGTGTGGACCACATCCTGTTTACCTCAGCCGACGTTTGGGGCAAGTATAGTCCGCCAGCCTCGACTTTTCCACGCGGCGGTCGCTGCGGGCGCTGCGACATCCTCCCCAAGAACGATTTGCTCCCGGCTGGTAGCCACGACGAGCGTTTGGCCTCGTCGTGGGTCTTTGGAAGCACCGTGCGGTGGATCGGGCTATTGCCGGTGCCGGCGGGGCAGGCGAAGCTGTGGCAGCCGAGAAAACGCCGGCTGGCGCAGATTCGCGTCCTGTGCGAGTCTGCGGTTCTGTCCGGCATAACTGCTGTGGAGGCTCGCCGGCTGGCTACCTGTGGGAAGGAGCGGCTGTGCCGCCCCGCTGTGCGGAAAGCCTCTGGCTTTCCGACAGTGGCCTCACCCGTCCGTCAATCGACGGACACCCTCTCCTTTGGGGAGAGGGCTGGGGTGAGGGGACGGCTGGCGCAGATTCGCGTCCTGTGCGAGTCTGCGGTTCTGTCGGAAAGGCTGAGCCTTTCCGCACAACCCAGCGGCGAAGCCGCAGGGGGCGAGTTACAGATGACCGCCTGAAGGCGGCCACCACGAATGCTTTCTAGAAAGAGCCGCAGTCCGTCGGCTGACGGACTACGCTACTTGGTGGATACGGATTGCACTCTGTGTTGCCAGTGGGTCTTTACTTTCAGGTTGTCTACCTCGAGCACCCTGGCGCCATAAACGGTCGCGCCCAATTCGGGCTTCTCCTTGAAAATCTTACAGAGCGCCAGTTGGATTTGTTGATCGTAGACGATGTACGTGTCAACAGGCCACTCTTTGCCGTTTGGCGCCTTGCGGTGGTCCAGAAGCTCGACAAGAAGTGGCGCGATTGCTTTGCCATGTTTCGCCACTTCGTCAACCTCTGGAACACACTCGCCGGACCACTCCCAGGCGCGCTGATGTTGTCCCGCGGCTTCTACAAGTTGCACAACATCCTTCACGACTTGCGATGGGTACTGCCCCCATGAGGTGCCAGCACAAGCCAACGAGCTAAGAATCAACACCAGACATGAGTGGGTTTTCATTCCGTCTCCAATGCCTAGATCTTGTTTCGGCTGACCTGCATAAAACGCTTCCCGGTGGGCAAAAGGCGTAGCCACGACGAGCGCTCTTCCTCGTCGTGGGTCTTGGGGTTTCCGCGATGACGGGCCCATGACGAATCAAACCGCCGGTTCACCGCGGGTACCGGCTAGATGTGTTTGCGAGTTGCTCTGGCGAATGACTCTTTTACGAATTTGTGTGCAGCACGAAGGCGTTCCAGGCTGTTGATTGCGAGTTCAACATCTCCGACTCCCCAATGCCCAATTTTCGAGACGTCTCTCGCAAATGACTCGGACGGGTCGAGGGCCTTGGGGTCAGTCTTCACCCAAACGCGGAGGCCCCCTTGCTGCAAATGGGCGCAGCAGAAGAGCGCTTTATCAAGGGACCAGTTCACGTGCTTGGCCTTGTAGGTCCGTGCGATGCGCCCGGGCGCAAGGTCCTGGCACAGCCGATCCAGACCTCGGTACAGTTCGATCACCTCACTTGGCTTCCCTTCGGTATGATGACTCTCGGAGTGTTCGGTGGACTCCCGGGATTTTGGCCGCTCTTCCTTCGAGACTCCTGGGTGTCCAGCATCGGCGGCGCCTGTCGACTTGCCGGCATTCCATATTCGCCCCAAAGCCTGTTGGATTTGTGAGGGAGTGACAGAATTGTCGCCAATGGCTTTCCGGATCAGACGGATGAGCGGTTGTGGTGCGGCAATGAACAGGCGATCAAGAGCCTTCCTAACTTTTCCCGTGGTAAAGATCTCTGATCCGAGCTTGTCGAGAACTCCCTGCGCCAAAGAATCTCGTGAAATCCGATTGAGCTGCGCCGCGATTTGTTCAGGCGAAAGGCCCGCTGAATCACGAGGATGGATGCTCACCTCGAACAGCAGCTTGTCAGGTGCGCTGGCTCTCTCCGACGCTTTGTATACCCTGTACCTGACACCATTGGTCAGGACGCACCACTCGATTCCGTCGTTGGCTGCGTAGCCGACCACCTGGGTTATGGACTTCACGTCATCAAGGGGATCGGTGAGCTGCTTTGCCTCCAGTAGGAAGACGGCCTTACGGTTGATCTTCATCGCATAGTCAACCGACTTCCCATCAACCGTCGGGTATTCGAGTTCAACCTCATCAGGATCGCGTACGTCCCAGCCGAGGGCGGAAAGCAGCGGATCGATAAAGATGGTGCGTGTAGGGATCTCTTTGAGCCCAGACTGCTTGTGGCGTTCCAGTTGAGCTCGTAGCGTCTCAATGACCTTCAGAAGATCCTTCATTGTTCATCTCCCTCTCATTTCCATCGGCAGACTCCTGTTTATACCGACCCGCACAAAACCCCTCCCGATCGGCATAAGATGAAACTGCGACAGACGAGTCGCGGCAGCAACAGCCTAAATTAGACTGCCACTTAACCTGAGAGTCAAGGGCATTGCATTAGAGCAGTGACGAGTGACAAGTGACCAGTGACGAGTGAACAGTGACGAGTGACCAGTGACAAGTGACGAGCGGGAGGTAGCGGCTAGCCGCCAGGAGTATTTTGGCTCGTCGTGGGTCTTTGGGTTCCCCTGATCACGAGCCCACGACGAATCAAACCACCGATTCATCGTGCCTACCCGGTCGACGGCGAGGACGCCGCCGCTACAGCACCGCCGCACCAGCACCGGTTGGGAGACAGCCTCGAAGCCTCTGAGCCAGGTGACGCGGGGTAGTATAATTTGTGGCTGCCTGACCGAGCGGAAGGCCTGGCGCGAATCGGCGGAACCGTGCCTTCAGGCGCAAGGAGGAAACAGTGCGAATTCCAGTATGGGTGTTACTGCTGTCGTTGCTCCTCGTCACTTTAGGTTGCGGCAGCGACGCGCGCAACTACGAAAAGGCGCGACAGGCAAACACGATTGAAGCTTACCAAGATTTCGTCCAGAAACATCCCGGGAGCAAGTTTGCCGAACAGGCGAAGGCGCAGGCCGAAGAGCTACTCCTCAAGACCGCGGAATCGAAGAACACCATCGCGGACTACAGGGACTTCTTGAAGAAATATCCCCAGAGCAAGCATGCGTCCGAAGTCGCGGAAAGGATGCGGCAACTAGTGCCTCTCAAGGGTCAGGCTTCGAGCAAGCTGCGAGGCTGGACCTCCGAGGGAAAGCTGCTGGTGGTAGTTACCGTTCCGTTACCCAGCCGCCCGCGTATCGCGCTCGTCAAGTACGAGCTGCGCGCCGACGGGAAACCGTTAGGCCAATGTATCGGAATTGTGCCTGCCGAGAAATTCGCGGGAGGAGTGACGGGCATGACCAACCAGGTGCGGGACAACACTCCGCTTCCCGTCGCCGGGCTGCAGCCCGCCAAAACCGTGAGGAACGCGGTTGCCATGACCGACGTCAACGTGACGGGCTTTTTCTATCCGCTCACCGTGACCGACGGCCTCGTCGTCGGGCAGAAACTGACGATGACTAGCGCCGGCGCCGGCTCCTTCGTTCTGGCTGATCCCTCCATCACCTACCTCCTGCTCGGAGACGGCTATCACTTTACGTCCGAGCTGCGTGGGACGAAGCAAAGCAGCTTCCGGGTCCCCCTGAAGGAGAAGATGTCTCTGTTGTTTGTGGTGGCCCCGCGGGTGGGTCCTGTCGTCGAGCTGGTCAGCGATGAGGGGATCAGCACGGACACAGCGATCGATACGCAGGTGCCGTTCATTGTTGGATCCTAACCTGTAGCGCGGACCTGGTCGTCAAAGTCCGCGGCCTTTCGCCGGGCTTGAATGCCAATTTCTATTAAGCCGGTAGCCACGGCAGGACCGTTATGCCGTGGCTCGTCATGGGCGGGCAAACGGAAAAACCCACGGCACCCAGACCGTGCCGTGGCTACGAGCTTCGCCGCTCATAGAGCGGCGCTACAGAACATGGCCGCCTGAAGGCGGCCGCTACGAATGCTTTCCCCGAAGAGCCGCAGACCTCAAAAGCGAGGTCTGCGCTACCCGCTGCGCTACCTGCTTCAGGCCGAGGGCAGAAAACGCCGCAGCCCTCAAGAACACGTCCGCTAGCTGACCAGCCGCCGCAGTCCGTCGGCTGACGGACTGCGCTACCTTGCGCTCGCTCCCCACGCTCGCTGGTCGTCAGAGCAGGTGAGCCATGTGCAAAGCGACGGCGGCGGCTGCCAGGATGAGCGCGTTACCGATGAGGAACAGGACGACGGCCCTGCGGCGCAAACTCTTCTCAATTCCTTTTTCGGTTTGAGTGGTGATGAGGAAGGTTTTCTCGTTCTCACCCCGCTTGATGAGGTTACGGTCGTTCTCCTCCGCGGGACTGGGGTTCTCGGCGCAGGTGCCGAGCACGTGGCAGGTGCGGCCAGCCACCAGGCACGTTTCCGTGAAACGATAGCTTTGACCCAGGCCAAAATCCACGCTGAGGGCGCCCTCGCCGATCGAAACTCCCAGCGCCTGCATCTTCTGCGCCACGCCCAAGGCCTTACTCATGGCTTGGGCTCCGGGCACGGACGAAGACTCGAGCGCGGCCCG
>Ga0315294_10009467_pt1 | contig 10708 bp, 10 predicted proteins | sample YL17G13_40_MG_FD_203626 | JGI IMG/M metagenome (GOLD analysis project Ga0315294, IMG submission 203626) | Sediment microbial communities from Yellowstone Lake, YNP, Wyoming, USA - YL17G13_40 | ecosystem: Environmental > Aquatic > Freshwater > Lake > Sediment | place: USA: Wyoming | collected... | reverse complement strand
CGGCTTCGCTGCGCAACGTGATCTCACCATGAACGCCCTAAAAAGCCGTAACAACGCTGCCGCCGCCGTGATATACTCGCATAGATAGCCAAACTCGAGAGGGGCACGGCATGCCGTGCCCCTGGATCTGTCTGTGCGGTTAAATCCCTCGGCCTCAGCGCACCCACAGCAGCCTGAAATTCAGCGGCGCAATTTCGACCGTTACGGATTTGCCCTGCACGGCGACCGGCGCTTTCGTAACCGCGTCAGCCACCGCCGGCCAAAGCAATGCGTTTGACGTGATCCCCAAGGGCAGCGTCAACGGCGACCAGGACGTCAACGTTCTCGACGTCATGAAGACGGTCAACATCATCCTGGGCACGATCACGCCCACGCCCTGGCAGACCTGGGCGGCGGACATGAACAATGATGGGGTGGTGGACGTGGCGGACATCATCCGCATCATCAACCGCAGCTTCTCCGCCGCCAGCTTGGCGGGTGATATCCGGGCCAGCGCAGTCACGACGGCCAAGCGGGTGACGGTGGACTCGGCGTGGAGCAAGAATGCGCAGGGCAACCTGGTGATGGCGATTCGCCTGAGCAACGCCACCGGCGTCGCCGGGGTGCAACTGGACGTGACATACAATAGCAGCCTGGCGACGCCGCTTAACGTGCAGAAAGGCGCCCTGATCGCCTCGGCGTCGGGATGGAGCTTGTATTCCCGGGATCTGGGCGGCACCATACGGATACTGGCCTTCAATGGCAGCGCCCAGGGCTTAACCGGTGGCTCCGGCTCGATCGTGACGATCGAGTTCAGGTCCAGCGCCAAGCGCAAGGTTGCCAACATTGCGGCGGTGAAGCTGGTGGATGGAGCCGGCAGCGTGATACCCTCGCGTATAGCACCGGGCAGCTAACCTGGGCGGGCGTGGCGACCGGCATTTGCGGGCAATGTCGCCACCGTCCCGCCTTCCCGGCCACCTTCAGACGCCATAAGGCCCGGGCTGGATTGATCGGGCCGGGGCCTTGTGCACACAAGATGCGTGCCGCGGCGGGAGGATACGCCAGCCCACCGCGGTTCACCGGGCTGGTGAATCGGCGCGGGATCGTCGCGCCGTGGGCGTCGCCACCAACAGTTCGCTGCCTGTGGTGACGATGATGAGCCAAGCCCTGTCGCGAGTTGCCTCGATAGCGCGTCCAATCACCATATCGCGCCAATCGGCGCACTAGCTCACCCCGGTCGACGAGTGTCCACGATCAGCGTGACCGGGCCGTCGTTGTGGATCTCCACCTGCATGTGCTCGCGGAAGACGCCCGTCTCGACCTGCAGGCCGGTCGCGCGCATGCGCTCGACGAACTCGGCGAAGAGCTGCTCCGCCTCGGCCGGCGGCGCGGCGTCGGTGAAGCTCGGCCGGCGCCCCTTGCGACAATCGCCGAGCAGCGTGAAGTTCGACACGGCGAGGATCGCCCCGCCGACCTCCTGCACCGGCAAGTTGAGCTTGCCGTCGGCATCCTCGAATACCCGCAGGCCCGCGACCTTGTCCGCCAGGTGCGCCGCGTCCCGCGCGGTGTCGCCGACTTGCACCCCCACCAGCACTGCCAAGCCGCGGCCGACCTCGCCGACGACGGTGTTGCCCACCGCCACCCGGGCGCGAGACACACGCTGCACCACCGCCCGCATTCAGCATGCCTCTCCTAAGAATGGATGACTGGCATCTTGAAGGATGTGTCCCCGCTTGACGCCGTCATTCCGAGCCGAAGGCGAGGAATCCCCTCCCTCCTTGCACCTCGGCGCGGCCTCCAGCATCCCCGGTAGGGGATTCTTCACTGCGCTGCGCGGAGTTTACCCCTTCGTTGCACTCAGGGCAAGTGGCTAGGTCGCGCGCGACCGCCACGGCGGCCGTAGGCCTAGCCCGGGTTATTCATACTGTGCTTGAATCCGACGCAGTGTGCGCACCGCAGTTCTGGTGGCGCAGGATTGCATCCTGTGTAATCTCGCAGGTTGAAAACCTGCGCCACCGGAGTATGAATAATCCGGGCTAGCCGCTCTGAGCGCAGTCGAAGGGTTCAGAATGACATCCTGATTGGCTACCGTTCAAACGGCGCTTCGAGCAACGTCCGTCCATCCAGGGCCACCACGCGCGCGCGACCGTCCTCAATCACCCCGACCGTCGGCTGGGGCTCACCGGAGCGCGACCCCTCGGCTGCGCTCGGGGCAAGCTTAGGCAGCGCAGGGCTGCCCGGGTTCATGATGACGGCGCCGCCCGCGCGTTCCAGCGTCGGGGTGTGGGTGTGGCCGGCGACGAACACGTCGAGCTTATACTTCTGGGCGACCTTGGCGATGCCGGGCACGGGATCCTCCAGGCCGAAGGGGTCGCCGTGGCCGACCATGATGCGCAGGCCCTCGATGACAACGAGCGCGTACGGCGCCTGGATGGGAAAGTCGAGGACGAGCTGATCCACGTCGGAATCGCAGTTGCCCCGCGCGATGATGACCGGCGCGGGGGCGGCGTTGATGAGCTCCGCGAGGGCCGCGGGATCGTACCCCGGCGGCAGGGGGTTGCGCGGGCCGTGGTAGAAGATGTCGCCGGCGTGCAGTATCAGCTCTGCGCCGACGAAGGGCCCGGCGACGGCCTGCCGCCAGCCCTGGGCGCCGCCGTGGGTGTCGCTGATGACGCCGATCTTCATGGCGACGACCTCCATGCTTTGCCGCGGATTCACGCGGATAGACGCAGATTAAGAGTTTCTAACAAAACCTCTGGTGTGGCCGGTGTCATTCCGAGCCCCTCGACCCATTCGGCAAGTGGCTAAGCCCGATTCATCGGGCCGCCACGGCGGCCTTAGCCTAGCCGCTCAGGGGAGGCTGCGCTCGGGGTAAACTCCGCGAGGCTTGTCCGCCTGTGGCGGGAATCTTGGTTCGGCTGACCACACCAAGACCCTTCGCTGGCACTCAGGGTGACACAATGCCGAGGTCTTGATAGAGATTCTAAGAAAACGTAGGGGCACGGCATGCCGTGCCCACACCCGGCCGAGGGCGGCCAGGCTCCTTTTCGTTCCAGCCTTCCCTCGCATCATCGCTCTGCGGTCAATCCCTTTCACCGCCCCGGGGCGGCCGGCGCGGGCGCCTCCTGGGTCACGATAGGCACCACGTGCTGATCCCAGCGTTGGCGGGTTGGGCGCCAGATGCGCAGGTTGAGCTTCGACCCCACCCGCGCGGTCACGATGAGCTGCAGGGCCTGGTCTATGTCGGTGATCTGCGTGTCATTCATCTGGACGACAATGTCGTTGGGCGACAGTCCCGCGGCCGCAGCCGGGCCGCCCTCGGTGGCGCCGGCGACGATGACGCCGTGGTCGGTGGGCAGGCCGTAGTGGCGGGCGAGCTGGGGGGTGACGGTGTCGGCGAAGTTGACGCCGATCCAGGAGCGGCTGACGCGCCCGCGGGCAATGAGCTCGTCCTTGATGCGCGTGGCGCTGTTAATGGGGATAGCGAAGCCGATGGGCGCCGCCTCGGGACCGGCCACGATGGCGGTGTTGATGGCGATGACGCGACCGCGCTGGTCAACCAGCGGCCCGCCGGAGTTGCCGCGGTTGATGTAGGCGTCGGTCTGGATCAGGTCCTCGTAGCGGCGCCTTTCCTCGGGCACGTAAATGGGCCGCCCCAGCGCGCTCACGACGCCCACGGTGATGGTGTGTTGAAAGCCGAAGGGATTGCCGATCGCCACCACCCAATCGCCGGGCTCGACGGTCGAGGAATCGCCCAGCACCGCCGCCTGCAGGCCGTCGGCGGCGATGCGAACTACTGCGAGATCCGAGGGCCGGTCGGCGCCCACCACCTGGGCGTCGAACTGGCGGCCGTCGGCCAGCGTCACCACGATGCTGCGGGAGTTCTCGACGACGTGCTGGTTGGTAAGGATGTAGCCGTCGCTGCGGACGATGACGCCGGAGGCGCTGCCCTCGCGCAGGACGACCTCCTCGAAGGGATCGCGACCGAAGAAATCGCCGAAGGGGGTGCCGCCGAACGGGGACACGCGCTGCCGCACGACGGTGTCGATGTTGACCACGCTCGGCATCACCGCGCGCGCGACGGGAGCGAACGACGCCGGGCCGCCGCTCACGTCGGGCGCGGCTACCGCCGGGGGCACGGCCTGCCAGGCGCGGGCGCCGGCGCGCGACGACAGCATGAGCCACGATGCCCCCAGCCCGCCGACGAACCCCGCGGCGACCGCGGCGATGATGACGTAGATGAGCCTGTTGCTACCGTGAATGCCGCGATGTGTCATGGCTGCGATTCTGCGCTCACTTGCCCTTGCACGGGAGCTGGCGCACGAGGTCGGCCATCTCCATGGCGCTGACGGCGGCGTCGAAGCCGCGGTTGCCGGACTTGGTGCCGGCGCGCTCGATGGCCTGCTCGATGGTGTCGGCGGTGACGATGCCGTAGATCACCGGCACGCCGCTTTTCATGCCGGCCTGGGCAATGCCCTTGGCGGTTTCGGCCGCGACGTACTCGAAATGGGGGGTGGCGCCGCGAATGACCGCCCCGAGGCAGATGACGGCATCGTACTTGCCGCTGTCGGCCAGTTTATGCGCCACCAGCGGAATCTCGAAGGAGCCGGGGGCCCACGCGACCTCGATCTGGTCGTCCTGCGCCCCGTGGCGCTGGAGCGCATCCATCGCCCCACCCAGCAGCTTGCTGGTGATGAACTCGTTAAAGCGGCTCACGACGATGGCGAACTGCAGCCCCTCGGCAGTGAGCTTTCCTTCGTAGGTTTTCGGCATGTGTCTTCCTTTCGCCGCGGATCATTGAGGAGGGTACATGGGTTGCTTGCCGCGGATTGACGCGGATGAACACGGATATGCAAATATGATGGGACATGTAATCGGCCGCATTTGCCTATCGCAGTCCTATGTAGGGGCCGGGCTCTGCCCCGGCCCGTTCGCGGGCCGATCAGGAGATCGGCCCCTACGTCCCAATTCGCGCGCGTCCGTGTCAATCCGCAGCTCATTCCCTCCGCTGCCTCTAGTCCACCTCCAGGTGGTGCCCCAGCTTGTCGCGCTTGGCGCGCAGGTAAGGCGCGTTGTGCTCGGTGGCCGGCACCGTCAGCGGCACCTGCTCGACGATCGTCAGCCCGTAACCCTCGAGCCCGATGAGCTTCTTCGGGTTGTTGGTCATCAGGCGAATCTTCTTCAGCCCCAGGTCCGCCAGCACCTGCGCGCCGATGCCGTAGTCGCGCAGGTCGGCGGGGAAGCCGAGTAACTCGTTAGCTTCGACGGTATCGTGCCCGCAGTCCTGCAGCTCGTAGGCCCGCAGCTTGTTCAACAGGCCGATGCCGCGCCCCTCCTGCTGCACGTACAGCAGCACGCCGCGCCCCTCCTGCTGGATGGCGCGCAGCGCCAGCTCCAGTTGCGCCCCGCAGTCGCAGCGCGCGGAGTGGAAGACATCGCCGGTCACGCAGCTTGAATGCACGCGCACCAGGGCGCCGTCCTGCGCGACGTCGCCGAGCGTCAGCGCGAGGTAGGGATTCGTGTCCACCAGCGACTCGTAAGCATGAGCGGTGAAGGCGCCGAACGGGGTCGGCAGGGTGGTGGTGGCGACGCGGCGCACGAGCTTCTCGGTGCGGCGGCGGTACTGGATGAGGTCGGCGATGGTGATGAGCTTGAAGCCGTGATCGGCGCCGAAGCGCTCCAGCTCCGCCAGGCGCGCCATGCTGCCGTCGGGATTCTTGATCTCGCAGATGGTGGCGGCCGGGCGCAGGCCCGCCAGGCGGGCGAGGTCAATGGCGGCCTCGGTGTGCCCCGAGCGGTGGAGCACGCTGCCGGGCTCGGCCATCAGCGGCTGCACGTGGCCGGGGCGGACGAAGTCTTCGGCATGTGACTTCGGGTCGGCCAGCTTGCGGATGGTGGCGGCCTGGTCGGCGGCGGAGATGCCGGTGGTGGTGACGCCTTTGGCGTCCACGGTGACGGTGAAGGCGGTGCGGTAGCGCTCGGTGTTGTCGGCGACCATGAGCGGGATTTCGAGCTGGTGCAGGCGCTCGCGCTCCATGGGCACGCACAGCATGCCGCGGGCGTGAGTCTCCAGGAAGTTCACCGCCGCGGGGGTGATGAACTCGGCGGCCATGATGAGGTCGCCCTCGTTCTCGCGGTCCTCGTCATCCACCACGATGACGAAGTTGCCGGCGCGAATCTCCGCCAGCGCTTCTTCTATGGTTGCGAAAGGCATGAACCACCTCGATTTTCGCTAGCTGCGGCTTAACGCGGATGAATGCGGATTGTTCTCGTCTATTATATCCTGAAACGGGCTGTTGCGGGGCAGCAGATTGGCGGGGAGTGTGGCTGCAAAGCATAGCAACCGCCGACGCACCGTAGGGGCGGCCCGGAGTTCACCCCGAGCGAAGTCGAGGGGTGGCCGCCCATTCACAGCCGAGACGGCGTAGACGCAATCGGCTACGCACAACATGTCGCCTTTATGATCCCACTCGCCTTCTGCTCGCGTACGCCACGTCGTTGACCTCAAAGCGGCACCCGCCTTAACAGGGCCTCCTGATGTCATGCTTGTCCGCCACTGCCACCAACGTCTCCAGGAACCGCTCAATCTGTTCCCTTGTATGCGTCGCCATCAGGGTCGCCCTAAGCCGCGCTTTGCCATGCGGAACTGCCGGGTACCTGAAAGGCGGAATCAAGATCCCCTGCTCAAGTAACTCCGCGGACACCGCAATCGCTTCCTGATCCGCCCCTATCAGGATCGGCACGATCTGCGAGACGCTTCCAAGGGTGTCGAACCCAAGGCACCGTAGTCTCTCCCGTAGGTACTCAGCATTCTCGAGCACGGCTTTCCGTCTCCACCGTTCCCGTCTAGCCGTCCGGATGCACGCAGTGATAGCCATGGCCACAGCCGGCGGCACCGAGCCCCCGAAGATATAGTGCCCGCCTGTCACCCGAAGGTAGTCCGCGAAGTCCCCGTCTCCCACGACGAACGCCCCAAGCCCCCCACCGAACGCTTTAGCCAGAGATCCCACCTTGATGTCAACCCGGTCCTCGACTCCGAAGTGCTCCCATGTTCCGCGTCCTTCCGCCCCGTACACCCCTGTCGCGTGCGCGTCGTCCACGAACACCATCGCCCCGTACCTGTCCGCCAACCCGACGATATCCGGCAACGGCGCAAGGTCACCATCGGTCGAGAACAACCCGTCAGTCGCGATCAGCCTTATGTGCGCATCGCTTTTCTTCAGCTTCCTCTCAAGGTCGTTCATGTCCACGTGCCTGTAAGGCCGCACGTTTTCTTCCCCAACCGCCGTGACGCGGGCTTCCACTACACTGGGATGGCTCAACCAGTCGAACAAGATCTCCCTCTTCCCGCCAGGAGGTCTCAGTCCCAGCTCCCGCATCAGCTGCGGCAGTGGCGGCCTCAAGATGTTGACGATTGCACCCGTATTTGCCACCGTCACCAGGAAGTATAGCACTGCCGCTTCCACGCCCTCGAAATCCGCGACCTCCCGTTCTAGCTCGAGTTGCGGCTCTTGAGTGCCGCACACCAACCTGGACCCCGAAGAGGTAAGCCCGTACCGCTCGATGCCCGCAACCGCAGCGGCCTTCACGTCCGGGTGTGTTGCCAGTCCAAGGTAGTTCCCAGTGCAGAACTGAAGGACTTCTTCCCCCCGAAGGCTCACTATCGGTTCAGTCGTCGGCCCCTCGACAATCTCCGGTGTCGGAAACAGCCCGTGCTCTCGCAATTCCCTGCCGACACCGTATATCAATTCCTCCACCTGCGCGCTCCCCAAACGCCCTGATCGCATTCACAACCTCCCCTGAAATCTCCTCCAAACCAATCCCACCTACGCCCTCCCTAGAACACACACCAACGCTCCTCTTTTCCCACCCTGCGCGTCCCAGGCGGTAGCCTTGAGAACATCCGGTGTCACAAGTACCCCTCCTCCCCCAGCTTTTCGAGGGGTCAAGCGGTTGCGATCACTGGGTACACGGCACTCCACTCCCGGACTTGGTGGATCACAGTAACTTAAGGAAGTCATCGAGATCGAGCCGGGCTTGTTTGAGAATGTGGGACAGTGTCGAACGCTTGACGGGTCTGTGCGCGGGAATCGTCACCTTGAGTGCTTCGCCAGCGACGAGCTTGTGCAAACGGATATGACTTCCACGCTGTCTGACGCCAGTCCAGCCATCTCGCTCAAGGGCGCGGACGATGTCGCGATAGCTGAGGCTCGGGACTTTGCTCAAAGGGTCAGTTCCCTCACCAGGGCACCTTCCCGCGCGGGAACGTCCTCAAGGGGTTCCAGGTAGAGTTCAACCGCTTCGCGCATGTTGCGCATGGCTTCGTCAATCGTCTCGCCCTCGCTGATACAGCCTGGGAGGGCAGGGACCAATGCCGTGTAGCCGCCTTCTTCGCTTGGTTCCAGGACGACCTTGAATACCATGTCAGTGAGTCTCCAGTCGAAAAATGCATCCCCGCTGCTGATCAGATTATATCATGCCCGCGGCGGTCATACGGCGAATTCTGCGTGTGTCGCTAAACATCGGATTGATGATGGAAGCCAACAATACGGTTCCAAGATGCCAAACGGCTAGAGGCCGTTCGGGGAAGCCGAAGGTTAGCAGCAAGCCGACTCCTGCCACGCAAAGGAGGGCTACGCTAAACGCCGCATGGCGGAGCCAGATAAGTGTCCGCTGGAAGCGAGTAAAGCGAAGACGCCGCTCGGCTAGTTCCCAGTACTGACGGACAAACGGCTTGATGACGACGACTCTCGCGCACGGATCGAGGTCGCTGCGCTGAAGCAGCCCGAACATGGCGAGCGACGCCACAATCCCGTACAGTCCAGATGCTGCGGCGGTTGCGTACGCGGCTAGCCAGAACAGAAAACGCACGAGGTCGTACCGCGACGCGATCAGTCTCTGGGTCTCCCCCGGCAATCGGCCGATTGCAGGCTGAAAGTAAAGCAGCCATGCCGGCACGCACGCCATGAGGAATGCAATGCACGCAAGAAGTCCTGCGAAGCCCGCGATGCTGAGAGCGCCTCTTCGCACCTGGGTCCACAGCAGGACCGCGATGAGTAGCAGGCCGGGCAGTATGAGTGCCGTGGCTGTGGAAACATCCGAAAGATCAGAGTGAGCATTAGCAAGTGTAATCACAAGTACCCCTCCTCCCCCAGCTTTTCGAGGGTGAGTTGGTCCAGGTCAACCGGTTCCCCGGGTTCGCCGGCGCGGGACTCCAGCAACCGCTCCAGGTAGCGCGCCAGCAGGTCGCCTTCGAGGTTGACCTCGGCGCCGGGGCGCAGCGCGCCAAGCGTCGTGTTATCCAGGGTGTGGCGCACCAGGGAAACGGTGAATGCCGGACCACAGCCGGGGGCGGCTGTGCCACATTTCGTTTCGGCTATCGTCAGGCTCACGCCATCCACAGCGACCGATCCCCGGGGGGCCAGGTACGGCTGCACCGACTGCGGCGCAAGTATGGTCAGCAGCACCGAGTTGCCCCGTTCCTCGCGCGCGGTCACGGTGCCGACGCCGTCCACGTGCCCGGCGACCAGGTGCCCGCCGACGAAGTCGTTGAGCGTGAGCGGCAGCTCCAGGTTGACGCGCGCGCCCGGCCGGAACCTGCCCAGCGTGGTCTTCGCCGCCGTCTCGGCCATGACCGACGCGACGAACGCGTTTCCCTCAGCGCGCTCGTCGGTCAGGCACACGCCGCTGACAGCGACGCTGTCGCCGGGGCGCAGGCGCGGCGCGGTCTTCGGCGCCGTTACCGTGATGCTGAGGGCGTCCGCCACTCTGGCGACGGAGCGGATCGTTCCGATTTCGGTTATGATGCCGGTGAACATTATATGCCTATTTCAACCACGGAGAACACAGAGCGGACGAATCAGATTCCTCCTAGACTCTATCCCCAAGAAAGGGGCGGTGTCATCCTGAGCGCCAGCGAAGGATCTTGGCGGGGAGCCGCACCACGCTTCCACGATTCTACGGCGGAGTTTACCCTGAGCGCGGCCAAGATTCCTCGCTTCGCTCGGAATGACACCAGCGAAGGGCCTCAGAATGACGTCCCAGCGAAGGGGCTCTGAATAACATTCTAATCAGCTCCTGTAGGTTTTTCGGGCAGGCTCTCAAGACCGTAATTCTCAGTGTCCTCTGTGCCCTCTGTGGTTCAAGTTTTCCCTTTATGTGAGGTACCCTTCGATCATCAAATCTTCGCCGATGCGGCGGCAGCGAATATCTCGCACCGGCCACGCCTTTTCGATGGCCGCCACGCCGGCGCCGGCGACCGCGGGACGCGCCCCGGCGCCGCCGATTATTTTCGGCGCGACGAAGATGACCAGCTTGTCAGCCAGCCCCTGCTCGATAAGCGACGCCGAGAGCTCCGCGCCACCTTCGACCAGCAGGCTCGCCGCCTCGCGCCGGCCCAGCTCGTCGAGCAGCGCGCCGAGGTCCACCCGGCCGTCCCGTTCCGGCAGGACCAGCACCTCGGCGCCGATATGGCGCAGGGCCTGCGCATCTTCGTCGCGCGCCCGGTCGGTGACGGCGATGAGCGGCGGGCTCTCGCCGGAGCGCATGAGATGCGCTGTTAGCGGCGTGCGCGCGGTGCTGTCGGCGACGACGCGCAGTGGCTCGCGGCGATCGCGCACATGCCGCACGGTCAACTGCGGGTCATCGGCCAGCACCGTCTGGACGCCCACCAGCACCGCGTCGCTGTCGCGGCGCAAGCGGTGTGCCATGGTGCGTGCGCGCTCGCCCG
>Ga0315294_10009465_pt1 | contig 10709 bp, 5 predicted proteins | sample YL17G13_40_MG_FD_203626 | JGI IMG/M metagenome (GOLD analysis project Ga0315294, IMG submission 203626) | Sediment microbial communities from Yellowstone Lake, YNP, Wyoming, USA - YL17G13_40 | ecosystem: Environmental > Aquatic > Freshwater > Lake > Sediment | place: USA: Wyoming | collected... | reverse complement strand
GTCAGGGAGAGGGGCGTCCGTGTAGGGCCTTGGGTAGGTCGCGCTGGAGCGGGGTGCGGCAGAGTCCTTGGGTACCGGTGAGTCGTGGATACCCATTCGTTGCGCGTCCTGGAATTCCCGGCGGTCCTGGAGGTCCTCGCGGGGGAAGCGACCTCGCCTCTGGGCCGGGTGCGGGCCCTCGCCCTCCGGCCGTCCCCGGATCCGGAGCTCGTCCGCCAGCGGCTGGGGGAGACGCGGGAGTGCCGTGCCCTGCTGGCCCAGGGGCCGGCACCAGCCTCGGGGCTGGTACCGGCGCTGACGCAAGCGGCGGACATCCGCGCCGCCCTCGGCCGGGCGTCCGTGGCCGGCGCCCGTCTCTCGGCCGCCGATCTCGGGACGATCGCGGACACGGTGGAAGCGGCCGCCGACCTGCGGCGCCACGTGCGGAGCTCGGGGCTCCCCCTGGTGCATCTTCGCGCGCACCTCGACGACCTGCGACCGCCGCTCCCCCTCGCGCGCGAGATCCGGCGCTGTATCGGTCCGGACGGGGCCGTGGTGGATGCCGCCAGCCCGGTCCTCTCGCGCCTGCGGGCGCAGGCCCGGCAGGCGCGGGAGGACGTGCGGGAGGCGCTCCAAGCGCTGCTCGCCGCCCCGCAGCTGCAGGGCGTCATCGCCGAACCGGTGATCACCCTGCGGAACGACCGCTACGTGATCCCGGTCCTCGCCGGGTACCGGAGCGTGCTCCCCGGCGTCGTGCAGGATCAGTCGGGGAGCGGGCACACCCTCTTCCTCGAGCCGCTCGCCGTGGTGGAGCAGAACAACGCCATCCGCCGGCTGGAGCGCGAGGCGGAGGCCGAGGCGGATCGCATATTGGGGGAGCTGACCGCGGGGGTCCGCGGGGCGGGGGCCGACCTCGCCGTCACGGTGGAGGCGCTGGCGAACCTCGACCTCTTCCTGGCCAAGGCGCGGCTGGCCGAGCGCTGGGAGGCGGCGGAGCCGCGGATCGTTCCCGAGGGGGCGCTGCGCCTCCGCCAGGCGCGCCACCCCCTGCTCCTGGAGGTGCGGTACCGCCGCGGGCAGGGCGCGAGCGCGGACCCGGTCGTGCCGATTGACCTCGTGCTCACGCCCGAGGTCCGGGTCCTCGTGATCACGGGGCCCAACGCCGGGGGCAAGACCGTCGCCCTGAAGACGGCGGGACTCCTGGCGCTCATGGTGCAGGCGGGGCTCTTCATCCCCGCCTCGCCCGATTCCGACCTGCCCGTCTTCGACGGGATCTATGCCGACATCGGGGACGAGCAGAGCATCACCGCCGACCTCAGCACCTTCTCCGCCCACATCACGCGACTCACGACCATTCTGGAGAAGGCGGATCGGCAGAGCCTGATCCTGGTGGATGAGATCGGGGCGGGCACGGACCCGGGGGAGGGCGCGGCCCTCGGGAATGCGATCCTGGAAGCGTTGGCGAGCGTTGGGGCGCATGTCCTGGCCACCACGCATCTGGATGGGATCAAGGTCTTCGTGGCGCAGGATCCGCGGATGGTGAACGGGGCGGTGGAGTTCGACCTTGACAGGATGCGCCCGGCGTATAAATTACATATCGGACTTCCTGGACGAAGCTTTGCCATCGATGTTGCCTGCCGTCTTGGCATCCCTCCGACGATTGTTCAGCGCGCGCGGGAGCTGGTCGGGGATTCCGGCACAGGGGTTGCAACCCTACTGAGCCAGTTGCACGCCATGGAGCGGCGGCGCGCCGACGATGCCGCCCAGGCGGCGGCGGATAGGGCCGCCGCCCTGGCCGCGCGCGAAACGGCCGAGGATCTGGTGAAGGAGCTGCGCGAGCAGCTCGCCCGACTCCGGGCGCGCGCGCGACAGCTCGTGGCCGAGATCGCGGCGGAGGCCAGGCGCCGGGCCGAGGCGGCGGTTGCGAGTCTGCGGCGTGGGGCCGCCGCGGCGGAGGCCCGGCGGGCGATCGGGACCCTGGCGGAGATTCCGGACGAGCAGTTGGCCCCGCTCGGCGACGCCGTGGCGGGATGGGACGACGAGGCGTCGCTTTCCGCCGTCCTGCCGGGGCAATCGGTGTGGGTTCGGCACCTCGGGCAGGTGGGTACCGTCCTCGGGGAGCCCGCGACGAACGGCTTGGTGGAGATCCAGCTGCCGCTGGGCAAAACTCGCGTGCCGCTCGCGAGCCTGGGCCCGACCACCGCGGCCGCCCCGCGGCCGCAGGGCGGGGTCTCCTGGACGGCCGGGGCGGGGGATTCCCTCAGCTCCGAGATCAACGTCATCGGCTGCACGGTGGAGGAGGCGACGGAGCGGGTGCGCCGCTACCTCGAGGACGCCATGCTGGGAAACCTCACGCGGGTCCGGATCATCCACGGCAAGGGCACGGGGCGCCTGCGGCGTGGGATTGCAGAGCTGCTGAAGGATCACCCGCTGGTGGCCGGCCACCAGCTCGCCTCCTTCGAGGAGGGGGGCGCGGGGGCCACGGTCGTGGAGCTGGGGACGCGCGAAGCCGGTACCTCCGCGCCCGGCGAGGCGCACGACCAGAAGGTGGACGTCGGATGATTGGTGAGGACGTCATCGCCGAGATCCTCTCGCGCACGGATATCGTGGAGCTGATCGGGAGCTATCTCCCGCTCAAGGCGGCGGGGCGGACCCACAAGGCCCTCTGCCCCTTCCACAACGAGAAGACGCCCTCCTTCGTGGTGAATCCCGAGCGGCAGATCTTTCACTGCTTCGGTTGCGGGGAAGGGGGCGACGCCATCACCTTCCTCATGAAGCAAGACCGGATGAGCTTCCTCGAGGCCGTCCGGTATCTGGCCTCCCGCGCGGGGGTACCCCTGCCCGTGGTCCGCGGCGAGAAGGGCGCGGGCGAAGGGGACGGCCGCCTCGCGCTCTACGAGGTGCACCGGCAGGCCCTCCAGCACTTCCGCGAGAACCTGCAGGGGGCCGAGGGTGCGGCGGCCCGCGCGTATCTCGCCGGCCGCGGCCTCACGGCCGAGCTGATCGAGCGGTTCCAACTCGGCTACGCCCTGCCGCGCTGGGACGGCCTGCTCCGCGCCCTGAAGAAGCGGGGCCATCCCGACAAGCTCCTGGAGGCGACGGGCCTGTGCCTCCAGCGGCAGAAGGGGACGGGCCTCTACGATCGGTTCCGGCACCGCCTCATGATCCCGATCTGGGACCTGAGCGGCAAGGTGGTCGCCTTCGGAGGGCGCGCCCTGGAGGCGAACGAGGTCAAGTACCTCAACTCGCCCGAGACGGTGCTCTACCGGAAGGGGGCGCACCTGTACGCCTTGAACGTGGCCGCGCGCGCCATCCGCGAGCGCAAGGTGGCCATTGTGGTGGAGGGCTACTTCGACGCCATCATGCTCCACGCCCACGGCTTCGACCATGCCGTGGCGACGCTGGGGACCGCGCTCACGTCCGAACAGGCGCGGCTGCTCGCACGGTACGCAGAGACGGTGGTCCTGCTCTTCGACCCGGACGCCCCGGGGATCGGGGCGGCGCGCCGCAACCTGGAGCATCTGGTGAACGTCGACCTGCAGTGGCGGGTCGTGCTCCTGCCGGACGGACTGGATCCGGACGCCTTCGTCCGGGCTCACGGAGCCGCCGCCTTCGGTGCGGCCCTGGAGGGGGCGAAGGACCTGGTTGAGTTCTACCTGGATCAACGGGTCTCGGGACTCGACCTGGCGGACCCGGTGCAGCGGGCCAGGGCGGTGGAGGCCCTGGTCGAGGTGGTGGGAGTGGTCGACAGCCCGGTGCGGCGCGAGGGGTACCTGCTCAGCATGGCGCAGCGCACGGGCATCAGCGATCGCGCCTTGCTGGAGGCGGTGGCGAGACGGCGCAGTCGCGGGGAACGCCGGGACGGGGCCCCGGCCCCCGCCCCGGCGCCGGATCTGCCGCCGAGCGCGGAGGAGCAGTTGATCTTCATCGGCCTCAACTACCCCGCCCACCGCGAGGCCATCATCCGTGCCCTCACGCCGGAGGACATCCGGGACCCGATCCTGCGCCGCATCTTCACCGGTCTCTTGGAGGCGGGCGGCCTCGCGGGGAGCGGGGGCGCGCCGGAGGGCAGGACGGGGCTGCCGCCGATGAGCCTCCTGCCGGAAGAGGTACAGCGCCGCCTGTCCTCGCTCATGGCGCGGACGCCGGACGGCGAGGCGGACGCGAGCGGCGAGGCGGACACGGCGGTGCTCGCCCAAACGGTCGAGGACTGCGTGGCGCGCATTCAGGCGCAGCGGGCGCGCGCGGGCCGCACCGCGCTCCGCCAGGCCCTCGAGGCTGCGGATCGCGAGAAGGACCCCGCGCGGGTCCTGCAACTCCTGGCTGAGCACCCCTCGGTGAAGGGCAGCCAGCGAAACCCATAGGAGACGAAAGCGCATGGCCAAGACGCAGACACCGAAGAAGCAGACGGCAGCATCCCGCTCGGCGGAGAAGGCGCGGCCTCACCAGGCGGCGCGGCCCGCCGGCAAGGAGAAGCGAAAGCCCGGCGCCCCCAAGGGACCGGAGGTGTCACGGAAGGCCTCCGCCAAGCCGGCGGCCGCGCTGCCCGCCCGCCCGCCTCACAAGCCAGCTTCCCCGGCGGGTGGGCAGCCGCCGCGACTGGTGCGGGCCGCACAGGCCGCCGGGAAGGCGCCGAGCCCGGTCGGGGGCAGGACCGCGCCCGCGCCCGAACGGCCGGCTGCCGCGGCGTCGCCGCGCGTGGAGGATGTCAAGGGGCTTATTGCCCTCGGCAAGAAGAAGGGGTACCTGACCTACGACGAGGTGATGAGCCACCTCCCCGACGACGAGTCCTCACCCGAACGGTTCGATGAGATCTTCCGCGCCCTGGGGGAGATGGACATCGAGGTGGTGGATGCGCCGGAGCGTCCCAAAGGGGCGGAGCCGGAAGAGGCCGCCGAGGAAGAGGCCGCACCCGAGGCCGAGCTGGATCTCTCGCCGTCTCCGGTGGGGCGCACGGACGACCCCGTCCGCATGTACCTCCGCGAGATGGGGCGGACGCCGCTGCTCACCCGCGAGGGGGAGATCCGCATCGCCAAGCGCATCGAGGAGGGTCGCAAGGAGGTCGGCGAGGCGATCTGCCGGGCCTCCGCGGCCGTGCGTGAGATCCTCTATCTGGGCGAGCGGCTGGAACAGGGCCGGCTCAAGATCAGCGACCTGCTGGCCTTGAACGAGTTCGAGGAGCTGTCGGAGCAGAAGGAGCAGGAGCTCGTGAACCAGGTCCGGCCGGTGCTCCGGACCTTGCGCATCGAGCAGGGCAAGCTGGACGAGATCCGCCGCAAGACGGAGAAGGCCGGGCCCCGCCCCGCCGAGCGTGTGCGGAGCAAGTTCGAGGCGGAGACCGCCCAGCACAAGCGGAAGCAGGCCGAGGTGCTGCGCAAGGTGAGCCTGAACCAGCGGGTCGTGGACCGCGTCGTGACGCGCATGCGCCGGTTCCTGGAGCGGATCGAGGTCTGCGAGCGGGACCTGCTCGAGCTCGGGAGGGCGGCCCGCCTCAACCAGACGGACCTCCGGACCCTGGCCGACGGGAACGGGCTCAACCCCAACAGCCTGCGCAATTTCCTGCGGCGGGTCCTGCACGGCAAGCGCGACGGCGAGATCTACCGGCAGCAGATGACGATCCTGGCGGAGAAGATCTGGAAGGTGGAGCAGGAGGCCGAGGCCTCCACCCGGGAGATCCGCAAGCTGCTCACCAGCATCATAGAGGGGGAGCGCAGGGCCTTGCAGGCCAAGAAAGAGATGGTGGAGGCGAACCTGCGCCTGGTCATCAGCATCGCCAAGAAGTACACCAACCGCGGCCTCCAGTTCCTGGACCTGATCCAGGAGGGGAACATCGGCCTGATGCGGGCGGTGGACAAGTTCGAGTACCAGCGCGGGTACAAGTTCAGCACCTACGCCACCTGGTGGATCCGGCAGGCCATCACACGTGCCATCGCGGACCAGGCGCGCACCATCCGGATCCCGGTGCACATGATCGAGACGATCAACAAGCTGATCCGGGCCTCGCGCCACCTGGTGCAGGAGTATGGCCGCGAGCCCACCCCCGAGGAGATCGCCACGAAGATCGACCTGCCGGTGGACAAGGTGCGCAAGGTCCTGAAGATCGCCCAGGAGCCCATCTCGCTGGAGACGCCCATCGGCGAGGAAGAGGACTCGCACCTGGGGGACTTCATCGAGGACAAGACGGCCGTCTCGCCCATCGATGCCGTGATCGGCCTCAACCTGGAGCGGCAGACCGAGGAGGTGCTGAAGACCCTCACCCCGCGCGAGGAGCGGGTCCTGCGGCTGCGCTTCGGAATCGGGGACGGCTGCGATCACACCCTGGAAGAGGTCGGCCAGCAGTTCGACGTCACCCGCGAGCGCATCCGCCAGATCGAGGCCAAGGCGCTCCGGAAGCTCCGGCACCCGACCCGCAGCAGGAAGCTGAAGAGCTTCGTCGAGGCGTAGTGGTAGAATGACCAATGGTCATTGAATATTCGCGCAAGCGATTGGGCCCATAGCTCAGCTGGTTAGAGCCGCCGGCTCATAACCGGACGGTCGGAGGTTCGAGTCCTCCTGGGCCCACCACAATCGAATCAAGAGGAGAGCCCGCGTGACGCCCATCCACGCGGGCTTATCATTTCCGGCGAGCCGAGGCCAAGATCGGGCCAGTCTGGTTGACGGTGTGACGAGGGGTGTGATATGGGGGATTACCTTTCCGTCTTCCCCGCCACGGGTCCCCTGAGGGCTCGGGCATGCCGGGCGCAGAGGCCGACTGATGTCGGAAGATCGCTTCCGCCGGACAGGCCAAAGACGGATCGGAACGGGTCGCTCTGTCGGAGGATGGTACGATGATCGCGTTCCTGTTCGACATGGACGGGACGCTGGTCCACAGCATGCCGTTTCACATTCGGGCGTGGATGCAGCTCCTGGGCGAGTTGGGAATGCAGATGACGCCCGAGGAGTTCCTGCGCCAGACGAGCGGCCAGACGAACCGGCAGATCCTCCAGGACGTGCTGCGGACTCCCTTGTCCGATGTGGAGACCGAGGCGCTCGCCGAGCGGAAGGAGGCCCTCTACCGCTCGCTCTATCGTCCCCACCTCCAGCCGATTGCTGGCCTCGTGGATTTCCTGAACGAGGCGCGGCGGCTCCACCTCCCGATGGCCGTGGCGACGGCGGCCGGGAAGGCGAACCGGGACTTCGTGCTGGAGGGGCTCGGGATCGAATCCTATTTCAGCGTCGTGGTCGGTGTTGAAGAGGTGCAACACGGAAAGCCGCATCCCGAGATCTTCCTGAAGGCCGCGGAACGACTGGGAGTCGCCCCGGGGAACTGCCTGGTCTTCGAAGACGCGCTGGCCGGGATCGAGGCGGCGTGCCGGGCGGGCATGCGGGCGGTGGCGCTGGCGACCAGCGTGGACGCGCGGGAGTTCCAGCGGCTTCCGGCGGTCATTCGGGTCGTCGAAGATTACACGTCGCTGAGGCCGCAGTCGCTTCTGGAATTGCTGGCCCGCCCCTGAGCCCAACCGCTGGAGTTGAGCGCGAGCCGCAATCCCGGGCCGAATAGCTACCGGGGATTTTCCGGGAGCCCGCCCTTCCCTTCGGCCTGTAAACCTTCCCCCGAATTTCCCCCGTTTTGCCGGGGGCCGAACATGCCGAGCCCCTTCCGGCTGTTCGCGTCCAGGTAGACGTGCAGGTAGTCCCCGCCGCGCACGGACGGGACGTGGATCACCCGGACGACCCCCTCGCACTCCTTTATCTCGGGGGCGAGCTTCCCCAGCAGGTTCTCGGAGTTCAGCAGGAACTCCTCGTTGAAGAAGGCGGCCGGATCGTCGGGGAAGAGCGAGGCGACGATGATGTCCGCTTCGACCAGGTCCTGGAAGAAGTGGGTGCCGTAGGAGACCTCCGGTGTGTAGCCGTCCTTGGCGAAGGCGATCTCGACCAGGAGCTTGGTCTTGTTGATGTCGGAGTAGGTGACGCGGACGCCCAGGTTGATGTCGTTGCTGCCCCAGCGGCCGGGTCCCATCAGCGCATACCGCCTGTCGGCGAAGGACTTGTTCAGCAGGTTCACCGCGTGGGCGATCTTCATCTTGGCGTCGACCGTCGGCAGGCAATCGTAGGCCCGCGGGTCCACGTAGACGATGTACTCCAGGTCGGGGACCACGCTGTTGCACAGCCCCGACTCTCCGGTGAAGAAGACATGGTCCTGGGGGACCCCTTGCGGGATCATGACACTCTGCAATTCCTTCCGGACGGACAAGGACCGGCACTGCAAGAGATACAGGCAGCCATCGTCCCAGGCGAACTCGATGTCCACCGGCCGGCCATAGGCGGCCTCCACCCTGGACAGGATCTTGCGGGCGATGTCGGGGAAGGGGGTCTTGGTCAGGAGGTTGTCGAAGGTCAGGCACAACTCCTGGCCGGTGAGATCCTGGGTCTTGAACAGGGGGGCGGCCAGATGGTCATAGTCCTGGACCGACACCGCGTAGAAGAGATCCGGGTGGGGAGCCAGCGCCGAGAGCGTGCGGAAGTCGATGGTCTCGAAGCTACCCGTCCGGAGGTTCAGGACGTCCGCCTGCTTCTGGGAGTACTTCCGGATCTGATCCGCGGTCACCTCGGGGCGGAACTGCGGGTGGCTCAGGGGGACCATGCGGGGATAGCCCGAGCCGACCCGTTCCACGGCCCGCGTGCCCAGGCCGTACACCAGCCGGACCAGGCCGGCCTCCTTCTTGATCTTGGGATTCCAGGCATAGACGTTGTGGGAGAACATGACGCCCGCCGCGAACGGGAAGAAATAGTCGCCGAAGCGGCGGCCCACCACCTTCTGCACGATCATGGCCATGCGCTCGTCGTAGTCGAGGAGGCCGTGGTCGCGCCGGTACAGGATGGGGTCGGGCCCGAAGGTGCTGGCGAAGACCTTCTTGAGGCCGACGATGAAGTGGCTCAGCCGGGTCTCCAGGCCGCCCTGGTTGGTCAGGAACACGGAGAGGTACTTGCCGGAGAAGGCCAGGCCGAAGTTGTCCTCCAGCATGCTGGAGGAGCGAATGATGATGGGGCGCTCGCCGACCTCTTCCAGGATCCGCCGGAAGTCCGCGACCACCTCGGGAGCGAAGGTGGCGAACTTGAGCTGCTCCTCGATCCGCAGGAAGCTCTTCTCGATCTCTTCCCGGTCCTTGTACTTGAAGGTGTGGAACAGGTAGAGATTGTTCCGGTCCAGGAACTCGGAGAAGACGCCGGAGTTCAGGTACCAGGTGTCGGGCACCCGGACCATCTGCTCCAGCTCCGGGTCGTTCTTCTCCAGGGTCGGCAGCAGGATCTTGTGCGCCAGGATCATGCCCGCCGCCTTGCCCCCGAGCTTTCCCGGCCGCCGCCGGCTCAAGAGGGTTCTCTGGAGGATGGCGTCGGCGTCCCGGATGGTGATGTAGTTCTTGGCCAGGCTGATGAAGGGGAGCTGGTTGCTGAGGAAGCGGGAGATCAACGCCACGCGCATCCCCTCGGCCTCTTCGTGGGAGATGTAGACCTCGCCCTTGGGGATGTCGCAGAACTCCCGCAGGGCCTTGAGGATCTCCTCGGTGGTGGCCTGGTCGCGATTGACGAGCATGCTGAGGGTCTGGGCGTTCTCCTTCTTGCGGGCAAGGTTGATGTAGTTCTCGATGTCGCTTGGGGTGAAGTGCTTCGCGACGTGGGTGTCGATCAGGGCCTCGATGTACTCCTGCCGGTTGGTCTCCGTGTCGGGCACGCCCTCCTTCTTCATCTCCTCCAGGGCTTGCACGTACAACTGCTTGCGGGTGATGAGCCCCCGCTGGTCGAGGACGTCCATGAAGATGCTCCGCATGAGGCCGATCAGGTTCGGGTACTGGTTCATCTTGCGAAGCAAACGGTAGGTCTTGAGGATGTCCATGGCGACCCCGCGAGGCGACAGCAACAGGGACAGGAGCGGAGGCTCTCCACTGGATGCGAGGCGGAGAGCCTCCGCGGGAATCCGACAGGGCTAGACCCAGCCGCGCAGCTTGCAGGCCTCCGCCACCCGAGCCACCGCCACAAGGTAGGCGGCCTGCCGCATGTTCACCTTCTCCTCCTTGTGCATCTGGTACACGCCGTGGAAGGCCTTGGTCATCTTCTCGTCCAGGCGCTGGTGGACCTCACCGAGAGGCCAGTAGAAATTGTAGGTGTTCTGCACCTGCTCGAAGTACGAGACGGTGACCCCGCCGGCGTTCGCCAGGAAATCGGGCAGGACGAAGATCCCCTTGTCGTGGAGGATGTCGTCCGCCTCGGGCGTGGTCGGCCCGTTGGCCAGCTCGCAGGAGATCCTGCACTTGATCCGGTTGGCGTTGGCCGGGGTGATCACACTCTCCAGCGCCGCAGGGAAGAGCACCGTGACGTCCAACTCCAAGAGATCCTTGTTGCTGATGGAATCGGCCCCGGGAAACCCTTGGAGGCTCCCCGTCTTCAGTTTGTAGTCCACCATCTTCCGGGGATCCAGCCCCTTCGGGTTATAGACCCCCCCCTTGGAGTCGGAGGCCGCCACCAGCGTGAGCCCCAGAAGCTCGTGCCCGAGGAGCGCCGCGAACTGCCCGGCGTTCCCGAATCCCTGAATGGCCATACTCTTGCCGTTGAGATCGAGGCCCAACTCTCTGGCGGCCTCGCGGGTGACGTAGATCCCACCCCGCGCCGTGGCATCCCCCCGACCCTCGGAGCCGCCCAGGGGGATGGGCTTCCCCGTGATGACCCCCGGATGATGCTCGCCCACGATGGTC
>Ga0315294_10009464_pt1 | contig 10709 bp, 3 predicted proteins | sample YL17G13_40_MG_FD_203626 | JGI IMG/M metagenome (GOLD analysis project Ga0315294, IMG submission 203626) | Sediment microbial communities from Yellowstone Lake, YNP, Wyoming, USA - YL17G13_40 | ecosystem: Environmental > Aquatic > Freshwater > Lake > Sediment | place: USA: Wyoming | collected... | reverse complement strand
CGCTACTATAAAGATTGGAGCTTGTATTTGTGACATCGCTTTCCATATCGCTTATTTTATCTAAACGGGTGGCGGTTTCTCCAGTATCCAAAGTTGGATTAAAATATAGTGGTGATAGTAGTGTATCGGCACCTATATTAATCCCAAGATTGTCGTATGGATTCTCGATCTTCACGTTATAACCATCAAAATATGTCTTTGCACCGGTTTGCTTATCGGTAAGAATACCTCTAAACGGATTGCCATTCACGCCTAACTCAAGCTCGCCTTTATATTGTGTAAGTTCATATTCGTTGCCGTCTTTAATTGTAATGATATTTATTAAATTACCCTTGGCATCATAATTGGTTGTTCTCGTAAAGCCATCTTTAAAGGTCTCTGTAACGGTCCTGCCATCTACCACAGGCTTACCATCTTTATCTTCACCATACCTCTGTTTTATAAGAACGTCGACTCCGTTTATCTGCTCAAACTTCTCTATTAGATTACCGGTCTCCATATCTATGTCGGCATAATACTTCTTTTGATAGCTTGTCCAGAGGCGTTTCTTTTCTTTTTGGGTATTAGGATCAACGATAATTTCTGCCCTGCCGGTCACCATAGCAAGAATACCACCTTCTTTGACAATCGCCTCTATCGCCTGCTGATGAAATATGGCAGAAGAATAGGTTTCCAGGGCGGTTACAAGACCTTGCGTTGGATCGTCGGCTTCTCTGATAATTCGGGCAAAATCCAACACCTTTGATATATATACCGCTTGAGACCACGGATCGATCTTAAGTTTGCCTGTTTTCGGATCATACATACCAAATGTGCCTAAATCCATGATATATTCACCTGCGCGTTTACCTATATTGACAAGCGGATCCTGATGATTAAGTAATGCCTCGAGCGTAGCGCCAATAGTGCTTGCGGCTATCGACCCTAATAACGGGCTTAAATCCAGTGACTGATAAGCCCATTCCAAGGCCACGTTTGTTATGCCACTCAAAAGTCCATTTGTGACACTTCTAAACATAACCTGCGGATCACATCCTGAGCCTAACCCAGCACTAATACTCGACCGTATCCCAATCCCCGCCAAGTAGGAGATCCGAGGGTCGACGCCGAGGATCTCGCCGAGTTCGGTGACGCCCATGTAGACGGACTCGGAGATGATGTTGTATTTGATGCTGTCCATGATCTCGTTGTATGAGATTTCCTTTCCATTTGCGCTGATGAATCCGCCGACGAGCGAGCCTGCGGTCATGGCGGCAAGGTGCGTTACGTTCGGATCAAGGTCTGTCGCCTGGCCGAGCTCTTCGGTGCCCGCGATCACCCCTGACTTTAACACTCCGGCTACTGTTCCTAAGCCAGGATCGGCCACACCCATTGACAACCCTGAAATAAGCGCCGAGCCGATCGTCCCGAGCATCGGGTCCACACCTAACGCCTTGAAGGCAATGCTCGAACCGATATTGACACCCATCCCGACGATATTCGTCGTGATCGATGTTATGACCGCTTCTGTGATCTGTGGAACAAAAACACTGCCGATATTCGTAACAATTGATCTAACCACAGTTACTAACGGTTGAAAGACAGTTCCGATAGCATTAAATATCCCTTTGAGCGGAGCGAAGATCGTTGTTCCAATATTGCCAAAGACATCTTTAGCAGCATTAAAAATCTCCGGCAAAACCTGAGACCCGAGATACGCGCCAAATGCCTGTACCCCTGCCCAAACGATGTCCATGAGAGAACCGGTCCTGGCAACAAATGACACGGTCTGGATTATAATATTCAATCCATGCAGCATCGCGCCCAGCATCATCGTCGGACCGGGAATCATCATGAGTATAGTCGCTACCGGCGCCACGATCTTCTGGAAGAAGCTCACGACCCCCTTCCAAAAATCGTTCCACCAGCCGGCGCCGCGGATGTTCTTCTCCTGCGTATCGTTCAGATATTTTAATTTCGTATTCTCGGTATTCGTAATCTGGTTCTTCGAAAGAATGTATCCGGCCCACTCCTCCATGAATTCCGCCCTGGAAACAGTCATCTCCTGACCAGACGCTCCGACGGAGAGGTCTTTGTAGGTAACGGTGCCTTTCTCCTCGTTAATGTCTTTAAGAATGACATAGTGGTTCTGATTGATATGGAGGATAACGCTGTCGTTCAGGGCATGTTGCGCTTTCAGTTCATCAAAATCTATCTTTTCGCCGTAGAGCGCAAGGCTGTTTACCCCTGCGACCTTTGCCATTGCATACAGGGAGATGACGAGGTCTCCTGTAGTATCTTTGGTGATTACTCCTGTAAGGATATCGACCTTGACGCAGTCTCTTCCGATTTCCTCAAATGTCTTGGTAACGCCCTCTTTGGCAAGTAAATCCATGACGGTTCTGAAGGCGCTGTCGCCGAAGTGGAGAGATTGAGCATTGAGCCATGTTGCGATGGCATCGATATCCACCTGGGTGAGATCCACGCCTTCGACATCCTGGAGGGTGAGGCCGACCGATGAGAGCATCGCCTCTTTTTCGGTGTCGGTGGCTGAAAGGTACTGGCTGAAGAACGATGTTACGTCGGAGATTATACCGTTCTTCCAAGCACTCCTTTCGGTATATTCAGAAAGGCTTTGAAGATACGCGGTTATCTCCACCGGGTCTGTGGCTTTCAGATCGATTTTTGCCTTTTTCAGCCAGTATTCAAGTTCTCCCTGGTCAGGGTCGCGGCCCAATACGTTCCTATAATAGCAGTAAATGACGGGCGAGCTCTCCTTCTGGACGATATTGCCCAAGACGACGTTGTAATCATTCTCGATCAGATCCCTCATCGCCTGGCCGGCGTCATTTTCGATCTTCAGCCGCGCCTGGCTTATCTGAATGTCCAGATCGCCGTGGGCCTTGGCCCTCTGAGCCGATAGATTCGCTTCATACTCGTCGAGCTCCCTGAATACCCTGTCAAATTCGGAAAGGTCGTATATGCCCGGATCATATTTTGCCTTTTCCTGCTGTAATCTTTCCCGCTCAGAGTTGATTTGAGCCTGTATTTTTGCGACTTCGCTCTCGATATTCTTCCTGGCGTCCGCTTCAGCCTGAGCGAGTCTCGCGAGCGCTTCTTCCTTCTGCGTCACAATACCCTGAAGAGCCAAGCGATAGCCCTCTTCAAGTCGATTTCTCGCTTCCACGAGCTCTGTCTTAATAAGTTTTTTGCCTTCTTCATAGGTGTATTGAACGATCAGTATTCCGTTTATATCCACAACCTTGGCGGCGTAACCGTCGTCATAATACGTTATTGACTGGTCCGCGGTGATCGTCTTCGCCGGAGTATCCTGGTTATTTTCGTAAACGGATATGATCCCTTGCGAACCGCTTAAACGGCGGTTTTTTATACAGTTATCCAATTCATCTCTATAGTGCGAATCTTCGGTGAGGGCCGATAGGTCGATCGTATCTCTGGGGTCTATTCTATTCACTCCGTTGTGGTCATATCTGATACTAATCCCATTTTTGATCATGTCCACCGAGAAAATATCATTTGCATCATCTAAATATTCAGGGGCTCTTACGTAATTAACGCGAATGCCCTGATCGCCGCTCACAACAAGTTGCGGGGTAACGCCTGCATCGTTTGTCGAGAGTAGAGCTTTATATTGGATATATCGTGCCGGTGAGGCAGGAAGCGCTGAACCATAGGGATTCGTCAAGGGCCCTGACCAGGAGCTCCAGGTGCCGTCATCAGGATTGGTGGTGTTACCCGTCCGTATCTGGAAGATGATGTCGGTACCTGCAAGAAGTGTCTCGTTCCAGGAAAGTGCAGTGAGCTGGGAGGCATTGAGTTCGATGGGGCCCGAGGTAAGGGCCGCGCTGGGACTATTAACGAGGAAGCCCGTATACTCACGCGGCGGCGGTGTGAAGCCGGAAGTCCAGCGCGCTATACCTTTGGAGACCCTGAATTCGTCGATGTGTCCGTCCAGGTAGGATGTAATGCCTCCTTCATACTTGAACGCTCCTATGGTAAGGACCTCATTCATATTAGATATCGCATCCCCGTCCTGGACACTCGCTTTTTTGACGCCGTCTCTATAGATGGCCCAGGTATTCCCATTTCTCGCGAGGGCTACATGGTACCATGTCCCCGTTGAAATCGCGTCGCTCGCTGTCAGGCTGACTTTTAGATCACTGTTAACATACACATCAAATTTCCATGCGTTGGCGCTCGCGCTCCAGTAAAATCTCCACCAGGTCGACTCCGAGACGCGGGACTGCCCACAGAGCGTCTTGCCGACATTAAGAGAATCGAACATGACCTGAAAGTCTATGGTAAAATCCCCTGAGCCAAAGTTCCAGTCCTCGCTGTCCGGGAGCGAGAGATAATCCCCATTCCCGTCAAGCGCTACCGAGGAGGCGCCGAACTTCGTATGCGCGGTATCCAGATGGGCATTCCCCAAGAAGGTGACGGGGTGAATGCTGTCAGAGGTATCAGCCGAGGTGGTAGCGTTATGATCGCCGTTGAGATGAAGCAAGAGCCTCACTGACGGATCTGACGAGGCCTTGAGCTGCGCTATCGTTTCGCCGTTGATCTCCACAAGGTCCAGGTCATTATTGACAGCGGGCATCTCAAGCGATACGGTATCAGCGATGCCGTACTCATATTCCGTGACCTGGCCGGAGGATGAGGTTATGGATTTTACCCAGCCGCTTTGGTAGTACTCAATGACAGTCCCGTCCGGTTTTACTGCCTTGATGAGGATGTCGTGGTCAATCGAGTATACGATGGCGTCTTTGATATAGGTAAATGACGCTACGTTCCATTTTTCATCATAGACGATATCTTTTACGATGGTGCCGTCGGTCCTCGAGAATTCCGTAAGGGCATTCTTATATTTCGCCGTTGATCCGTCGGGCATAGTAACTTCCACAAAGGAGGTGTCTTCACCGACGTAGGTATACGAATATTTCCTTCCTTTAGAATCGACGATATAGGAAAGTTTTTTATCGCGGGTGTAGGCCTGAATAGCGCCGATTTCATCGTGGACGAGGGTCAGCCCATCTTCATAGGTATAGGTATATATATAAAGAACGTCGTCGCCTTTCGCGATCTCAGATTTGACTAAATTATTCCCGGTGTCATAATAGTAACTGGTCGTCAACTTCGCGCCGGCCAGCTCTTCGACCTTCTGCAATCGTCCCTGGAGATACCAGCGGTATTCGTCGCGACCGCGGTCATATATCTTAATGAAATCGCCTTCGTAATACCAGTCACAGACCGTCCCGTCGCGCAACGTGACGGTCCTTATTTTTCCGTCTGAAATATCAATATTCTCTCCTAATGTATTTATGAGCCTCAGGAGCTCGCCGTCGTTATATACCGCAACGCTTCCGTCCGGATATGATAGTAAGGCGTCATCGAGGTTTCCCGTGTCTGAAAAAGTGATATTTTTAATCTTGATGCCGCCTTGTTTTTCCAGGTATGCGACCTGTCCGTCCGCATAGACGATCTTTGTCATGTTGTCGAGGCTGAGAGACTGCAGATTGCCGAACTTATCATATATCCGCTTGATGCCCAACCGGTCGACGGTTATCTTCTGAACAGTCTTCATCGTATCAACCTGATAACTATACTCGGTCACACCCGAGCTATCCAGGATACTGTTCACCAGTCCCTCATTATAGGAAATAACATCGCCATTCGCCCTGACTACCCTGATGAGCTCTTTATCAGAGTTGTAGCATACCTGAGTGATCCTTCCGTCAGGCCCTGCCGATTGGTTCGCGGAATTTTCAGTAACGATATACATGACCGCTCCGCCCACGATCTCCTGCGTCCTGTCAAATACATAGATCTCTCCTGACTCGTCGGTTATCTTTGATAATAAACCGTCTTCATCGTATTCTACGGTCTTGCCGGAAGAATATGTCACCTTTCGTATCGCGCCTCCGCTTGACTCGGGTCCATATTCGCATAGTGTCCCGGCGCTCGTGATCGTGGTCTTTATGATAGCGCCTTCACTGTCTTGCTCATAGGCATAGGACGAGACCATTCCGTCCGGGAATACGACATACTCGATTCTCCCGTCCGAATTATACTGGATCACCGTTCCGTCGGCAGAGATCAATGAGACCGGTTTTCCGTTATCGACCGCCAAGACCGAGGTGTCGGGATATCGTATAAGGGCGCTCAGGAGATTTCCTTCTGCATCAAGCTTGATGTCTTCCATGAGCGTCCCGTCCGCGCATGCTATTCTGTCTATTCTTGAACCTCTGTAATAGATGGTATCGCCGGCCGCGCTCACTACGGAAAAAGTCGATTCCTGGATCGCGGGTGTCGACGATGATCCGCCAGAACCGGATCCGCCGTTCTGGCTGTCCGACGAAGTCTTTCTCCTTAAATACCAGTCTTCCTCATTCTCCTCTTCACCCTCATAAAGCTTCCTGTCGAGAAAACCCTGGAGCCTCTGGATCAAAGCCTCTTGCCGCGCCTGGGCTTCTTCTAACTGTTGCGACGATAGAAAACCGGAGCGGTTTTGTTCATTATCCGTTGGTATACCTATATAATAGTCCCCGCCCGCCCAGGCTATCTGCCACCAGATGAATGTAAAGGCTACTATGAGTGACAGTATCTTACTCGATGTGCTGTATCTGACGTTCTTCATTGCGACCTCTCAATTTCTTTGTAACGCTTTAAATGGAGCCCCCGCGGGCATGCTCGCTTCGCGAAGCGGGCCCGCGGTACCTTATCTTTGCCCCGACTCGTAAGATATGGCGAAATTCTCTTCGATAATTTCGCCATACTCGTCGGGGTATCCGCCAACACGTTGAAGCGACATCCGCCGAAACAGGTTTCTATACCGCATTCATCCCCGCCCATGGACGGGGTTTTCTGCGAAGGCGGATAAAAGACACTGATAGATATCTCGTTCACGGCGCAGCGAATCGGGCCGTCCGCACGTTGCGAGGGCCTTCTTGAGCGCCTGCTTGCCGTATGAACGAAGGACCGTCTCATCGCTCAGAAGGGATGCGGCCGCCTGCGCCAGACCCTTCGTATCGCGGAAAGGGACAAGCAGGCCGTTGCGGCCGTGATCGATAAATTCCGGATGCCAATCAAAATCATATGCGATCGCCGGTTTCGATGCCAGGGCTGCTTCGACCAGAGTGACACCCCCGTGCGGGGCAATCAATAGATCCGCGGTATAATAGAGGTCCGCCAGTTCTTCGGGCCCGCGCGATCCAAGGAACAGAACCTTTTTTTCAAGCCCGCGGTCGCGCGCCAGACGTTCCAGCTGGGAACGCATGATCCCTTCTCCCACCAGCGCCAGTATGACGTTTGGATGACGTTCTGCGAGATAGCTCATGCATTCTACCGCATCCTGGGGATATTTGACCGGATGGAGCCTGCCTACATAGAGCAATATCCTGTCGGTGCTCTTCAATCCGAACGCCGTCCTCATATCGCGACGAGTGTTTACCTGCGCATAGTACGGAGCGTCCACCCTGACGCCGAACGCCCGGTATTTCCCTCGGCACTCCCGGGGAAAGCTTCTGGAGCGCCTATAGAGGTCCCGATCGGCTATGACGCTGTCGTAGCGCCGGATGATCCAAGATTCAAAAGAGCGCTCTATCCGGCGAATGATAAAGACCGGGGACGATACCCGCCCGGTACCCCGGTATTTCATATCAAAATCAGAGTTCAGATGAAGGACGCAGGGTAAACCAAACAGCTTCGCGATGATGATCCCGTTGAGCCCCAGAAGATGCGGATCGTGTGCCTTTATGAAAGCGATATCGTTCTTCAGGACGAGAGAAGATGCCTTCATTAGAACCTTAAGCTCCACGAACAGCGAGTTCATCCTTCTCAAACCTGACTCATAGAGACCGTGTGCGGGATGCGCCGCGATGCTGTAAAAATGGAGCGCACCCTGGATATCCTCAAATCTGTCTTTTCTGTGGCTGAAATCGACATAGAGATAGAAATGTTTTGTCAGATAACCTCCCGTCAGCGCGTCCTCGAGCATACTCTCATACTTATTGCTGATGAGGTCGCAGATCGCGAACGAGAGCGCGCTGATGGGGCCCCCTTTAAAACGCCGCGGGCCGCTCAGAGAAAGCGCCAGGAGCGTCGCGCCCGCCAGCGCGACAAAGACCGCGCCGAACATGAAAAAACCGACCAGATCAAGGAGGACGATGGCTCTCTTCATCACATCTTTTTCTTCGCTACGATACACAGGGAATAACCGCACCACTTGATGACAGGCGCGTTGCCAAAAAGCATGCTCAGGCACGAAGACTTTCGCGACGCGAACCTTCTGACCGGCGCGCTCAAGACATCAAGGACCCCGAGCGGCAACAGTTCGGTCGAGAAGATATCGATAACCGCAAAACCGTTCCTCTCGAATAACCCCTTCCAGGCGTACGGCGTATGCCTCACCAGTTCCTGCATAAAGCTCTTATATGAGCCGTCGGGCCTCAGGAGAAGCCAGTCGCTGAGAGCGCGTCCCAGCCCTTGAGGCGTTCCGCCGGTCGACGGAGCCCCGGACGCCCCCGCCTTTCTCAGCGCCAGGGCGAGGAGCCTCGCGCAGGCCCGCTTGATCACATATTCGTATTTGATCACCGGTGTGACCACCCGCTCGATAAAATTCGGGACAATGGTGATGACCACGCCGTCTGGTTCCAGCACCCTTTGCATCTCCTGTAAGGCGCGATCCTTCTTTCTGACATACTGGAGCATATAGCCCGAATAGATCATATCGAACGAACGGTCGGCGAAGGGGAGTTCCTCGGCCGAACCTCCGACTATATCCACATTGTGTATGCCGAGCCGCTCGAGCAGTCTCCTCGTTACTGCAATGCCTATCGAATGGCTCTTCGGGTCCTTCGCCGGCAAGTCAAAGGCGACAGCGCTTTTTGCCTTGGTCGACAGAAGACTTGCCGTAAAACCGTTGCCGCAGCCGATCTCCAGGAGCGACCGTATTGCGCCGAACGGCCGAAAATGGGAGACGACACCGAATTCTTTCATCTTTGAATCGAAGTATCCGGGCCATGGCTGGAGATCAGCGGCATCTCTCTTTGATCGTATGAAAATATCCTCTGGGGATCTATTCAACGATTTCTTCCTCGTTCATGTGCCGTCATAGGTGATTTCTCTTCTTCCGCAGTATCGATCGGATAGCATCTAGCTCGTTGACATTGAAGTCTGATAACTGGAAACTCTCCCGGGCCCGGGTGACAAATTCGATTGACGCGCGGATCTCCCGATCAAAGATCAAGAGGTCCCAGTCGTGCATTGAAAAGACAAAATAGATCTTCCGATCCTTCCCGTACCTCATGAACCGTCCGAGGAGCTGACCGACCCGGTACGGATGAGAGGTCGGTCCGAAGACCGTCTGGATCTCGATGATCCTTTTTGACGGAGGCAGGATAAAGGGGTCTCCGACCGGAAGCCGTTCGTCTTCCTGAAGATACTTGCATCCGAAAGTATCTTTTCCCGAACAGCGCATCGAAAAATCTGTCTCAAAACCCTGAGCTTCAAGCTCAAGAACTATATCCTTGTTTAGATACCACCATCCGGCGATATATTTTCTGGGGGTAAAACCGTTATCGCGGAACCAGCCGCACTCCTGCCGGATCTGCCCGACCGCAACATCGCTATGGGGGCTATACTCATTGATCGTAGAGTACTCCCCTTCTTTCTTTTTCCGATAGAAGTGGCCGTGATAGCCGAGGTCGCAGAACTCCCTAAGCGAATCAAGCCTCTCTTTATACTCGGCTTCTTTAAGTCCGATGTTCTTTATGACATACTGCGTTACCGGATTCAGCGGAGAATGGGTGCAGACGATAAGCCTTTTGCCGGTCATCCCGAAGAAATACTTCGAGAACTGAAGCAGCGCGCGATAGATCACGCCGTCGTAAATCTTCTCGCAATGGACGCTGAACCCTACCACGGCCGGCTCCGAGCGGTCAAACCCCTTCAGCGGGGCGACCTTGCTCAAGGTCTCAAACGTGATGTATTTGATATTTCTCATCATCCTCAACATATGCCAACCTCACCGAGAGCCGCTGACCGAGTTCAGGAGACCGGCGAGTTCCCGGGTCTTCTGCAATCGCGAGTATTTCTGTATCTCGGATTCGTCGCCTCGAAAGACCGGGCCGCCTGCCTGATGTTCCTCATAAAGACGGAGGATCGCCGCGCGCAGCTCGTCATCGTTCTTTACCACATATCCTGACCCGGTCGTCCTGATAAGGTCTTCAACGCATGACCGCGCAAGCGTGAGGACCGCGATGATGGGCCGCTTTGCCCCGAGATATTCAAAAATCTTCGCTGAATAATGTCCGTATCCGCCCCGCGCGCCTGACCACCCGAAAAAGACCAGCGCGGATGATTCCGCGAGAACCTCCATGCAGCGCTTGTGCGAAACAGTCTCTTTTTCAAAAACGACATCCTCAAGAGCGTACCGCGAGGCCAATCGTCTGATGTTCGGCCTGTCATAGCCATAGATATAAAAGTCGATCTCGCACCGGGACCGGTCAATCTTCCTATCTCTGATCAGGTCGCTCATACATCGGAATAAGATCTCCGGGTCCTGTTTCTCCTGGTGCAGCTTTCCGGCGTAGGCAAGGATAAATTTATCTTTACGGGGCAGCGCCTTGCTTTCCGGATAGTCCTCCTGATCAAAACCGTTAGTAATGACAAACAGCTTTTCCTTTTTGAGCTGAGAGCCGGCGGACCGCGCG
>Ga0315294_10009462_pt1 | contig 10710 bp, 7 predicted proteins | sample YL17G13_40_MG_FD_203626 | JGI IMG/M metagenome (GOLD analysis project Ga0315294, IMG submission 203626) | Sediment microbial communities from Yellowstone Lake, YNP, Wyoming, USA - YL17G13_40 | ecosystem: Environmental > Aquatic > Freshwater > Lake > Sediment | place: USA: Wyoming | collected... | reverse complement strand
GGGGCGGTTGCGATACTGCCGCTGCTGGACGACGGCCGGGTGGTCCTGGAGCGGCAGTTCCGCCAGCCCGCCGGTGAGATCCTGTGGGAAATCCCCGCCGGCACCTTGAAGCCCGGCGAAGACCCCGAGGAGTGCGCGCGCCGCGAGCTGGCGGAGGAGACCGGCTATTCCCCGGAAAGCTTGGAGCCGCTGGCGAGCATCTACCTCGCCCCGGGCTATAGCAGCGAGATCATTCACCTGTTCGTGGCGCGGCGTCTGCGCCCGGTGGCGCGCAACACCGACCACGACGAGCGCGTTCACCCGGTCGCGGTCGAGATGGAACGCGTGATCGCCATGATCGCCAGCGGCGAGATCAGGGACGCGAAGACGGTGTGCGCGGTGCTGCTGGCCGATAGAGGCTACGGCCGATAGAGCACCTTGAGGGCGCGCTGTTGGGCGAGGAGCGCGGTGCCCTCGGCAAAGCGGCTCAGGGGCAGCTCAACGCTGTTGAGCGGAGCCAGGCGCACCGCGCCCGACGCAAGGCGCTCCATCGCGTACCGGGCGGCCTCAAGGCAATGTCCCGCATAGCCGTAGAGGGTGAGCCCGAAATGGCGGGGATGGAAGATGTAGGGCTCGTGCGGGACGCCGAAAAGGGCAACTCCCTTGCCCACTATGTCAAGCTGGAACTGCACCGACGCTGCGCTGCCGGAGCAATCAATGGCGTAGTCCACCTCGGCGCCGGGGCTGGCTGTGAAGGCGCCTGCCTTCGCGCTGCCGGGATCGAGCGCATCGTCGGCACCCACGGTGCGCGCGAAGGCGCACCGCTCGGGATTGAGATCGAAGCCGATAACGCGCGCGGCGCCAGCCGCCCTGGCCATCTGCACCGCGATCATTCCCGCCGGGCCCAAGCCGCCAACGGAGACGCGCCGGCCGGCGAGGTCGGGAAACGCGAGGAAACAGACGGCTACGCACATCGCCATCTCCAGGCCGGCTGTTTCCGCCGCACCTAGGTTCGCCGGTCGCGGCAGTAGATCGGCGGCGGGAACGCAGGCTTTCTCCGCGTAGTAGCCGGGCTTGTCCTCGCCCATGGTGCGCCAGACGGCTACCGGGTCTCCTGGGGCGAAATCGCTCACGCCGGGACCGACGCTCTCGACCACGCCTGCCATCTCATGACCCGGCTGTCCGGGGAGAGCCGGATACTTGGGATAGCCCGGCCGCTCGAAGATGTCGCGGCCGGCCATTATGGTGATGTCCCAGTGCGGGCAACTCGTGACCGCTTGGACGCGTACAACCACCTCGCCAGGTCCGGCGGGAGGATCCTCCACTTCGATCAGAGCGGCATCCTCGGGCGCGAGGATCTGAAGCGCTTTCATCCTGCCTACCAGTCCATTACCATTGCGAGGAAGTGTTCGCTCCCGTGCACCAGCAAGTTATAGGCTTCGGGCGCGCGCGCAATGGGCCAGCGATGTGTGATCTTGTCGAGCACGCGCAGTTTCCCCTCGGCGATCCAACTCAGGGTTCTTTCGAGGCGCGGGCGCGTCCAGCCGCTCGGGGCATAGAGGGTGGCCTCCCGCATGGCAAGCTCCATGTAGTTGATCAGGTGATGCCCCTCGACGTAGTACCCGCCGGCAACGATGTGACCGTCGTGGGCCAGCAAGCGAAGGGAGGAGTGAAGAGCCTCGGTGGTCGTAAGCGTGTCAACAACCACCGCCGCGTCGCCGGGAGCGAACTCCGCAATCTCCGCATCCACGTCGGCGCTGCGGGAATTAAGGGTGCGGCTGGCGCCCGTGGTCTCGAATGTGCGAAGGCGCTCGTCGTGCTTGCCGATCAGCAGCACCGCCGCACCCCGCGCTTGCAGCGTCTCCGCGGCCCACAGCCCCACCAGGCCGTCTCCCACCACGATTGCGCGCGAGCCCTCGGTCACCGGCGGCCGCGTGCCATGGTTGTGGCCCACCTGCGTGAGGACGAGGCCGCTCGCGGCAACCGGGTCCAGCCGCGGGGGCAGCTTGAGCACCTCCGCCTGGTTGGTGACGCTGACACCGATATGCCCCGCCATTGGGAATTCGCGCAGCTCGGTGCGCCCCAGGGTGGCGAACACCCAATCACCTTCGCTGATGCTGCGGACGTTGCGCCCGACGGCCTCCACGATCCCGACCTTCTGGTAGCCCCCGACCTGCGGGAACGGGGGCGCGTCGGGGTCGCCCGCGACGCGACCATACTTGCGCTCAGCGGCGAGCACCGAGCGCTCGGTGCCGTTGGAGATCATGGAGTGGCGCGTCAGGACGACGACATCATCGGCGCCGGGGTCCGGGACGCCGACCTCCCTGAGCTCCACCCGGTTGGGCGCGACATTGACGACAGCCAAGGCCTCTCTGCTCATCTCTCCTGGTCAGCCCTATCCGGACAAAGTGCGCGGAATCAGCGTCCGCTCTGCACGCAGGCGCTTGCGATCAATCTCGCCCGCCTGTATCCACTGCTGCGGCGTGACGGACGCAGCCTCAAGTGCACGGCATGCCGCGCACCTGCATTTAGCCCGGATTATTCATACTCCTGGTGGCGCGGGTCCCTAAGCCCCGACCGTGTCGGGGCCGGGATGGCGGCCCTGCGGGCCTAGCCATTTCGAACCTGCGAAGAATGAACACAGGATGCAATCCTGCGCCACCGAAGGAAAGGATAGGTTGCACGGTGCGTCGGATTCAAGCACACCATGAATAATCCGGGTTAGCCCGCCACCGCCTCCACGCAGTCGAGCATCTCGCCGCGCAGTCGCTCGAGCTTCGGTTCGTCGGTGATGCCGTCCACGTACTGCGGCACGCTGACTTCCAGCAGATGCCTGACACGCTCGCGCACCTCCTCGGGCAGCGCGGCGGCGCCGGTGGCATCGAGGCGGGCCTTCAGGGCGGCGAGGATGCGGAAGTCCTCGATGCCCTCGCGCACGCCCTCCCAGCGCCGGCTGGTCACCGGCATGGTGCGGCCAGGGTAAACCATGACATACTCAGTCATGGTGCGGGTCCACGGATCCTCGGGGCTGGTGCAATAGGTCCAGAAGCCCGCCCCCGTCAAGTTGTGGCGAAAGGCCCAGATGCCCGCGCCCCGGTACTCGGACACGATGTCCGCGACCTTGAGCGTACCCGGGTCGCGCAGGGCTTTGTTGTAGTTGTTATACGAGCAGTTGTAGGACCACAGCGTCTTGCCCGTCGCCTTCATGATGTTGAACTTGGCGGGCTCGGTCGAGACGAGATTCACGCCCGGGGACCAGATGTCAACGTAGGGGGCGATCTCCTCCATCATCGCCGGGTCGGGGCCGCCCGCGTCGGCGTAGATCTTCACCTTCGGGTTGGCGGCCCGTATCATCTTGCCGAACTCGGCCTGAGCATGGATGGAGGGCCAGCCATCACCGCCGGCCTCGTCGATGGGATACAGCGCGAAGTCGTCGGTCGTGAAGCCGAGGCTCGCCATGTGCGCGGCGAGGTCGTTCAGGTAGGGCTTGAGCGCCTTCCGGTAGGCGGGGCCGCCGTACTCGCCCTTGCCCGACGCCGGTGCGAGCGCCGGGAATCCGTTGAGCAGGAGCACCGCATTCTTGCCCTGCCAGCGCTTGACGTACGCGTCCACCTTGGTGTAGTCCACAGGCCCCACCAGGCGACCCCCATCGTCATACTTGGCCTCCGGCATGGCGAGGATGACGAAAACGTTATTGCCGTGCGACCACAGGTCGGCGTAGGTCGCATCGGCGATGTCCTTGAACTGCGACGACTCGACGTATGCCCACGTGCACAGCCGGAACGAACCCGCCGGCGCCATCCTGAACGGCAGAACGTCAAGATTGATCACCACCTGCGTTTCCGGGGGAGCTATCGCCTCCTCGGTTTGCGGCGCCTCCAGGACCCCGGCGCCGTTGATGGCCTGCAGCCGCACCGTGATCTGCTGCTTCCCTGCCACGTTCTCGGCTGTTGCCGCGTCCAACCACAACTGGCGGCTGGATAATGACGGAATCGAGATTGATGCGGTCTCATCGAGTTCGGGCAGGGCATCCCATGCCATCAGGCCGATAGCGGTGGGCACAGCGAGTGCGCGGTGCGGCACAACCGTCACGCCCTGCGGTGCGTCGATTACGACCCGCACCTGCAGCTCGCGGTCGGTGATGTTGAACAAGTTCACCGCCACCGGCTCGTGTTCGCCCGGTACGACTTGTCGAGTCACCTCGAGCCCCGCGGAAACGCGCTCCGGCAGCATGTCCGCAACCCGTCGGCTAGTCCAGGTCGGCCCCTGAAAGGCGATCACGCTGGTGCCGCGCCCGACGGCCACTGCCTGGCGCACGATGTCCGCCACGCGCAGGTCGCGCCGGGCGGCCTCGGCCAGTGCCGTCGTGCGCTCGATAGCGTCCCGCTGGGCGGAGCTGCCGGCATACAGGCATGCATCCTGCAGGGGCGCCGCGGCTGCGGCGGTGTCGTCCAGCAGCCGCGCCTCGCGCCGCAGGGCCGACGCGGACAGCGGCAGCGTCGCCCGCACCGCCTCGGCTACCGAAGTGAGCGAAGCGCTCGCGCGATTCACCAGTCCGCGGTCGTTGGCGAACGGCTGCAGCGTTACGTCGCGCGCCCCCGACACCAGCGTCTTTCCGCCCGCGTCACGCAGGGACCACGAGAAGCTGTACAGGCCCGGCGCCAGCACCTCGAGCGGCAGCACCACCTCGTCCGCAGCGTCCGCTATGTCGGCGGTCACGGCCCGCCGCGCGCCGTCGGGCGTCAAGCACGCCGCCTGCGCCCGCAGCGGCCCCGCCGACGGGTTAGCGTTGGTCACCGTGAAGCGCACTCCCTGGCCGGTCAGAACCGTGTTCCAGGCCACATCCTCCGGGGACATCGTCGCCGTCGCTGAGCGGGCAAGCCCCGGCCAGGAGCCGGCCATGGTGTAGTCGCGGCGATATGCGCCCCACTGTACCACCGCGTCATTCGGCGCGGGAGTCCCGAAGCAGAACAGCTTGCCCCCGTCGCCGCCGCATATGACCATCTCCAGCCCGGGCGAAGCCTTCGTGACATCGCCGAACGTGGGCGTAGCGTTGTACGCGTTGTTGACCTTCAGATCGTAGTCGAAGATGACCCCGCCGCCGTCATCGAGCACCAGCAGCCGCGCCGCGTGCAGGCACAGAATGTATTCGAGTTTGCCGTCTCCGTTGACGTCCGCGATCGCGCCCGAGGCGTCGCTTCGCATGTGCACGTCGAGCCTCCAAATGACCCCGCCGTCCTCGCCCAGGCGCTCGACCGTGCCGGCCGTGGTCACCAAGAAGATGTCGGCGCGGCCGTCCATGTCCATATCCCCCACCGATATGGAGGCGTCCAAGGGGCTGCCCGCCGAGTGCTGCCAGACAAGGTCGCCCTTGCTGTCCAGGCAGAAGACCTCGCCGTCATGGGACCCGACAACGACGCGCCCGGCGCCGTCGCCAGCCGTGAATATGACCGGTCCCATCAAGCCGCGCCCCAACTGCCGCTCCCACGCCGGCGAACCGTCTCCCGCGATCACGGTGAGGAATCCGTCCTCGGTGGCGACGACCACCTCCGGCGTGCGCGCGCCGCTCAGGCTGCCTACCGAGGGGCTGGAGCCGATGCCGCCTTTGGCCGCGACTTTCCACACCGCTTTGCCGGTCAGCGCGTCAAAGGCATACACTCCACCGTCATCGTCGGTTTGGATGACCTCGGGCCTGTCGTCGCCGTTGACGTCAGCGACGACTGCGGCGGACCAGTTCGACGCCGCGTTCATGCGCGCATGCCAGACCTCCTTGCCCTGGCCGTCCAAGCACATGAAGTTGCCCGCGTTGTCGGCGGCATAGATGAGGGGCTTCTCGCCCTCGCGCACCAGCACGGCAGGATAGGTGCAGAAACGCGTGGTGGTGGGCCATTCCCACAGGCGGTTCCCATCGCCGTCGTAGGCGATCACCGCGTTCATGCCGCCGATCAGAATCTCGCCCAGCCCGTCGCCGTCGATGTCGGCGACGGTCGCCGCGGTCATCAGGCTGGAGCGGGTATCGGCCACCCACAGAAGCCGTATGTCGGGGGCCGCCTCGGCGGCACGCCCGGGCATCCCCGCCGCGATCAGCACCGCAGCAGCCAGCAGCAGAGCGACCGCCGCCAGGCGGTCATGACGCCGACGACCCATACAAGAAGGGCTATGGAACGAGTGCGACAGACGAGCCAACATGCTGAATGCTCCGATCCACTGAAAGTTAAATATGGCTCGCGCCGGCCGTGCTTCCGGGGGCCGCCAGCCGCGAGCCTGCTGCGGCATGCAGCAGTGACGCAGAGGGCAGGCAATACGTCGCCTTCGATTTCCCCATCCCCCGCCCGGCTTGAAACCTGGGCGAGGCCGCACGCTCGCAGGTTCTTCTGTGTTCGAGCGCCGTCACCTGCCGCCGCGGGCGACGCCGCGGGCGTTCTTTACACCCCGCGAGACGCTATGCTATAGTATCGGCACTTCCGGCAAGTGTGCGTCGGCGTCCGGAAGCTATGCGTCGGAGGCATCCATGTCCCACATCAAGCGCGCCCTCGTCAGTGTTTCCGACAAGACCGGGCTGCTGGACTTCGTCCGCGGTCTGGTGAACCTGGGCGTCGAGATACTCTCCACCGGCGGCACGACCCGAGCCCTCGCCGAGGCAGGCCTGCCGGTAAGACAGGTCTCTGACTACACCGGTTTTCCCGAGATGATGGAAGGGCGCGTCAAGACGCTGCATCCCAAGATCCACGGGGCGCTGCTGGCGCGCCGCGACAACCCCGAGGATATGGCCTCCGTGCGCGAGCACGGCATCGAGCTGATAGACATGGTCGTGGTCAATCTCTATCCGTTTCGCGAGACGGTGGCGAAGCCCGGCGTCACCCTGGCGGAGGCGGTCGAGCAGATTGACATCGGCGGTCCGGCGATGGTGCGCTCCGCCGCGAAGAACCACGCGCACGTGGCGATTGTGTGCCGCCCCGAGCGGTACGAGCAGGTGCTGGCCGAGATGCGCGATTCCGGCGGCGAGCTATCGGACGCGACACGCCTGGCGCTTGCGGTTGAAGCATTCGCTCACACGGCCTCGTACGACGCTGCGATTCACGCATACCTCAGCGGCCAGGCAGGCGCGCCGCCCATGCCGGAAGTGCTGATCCACGCTTGGAGCAAGCAGCAAGACCTGCGTTACGGCGAGAATCCACACCAAGCGGCCGCGTTCTACCGCGACGCTACGCGCCCGGCGGCCGGCCTCACCGCCGCCCGCCAGCTCCACGGCAAGGAGCTGTCCTTCAACAACTTCCTCGACCTCGACGCCGCGATGGGCATCGTGGCCGACTTCGCCGAACCCACCGCCGCCCTCTTCAAGCACACCAGCCCGTGCGGGGCGGCAACCGCCCCCACCCTGGCGCAGGCGTACCGCGACGCCCTGGACTGCGATCCGCTGTCCGCCTTCGGCGGCATCATCGGCCTCAATCGCTCGGTGGATATGGACACCGCGCGGGCGATCTTGGACGGCATGAAGGAGTATGGCTTCATGGAGTGCGTGATCGCGCCCGGCTACGCCCCCGACGCCCTGGAGGCCCTGAAGGCCAAGCGCGACCTGCGCCTGCTGGAGGCGTCAACCATGGGCATCGCCGACCTCCGGGATTTCAAGCGCGTCAGCGGCGGCCTCGTCGCCCAGGGAATCGATACTTTCTGTGACGGCGAGCCGGAGCTCACCGTCCCAACGGAGAAGCAGATTCCGAAGGAGCTGGCGCCCACCGCGCGCTTCGCGTGGCGGGTGGCGAAGTGGGTGAAGTCCAACGCCATCGTCATCGCCCGCGACGCCAAGACGGTGGGCATCGGCGGCGGGGTCACCAGCCGGGTGGACGCGGTGTGGCTGGCGGTGCGCAAGGCCGGCGAGCGCGCGCGCGGGGCGGTGCTCGCATCGGACGCCTTCTTTCCCAAGCCCGATGCGATCGAGGTCGCCGCCCAGGCCGGCGTCGTGGCCCTGGTGCAGCCGGGCGGGTCGCTGGGCGACGAGGAGGCGATCGAGATGTGCGACCGGCTGGGCGTCGCTATGGCCTTCACCAGCCGCCGCCATTTCCGTCACTAGAGTAAGGGCAAACCACAGAGCACACGGAGAGCACAGAGAAGGCAAGGCATTGTCATTGTGAGCGCAGCGAAGTGAAGAATCTTGGATACACCCAAGATTCCTCGCTTGGCTCGGAATGACAAATCCGGAACTCTCTGCGTGCTCTGTGTCCTCTGTGGTTAAAGACTTCTGCAGGGAGTTCTCATGAACCGCAGTCTGAGCGAAGTTGACCCCGAGATGGCGCAGGTGCTGGCGGGCGAGCTGGAGCGCCAGCAGGATACGCTGGTCATGATTCCGTCCGAGAACTACGCGAGCAAAGCGGTGCTCCAGGCGCAGGGCTGCATCATGACCAACAAGTACGCCGAGGGCTATCCCGGCGCGCGCTGGTACCACGGCTGCGAGTTCGTGGACAAGGCGGAGTCGCTGGCCATCGAGCGCGCCAAGGAGCTGTTCGGCGCGGAGCACGCCAACGTCCAGCCGCACACCGGCTCGCAAGCCAACATGGCCGCCTACTACGCCCTGTTGGAGCCCGGCGACACCATCCTCGCCATGTCGGTGGACCAGGGGGGGCATCTCACCCACGGCAATAAGCTCAATTTCTCCGGCCGCTATTACCGCATCGCTTTCTACGGCGTCGATCGCCAGACGGAGCGCCTCGACTACGATGCGATCCTGAACGCGGCGCGTCACGAGCGGCCGAAACTGATCGTCGTGGGCGCCAGCGCCTACCCACGGGTGATCGATTTCGAGCGCTGCCGCGCCATCGCCGACGAGGTGGACGCCTACCTCATGGCCGACATCGCGCACATCGTGGGGCTCATCGCGGCGGGGCTGCATCCCGACCCGGTGCCCTATTGCGACGTCATCACCTCCACCACACACAAGACCCTGCGCGGGCCGCGCGGCGCGTTCATCATGTGCCGCCGCGAGTTGGCGGAGGCGATTGACCGCGCGGTGTTCCCCGGGGTGCAGGCGGGGCCGCTGATGCACGTCATCGCGGCGAAGGCCATCGCGTTCAAGGAGGCGATGACGGAGAGCTTCCGGGAGTATCAGCGCCAGATCATCAGCAACTGCCAGGCCCTGGCGGAGGGGCTGATCGAGCAGGGCCTCCGCCTGGTAACGGGCGGCACCGACAACCACCTCGTCCTGGTTGATCTGCGGCCGCAGAACATCACGGGCAAGGAGGCGGCGGACCTGCTGGAGGAAGCCGGGATCATCACCAACAAGAACGTGATTCCGTACGACCACCAGCCGCCGGCCATCGCCAGCGGCATCCGCCCCGGCACACCCGCGCTGACCACGCGCGGGATGAAGGAGCCGGAGATGCGCGAGATAGCGGAGATGATGGGCCGCGTGCTGCACAATCGGCAGGACGCGGGGGTGCGCCGCGAGGTGCGCGAGCGGGTGCGGCAGCTCTGCGCCCGCTTCCCGGTTTACACGGACCTGGTGTGAGGCGTATAATGCCACTGAAGTTCGCAAGAGAAAGAGCAAGTGGCGACTAAACCGCTGCTGACGGACGCCGGGTCGAGCGCAAGGAGCCGGGTCGAGTACTTCCGGAGTGATGCACTGACTCTATTCTGTGCGGACTCGCGGTCAATGCCGGAGGTCGCATCCGGATCCGTGGACTTAGTGGTGACCTCGCCCCCGTACTGGGACATAAAGGACTACAAAGCCGAGGGCCAGGTGGGACTGGGGCAGACGTACGAGGAATACCTGGCTGAGCTTGGCAAGCCGCTGAGAGAGTGCTTCCGCGTTCTGAAGGAGGGGCATTTTTTCGCCATCGTCATCGGGACACGCATATCGGACGGCGAGCTCACGCACATCCCTGCAGACCTCATCCGCCTCATGCCGGATCTCGGCTTCACGCTCAAGAAGGAGATCATCTGGGTCAAGCCCAAGGGCACGCAAGGACTGTGGCAGCGGGGCACCACTCAGTTCCTGAAGGACAAGCCATTTGTTCGGTGTGCGAATATCAACCTCCAGCACGAGTGTATTCTCATTTTCCAGCGAGAAGGAACCTACGAACCGGATGTCACCCACGTGTTGGAGGAGGGCTTCATTAAGGAAGTGGCCTGGAGCGTGTGGCAACTGCCCGTTTCCAGGACCAAGGGGCATCCGGCTCCTTTCCCCGAGACGATCCCGTGGCGTCTCATTCAACTCTACACCAGGCCCGGCGAGGTAGTGCTTGATCCGTTCATGGGTTCAGGCACCACCGCCGTCGCCGCTGTCAACTTGGCGCGAAGGTGCATCGGATACGAGATCAGCGAGGAGTTCTGCCGGCTCACCGTCGAGAATCTGCAGAAGCGTCAGCCCCACCTCGAGCTGATCACCCACTGAGATGCCGCAGATCGCCGAGATGATGGGCCGCGTCCTGCATAACCGTCACGACGCCGCCGTGCGCGCCAAGGTGCGCGAGGAAGTGCGCGAGCTGTGCGCGCGGTTCCCGGTTTACACGGACCTCACGTGCGCGTAGGGCGAGCGGTTCCGGCGCCCGCTCCGCGGCGCTCGTAGGGCAGAACCTTGCGTTCTGCCCCGATCATCTGGCACGCAGGCCAGAGGGCAGGATGGGATGCCTTACGAGTTGCGAACTGCAGAGGGGTTTTCATGCTCTCCGACCACGCCGAAGTGCCCGGAGTGTATGTCTCAATTCAGTGGAACGGCGCTCCTTGCGCGTGCCGCTG
>Ga0315294_10009461_pt1 | contig 10711 bp, 8 predicted proteins | sample YL17G13_40_MG_FD_203626 | JGI IMG/M metagenome (GOLD analysis project Ga0315294, IMG submission 203626) | Sediment microbial communities from Yellowstone Lake, YNP, Wyoming, USA - YL17G13_40 | ecosystem: Environmental > Aquatic > Freshwater > Lake > Sediment | place: USA: Wyoming | collected... | reverse complement strand
GCTGTGGTGGAGGCTATCTATCGGATGATTGCCGATCAGCTGAATGCAGAAATCCCCCCTGGCCCCCCTTTGAAAAAGGGGGGAATTAAAGGAAAAAACCTCTAAGTTAGCGCTTATGCCCCTCGACGGGGGAGGGTGAGGGTGGGGGTGATTGGGGAGAGGGAGTTTCCGGATGGAAACTAGATAAAGGCGTAAGACATTCCATAGCATGATGGCTACAGATCAAACCATAGATAGCCTCGAAGACATCGAGCGGTTCTTCCGCAAGGGCCAGGAGTGGCTGAAGAAGCAGCATGAAGAGGGACTGCCGGGGGGAGAGTACTGTCAGAGCCGATCCTCTTTAATGGACACCGTTCTCCGGCGTCTCTGGAAAAAGGCGATGATCTCCCCGGACGAAGGAGATCGCCGGGCGGGAATCAGTCTCCTGGCCACCGGAGGATACGGCCGGGAGGAACTCAACCCTTTTTCGGACATCGATCTTCTTTTCCTTCATCTACCCGGAAGGGGCAAAGACCTGGAGAAGGGAGTTCAGGCCCTCCTCCATCCGTTGTGGGACTGGGGGCTGACCGTGGGCCACACGGTGCAGACTCCCCGGGAGGCCTGGCGAAAAGCGCAGAAGGATCTGGAGGTTCTCTTGTCTTTTCTGGATACCCGCTGGGTGGCCGGGGACAAAGAGCCGCTCTTGCAGATGGAGGAAGAATTCTCCCGGGGGCTCAAGGGAGGCCGGGAAAGGGAGGTTCTTTTCCAGATTCAACAGGAGGCGGCCAATCGCCACAAGAAATTCGGAGACTCGGTTTTCGTCCTGGAACCCGAGGTCAAAGACGGAAAAGGGGGTCTGCGGGACTATCACTCGGCCTGCTGGGCAGCCAAGCTTCAGTATCGAATCCGGTCCCCCCGGGAAATGACCGAGCATCGTCTCCTGAGTGAACGGGAATGGGAAAGCTTATCCCAGGCGCTGGGCTTTCTCTGGCGGACCCGGAACCAGCTCCACTACTTCCACGGCCGCAGGGAGGACCGTCTTTCCTTCGAAGACCAGGAAGCCGTGGCGCAGGCCCTGGGCTACCGGGGAGCGGATTCCCTGCAGGCCACGGAATCTTTCCTGAAAGAATATTTCCACCAGGCCCTGCGGGTTCATCACCTTTCCTGGAATCTGCTGGAAAAATGTCTGAACGAGAGTTCCCCCGAATCCCGGGGGGGGCGCAAAAAAACCCTTCCCGAGGTCGCCCCGGGATTCTTTCTCTTTCATGGGCGTCTGGCCTTGACCGATCCTTCCATCTTAGATCGGAATCCCCTCCAGATCTGGAAAACCTTCGAGACCATCCACCGTTACGGGATGGGGATGAGCGCGCCGCTGAAAGAAATCCTCTCGCAGCACCTGAGCCTGGTGAATGACCGCTTCCGTCTGGCCCCGGAATCCATCCGCTCGTTTCTATCCCTGTTCGAAAAACCGGGCCATCTCCACCGAGTTCTCGAGGAGATGTATGAGACCGGTTTTTTGCGAACGTTCCTCCCGGAGTTTGAAGGAGTCCACTGCCACATCCAGTATGATCGTTACCACCTCTACCCGGTGGATGTTCACTCTCTCTATGCCGTACAGGAGCTGGAGATTCTGGAGCGGGGAAACCCGTCTCCTCCCTGGCCTCTCTTCCAGGAATTGATGAAGGAAATCCGGGACCCCGGCCTCCTCAAACTGGCCGCGCTGATCCATGACCTGGGAAAGGGGGAAGGATCCTCCCATGCCCTCCGGGGGGAAAAGATCGCCGAATCCATCGGCGACCGCCTCGGCCTGCCGAAAGAAAGGGTCGATACCCTCTGCTTTCTCACGCGCGAGCACCTGACTTTGCCGGAAATGGCCCAGCGGAGGGATCTGAACGACGAAAATTTCATTCTCCGCCTCGCCCAGACGGTAGGCAGCAGCGACCGGTTGAAGATGCTCTACCTGCTTTCTTTCGCCGACCTGCGGGCAGTGGGGCCCAATGCCTGGACGGCCTGGAAAGACACTTTAATGCGGGAGCTCTTCCTCAAGATCCTTCACCTTCTGGAAAAAGGGGAAGGGCTGCGGAAGGAAGACCAGGAGCGGGTCGTCGGGATCCAGCGGGAAGTAATGGATCTCCTCCAAGGGCAGCTCCCCGCGCCGAAAATATCCGAGCACCTGGCCAGCATTCCCCCGCGCCACTACCAGGTCCATGAGGCCCGGTCCATCGGCCGGCAGATTCTCATGGCCGAAAAGCTCGCCGAGCAGACGGTGGCGGTAGACGGGGAGGAAAGGCCGGAAGAAGGGGGGGATGAAATCACCGTGGTGGCCCGGGACGAGGCCGGTCTCTTCGCCAAAATCTGCGGCGCCCTTACGGCCAATCACCTGAATATCCTGTCCGCCCAGATCAGCACCTGGGAGAACGGGATTGCCGTCGATCAGTTCCGGGTCCAGAGCCTGATCGAAGAGGGCCTCCTCCAGCCCCGAAGATGGGCCAAGCTGCAGGGCGACCTGAAAAGAGTCCTGGAGGGAAAAGTGGAAGCCAGCCTGCTCCTCCAGGAGGTTGTTCCGCCGCTCTTTCACAAATATTCCCCGGGGCGCTCGGCCACCCGGGTGGAAATCGATATCGGGACTTCTGATTTTTATACCCTCGTGGAAGTCTTTACCCCCGACCGTCCGGGGCTGCTCTACCGCATTGCCCAGAAGCTCTTCGAGATGGGCTTGAACCTGTGGATGGCCCGCATTTCCACCAAGGTCGATCGGGTCGTCGATGTTTTCTACATCCAGGACCTGAGCGGGGCCAAGATTGAAGACCAGGAAAAAATCGGGATGATCAGGGAAGAGCTCATGAAGTTGCTGGGGAATTCCGAGAACTGAATTTTCTCGTCCCCGGAGGAGATGAACATATTCCGCGCCCTGACCGATTTTGAGCAACCTGGTTATTTTCCATACAGTTTCGTAACCCGTCGATATACAATCATTTGCCAGGCTCGCAAAGCTCCGGCCTGATAAGGGTGCCCAATAAATAAGCAAAAAGGCGAAAGGAGGTTTAGATCGGCCTGCTTGGCCCGGCCGGCCTTTCTTGGTAACCGATTGATTTGATTAGAAATAAAAAAATGGGAAAAATCTTTGTTGGTATCCGGATTGCTTAGGAAAGGAGTAAAAATAATTCAGGGTGGTTGCTATGGGAGCAATTCTGGTGATCAAAGATGATGGCGAACTCCAGGGCTTGATCGAAAAGATCCTGCCCGCGAACCTAGCGAGGCTGGCCGGGAAAGACCTTCCCGAACCGTTGCAGCGTCCGCTCTCTTCAAAGGAGCTGAATCTCGAGGACCCGACTCAAGCGCTGGCCGAGGTGGTGCGCGAGGTTTTGAAGTCCGAGGTCGACACCGGCAATGCCAATCACATCCACGAATCGGTCATCGGCAAAGTGGAGAGGGCGCTGATCGGAATGGTCCTGGAAGAGGAGCGGGGCAATCAGGTGCGGGCCGCCCGCCGGCTGGGAATCAACCGCAACACCCTGAGAAAGAAAATGAAAGATCTGCAAATCACCACTCGTGTGGTTACAACTTAAAAAATCAGGAGGATGAGAACATGGCGAAAGATTCAGCGGCCAAAGTTATGAAGAAGATGGAGGAGAACGATATCAAGTTCGTGAAGCTCTGGTTTACCGATATTTTAGGGTTTCTCAAGAGTTTCAGCGTGCCCGTCGAGGAAATGGAGAAGGCCTTTAACGAAGGGATCGGTTTCGACGGGTCGTCCATCGAAGGCTTCGTCCGGATCGACGAGAGCGACATGGTGGCCATCCCCGACCCTTCCACCTTTGCCGTTCTGCCCTGGCGTCCCAAGGAAAAAGGGGTGGCCCGGGTGTTCTGCGACATCGTGACCCCCGACGGAAAGCCGTTTGAAGGGGACCCGCGGTATGTTTTGAAGAAGAACCTGGAGAAGGCCAAGAAAATGGGCTTTACCTATTACACCGGGCCGGAACTGGAATATTTCTATTTTAAAGATTCCCACTCCACGGAAGTCCTGGACCGGGGGGGCTACTTTGACCTGATCCCCCGGGACGAGGCCATCGACCTGCGGCGGGAGACCGTCCTCTTCTGCGAGACCCTGGGAATCAAGATCGAATATTCGCACCATGAGGTGGCCCCTTCCCAACATGAGATCGACATGCGCTATGAAGACGCCCTCACCATGGCGGACAACGTCATGACTTACCGCCTGGTGGTGAAGGAAGTGGCATACCGGCAGGGTGTGTACGCGACCTTCATGCCCAAGCCCCTGTTCGGGGAGAATGGGTCGGGAATGCATACCCACATGTCCCTCTTCAAGGGAAACCGGAACGCTTTCTTCGACGCCAAGGGGCAGTACCACCTTTCCGACACCGCCCGGTATTTCATCGGGGGGCTCTTGAAGTACGCCCCGGAACTCACCGCGGTCACCTGTCAGTGGGTGAATTCCTACAAACGTCTGGTCCCCGGCTACGAGGCTCCCGTGTATATTTCCTGGGCCCAGCGGAACCGCTCCGACCTGGTGCGGATCCCCATGTACAAACCGGGCAAGGAAGAGGCCGCCCGGATTGAGTACCGCAGCCCGGACCCGGCCTGCAACCCCTACCTGGCCTTCTCGGTCATGCTGGCCGCCGGCCTGGCCGGGATCGCGCAGAAGATCATGCCGCCCGAACCGGTGGAGGAGAATGTTTACAAGATGAGCGAGGAGGAAAGGCTGAAACGGCGCATCCGCCAGCTGCCGGGAAGCCTGCTGGAGGCCGTTCAGCTCACCGAAAAGAGCCAGATGGTGCGGGAAGCGCTGGGGGACCACGTTTTCGAACACTTCATCGAAAACAAGAAATTGGAGTGGGACCGGTACCGCGTCCAGATCACTTCCTACGAGATCGATAAGTATCTTCCTCTGCTGTAAAAGAGGAGACGCCGGGGAAAGGAGCCGGGTTGCCATTCCCTCTGCACCCCAGAAGGCGTGCAGCCCGGCTTCGGAGGAGGGGCGCAAGCCCCTCCCCGACCCTTATTAAAAAAGTCCTGACCGTCCCGTTTCCCCCGTTCCGGGGGAGGCCAGAAATTCTTCCATTTCCTTGAGACAAGGGAATTTGGCAGGACCTTCAGGGAAAAGAAGGTCTGAAGGGAGGAAATCATTCTCAGCGCCGATCGCGACTATCGAATTCCATCCGCCTGCGGCCTGGTGGGGATCATGAACCGGGAGGGAAAGGCCTTTTCGGGGGAAGTGATCATCCGGGCCATGGCCAGCATGCACGAGCGGTCCAACGGCCTGGGAGGGGGGTTCGCCGGTTACGGGATTTATCCGGACCATAATGACGATTATGCCTTTCACCTCCTGTACGAAACTCCGGAGGCGCGAAAACAGACCGAACCGTCTCTGGAGGAGAATTATCATCTCCTCAAGGAAGAACCCATTCCCACCCGGCAGATCGATGCCGTTCAGAATCCCCCTCTGGTGTGGCGGTACTTTCTGCGCCCCCGGATGGAGAGACGGATCTCCAGCGTGGAGGCGGAGGAAGATTTCATCGTCCGCACGGTGATGGAGATCAACCAGAAGAAGACCGGGGCCTTCATCGCCTCCTCCGGCAAGAACATGGGGATCTTCAAGGGGGTCGGATACCCGGAGGAGATCGCCCAGTTCTTCCGTCTCGAGGAGTACCGGGGGTACCTGTGGACCGGTCACGGCCGGTTTCCCACCAACACCCCCGGGTGGTGGGGCGGGGCCCATCCGTTCGGACTTCTGGACTGGTCGGTGGTCCACAACGGGGAGATTTCCTCCTACGGCACCAACCGGCGGTACCTGAAGAATTTCGGGTACGACTGCGCCTTCTACACCGACACGGAAGTCATCACCTACCTGTTTGACCTCCTGCACCGCAAGCATCAGCTGGCCTTCCCCGTGGTGGCCAAGATCCTGGCCGCTCCCCTCTGGGATGAAATCGAGAGGATGGAGGAGAAGGATTTCCATCAATTCCTGCGGGTCGTCTACGGAAGCGCGCTGCTCAACGGCCCCTTCGCGGTGATCGCCGCCCACCACCGGGCCATGGTGGGGCTGAACGACCGCATCAAATTACGGCCGCTCGTGGCCGCCGAGTGGCGGGAGAACCTGTACATCGCTTCGGAAGAATCGGCCATCCGGGAAGTCTGCCCCGACCCGGACCGGGTCTGGGCCCCGGAGGCCGGAGAACCGGTCATCGGCTATTTGAGGTGAAAACGTGGCCAAAGGAAAGATTACCCCAGAATTTAAGATCCTCCGGGATATGGAAAAATGCATAAGCTGCCAGGTTTGCCACCGGATGTGCTCCAATGACGCCCATCTCTACGATCCGGAATCCGGGGTGGTGACCTCGGAGGACAGCCGCTGCGTGGGCTGCCATTTCTGCGAGAACCTCTGCCCCACGGGGGCCCTGGGGATCCGCCGGAATCCTTCGGAGATCAAGCTCAATGCGCTCTGGTCCGGAAGGGCCCTGGAGGATATCGCCCGCCAGTCCGACACCGGAGGGGTTCTGCTGACGGGAATGGGGAACGACCGTCCCCTTCCGGTTTATTTCGACCACCTCCTGTTGAATGCTTCGCAGGTGACGAACCCCTCCATCGACCCCCTCCGCGAGCCCATGGAGCTGCGGACCTACCTGGGGGGGAAACCGGACCGCCTGGAAGTGAAGGAAGGGCAGAAGCCGGAGGAAGTCCTGAAATCCTTCCTCTCCTCCCAAATCCCCCTGGAGACCCCGATCCTTTTTTCCGCCATGTCCTACGGCTCCATCAGCCTCAACGCGGTCAAGTCGCTGGCCATGGCCGCCAAGGAGGCGGGAACCCTCTGGAACACCGGGGAAGGAGGGCTGCACCCGGACCTGTATCCCTTCGGCCCGCACCTGGTGGTGCAGGTGGCTTCCGGGCGCTTCGGGGTGCACAAGCGGTACCTGGAGGCGGGGGCGGCCATCGAGATCAAGATCGGCCAGGGGGCGAAGCCGGGAATCGGGGGACATCTTCCCGGGGAGAAAGTCACCGAACAGATCTCCCGCACCCGCATGATCCCCGAGGGAACGGATGCTCTTTCTCCCGCCCCCCACCATGATATCTATTCCATCGAAGATCTGAAGCAGCTGATCTACGCCCTGAAAGAAGCGGTGCGCTACCGCAAACCCGTGGGGGTCAAGATCGCCGCCGTCCACAACGTGGCGCCCATCGCCTCGGGGATTGTCCGGGCGGGAGCGGATTTCGTGGTCATCGACGGCCTGCGCGGGGGAACCGGGGCGGCTCCGCGGGTCATCCGCGACCATGTGGGAATTCCCATTGAACTGGCCATCTCGGTGGTGGACCAGCGGCTGCGGGAAGAGGGCCAGCGGAACCGGGCCTCCCTGATCGCCGCCGGGGGGTTCCGCAACAGCGCCGATGTGGTCAAGGCCGTCGCCCTGGGCGCGGACGCGGTCTACGTGGGGACCGCCGCCCTGGTGGCCCTGGGGTGTCATGTCTGCCAGAAATGCTACACCGGAAAGTGCAACTGGGGGATCGCGACCCAGGACCCCTACCTGACCAAGCGCCTGAACCCGGAGATCGGCGCCCGCCGGCTGGTCAACCTGCTGCGGGCCTGGTCCCTGGAGATCAAGGAGATGCTCGGGGGAATGGGAATCAACGCCCTGGAGAGTCTCCGGGGCAACCGGGAACAACTGCGCGCCGTGGGCCTGGGAGACACGGACATGAAGATCCTGGGGGTCAAACCGGCAGGGGAGGCCTGGTAAGATGAAGAAGATTTTTATCCATGAAGAATACTGCATGAACTGCCGCCTCTGCGAGGTGCACTGCATCGTCCAGAATTCCAAGACCCGCAACATCATCAAGGCCTACAAGGGGGAATACCCCAAGGCCGTTTCCCGGGTGCTGGTGGAGGAAAAGGGATATCTCTCCTTCGCCCTCCAGTGCCGCCATTGTGAGGACGCCCCCTGCCTGGAAGCCTGCATCACCGGGGCCATGCACCGGGACCCGGAGAGCGGCGCGGTCCTGGCCGAGGAGGAGAAGTGCGTGGGCTGCTGGATGTGCATCATGGTCTGTCCCTTCGGGGTCGTCTCGCGCAACGTGGAGGGCAAACGGGTGATCTCCAAGTGCAACCTGTGCCGGGGGGAAGAGATCCCCGTCTGCGTGAAAAACTGCCCCAACGAAGCCATCGTCTTTGAGGAAGAATCATGAGATATGTCATCGTCGGCAATGGACCCGCCGGAACCGCCGCCGTGGAGGGAATCCGCGAGGCGGACCCCAAGGGGCGGATCACGGTGATCTCCGAGGAAGGAGTGGTGAATTATTCCAAACCCCTCCTCTCCTACCTGCTGGCCCGGAAATTGAAGAAAAATCAGCTGGCCCATCGCCCGGAGGATTTTTACACCCGGAACGGGGTAGAGCTGCGGCTGAAGAAAAAGGCGGTGAAGCTGGAGACCCCGGAGAATCGGGTGATCCTCTCCGATGGCCATTCCGTTCCCTATGACCGGCTCCTGATCGCCACGGGCGGCGTGCCCATTCCCCTGCGGGTTCCCGGGAAAAAGATGGAGGGGATCTTTTCCTTCACCCGGTTGCAGGAAGCCGAGGACCTGGCGCGTTACCTGAAAGACAACTCGGTCCGGGATGCGGTGGTGGTGGGGGGAGGATTGATCGGGCTGAAAGCCACGGAGGGGCTCCTGGGGAGGGGAGTCTCGGTGACCCTGGTGGAGCTGGCCGACCGGGTCTTGTCGGCGACCTTCGACCGCCGGGCGTCGGAAATCATCGAAGGAGCGCTGAAAAAAGAGGGCTGCCGGGTGTTCCTGAAGAATACCGTGACCAAGATCAGCGCGGATCGCACCGGGAAGGTGAAAGAAGTGGTTTTGCCGAATCGGGTCAAGGTCCCCTGCCAGGTCATCATCGGAGCCATCGGGGTCCTGCCCAACCTGGACTGGGTCAAAGGAACGGAGATTCGCTCGGACCGGGGGATCCTGGTGGATGAGCGCCTCAAAACCTCGGCGGCGAATGTCTTTGCCGCGGGGGACTGCTGTCAGGCCCGTGATTTCTTCGGGGGGGCTCCCCGGGTGGTTCCCATATGGCCCAGCGCCGTTAGGCAGGGTAAAGTGGCCGGGTTCAACATGGGCGGGGGGAAGAAAGAATATGAGGGACCGCTGGTCATGAATTCGGTGGAACTCTGCGGCATTCCCACGATTTCGGTGGGTCTCACCGATCCCCCGGAAGGGAACGGCTATGAAACGATCGAATCCCTCCAGGAGAAGAAAGGAATCTACAAGAAACTGGTCCTGCGGGAAGACCGGATCGTGGGGGCCCTTTTCGTGGGCGATATCAGCCGGGCCGGGGTCTACACCGGGCTGATCCGGGAGGCCATGAAGATCGGAGAGCTGAGGGATCACCTGCTGAAGGAAAGCTTCGGGCTCATCCACCTGCCCCGGGAATACCGCAAACATCATGTGACCGGAGAAGGGATTGAAGTATGAGAATTTCAGCCCGGGGCCTGCATTACCGGGTCCTCAATGAAAAGGTCCATCAGGCGATCCAGACCGGGGAGAAGGAAATCTTTCTCGACCAGGTCAACGGTCAGCGGTACATCGGAGACGGAATCCGGAACGGCGATGTGCAGATCCACATCCAGGGAACCCCGGGAAACGACCTGGCCGCCTTCATGGACGGGCCTTCCCTGACCGTCCAGGGAAATTCTCAGGACGGGGTCGGCAACACGATGAACGGGGGGAAGATCGTCATTCACGGCAGTGCGGGCGATATCACCGGCTACGCCATGCGGGGAGGAAAAATCCACATCCGGGACAATGCCGGATACCGCGTGGGGATTCACATGAAGGCCTTCAATGAATTCTTCCCGGCCATCATCATCGGAGGCCGGGCGGGGAACTTCCTGGGAGAATACATGGCCGGGGGCTTGATCGTCGTACTGGGGCTCCGGGGGGAGGTGGACAAGTCGCCCGTGGGCACTTATGTGGGGACCGGCATGCATGCGGGGAAGATTTTTATCCGGGGGTGCGTGAGGAATTACCAGTTGGGGAAGGAGATCATGATTTTCGACATCAACAAGAGCGACCGGGAAGAGCTGGACCCTTTCCTCGCGGAATACTGCCGCGATTTCAACCTGCCCTGGGAAGAAATCCGCCGGGGCCCCTTCGTCAAACTGATTCCTTACTCCCATCGCCCTTACGGGAAATTGTACGCCTATTGAGATAAAGACCGACCGCCGACGAACGACGGCCGACCGCTGCGCTCGAGGAGCGTTCCGCCTGCGGCGTCACTTGAGGAGCGCTTTGCTTGAGGTCAAAGACAAGGGAAGCCGGTTTTTGTCTTTGCCTCCAACCTTGAGGCCCGAAGGGCCGCTCCTCGAGGCCGAAGGCCGGTCCTCAAGTCACGCCCTTGGCGTGACGCTCCTCAAACATGATTCCTTGCCCCCTGCCCCCTTGTTTGACACCTTCCCCGCCATTCGTTTATAGTAATGAAAAAATGGAGGCCCGATGGGGGGAGAGGGGACAGATGAAATTGAGCGAGAGATTGTGCCGGTGGATTCGAAAAAGAGTTAAAGAAACCGGCGCCGCGGGGATCCTGGTGGGATTGAGCGGGGGGATCGATTCGGCCGTGGCCGCAGTTCTGGCCCAGAAATCGGTGGGGGACAATGTACTGACCCTCCTCCTGCCCTGCCACAGCCTTCCCCAGGATGAAAGGGACGCTCTGCTGGTGGCCGACCGGTTTC
>Ga0315294_10009459_pt1 | contig 10712 bp, 12 predicted proteins | sample YL17G13_40_MG_FD_203626 | JGI IMG/M metagenome (GOLD analysis project Ga0315294, IMG submission 203626) | Sediment microbial communities from Yellowstone Lake, YNP, Wyoming, USA - YL17G13_40 | ecosystem: Environmental > Aquatic > Freshwater > Lake > Sediment | place: USA: Wyoming | collected... | reverse complement strand
TTATTCTTCGAGGTGTAGATATTAAGACAGTTCAAATGCTTATGGGTCATTCTGATGTGCGTACTACAATGCAAATTTATTCCCATGTTCAAACTGTGCATCTTCAAAAAGCAGTAGAAAAATTACCATATTAAGTATAACATAAAAAAAATAATAAAAGATAAACTTTCATTTTCGTTATTTTTATGTTAATATTATTATTGAATTTAAACCCTTGAAATAACTTTGAAATAGTTGCTGTAATTACTAGCACTTATTTACAAATTAAAAATAATTATATAAATTCGTGGCGATATTAAATTAAATATTGAAATTTATATAATTTAATTATGAAAGTGGTAATTAGGCTCTTTTTGGCTTAAATAATAGAACAAAAAAAGCAATGGCGGCATCAGGACCTGCAGACCTGGTCTTGTTTAAAAAATCCTTCATGATTTTTTTTGAAAATATTGAAAGTTAAATATTAATTATGCTAAATTAAATCTTTTAAATCGTTGGCTATAGACACTCGTTCTTGAATAAAATCTTTTGAATTAAAATCTTTGTATGAACAAAACAAATCCTCTTAATTGTCAAGTAGTAAAAAGGATAAATAAAAATTAAGAGAAAATTGGAAAACGGCTAAGACTGCAGTCTTAGCCGTTTAATCTCTGATGTATCGAGGTTCAACCTCGATAATCTATGTCAAGGGTTGAGGGTTGGACAAGAAAAATGCGAAAAATAAAGGATTTTTTGTTAATTTGCTGGATTTTATCGACTTTTGACACTGATATATTAGAAAAAATTCGAGAGATGGAATTTCTATGTAAATTTAAAAACGGTGGGCGTTTCATAGTTTTTATCCCACCGTTTTTCTATTATTTATTTCAACAAAATTATTGCCCAAGGTTAAGTTGCGCTTTTAATCCCTCTAATTCTGCCTTCAAATCCTCTATCTGTTTTTGCTGGGCTTGAATGGCAGCAACAAGGTAGGGCCTAACAACGTAAGTATCTAATTGCAGGTAGCCTTCTCCGCCTTCCTGAACACTATCAGGAAATACTTCTTGAAATTCCTGGGCGATGAAATTGTAGTAGTATCTGTCCTCTATACTCTCGTGCTTGGCTCGGTACTCATCAGTATAACGGAACTTGACTGGACGAAGGGCGTTAATAACATCGAGAGCATTCTCTAAATCTTGAATATCAGTTTTTATCCTAATATCAGAGTTTGCCAACCAATCGCCTGCTGTGGTTTTAGAAGCATTTCCTTCAACTTCAAGTTTATTTGCCGTCGGTATCCTCCCGATGCCGACGTTGCCTTTTAATATTGTCTTTGTAATCGAATCGTTTCCCAGGACAACGCTATTGCTTCCTACTCCCGTTGCACCGCTTCCAATTACAATCTCATTGGTATCTCCACTAGCTAAAGCTCTGGTGTCGTGACCTAAATAGGTGGAGTAGCTTGAGGTTGCATTATTAGAAGTACTTGAAAAGTCCCCAGCAAGATATCCCACGGCCGCATTATAACTTCCAGTGGTGTTGCGTTCAAGAGCATTAAATCCAATAGTCGAGTTATAACTTCCAGTGGTGTTGTAAAAAAGAGCATAACTTCCTATAGCCAAGTTATTACTTCCAGTGGTGTTGGATTTAAGGGCCTGAATCCCCATGGCCGTGTTCTCCCTTCCAGTGGTGTTGGAATAAAGAGTCTGATATCCCATACCAGTATTGCAGTCAGCCTCAAGAGTGCTCCCTGTTGAACTAGCTAGTCCTGTCTGATAGCCAACAAAAGTATTGGTTTGAGCTCCACTAACTATATTCTTACCTGCCTGATAACCCAATTTTGTATTGTAATCAGTGTTATTGAAATCTATTAATTGATAGACGCTTAGAAGATTGTTGGGTGTAGACGTCCCGATGCCGACGTTGCCGCCCAGGAACGCCGCAGCATAGTTGTTGGTAGCGCCTGTCTGGGCATTCACCGTTAAGCCGTAGGAGTTGGTGGCAGTGCTCACAGCGCCAGCCCTGATTAAGAGACCATGGGTATTGGTGAGGGCAACATTGGTGGACTTGACAGGCGCGCCCACAATAGCAAGACTGGCAGCATTAGTTACTGTCTGGTTGAGGTTGGTGCCGGCGAGAGTCATCCGACCAATGCTGTTGGCGTCAAAGGTGGCATAGGTGGTGGGGTCAGCGCCAGAGAGGGTGACGGTGTGAGCTCTTGAAGTTAAAGCTGAAACTCCAGCTGCTCCAAAAGTTCCGGTGCCTAAAATGTCTAATTTGCTGGCAGGTCCCGTCGTCCCGATGCCGACGCTACCAGTTGAAACTGTCGTACTTGTACTCGTTAATCCAGTAGCATAAATAAGATTTCCGATATCCAACATATTTGAACTACTAATTGTTGGTAGATCAATATCATAGCCAATCACAATATTTGTTGACCCTGTTTTTAATGCATCTGCTACGGCATAACCTATCAAAATATTATTTGAACCTTTGTTTTGCCAGCCAGCTCTATAACCTACTGCAGTGTTATAATTGCCGATGTCATTGGCGAAGAGACCATAAGCTCCCATTGCTGTGTTCCAGCTACCAGTGGAGTTGCCGACAAGAGCAGCTTCTCCCATTCCTGAGTTGCCGGAACCTATGGTGTTGTTGTAGAGCGCACCTTCTCCCATTGCTGAGTTGTCCATGCCTTCGGTGTTGTAGTTAAGGGCCCACGCTCCCATTGCTGTGTTGTTGATGCCAGTGGTGTTGGAGTGAAGAGAACCACTTCCCATCGCTGTGTTATATTCACCAATGGTATTGTGGTATAGCGCACCTTCTCCCATTGCTGAGTTGTCGAAGCCAGTGGTGTTCATGCGGAGAGAACCACTTCCCACGGCGGTATTGGATTCCCCTTCTGTGTTTAAAACGAGGGCACTCATGCCAACTGCGGTGTTGTTGGAGGCGGTAGTATTGGAGTTAAGAGCAGATTCACCTACGGCAGTATTGTATTCGCCCCAGGTATTGGAGTAGAGGGAATAAGCTCCCACTGCGGTGTTGTTGTAGGTACCGTTACTGAAGTAGAGGGAATAAGATCCCACGGCGGTGTTTCTTTCGCCCGAGGCATTGGAGTAGAGGGAAGAATTTCCCAAGGCGGTGTTGTCGGACCCTGTGTTGGAGTAACCAGCTTGATACCCTACAAAGGAGTTATAGTATCCTGCATTAACCTTACCCGCTTGATAACCCAGACTGGTGGACTCTTTAGTATTGTTAAAATTTACTAACCCAGTCACTTGGATAAGATTATTGGGTGTTGTCGTTCCGATACCAACACTTCCACTTTCAGTGGCAATATTGAGGCCGCCAGTTTTTGTTTGCTCTGTAGAACCCACATTTATTGGCGCAGGAAGATTAGAACTGGGCGGATCATCGCTCGGGGTTGTCCAACCAAAGACATAGTTGCCTATTAAGAAAAGGACTAAGCCCCAGGCAAGGAGGTTTGTATAAAAGTAAATATTTTTTTTCATAGTATTATATTAATTTTTAATATTGATTCAAGAAACAAGATACAAGAAACAAGGATACAAATGGAACCTACTAGTTGATTTATAATTCTATCATTTATCGGACCTCTTGGTAATTTTTTACACAAATGAATAACTTTTCTGGCAAATTCAGTAGTTCTTTCTTCTAAGTCAAATTTTAAAGGATAATTAGAGCGGTGGGGCATATTTGGAAATTGGTTATTGGTTATTGTCTGGTTATTGTTTCTTGTATCCTTGTATCTTTATTTTATTATATCGTATTTTTGATTGTCAAGAATAAATCTGAAATTTGTAGTCCTTTGGCAGGCTCAGCAAATAAATTTTAAAATATAGTCACAATACCGAGCATATTGGGCAATGGCATCTTTAACAGACTGATAGGTAATATATTTATCTATATTATTGTAATCATGAACAATAGCATTGCGAAATCCGGCGCTTTTGGCAATCTCCTGAGCAAAATCCTCTGGCAAAATTCTCATTTTTGCTAAACGAAGAAAAGTCTCCCGATATTGAAGAGGAGCTTTTAGTTTTTCTCCGCCTCTTTCCGCAATAATATGCTCATTTGGCTCTAAATGATTTAAATCTCTTTGAATATATTCAACTTTCATTTTAACAAAATTTTTATCAAGCATAGTTTTTTAGTAAATACTTTTGTCTTTTATGAATAAGAATATCCATTAATTTTAACAAACTCTGGCTTTCTTGGTAATCTCGGAAGGCATAAGCCTTAAATGAATAATAATCAACTGTCTTGCCAAAGAGAAGAATACTGTCTCGCATTACATAAAAACGAAACAAAGGGTTAGTATTATGAAGAGAGCTTAAATCGAGTTCCCCCCGTTGATCATCGCCAAAAACAGCAAACATCTCAGAATAAATATTAAGGAAAGTATCAAAATCAATTGTTTTTTTGCCTAAAATAGCAATATCCAAATCGCTACCAGAATGGTTTTCTCCTCGAGCAAAAGAGCCGTAGAGCAAGATTAGCCTAAGGTTGTATCTCTTCCCTAGCCGTTCAATTTTTTGTTTTTGTTCTTTAGTGAGAAACACAATGTAATTTTTATTTTTAATTTTTAATAATTTATAAGATTGCTTCGCTTCGCTCGCAATGACTAACTGTTACAAATTATATCATATTTTTGTTGTCAAGCACGGATTCAGTATTCAGTATTCTGTATTGTGTATTCAGTATAAATTATACACTATACCGTATACGGTATACAGACTACAGAGTTAATTCGGTAGTAGATGTCGGGGTGATTAGGCCAGTAGTGGTATCAATATCTGTGATTGTTTGGATTTTTTTGTTTATTTGGCCTAAGGCAGAAGTGACAGTAATAGTGGCTTGAGTGTCAGTATTGGAAACAGACACAGAAACATCGTTGGTGGCATTGATGCTGAGATTAAAAGAGCTGTTAAAATCTTTATTACGCTCTAGTTTAATTAAAGCATCTTGAACACCAGAATAAGCGGCATAGTAAGATTTTAATATTTTTTTATTTACATCCATGTTTTTTATTCCCCAGAAAGCTAAAATTGTTGTAGATAAACTAATGATAAAAATAAGAATACCGAGGGAGAGAATGGTAATTAGGGCGGCGATACCCTTTCGAGCCCTTCTGTATTCTGTATTCTGTATTCTGTATCTAGTACTAAACATATTTTTATTATACAGTATACTGTATACTGAATACAGGATACTATTTTGTGGGGGTTATTATATTAAATACAAAAGTATTGGTGCGGGAAATAGCTAATTCGGGTTTTTCTGAATTATATTGAACAGTGATGTCAACCTTTACAGATATTGTCCTTAACCGAAGGTCCTGGACTTTATAATCAGAAGTAGAGGAACAAATATCTGTTCGGTCAGCACTACCTGTTTTACAATTAAAACTAATCCAGCCGATACCAATATTCTCAGAATAAGCAGAATAAGCGTAACCGTCAAATTCTCCAGTATCTTGATCTATAATTACTTTATAATCAGAAAAGGAGCAACTATTATCAGTCAAACAATTAAAACTTATCCACCCAAAGTTTTCTGACCAAGCCCAGCCAGAAAGATTCCCATCAGCATCAGAAGAAACTTTATATTCTACAGATGAACAAGAATCTGTAGAAACACAATTTAAGGAAATCCAGTGGCTATCGCTTAATACATAACCTAAGCCCCACAAATCTCCAGCACCTCTTGCTACATAAACATTCCCACCAGGGTGAGCAAAATCAATCCAGCCAACCTGATCATTCCAGGCATAATCATTTGTCGGGGAAATAGAAGTTTTACTTGGACCAGTGGGTGAGAAACTTAAAGAAGTAACTTTTACTCTGTTACTATCATTTAAAGCTGCCTGATCTCCGGTTCCTTCTTGTAAATAAACAACATTATTGGTAAGAGTAAATTCTGTAGGATCTTTATTAACATCATCTATCTTTAAGTTTACGGTGGAACCACCGATAGAATTAATTCCTTTGGCAGATTCTATTTTTTGACGGAAAATTTCTTCAAAGCGGGTTAATTGGATATTTAATTCCTCATTTACCTGAGTTCTAAGATTGGCTTTGGAAACAGTGTAAACAATACCGCTGACAAGACCAGCAGAAATAACTAAAATACCGGAGTAGATTAAAAGCTCCAATAAAGTGAAGGCTTTTCTCGCGGAGCGAGAATAATTGTATTCTGTATTCTGTATTCTGTATTCTGTATTAAATTTTTTCATTTTGATATTTTATTCTTTTAAGACCTGATATAAGTTTTCTTACAATTATAGATTGTTGGGCTATTTGATTAAAAATTTGATTAGTTAAATATTTTAGATCTCTAGCTATTAAAAGTTGGCTTTGTAATTCTGATAATGAACCTAATGCTAAAGAATAAAACTGACATTTATCTTTAACAGTATTTCTACTAAAGCCTTCGGCTATATTAGAAACTATAGAAACAGCAGCTCTTCTTATCTGATCTATTAAGCAAAATCGTTCCTCTTTTGGAAATTCTTTAGTTATTTTATAAATTAAAAGAACTAATTTATGGGCTTCTTTATGAGCATTCAGATCTGTGAATGATTTAATTTTATTACCCCCACCAATTTCATAATTTTGCATATCTAGTTTTATTATACACTATACAGAATACTGAATACAGGATACGAACCGCCTCTGGCGGTTAGGGGCTCCAATTAATTATTATATCATCTACTTGGGGAGAAGTGGAAGTGGAAGCGGTTGATAAATAAACTTTGTAGCGAATATAACGATAATTTTGCGGACTGGAGCTACCTGTTGTGGGAAAATTATAACTATCACCAGGGAGAGGGGTATACCAGTTATCACCTGTTGATAAGGGACCATAATAGGTCCAAAGACCGGAAGAAGAACTTGAAAAAGCAATTTGAAATTTAACAGTGCCCTCGGCTGAGTCTCCCAGCCATAATAAAGAATTAAAACCTGCGCCAGCAGTCACCCCAGTATCTAAAATGGAGGAGGTTAAACTCGCTACAGTTGAAGTTGGAGTAGTCATATAAATTGAGCCAGTGGTTGAGGCGTAATTGATATTAGAATCAGCAGTATCAAATTTATTTCCCGGATTAGAAATTGGTCCTACCTGGCCACTCCCGCCTGACCAATCAGTCTGATGGAACACTTTATTATCCTCTGAACGGGTTAGATAAAACAAAACAGAAGACGAACTGATATAATTGTCACCATATTCAAGAAAAATAGTAATTTTTTGAGTGGAGGGATCATCAATAGTGCCAGTATCTGAAATATCGCCGCTTTCGTTTCTGTTTACATCATAAACCTGAAAATACCTTTTGTAAGGAATGTCATTGACCGTGTCTGTTTCTCGCCCCTCGCTAATTGTCCAAGTATTTCCAGATAAACTAATTTTATAATCACTTGCTTCAGTTAAATCATAAATGCTATGCCAATCATAACGGGCTAAAGTTTGAATTACTTCTATAGTCTGGCGAATCAAAACATTAGCTTGGAGATGTTTTCTAATACTTGCATAACTTTTAAGAGAGACACCCATTAGGGTAACAGAGCCGCCTATCAGGATGGTGCCAATACTAATAGCAACAAGAAGTTCAACAAGGGACTGGGCTTTCTTAAATTTTAAATTTTTCATGGTTCGATTAAACTCACCACAGGTTTTAAATTTCAAATCAATTTTTAATGATTAAATGTTTATGAGATTCTTCGCGGAGCTCAGAATGACAGAAGAAAATGACAGAGTTAATAAGAAATTAGTCCTTGACCGGATATACTAATAGTAGTGGTGGAATTGGTAACAGTAGATTTTATAGTTATAGATTGAGTTGTGCTGGTAGCACTGGTGCCAGTTAATTTATCAAAAGAAACATCAATGCTATTTCCAGCCGTTGGACTTTCGTATTCTATTCCTGATGATAAATAGCGGGTTTCTTCTGGAGAAGTATAACTTGTACCAGTATATAAAGCATAAAAATCTTTTTCATCTTCATCAGCAGGGTTTTCAAAATGGATTCCCCACTGGTTGCTACCCTCTTGAGCAATTGATTTTTGCTGGCTATAGCGAAGATAGCCAACAATTTCCTGAACAGACGTGTCTAATAATTTGGCCCTTTGCTGATTTATATAAGAGGAGATACCAACGCCGGCAAGAATAGTAGTGATAGCAACGACGATGAGAAGTTCCATTAGCGTAAAAGCGGAGCTTTTACGCTGGAAATACTTAGAAATTCTTTGAAATACATTGAAATTCATTGCATTAAAATTAGAGATTCGTAGAAATTCATTGTTTTTTATTCTTGAACTTATAAGTTACCTTAATGAAATTATTTAATTTCATTAATAATTCTCTTTTAATAACCTTTATTTTATCATAATTTTCAGAATTTATCTTTTTTCTTTCATAGAGAAGTTCTAACCAATAATCACAACTTTCTGCTAAAGAAGCGCGACTAGTGTAGTAGAATTTTATTTTATCTAAATAATGATATCTACTATAGCCTTCGGCAATATTGGCTCCAACTGAATCTATGGCTCGAATAAATTGATCTCCGACTATCTTTTTATCTTGCCAGTTTAAACTCTCATAAATTTCCCACCCTATCTTAGATAACTCTCTTGCTAATTTATAAACTTTTAAATCCTTTAGGGGAATATATGAATTTTTATCCATAATTTTCCCCACCGTTTTGTTTATTAATTTCTATGAATTTCTATTGTATTTCAATGAATTTCTTTCTAACCGCTTTAGCGGTTAGAACTGTCCTACCAATTGGTAGACCGGAACTATTAGAGAAAGCGCTATACCTCCGACTATAACCCCTAATCCCAGTAAAAGAAGGGGCTCTAACAGGGAAACCAAAATTTTTAAAGAGGCGTCTATTTCTGTTTCGTAGAAAACAGATAAAGTTTTTAAAATTTCTTCTGTATGGCCGGCTTTTTCTCCGATAGCCAAAAGATTGGTAACCACCGCAGGAAATATTTTTTCTTTTTTAAAAGAATCGCCAATACTTATTCCTTTTGCCAAATGTTCTTTAGAAATTCTTAATAACGCTGTTTCATATTTCGGATGGCCGACAGCTCCAGAGGTAACTTCTATTGCCTGGATAATCGGCATTCCTGCTTTTATTAAACTTGACAAAACGCTGGTAAATCTCTCCAAAGCCATTTTTTCCACCAGATCGCTGGCTACGGGTATTTTTTCCATCAAAGAAGAAAAATTTTCTCTTCCTCTTTTGGTCTTTCTAAAATAATACAAGATTGCAATGGGAGCAGCAACAATTAAAGGAAATACTATAAATATATTTCTATTTAAAAACATCCCGGTAGAAAGAACTATTCTGGTATAAGTTGGAATTTTTTGCCCAGTGCTTAAAAACATCTCGCCTAATTTCGGAACCGCAAATGTTACCAAGAAAATCACCATCGCAAAAGAAGCTATTAAAAGAATCGCAGGATAAACCAAGGAGGATTTTACTTTTGTCTGTAAATTTCTGTCCCTTTCTAAATTTAAAGAAACCTGCTCAAGAGTGGCTTCCAAGTTTCCTGAAGTCTCCCCGGCTTTTATTAGATTTGTTACTACTAGAGAAAAATATTCAGGATGCTGGGAAAAAGTAGTCCAGAATGGTTTTCCTTGCTCTAAATTAGCCCTGGTTTCCAGTAAAAAACGCCTTGCCGGACCAGATTCAAAATCTTGGATTAAAATGTCTATGGCGCTGAATAAATCAGTGCCCACTTTTAGCATTAAAGCAAGATACTTGGTTAAAAAAACTTTATCTGCCAAACCAAGGGTTTTTTTAAAAAGGATTGCTCGTTTTTTGCCTTCTTCCAACATTAACGGCTTAACAGAAAGCGGTTTTAGTTTTTGGGTGGTCAAGTATTCTAAAACTAGCTTCATATTAGGCTGATTTATATTTCCTTCTTTTATGCGACCCTTGGGGTCTTGGGCAAGATAGTGAAATAACATAATCGATGCTAATATACGAATTAATGCGAATTATACGAATAGGGTACAAAAATTACGATGCTAATAATACGAATTATACGAATTTTGGTATCGCGTATTAAGTTAGAGAAATTTAGTTTTATTTTTAGTGTCTATTTTGATAACACGAGTGGGTTTTAGATAACGATTTCTGAAATTCACTAATAGACCAAGTTTACAGCCAGAAGATTGAAGGTATCTTTGTAATTGGTAATAATCATCTTTTAAAATTATTCTTTTTGCCTTGATTTCTAAGATAATCCCATCAGCAATTAAGAAATCTACTGTATTCCCTGCCCCTTTAATTTTATATTCTCTCTTATAAGAGATCTTTAATTTTTTAAATTCTTCTTCTAACAAATCACAATATTGTTTTTCTCTACTATATCTACCTAATTGATTATGAACTTTAAAACACACCCCATTAATTTTAAAAGATAATTCAGGATAAATTATTTTATTCGTATTATTAGTATGCATTCGTATATTGGCATCGTTTTATTCCTTGATTACGCGGAGGATTTCTTCTATGGTGGTTAATCCTAATTCGGATTTTTTAAGACCGTCTTCAAACATTGTCCTCTCCCCATGAGAAAAGGCGATTTTTCTTAAGCCATCCAAAGAAAAATCGCTTCTCTGGATATAGGCCCTTACTTTTTCATCAACATTGAAAATTTCATAAATAGCCAAACGCCCGCTATAACCGGTAAAATTGCAAACCT
>Ga0315294_10009458_pt1 | contig 10712 bp, 13 predicted proteins | sample YL17G13_40_MG_FD_203626 | JGI IMG/M metagenome (GOLD analysis project Ga0315294, IMG submission 203626) | Sediment microbial communities from Yellowstone Lake, YNP, Wyoming, USA - YL17G13_40 | ecosystem: Environmental > Aquatic > Freshwater > Lake > Sediment | place: USA: Wyoming | collected... | reverse complement strand
TAGATACCAGTTCATGCGGCAGGGTTACTTCTATGTGGATCCTGATTCATTGCCGGATAAGCTGGTGTTTAACCTCATTGTATCCTTACGGGACACCTGGGGCAAGATCCTAAAAGCCAATGAAGACCAGAGGTCCTAAAATTAACTTGAGAATAAAAAAATGTAAATTCTATAGCTTATTCCATAACCCCCCACGAGTATATCTCTTTAGCTAAACAACAGTTAAACCCCGGTAATAATGAACTTAAAGATACTGGATTAAATAAATAGGGACAGGTATCCCTATTTAAATTTAAAAAAACTAATTAAAAAAATGTTGACAAATTATGCCGATATGTATTATAATAACTGTGGATTTTAATAGACAACTCCCCGGCAATAAGCCGGTTAGGCAGCTTATATGGCTGCCTTTTTTTATGGGAGAAATGTTATGAGAAGTAGAAGTATAATATATATCGATGGATTTAATCTATATTATGGTGCAGTTAAAAATACGCCTTGGAAATGGTTAGATATGGAGAAATATTTTTCACTTCTTCTTCCAGATGATGATATACAAATAATTGCTTAGTGGGGAATTGTATCTATCAAGGTTCAAGATCATTTGATGTTCCAGAAGAGAAAAGAACCGATGTGAATATTGCAGTTCATATGATTAAAGATGCTATTAATGATAAATGCGATAGATTGATTGTTATTAGCGGCGACTCTGATTTAGTCCCTGCGGTGAAAGCTGTAAAATTGATCGCACCAAACAAGAAAGTGATCGTTTATGTTCCCGCAAACAATAGAGTTCGTGGTGCAGCTAATGAACTAAGAAATTCTTCTGATAGACATAAAACATTACCCAATAATTTATTGTCAAAGGCTCAATTTCCAGATCAATTAACTGATTTCAATGGTGGAATTATTCGAAAACCACTGTCATGGTCTACAAAATGATAATGAAGAAGGCGCTAAACTTGGGGTTTATTGTTGTGATTTAAAAGAAGGATAGGTGGTTCTGTTCGCTCTTTGCTTCAGTTCTTTCGCCTCGTTTTTGTGAATAAAAACTGTTGGCTTGGGACATTCAGCACCGCGAAAAAATAATGTACATTTTTGCACTACAATTTTTTATTTTACAAATTTGCTTTTTTAAAATTTCTCCTTTAGTCAGATTAAATGCTTGGGAAACTTTTGATATAATTTTCTCTGGAGAATTGGCTAGCCCTGCTCGAATTGGATTAAGATGTATATACAGAGACAGAGTTAGAGCATAATTATCCTCATCTACCAGTAATGATTTATATCTGCCCTGGAATAAAGGACCATTAGTTATTATATATCAAATGTGAAGGCGATCCCCTCTTTGTTTCTTTAGATATACACTATCACTCCTACTATTCCAGCCAGAATAAGTATCAGAATAGGGTTTAGCTTTTTACTCCTTAATAGAAGAAAACTTACTACTCCTATAATTATTCCTTTTATACCTGAAATACCTCCACCTTTTACTATAGAGTAAGCAGCAGAAGCAATTAAAGCTACCACAGCAGGTCTTAAGCCTTTCAAAATGTTTGTTACCCATATATTTGTTTCAAACTTTTTTAGGAATCTAACAACGATAAGTATAATTATTACTGAAGGAAGGCACACAGACACAGTTGCGACAATAGAACCTAGAATTCCACCTACTTTATATCCTACAAATGTAGCAGCATTTATAGATATAGGCCCTGGAGTAAGCTGGGAAATAGTAACTACCTCTAAAAATTCTTTATGGGTGAGCCAGTGGAAATTATTCACTATTTCTTTTTCTATAAGAGGTAATATTGCATATCCTCCTCCAAATGCAAAAAAACCTATCTGAGCAAAAATAAGAAAAAGCTGAATTAGAATCATTTTTTCTCCCTTAAAAATAATCCTAGGATAGCAGATATCACTATAACCAATATAGGATGTATCTTAAAGTAGAGAAGTAAAAATAAGAGAATTGATGTAATAATAACTTCTCTGTATCTTTTTAAAGCATCTCTACCTATATCTATTACTGCACTTACAATTAAAGCAACTATAGCTGGATTTGCTCCTTTAAAAAAGTTTTGAATCACTGTAAGTTCTCGAAATCCTAAGAAAAACATTGCCACTAATATTATCGCAATAAAAGAAGGAAATATTGCTCCAGTTACAGCTACTATAGAACCTAAAGTTCCACAGATTCTATATCCAACAAATGTAGCAGTATTTATTGCAATTGGTCCTGGAATACTCTGTGATACTCCTATTCCGTCTATAAAATCCTCTGAACCAATCCACTTTTTCTTTTCTACTACTTCATTCTTTATAAGAGGAAGCATGGCATAGCCTCCCCCCCAAGTAAATACTCCTATCTTAAAGAATACAATAAAGATAGAAAGAAGTAAATCAAGCTTAGACCTTGTATCTTCCTTTACATTCATATAATGCTGACTCCTATATTTTAAGATTCATATCTGCTATTATAGCTTAAATGTCAAAATAGAAAACAGGCATAGGCAAAGGAGTAAGGGGTAATAAGTTACGGGTGATGAGGGCGTGTTGCCTAATATATTTTTCTAAGCTTCTCTTTTATTTTCAGAAGTACAGCATCTGATTCGAGATTTATTTTTTCCTCGAATTTTTGTATTTAGCGCTTCCGGAGGGATAACACTGCAAAAAAACTCTACGCTATAATTTTGAGACTTTTGCGGTGTTTTCCCTCTCTAAGCGCTCTCGGTGTTGCACCTATAATCTCTTAGGATAGTTTTTAGTATTTTTTATACTGCTCTGCCTGTGCGTGTACGCACGCAGACAGGCCATAAAAAAGATAATGCAGTAAAATTATTTTAAAAAAAGAAGGATTTTTTAAATAAATGTAGTATAATTATATAATAATATAAAATAACCATAATATTATTTAAATAATATTTAATATGTGCAAAAGCTATATTTAGATTTCATTTTATAGGATTATTTGTAGAAATTAAAGGAGGAATAAATGCAATTTTACGATCCTATTTTATATAACTATATTTGTGAAATAAGATTTGAACCAAGATTTATTTATCATGGTAAAAGGTATGAAATATGCGAAAAAATTCAAAATAAATTACCTAATTGGAATATAGATATAGGGAAAATAGAACTTAACGATTCATTTGGGAAAAAAGAAGAAGATAGAAAGAATTTTTTTAGATTTACTAATAGAGGAGCTTCTTTAAATACCCACAATGCAGGTGTATATGAAAATTTTAAATCTCTTGCAGAATTTATATTCCCAAAAATTATAGAGGGATTAGGATTGGTTAAATTAGATAGGATAGGCATTAGAAGTTTTTTTATTTATCAGTCTGATTCAGGCTTTTCGGATTTAAAAGACTTTCTATTTAATAAATTATATAATGTTGAAGTAAAAAATAATAAAATTTTCGGGGAAATTACTGATATAGCATACGTGATAAATACTAGAAAAAATAATTGCGATTTGCATATAGAAATTGGTCCATTAAAAAAAGAAGAAATAATGAATCGTTTTGGTTTTGTAGGAAAAATAGCTCCCGAAGTTAGTATTTTACTCGATTTAGATTGTTCCAAAAAAAATGTTAAAAGTAATATTATTTTAAATATGCTAAAGGAATATAATGAAATCATAAATGATATCCAAGTTGATTTATTAAATTATCTTAAAAAGGAGAAATAATATGGTATCTACATTAGAGGTAGATGAATTTATTGCAACGAATAAATATTTAAACTCAAATAAAATTCAAGATAAAAATATTTATAATACGGAAGATAAAATTGATAAAACTACTGAAACAAAAAAAGATAGTATAATGTATAATTTTCCCGTTATTAATCAAAAATCTTTAGAATGTAAAAATATTTTTATAGAATCTTTAAATAGCGAAGTTTATAAGTTGAAAAAATCTATCCCAGTGTGCATTGAATATGATGGGGAAACCTACATTGCAAATAATTATGACTTAGGATTATATGGATATGATGATATGGAATTGGAAGCAATAGAAGACCTGAAGAAATCAATTATAGAATGTTACGAAGACTTAAAAACTGAAACAGAATTGAGTCCAATTTTAAAAAGAATGATGGTTTATTATAAAGAAATAATAGAAGAAAAGTAATATGCAATTAAAAAAAATAGAAGCACAGGCGATAATTAATAAATTACAGATAGAATATAGTCATAAAAAGCATAATTATGGGTGGCTTAAATATAAAGGGAAACCTATTTTACCAGTATATTTTTCTCATGGTAGAGGAGATATGCCAGGAAAAGTTTCAGATAAATTTAGACAATCTTTAAAAATTAATGAGGATGATTTTGAGAATTTAAAAAATTGTCCTCTTAACAGAGAAGATTATATCGAAATTCTAAAAGAAAAAGGACTTATACAATAATTGAATAAAATAGAAAAATATTTACCAAAACCCTTGCACTAAGAAAGCAGGGGTTTTTTATTATCTCTTGAAATATCAGATTTTCGAAGATCAAATATTAAGTAGGTGAAAGAGGGGAGAGGGTGGAGAAGGTAAAGTTTTATGATCATAAAAAAATATGATTATAAATAAAAATAAAAAGGTGGTGAAAATCCCTCTCTTAATTAAAACTATTTTTTACGGGGAAGGGATCCTTCTTGTACCGGGGAGGAGGTAGATTCAAGTTGCTAATGCAACAGTTTCCCGAAGACCTCATGCGGAGTTAAAAAACCTAAAGTTTTCCGCGGCCGGTCGTTTAACATATCCTGTACCCGTTTGATATTTTTAAGTGAAACTTTTGAAAAATCCGTACCTTTGGGGAAAAATTGACGAATCAAAGCGTTGGTGTTTTCATTGGTGCCACGTTCCCAAGGAGAATGTGGATGTGCAAAATAAACTTTAATCTGCGTGCTCTTGGTAAAAAGTTTATGTTCTGCCATTTCCTGGCCTTGGTCATAGGTTAGAGAACGCTTTAAGCCCTTGGGAAGATACTTAAATTTTTTAGCGAAAGCTTTTCGTACTGTGGTAGTAGCTTTATCTTTAAGCTGAACTAAGAAGGTCATACATGTGGTTCGTTCAACTAAAGTACCCCAAGCAGAACCATTATTATGCCCCATGATAAGATCGCCTTCTAAAGTGGCCTGGAATGATCCGATCGGCAACTTCGGCAGGACGTTCTTCAATACTTAGATAGTCTTGAATAGAGGCGCAATTCTGACGGGACTTGCCTCCGCGTGGACGGCGGTTGATATGATGGCGCCGTAAACATTTAACTAATTCTTTACGTAAGGTCCCTCGCAGCAAAACATATAAATACGAATAGATACTTTCATGGGAAATTTGCATAATCATGTTTCTAGGATACAATATCTTTAAGCGTTTGGCAATCTGTTCCGGAGACCATAATTGATCCAGGTGTTCAAGAACGTAGTGTTTCAAAGGTAGATTAATATCCATTTTTCGGTTTTTACGGGCAAGATGGGTTAACTTATTAGCACGATAATGAGCTTTAACCGCTCTGTAAACTTGCCCGTTTGCAGTGTTACGGTTGACTTCGCGACAGATGGTACTAGATGATCGGCCAAGAGATAGCGCAATATAGGTTTTACTGAACCCTTGGGCTACTCCAAGGCTGACCTCTTCAGGTTCATTAATACTTAACTGAGAAAAATGGGACATATGCAACTCCTTTCTTTTGGTATTTGGTATATTATACCAAAGTTAAGTGTTGCATTTGCAACTTGAACCAAGGCACATCCCATTTTCTTAGACAATTAATATTTTACTTTTAAATTAAATAAATAGGGAAGTTGTATCAAGTTAATAATTTGGTAACTTTTAGCGGAAAACCTATGGGGTCTGAGGAGTTTCTTAACCAGTTGATTGAAACTTTCATAAAAAAAATAGGATGTGTCCTTATTTATTTAAAAGAGGATTTTTGAAACTTTTGTCGTATATATTAATGAAGATAGTTTATCAAGAAAAGCTGATACTACTTAATGCGGATATTATGCCATTTTGGTAGGATAAACGTAATAACGCCTCTATTGGGGGTTATATGCAAAAAGCACGCGTAAGAAAAAGAGGCTTGGACTTTCGTGTCCTCGCAAAAAAATGAATTTTAAAGCAGATATGTAAGTTTATTGTTATGTAGAATTCTATATAATAATATGTTGGCTAACAAAAAATATGAATAAAATAAAACAAATTCTCAGCATGCTTCTCGGATTAGGTATCGTTGGTGGGTTACTATGGTTATTTTACAAAATAATCGCCTTGGTATTCCAAACCTTGTCAACGCTTGATTCCAACCTTTCAATAGCAATTGTCGCAGGTTCAGCAACAATCCTAGCTTCAACACTAACGGTTGTCATCACCCGCTATTACCAAAATAAGCGAGATAGAGAAGTAGCTCACAGAGACAAAAAGATTGACTTATATGACGAGTTTCTTTCTAAACTCTTTGAAATATTTTTAGGTGATGATAAAGAGAAAAAAAATAATAAAAACCTAGTCGCATTTCTTAGAGAAACCCAAAGAAAAATCACTCTTTGGTCTGGTCCAGACGTTATTAGAGCCTATGCCGAATTGCATTATGAATTGACTAGTCAGGGGGATATCCCAAAGGCGAAGGGAATGATCAAAATGATGGATTTTTTCCTTGCTCTTCGCAAGGATCTTGGTCACAGCAATAGTGGAATCAAACATGAACATCTTATAAGATTCATGCTGAGAAACTCTGATTTATTTATGCAGATGTATAGAAAAAATCCCGAAGTCACGTTAGAGGAAATTTCCAAAGAAGAAAAGAAATTAATTAAAAACAGCCAACTAGGCGCTGTAGCGGACGGTAAACCGCCGCTGAGCTAGATCGTTATCAATTTGTTGTTGGAAAATATTTTTATGAAAATTATTAAATTATAGTGCACCAGGGTATGGTTATTTAGCGCGCTTTTGTTGTAATTTATCATATTTTAAGAAAGTACAATATGTCAAATGTTGAACCCTACCCCATAAATTTTTCAAGTGAGGGTAACTTATAAAAGATCTAGGTAAGTAGTATATCAACTCGGATTAGCCGCCTACGTCGGAAATGTCAGAATAGTTGTACGAAACCGTTAAGAGGTAGAAAATAGATTTGGAACCAATAAAGTTACATCTAAAAGATGCTCGAATCAAATCACGTAATTCTTTTGAAGAGTATGACGCTCTATGGTTAGCGTTCAATGTTATGTATGAAGGAACTCGGCCAGAGCTCATTACTAGAAATCAGAGGTCACGTATTACTGAACGTGAGATGATTAGGCACTGTTCAAGAAAACTTAATTACGAAGAGTGGAGTCAATTATTCGAAGCAGGGAAACTTGATAGTTTATTTTCAATTGCACCTGTATTTAATGAATGTGATTGGCAGCGTAAAGCTAAGATAAATAATAGAGAATTTAAATGCTTACTGGAGACTACTAAACGGGCCTTAACTGGTAGGGCCGATGAAGATGCCTCCTCACTCGAAGCACTAGTAGATTTACTTTATATAGTCAGATGTAATCGTTATCATGGGTTTAAAACTCCTGACCGTCCACGTGACCGTGAGGTATTAGACGCAACAGTTCCTTTATTACGAGAGTTAGTAACTCAGCTTGCCACTCACTTCGGTGTTATATAAAATAGAGAAGGTTTTCGTGCAACGAAGGAATAAAGCACCAGGGGGCGGTTGTACTAGCTCAATAATCGATAACTTTTTCTAACTTTTTGTAAGGAACCTGATAAGTCCAGGTCCCAATGAAGTCTCAAATCTTCTTTACTCTCTCTATTTCTCTCTCTAGTCTTAAAGTATCAGAGTTATTTAAAGAGGATTCTTAGATGAACATATGTTCTTTAAAGATTTTCAATCCTGACTACTCTGGCTAATCTAATTTACCTGGCTAATTTACTTTGGTCCGGTTACTCTAATTTTATAATTACACCACACGGGGCGGGTAACTTTCCTTCCCCCTTAAATCCCCCCTAAAACCCCCCTCTTATCCCCTATCTTTTTATTTTTCGCCCCTTGCTTCAGTCCCTCGCCTCGTTTTTTTGAAAAAAAACTGTTGGCTTGGGACATTCAGCACCGCGAAAAAAATAAGGTTAGGCTATGATTTATTAGGGGGGAAATATAAGGGGGAAGGAAAAACTGTGGTCGATTCACCCCCTACTCTACAAGTATAACCGTGGGTATTATCGAGACCCTCTCTCCCTTGCCCCGCCCCTATTTGCGAATCTTTTTGTGATTCTGCTATCCCTCGTGGTTTAGGGTTCTCCCCGTAAAAACAAGATAAAAAGTAAGTGAGAGAAGAATAGTGATCAGGAACAGAAGATAAGCCATGCGATGATCAGGGATAGAGGTTTAACCCTACGATAGGAAGTATCTAATTTAGCCCGCCTTTATATTTTTAACCAGGCTAAAAAAGCTCTTGGCGGGCGGTCGTTGTAGAAGTAGATTAGTCGGAGTTGTAAAATAGGTAGATTAAAGCAGCTGGAGTAGTCTAAAATTGATGAGAATATGCCCAGATGATAGATTTATAAGGGAAAATTAAAATTAATCAAAATAACGATTTTTCAAATAATAAAAATTGGAAAGATTATACTTTAATCTTCTTTTTACCTGCCTGTAATTTCATATAACATTTGACCATTTACGAACTCGCCAAAGTCAAGTTAAGCGAAGTGAAACGAAGCCGTAAATGCTTTGTTAGGCGATGTTAGTCATCAAAATAAGACATCCTTATTCCCAAGGCAGCTTTGGTGATTCCACTCCATAGCACTTGTATATTCTTTTAAACACTTCAAAATTCCACTTCACATCATACAAAGGAATTCCAGACCTTCCAATAAATAGTATTTCTAAAAGCCATGTCGTTGAAAGAGTCAAAACAAGAGTCATATGTCTTTTCTCGGCATTTTCACAACTTTGGAATAGTTGTTCCGTTTCTTCTGGCGTATTTTCAAGAGCTATGGTTGTCATTACCGAATAAGGGCTACTGTGGGAAAAGTCTGAGAATAAAGAGTATATAATCTTATATTGAGGAATCCTCATAGGGCTGGCTGAATCATTGGCCAACTTGTAGACACTCTTTCCGCACCATGACGTTTCCCACTCTGACCCCTTGCGTTTACTAAGAAACTCAGTAAAAATGGATTTTGTCATTTTCTCCAGCTCTGTAAGCTTTGAAACTTGCTCTTTAGAACGGCGACCTGTCTGAACTTCATAATCTATTAACCTGATTTGGTGCAAATATTTCTGTAACTCTTGGAAACGAAGATATCTTTTTACCTTATCTTCTGCGCTTTCCTTATCACTTACAATTTCCTCCAAGTTCAATAACAGCTCAAACATAGATCGAGAAAGAACCGCAGCGTCTTCCCAATGATCTGTTTCAAGAAGAACATTAATTGACCTATAAAGATTAAAGGCGCGAATAACCGATGCAAATTTGACAATTCCAAGTGCTGTTTGAGGCGTAGGAATATCGGTCCTATCAATCCACTCATGAAGCTGGTTTATAACCATTTCAGAGATTTGAAAATGCTCCGGATATCTTTCCTTTGCATTTTTTATAAAAATAGATTCTTTCAAATATTTGATCCTTTCAAAGGGTAATTTCGTCTAACGTTCTGCAGATAAAAGAAGTTGCCGAAGGCAACTTGGGGAAATCTTTGATTTCCCTTTTATCCGCTGTTAGGCGACATCTCTATTATTTTTCTCGTTCAAGTTCTTTTTTCAGCCGATAATGAATGCTACCAGCAATTATTTTCATTTCTTTGTGTGACAGAAACTCTCCTTTAATTTTATTACAAAGCCAACATGATTTGCATAGATTATCAATGGTGTAACCAGACAAATTATCTTTTCTGTCAATAGTTAGCCAGTTAATTCCTTTATGCTTTCGGGATACAAAAAGTTTAGAGAATGCTTTAATAATTGGGTTGATGCCTTGATAATTAAGCAGTCTGTCACGAATATTTCTGTATTCTTCTGTGGTAATTCCGCAGTATTCGCAGATATCCGGAGTGTTATTCCACCACATACCAAGTGATTCTACGGTCAAGTTAAATTCAAGTCCTCGTTTTTTTGCACCTTGCCGCAGTATTGGTATTGCACCAGGGCCATATCTATAATACCCCGCCTCTTGATTCTTTTTGATTCCACGCTTAACAGCCGAAAGCCATTTCTCTTTTCCTAGGGGTGTTTCTATATAGTTCCGTACATAGCCTTGATGACAAACTTTACAATATGAGTAGAGTCCATCTTTTGAACGGCGATTCTTGTAAAACTCTGATGCCGGTTTTGACTTACCACATTTTGAACAAGTTTTAAACATGGTTACCATTTTTTTCAAAATTTTCTCTTGGTGACTCCAAAATAGATATTTATCTTTTAAATTCGAAGAGATCGCTAGCGGCTGGGCAATCGATCCCACAAGGCCCGAAATCCGTATCAAGCGGATATGCCCGACATGGGTTAGGCCGGACTGAATAAATCTCACAATTTTTGTTACTTTGTAGAAATGGACACGGGGTTCTCCTATTCTCTTGGTATTTCTCGACAAATTTCTTGCCATCCTTCTCAACTATTTCACCATAATATCGCCTGATAAGATCATCTGTATCCATGTTGAGAAATTTGGCCATTTCTTCGAGTCTACCTGCTGGCCAAGGTAGCCCTAAGTTTTCGC
>Ga0315294_10009455_pt1 | contig 10714 bp, 9 predicted proteins | sample YL17G13_40_MG_FD_203626 | JGI IMG/M metagenome (GOLD analysis project Ga0315294, IMG submission 203626) | Sediment microbial communities from Yellowstone Lake, YNP, Wyoming, USA - YL17G13_40 | ecosystem: Environmental > Aquatic > Freshwater > Lake > Sediment | place: USA: Wyoming | collected... | reverse complement strand
CCAGCCGCAGGACAGGCACAACCGATAGGCCGGGTTTTGGAACCAGGCGTCCGTCATCGTACATGGACCGCGAAAGGCGGAAAATATCAATGACCCGGTCGAAAGCTAAGAAAGAAAGGAAGCCACAGAGTAACACAGAGAAGAGCGAAAAGGGAAAAGTGAGAACGTGAGACTCGCCCACCTTCTCCTCTTCTTTCCTCCGTGACCTCGGTGTCCTCTGTGGCCCAAACTGCTGCTTAGCCTTAGAGCGGGCCGTTGAAAAATATGTAGTTCTACGGATAGACACGGTCCCCTGTGGAATGGTACAATGAAATCATCATTCACCATTCGCAGGAGGACCAACGATGAACAGGTGGCGCTTCGCAAGACTGATTGCCCTTCTGACAGCACTGTTGTCCTGTCCGATTTTCGCCTCGGCCGGGGCCCACACCGTCGCTGCCGGCGGGGAACGGCTGGAGTTTATGCCGCAGGCGGAGAAAGGGTACGTCATCAAGCTGGCGGAGCAGGCCGGCGGTATTCATGCGTTGGCCGGCATATCCGCCCTCGATGCCGAGGACGCCAGACCGGTTGGCGGGTTGGATCGGCGGGGTGTCTGGACCGTGGAGAATGAAGGTCCGACCGGCCGCAACGCAGATACAATTCGCTCGCTCCGAGCCACCGGCCAGGTGGCATACGCTGCACCACTATTCTCATCCGGCGGTGAGACCGTCGCCATCCTCCCGGAGATCGTCGTGCGGGTAAAGCCTGGCACGGAGATCGGGCAATTAAAGGCTCTCTGCGAAAAAGCCGCCTGCACGATCAAGAAGCGGATGGAATTCACGGAGCAGGAGTATCTGCTGGAGGTCCTGGGACCAGATGCCGAGGCTGTATTTGCTGCCGTGGATGCACTCAATGCAGTGTCCTTCGTTGAATGGGCCTGGCCGAATACCGCATTCCAGCCAAGGCTGCGTAGTCCAGCCATGCCTGCGGACCACGCTCCCGGTGGACAATCGCGAATTGCCGCAGCGGGAGAAGACACCAGCTACCCCGGCGTGTTCCCGAACGACCCGTACTTTCCAAGACAATGGCACCTGCACAACACGGGCCAATCCGGCGGTACGCCCGGTGCAGACATTCGGGCCACGGAAGCCTGGGAGATCACGACAGGAGACCCGAATATCGTGGTCGCCGAGTTTGGCGGCTATGTGGACACAAATCACCCTGACTTGGTCAATAACCTCGTACCGGGACACGATTTCGTTCAACCCGGTAGTATCCCTGTTTTCGACAATCTCAGCGCGGGGCACAGCACGTGGTGTGCCGGGATCGTTGCAGCTCAGGGCAATAACGGCATCGGAGTGACTGGGGTTACGTGGAACTGCAAAATCATGCCCATCCGAATTTGGGAAGATCGGCCTCTGCCAGCGGCACACAAGAACATCACAGAAGCAGAGAGAGCAACAGCAATTCGCTGGGCAGCCACGAATGGTGCCCACGTTCTAGACTGTCAGTGGGCTTATAGCACGCCACAGCCCACGGTGCGGTCTGCCATTGCCGATGTCACGAGACCCGGCGGGATTGGCCGCAATGGCAAGGGATGTGTGGCCGTCTCCTCCGGTGCTTGGTACCCCGGACAGTACCATGAGGTAATTGCTGTTGGGTCTACGGATCACAATGACAATCTCTTTTCTGGCAACTTTCTTGAGTATCATGGTCCCGAGCTAGATATCGCTGCACCAGACTGGGCGCAGCTAGTAGAGGAAAAGGGGGGATTATGGACTACTGACGTCATGGGTTCTCTGGGCATGAGTTCACATCCGATGCACCCAGACCCTAATGTTTTGGATTATTCCATCGCGGATGGTGCAACATCGATCGTTTCTGGTGTGGCAGCTCTGATTCTCTCTATTGAGCCGAATCTCACGGGCGACGAGGTGCGGCATTTCCTGGAGCGGTCGGCGAAGGACCTGGGAGATCCCGGTCGGGACGATTACTACGGCTGGGGCCGGGTCGATGCCCGTGCGGCCCTGGATATGGTGCTGGCCAAGCGGGCGGACCTGAACAACGACTGGAAGGTCGATGAAGAGGATCGGGCCATTCTGCTGAGAGCGATGGAGACCAATGATCGCTCAGGCGATATCGCTCCTGCAGCCAAGCGCGACGGCAAGGTGGATCAGAAGGACCTTGAGCTTTTGACGCGGTACTTGGGAACGGTCATCCCGGAAATGGGCCTGATCGCCCACTGGAAGCTGGATGAGACGGCAGGGGCTATCGCGCACGATAGTGCAGGCGAGCATCGTGATGCGACTGTGATGGGCACCCCACTCTGGCGGGCAGACGGCGGGAAAGTAGGTGGCGCATTGGAGCTCAGTGGCGCGCCGAATTTCGCCACGGCGAAGTTCGCACGCGATCCATCCCAGGGGCCGTTCAGCGTCTTCGCCTGGGTCAAGGGCGGCGCCCCGGGCCAGGTGATCCTCTCCCAGGCGGGCGGCGTCAACTGGCTGATGGCCGGGGTTGGAACCGGCGCGTTGGCGACCGAGTTGAAAGAATCCGGCCGCAGCGGCAAGCCGCTCACCTCTGCGGCCATCCTTGCGGACGGCAACTGGCACCGTGTCGGTGTGGTCTGGGACGGCTCCAACCGCATCCTCTACGCCGATGGCGTGGAGGCCGCAAGAGATACGCAAGCGGCTCTGGCGAGCTCGACCGGGAACCTCACGATCGGGGCCGGCAGCACCATGGCGCCCGCCAGCTTCTGGAAGGGCCTGATCGACGATGTCCGGATCTACGACCGGGTTGTGAAGCCGTAAACACCGCCACATAAGAGGGTGTTTGACAAGTAGCACGGGCATCCTGCCCGTGAGTCCCACGGGCGTCTCGCCCGTGGAAAGACGGTGATCTGCAGGGCCAAGCCCGCAGCGCCGCTGCGCGTCGGGGATGGCCCTGCGACGGCAAACCGACTTCTCAAACACCCTCTGAGCTCGACTTCTGCCATTTTTTGAGGCGAACTGCGACATGGCGGAAACACCGGCGAGAGAGGCGGACTCCTGCCGACGCTGATTACGGACGAAGGTAAAAGAGTCGGAAAGGAGTCCGTTATGCTCTCTCTTCCATCGGCCGCGAGTTCTGTTTTGATGCGTGTTTCCGTCGCTTTCACAAAACCGACGTTCCGCCGCGTGCTCCTCCTGGCGGTGGGAGCCCTCCTGCCCCTGAGAGGTCGAACCGTCACAGGGGGCCTGCGGACCCTGCGCGGCGTGGTCCCCGGACATACCCGTACCTACCCCCGCGTCTTCTCGCGGGTCCCGTGTCTGTTGGGCCTGTTCCGGGTGGTTTGCCTGATCTTTGCAGAGCATGCCCAGCATCATCCGATTCCCCTCCGCCCGACGCCTTGGTACGTCAAGGCCGAGCCCACCTTCTCGGATGTGATGGCCACCGTCCGCCGGCTCTTCCGGCAAGAGACCCTTTTTCAACAGCCTTCCTAGCGCAAGGGTTTTCAAAAACTACCCCCGAAGATCCGGAACTGGATGCTTGACCAACTCAGTCAAGTCGCCTAACCCTCAAAAACGGCAAAAGTCGAGATCAGAGGGCGTGTGACAAGTCATAGGCCGCCCGGTTCGGGCCGGGCGGCACCCTCAAGCGAACCCCCGCCTGCGCGGGGGTGACGTCATTCCTGCGAAGGCAGGAATTGGGGGTAGGTTCCCAAATCCGGGGCAAACCATCGCCCAGTCCTTCGGCCTTGACGCGGCCACCCGGAGCTTGAAGATGCATGGTTTGACAACCTGAGAATCAACCACCCTAATAGTGCGTGGGGGATTGGGGCGTCCAGCCTTTGAAACCACGGCATCGGTACGCGGAGAAGGCCTTGATGGGCCGGCCGGACTTGTTGCGGATGGTAATCGGCTGGGCCTCGACACGGTCGAAGGCGCTGACGAGGTCCGGGGGCATGTCATACCCGGCGACGTAGATGGCTTCCTGACCCTTCAGATGGTCAAGACCGGGCCAGATGTCATACTGATTCAGCCGACGGCCAAGATTGATGCAGTAGGTGGGGGGGTGGCCGTCAACGTAAAAGGCCAACTCCGAGGCAGTCATGTAGTGGTCGGAGAAAACGAAAAACGGCTTGTCCATACTGTCGGCGATCTGCGTGACCTCGGCGCCGAGCTGCCTCCATCCGAGGAGCTTGCTGAGGGGATGGGAGTGTCCCGGCCAGGGGAGGTTCAAGGCCAGAAAGGGCAAATGCAGGAATAGAGTGCCCACCGCCGGGATGATCAGGCCCGCACTGACCAGCCGCTTCTGATTGACACTCAGCGGACGGTAGTGGTGCACGAGGAAATCGGCTAAGGGGACGAGTCCGGCCAGCCAGGCGGCCAGGGGCCAGTTGGGCTGGACCTTGCCCTGGAGACTCTTGAAGAGAAAGCCGATCAGGATGGGGATGGTGAGCCAGAAGCAGAAGGGATCGTCCCGCCGGCGCCGGATGAGCAGATACAGCACGAGGATGCAGAGGATGGGAGTAATGGCACCGAGCTGCCCGCCGACAAAACTCAGGAAGTCCCAGGGCGAAAGGCCCCACCCATTGGCCAGTTTGGTATGGCCCAGATCGTGGCGGAACATGACCCAATCGTGGCGGCTGTTCCAGACGATCACCGGCAGAAAGAACAGAAAGCTGAGGGCGAAGCTCAGATAGGGCCAAGGCGTGCGGAGCCAGTGCCGCCCCTGGCGCGTCGTCAGCAGCAGCAGCCAGGCGGGAACATACAGAAACGCGATCGCATATTTGGAAAGCAGGCCAAAACCGAGAGAAACAGCCAGCAGGAGCCAGTCGGAGGCCGCCCCGGTGGACCACGCGCGGTGCAGGAAGTACAGTGACAGCAGCCAAAAGAAGATCAGCGGCGTGTCGGGCGTCATGCCGATCCCGAAGGCGGAGATCATCGGCATGAGCTGGAGCAGCACGGCGGCAGCGAGGCCCACCTTGCGGTCGTAGAGCCGTTTGCCGAGATGATACAGGACGACGCTGGATAGCAGCGACAGCACGGGCGCCATGAAACGCACCCCCAGCTCGGTGTCCCCGAACAGGAGCGTGCCCGCGCGAATCAAGTAGGCTACGCCGGGCGGCTTGGAATAGTAGCACCAGTCCAGCCGGCGCGACCACTCCCAGTAGTGAGCCTCGTCCCCGCTCAGCTCGAGGGCGCCCGAGACCAGGATGGCGAGCCGTATCGCCGTCAGCACGACAAAGAAGCCGATCACAGATAACAGGTAATTTCGCGATACAGGCTCCGGTCCGGCGGATAGGTCGCAGCGATCGTCCTTGTCGTGTGTCATGGATCCCCGATTCGTCAGCAAGTTTCTGGTTGTTCTGTCGATTCGTACGTCGTATCTTACTGCGAAGCGGCATCGTTGAGAAGTTGGATGACGCGCCGATCGCCAAGCGCCCGTTCATAGTGACGCCGTGATGCGTTCCTTCACATGCCCTTACAGGCACCCTACGAACCATGCCTTCGCGACGGTCTGATTGCCCCGCCCATTGCGTGAATCTTGGGGATTTCGTCCCCAACCCCCGGCATTTGCCGTTTTGGGCCAATGGCATGATAGCAAGAGGGTGCGGCATGGTCTCCATCGCGGCGAATGATTGCATCACGCACGGATCAGTGACCGGTTGGGGTTGTTTCGCCCACTGGTTGCGTTGACTGGCGATAGCGCCCTCCACGACCAACGCGACCGAAACGAGTGTCGCAACTGCAACCGCCCGATGATTGTCGGGGCAAGCCCCCGATTACCGTAACAGGTTCGTGGTGCGCCAGTAAGGGCACCGAAAGAACCGCCTGCCAGCGTCAATACAAGCGGACGTTGCCTTGCTTTCCTGTCATGCTATTGGCGAAAAGCGGAAAGTCCCAGGAGAGGCGAGGACAGAGTCCCCGTTTGCCGGGCCCTGCTCGCGGCAGAAGGGTGCAAGAAAACCGGACAGACCACAAAAATTCTTAAAAAAGCGTGAAAAATACGTATTTGTACGGATTGTAAAATGCGGATTCAGATGGGACAATGGCGAGTGTCTCTCGATAATGGACGCATGGAGGTATTGCTTGCTGTGATTCGGCCCCAGATGCCTGGGCGAATGTTCTGGATGTGATGTGGCCTCTTCACATGTCATGGAGGAGAGGGTTTTTGCAGCAGCGGCTCCAGAGAGGGCCTGCGTTTGCGTGCGCGGGGCATCTACGGAGACGTGCTGATGGTGTGCCCTCGGCGGTCTTTCGCAATGGCGAGTTGCCGACAGGGCTGGAACCGGAGGAGGTAGGCGGATGCAGGTCAGTGAACTCGCACAGAGAGGATGCCGCTGCCATTCGTGCTCCGCTTTGTGTCCTCCACCTTTCGTGTGTTTTTGGGAGAGACATAAGCCTTTGTGGCAAAACGACTTAGCTCTCTCTGAGCCACTCGCCATCAGATCGTTCTGTATCTACACACCTGTCTATCGGTTTCACAAGGACGCGATAGACGTTACTTGGGGATGCTGTCGGATGAGCCCTCGCGGGCGCCGGTACGCACGAACCCAGGGCAGCATCCCCAGTTTGAAAGATAGAGCGGGCTGTGTCCGCCACAGAAATATGCACTGGGGAGTTGAGCAGACCGCGCCACAGGCTCGACTCGTGAAATCCCCTGGGCGTGGCGCATATGGAGGAGGGCCGTGAGACGAGTGGGTCAGGTTTTTGCTGTCCCGATGGTCGAACCGGTTTGAGGCCGCAGGCTGCTTTGCAGAGTGGCCGGTCGCGGGCCTTCACGGCCTACAATGAGAGAAAAACAGTCGCCGGCTGGGTTTTCTCAGCCCAAGGCGAGATTAGACTCGGTGACGATGGGGGTGTGGTCGCTGGGGTGAGGGTTGAGGCGAGGTTCCATGTCGATACAGCAGGCGGTGCATTTCTCGGCCAAGGGCTTGGTGGCCAGGATGTGGTCCAGGCACCAGCCGCGATTCCGCCGGAAGGAGTTCCTCATGCAGTAGTCCCAATGGGTGTATTGGCCCGTCTCCTGGCAGTGCATGCGGAAGACGTCGGTGAATCCCCACCGCACGATCTCGTCGAGCGCCTTGTGCACGGCGGGGTGATCGCAGACGTGGCCCAGCAACACCGCCGGGTCGTATACGTCGATTGGCAGCGGGGCGACGTTCAGCAATACCCGTTGGCGCGATTGGAATCGTGAATCGGGCACGCTGGAAAAGCCCCGTTTCGTCGGTGAGCCTGGTCAGGTGGTCCAGGGCGGGCTCGGGGATTTCAAAGGGATGATGGATGATTGCATAGCCGTCACGATCCTATGGGACCAATACCGATCCGGCCACTGTGCCGGGGCTCCGAGCGATTGCCTGAAAAGCTTGGCGATTTCCCCTGCCCAGGATTTGGACCGCCTTGACGGGTCACACCGCAATAGGTAGTATACACACTTGTTCGCAGGGGATTCTGGGGAATGACGAACTCTTGGGGTCTGGGGTCTGTAGTAGCGTATAGTAATAGGGTAGGAATAGTAGGAGATTGGACATAATGAAGCTTTCGACCCGGACACGTTATGGCATGCGGGCGATTATTGAGCTGGCCCAGCACGAGGGCAAGCGGCCCCTTCAATTGAAGGCAATTGCCGAGCGGCAGGATATCTCGGTCAAGTACCTTGAGCAGTTGATGAGTCAGCTCCGTTCATCGAGTTTCGTGCGGAGTGTCAGAGGCTCCAAAGGCGGCTACATCCTGGCCCGGCCGGCGGGCGAGATCAAGCTCAGCGAGGTCTTCCGTTGCCTGGAAGGGCCCGTGACGACGACCGAATGCATCGAGGACGAAGCCTGCTGCAAGCGGTCGGCGGATTGCGTCGCCCGGGAGCTCTGGATGGAAGTGGAGGCCGCGATTCAGGGTGTCCTGAGCTCCATGACGCTGGCCGACATGGTGAAGAAGGCGAAGGCCCACTCATCGGAATACCAGATCTAAGTATGTCCATTCTGCAAAAGCTCAGTTTCAGGTCCTGGGATGGCAAAAAAAAGGTTCACGAACGGCAAGCTCGAAAAGCTGGTCGACGAAATCACGGAGACCTATAAGGGCGATTCGGGCATCAACTTCATCGATGCGGCCAATCTGCCCGTGCGCGGGCAGATCATCGAGGTGCTCGGGTGGCTCTTCGAGGTGCTCTTTCCGGGCCACACGGGCAACAAGGCCGTGACGAAATCCAACGTCAGATTCATCGTGGGCGACCTCCTGAGCCAGATCTACGTGGCGCTCGTGGAGCAGGTCAATCGTGCTTACCAGTACCAGTGCCGCATCAATAATTGCCGGCATTGCGACTGCGGGAGCATGGCCGAGAAGGTCGCCGAGGAACTTTTGGCGGAATTGCCTCGGATTCGCGAGCGGCTCAAGGGGGACGTGCATGCCGCCTACGAGGGCGACCCCGCCGCCAAGAGCTACGAAGAAATCGTCATGAGCTACCCCTGCATCACGGCGATCGCCACTTATCGCATCGCGCACGAGCTCTGGACTCGCCAGGTCCCGCTGATTCCGCGAATCATGTCGGAGTGCGCACATGCCCGGACCGGCATCGACATCCACCCCGGAGCCAAGATCGGCAGCCATTTCTTCATCGACCACGGCACCGGTGTGGTTATCGGGGAGACCGCCGTCATCGGCAACAATGTCAAGATCTATCAGGGCACGACCCTGGGCGCGCTGAGTTTTCGGCGGGATGAACGCGGCCGGATCATCAAAGGCGGCAAACGCCACCCGACGATTGAGGATGGCGTGACGATCTACGCAGAGGCGACGATCCTGGGCGACGTGACCATCGGCAAAGGGGCGGTCATCGGCGGCAACACCTGGATCAAGGAGTCGGTCCCGCCCGGTGTGACCGTGTCAAGTCCCAGCCCCGAGCTCGTGTATCGAAAGCACGAGGCCAGCAGGAAGAAGAGGCGGCGGTGAGCCCCTTGGATCAGAGGCTGATGGAGGAGATTCGCGAGCTGAGGGTAAAGCGAAAGGCCGTCATCCTCGCGCACAATTACCAGCCTGCGGAGATCCAGGATTTGGCCGACTTCTGCGGCGATTCGCTCGGATTGAGCATCGAGGCCTCGAAGACGGAGGTGGAGATCATCGTATTCTGCGGCGTCCGTTTCATGGCGGAGACGGCCAAGGTTCTCTCGCCCCGAAAGATCGTGCTATTGCCGGACCGGCGGGCAGGATGCCCGATGGCCGACATGATTACCGCCGAGCAGTTGCGCGGCCTCAAGCAGAAGCACCCGGAGGCCCTCGTCGTCTGCTACGTCAACAGCACGGCGGACGTCAAAGCGGAGAGTGACTACTGCTGCACGAGCGCCAATGCCGTCGCCCTGGTGCGGTCGCTGCCGAAGGACCGCCAGATTATTTTTGTGCCCGACCAGCACCTGGGCCAGTTCGTCGAGAAGCAGACGGGCCGGGACTTGATCCTGTGGCCCGGCTACTGCCCGACGCACGTGCTCATCGCAGAGGATGATCTCCGGCGGGCGAAGGAGCGGCACCCGGATGCCGTCGTGATCGCCCATCCCGAGTGTACCGAGCCGGTGAAGGACTTGGCCGATGCGCTTTTGAGCACGGGCCAGATGATCCGATTCGTCAAGGATAGTCCCGCGAAGCGGTTCATCGTCGCGACGGAGGTGGGCATGATTCATCCGCTGAAGAAAGCCCGGCCGGACGCCGAATTCATCCCGGCGGGGCCCAGGGGTGTCTGCCCCAACATGAAGAAGATCACTCTGGAGAAGGTCCTGGCCTCGTTGGCCGACCTGCAATTCCAGGTGGAAGTGCCCGAAGAGGTCCGGCTCAAGGCCGAGCGGTCGCTGCAACGAATGGTCGAGGTTCTGCCGGAGAAATGACGCTATGTGGGAATACACGGACAAAGTGAGAGACCATTTCTTCAACCCGCGCAACGTGGGCGAGATCGAGGACCCGGACGGCGTCGGCGAGGTCGGCTCGCTGGCCTGCGGCGACGCGCTGAAGTTGACCTTCAAGCTCGACGAGAACGGGCGGATCAAAGACGCCAGGTTCAAGACCTTCGGCTGCGCCAGCGCCATCGCGACCTCTTCCGTCCTGACGGAGCTGATCAAGGGCAAGACGCTCGAGGAGGCGATGAAGGTGACGAACCGCGAGATCGCGGACTACCTGGGCGGGCTGCCGGAGCAGAAGATGCACTGCTCGGTCATGGGTCGGGAGGCCCTGGAAGCCGCGATTGCGAATTATCGCGGCGGCGACAAGACCAAACACGAGATCGAGGGCAACATCGTCTGCACGTGTTTCGGCGTCACGGACAAGGAGATCGAGCGGGTCATTCGCGAAAACGACCTGACGACGGTCGAGCAGGTGACGAACTACTGCAAGGCCGGCGGCGGCTGCGGCGGCTGCCACGGCGAAATCGAGAAGATCATCGAGCGGGTGCAGGGCGAGCGGGTGAAAGAGCAGAGGCTTCCGCCGCTGCGCCAGGGCGGCAAGCTGACCACGATTCAGAAGATCCAGCTCATTCAGCAGACGATCAACGAGCAGGTCCGGCCGGCCCTGCGGGCCCACGGCGGCAATATCGAGCTGATCGATGTCGAGGGCGACAAGGTCCTCATTGCCTTTCGCGGCATGTGCGCCCAGTGCAAGGTCAGCGATTTCACGATGAAGGACGTGGTCGAGGCCAAGCTTCGCGAGTTCGTCGCGCCGGACCTGTACGTCGAGGAGGACACGGATGCGATGGGCGAAACGCACGAGCACAAGGGATAAGC
>Ga0315294_10009454_pt1 | contig 10715 bp, 10 predicted proteins | sample YL17G13_40_MG_FD_203626 | JGI IMG/M metagenome (GOLD analysis project Ga0315294, IMG submission 203626) | Sediment microbial communities from Yellowstone Lake, YNP, Wyoming, USA - YL17G13_40 | ecosystem: Environmental > Aquatic > Freshwater > Lake > Sediment | place: USA: Wyoming | collected... | reverse complement strand
GGGAGCACAGCGCGCCCGGCGCGCCTCGCACAAGACGGACAACGGCTGGATTCCCGCTTGCGCGGGAATGACGCCAGGGCGCGGGGATGACAGCCGCTTGCGCGGGGATGACGTCCGCTTGCGCCGTGTTCCGAAACAGATGCCTGGTAATGAAAGCGTCGAGGTCGCTGCGGCGATAGTAAACGCGGCCTCCGGTCCCGCCACTCCCCATCTTCACAAACGGCAAGTCGTGATGGTGCCCGGCCACGCGCCATGTGCTGAGCGTCTGTGGATCCACTCCCAGGAGCGCGGCAGCCTCCGCGGTGGTGAGAAGTTCCCTAGGTGTAGGCGGCGGGGTTGGCGGGCGCGGGGAAAGAGGGGGATGACAGCGCCAAAGCCTCAGGTGCGATGGGATTCTTCGCCCCTTCGGGGCTCAGAATGACAGAGGGTGGGGAAGCCCGCACGGCGGGACTCAGAATGACAGGGGGTGGGGTGGCTGGCGGGACTCAGAATGACAGGGGGTGGGGTGGCTGGCGGGACGACTGCATCAGCACCCGAGGGGGTGCTAGCTAAGACCTCCCCGTAGCGTGACCGCGACCAACGATCGGGTGGTTGACAAACGTGCCGATGAGGTCTACATTTGTCAACCGAAGGGCACTGACCATGAAAAAGGCTAGAAATACGGGAAGCATCGTCCCGATGCGGCTGCGGCAGCTTCGATTGGCTCGCGGCCTCTCCCTTGAGGGGCTTGCAGCGGCGATGGGTGGGCTTGTCACCAAGCAGGCACTCTCCAAATACGAGGGCGGGAAGGCGCAACCCTCACTCCGCGTGTTGACAACCCTGGCACGAGCCCTCCGAGCGAAAACACTGGAGCTCTACCGGCCGCCGGATGTCCAAGTCGAGGTGCTGGCGTTCCGCAAGGAGGCTCAACTCGGCAAGAAGGAAAGAGAGCGCGTTGAGAACCTTTTGACACGTATGCTCGAGGACCGTGCGCGGCTCCAGGATCTCATCGGCCAAGAGGGCGAAATGGATATCCCGGTCAAGGCGATGCCGGTCAGGACGCTTGTGGCCGTTGAGGCGATGGCGGATGAGCTTCGCAAGCGTTGGAACCTCGGGAGCGACCCTATTGCGCAGATGGCGGATGTACTCGAAAACCACGGCGTTCACGTGGCCGAGATCGATGCCGGTGAGCATTTCGATGGTCTTGCTGCGGTTGCGCGTGACGACGATGGCAAGGTGCGCGCAGCGGCCGTGGTGTCCCGCCGTGGCTTGGCGGCCGCCCGTCAACGCTTGAACCTCGCCCATGAACTCGGCCATTTGGTCCTGAAGCCGGGCAAAGCCGTCGACGAAGAGAAGGCGGCGTTCCGGTTCGGGGCGGCGTTCCTTGCACCCGCCAGCATGCTCCGCCGCGAGGTCGGGACCCGGCGCAGCACAATCGGCCTCGACGAGCTGCTGCTGCTCAAGCGCCGGTATGGGATAAGCCTCCAGGCATTGGTCCACCGGTTGCACGACCTTGGCGTGATCAGTGATCTGCACGCCCGACAGTGGTGGCGGACGATCAACACCCAGGGGTGGAAGAAGGTGGAGCCGGAGGAGACACCGTGCGAGGAGCCGCAATGGCTGCGGCGCACCACGCTACGGGCCTTTTCGGAGGGGCTGCTCACTGCAGGTGAGGCCGAGGCGTTGCTCGGCGAGAGGGTTGAGGAGCATGCATCTGCCTCGCTCGTTCAGCGCCGGGCGTTCATGAGGCTCCCGATTGAGGAGCGGCGCAGGCTACTTGTGCAGCAAGCGGACACGATGACCGGCTACTACCAGCGCGACTCCGGCTGGCGCGAGTTCGCCGCCGCAGAACCCGGCGATGAGTAGTCTTCCCGCTCCAAGGCGTGGAGAGATCTGGCTCATCGGGTTCGATCAGACGGTTGGCTCTGAGATCAGCAAGACACGACCCGCTGCCGTGGTCAGCTCTGATGCAATGGGCGTCCTTCCAGTCAAGCTGGTCGTGCCGCTGACGGGGTGGCAGGACAGCTTCGCCGGTGCAGCGTGGCACGTCCGGATTGAGCCGGATGCCCTCAACCGCCTGGACAAGGTGGTCTCGGCCGACACGCTCCAACTCCGATGTGTTGCCGTCGAGCGTTTCATCAAGAGGAAGGGCCGCTTGTCGGCGTCGCACCTCGAAGAGGTCACCGCGGCCATCGCGGCCGTGATCGAGTACCAGTAGGCCGAACCCTGAGGTGCCGCCTGCCGATCCGAAGGGTATGCAACGAACCCACGGACCGCCGGAGCAGAATCGTCGCACTTCATATGATGAGGTTCTCACTGAAACTGTAGCTTTCACCCTTTGGTGAGAGGGCCTACTCTTGTGAAAACCGAGCGAGCTTGTCGCGTCGAGGGTGTCGCCGCCCAACTCTTTGTTGTGTCGCCTGAAAGATACAGTGCTCAGCTCGGATGACCCGCCGGAGATGATCCCTGTCGTGGGCAAAGGGACCGAGGACTCAGCCCTTTGAAGTTGACCCGCGAAGCGCTCTACGAACTGGTTTGGAGCGAGCCTATCGTCCTGGCGCGCGAGGCCTCCGCGGACTTGCGGATCATCGCCGAGTTGGTCGCCGTGCTGGGGTGAGGGATTGACGCGTCGCTATGTGTTCGACCGGCGGCGGCGACGGTCTGAACCCTTAACCCGCCCTCTCCCGGTGGGAGAGGGAGCACAGCGCGCACAGCGTGCCCCACACAGGACGAACGGCGACTGGATCCCCGCTGGAGCTTGCCCCGGACCTCGATCCGGGGCGGGGATGACAGCCGCTTGCGCGGGGATGACGTCCGCTTGGGCCGTGTTCCGAAACAGATGCCTGGCAATGAAAGCTCCGAGGTCGCTGCGGCGATAGTAAACGCGGCCTCCGGTCCCGCCACTCCCCATCCTCACAAACGGCAAGTCGTGGTGGTGCTCGGTCACGCGCCATGTGCTGAGCGTTTGTGAATCCACTCGCAGGGGCTCGGCAGCCTCCGCGGTGGTGAGAAGTTCCCTTGGTGTAGGCGGCGGAGTTGGCGGGCGCGGGTCGGTCGGCTGTTGGCGCCCGAAGCCGCCGCCGACCTTCGGATCGTCGCTGAGTTGGTGGCTGTGCTGGGGTAACGGCGCCTCCGCTCGTCATCGCGACGGCGCTGCCGGCCGTCTGAACCCTCACCCCGCCCTCTCCCGGTGGGAGAGGGAGTACAGCGCGCCCGGCGGTCGCGCCCCACATCCCAAGACCGGGGCGTCCCATCGTGCAGGGCAGTGGCGCCCTACGCCAATGGTTCGGCTCCCTCGCTCAGGATGGCGAGGTAGTCGCTATAGGCAAAGAGGCGATCGCGGCGAGCTGCCGCACGTGCGAGAAGGCAGAAGCAACGGTGTCGTTCAGCTTGGCAACCAAACCTTAATAGCGGCAGTCGCTAATAAGGTTTCGGGCCTGAAGTTTAATTAGTCGAACGCGGCGGAGTTGCTTCTCGTTTTCCTCTTCTTCGCCGGTCGTTGATGGGTAACATACTGACGTACAATGGGTTTGTCGGCCTTTTCGATACTCAATAAGACATAGGACGGGGCGCGGCCAGGGGGCCGCAGGGGTGGATAAAAAGGTATTCACTTTCCAAGAAGTGATGGTATCTTTATCCAGAGGTGAGTAGCCCCGAAGCTTGGAAGGCGGCCGAAATAGTGCCGAAATAGTGCCTTGACTAACCAGGGTCGAGAACCTAGACTATCCGCGAGTGAATAGGGATCAGTCCCTGGCGCTGCACGTCAGCGACCAGTTATTAGCCCCTGGGGGTTGCACGCAACCCCCAGTTCGTTCTTACGCCCATGGATCGCGTCTGTATCTTCATTGATGGTAGCAACTTCTACCATGCTGTCCGGGAAGCCGGCCTGCCGGTTTCCGTCGACTTCGCGAAGCTGGCGGTGGAGCTGACAGGACCGGAACGGCGACTCGTACACACCTACTACTACAACACGCCCCTTATCCGGCCACGGCCGGATGACCCCGATTTCGCGGCCAAGGATGAGCAATGCCGCGCTCAATAGCGTTTCTTCAACGCTCTCCGGTTCATTCCAAACCTCACCTTCCGCGCTGGCCGATTTCAGCGGTTGCCGGATGGAGATCAGGTCGAGAAGGGTGTCGACGTGGCTCTTGCAGTGGATTTGATCACCCTTGCCTTCAAGGATCGCTACGACGTGGCGGTTCTGGTCTCCAGCGACGCTGACTTCAAGCACGCGATCGAGACGGTCAAATATGAGACGGGCAAGGTGGTCGAACTGCGTCAAGTGGAAGGATCCAAGGCGTACGACTTGATCACCGCAAGCAGCGTCTACAAGCCCATCACACGGGACACAATTCTGAGGTGCCAGCGCGAGAAGGGAAACCGGCCGAGCACGTAGGGGCAGATTGCCGGCAAACAAGACCTTGGCTCCACCCCGGGGCGTTGCGCGGCCGGCTGGCTATCTGCGCCTTCGAAAATAAGCGGAATCGCTATTTTCGTTTTGTGGGCCTTTCGAAAATAGGCCGTGGTCAGGCGCGTCGAAAATGTTGAGATGCCGTATCAAGTAGGACATCCCTCGATCGGCTATCGTGGGGTTAGTCTGGATGTGTCGAAGGCTGCGTGCGGGAGGTTCGAGCATGACCGGTGCAAAGCTGCCGTTCGAGGTTGGCAATTCGAAGTTTCGCAAGAAACCGCTTCGTGTGGTTGGGATCGACCTGGGGACGACGAACTCGACGATTGCCGAGGCGCGCTGGGAGCCGGGCGGGGCGGCGCCGAAGGTACGGTGCGTGGAGGTGCAGCGGCCGACGCTGGAGGGGACGTACACGCACGTGGTGTTCCCGTCGGTGGTGGCGATCCGCGAGGGCCGGGTCTGGGTGGGCGAGCGCGCAGAGAGGCTGCACAACTGGGTATCATCAGGCGCGATGGGATTCTTTCGCCCCGTCCTGCCCTGCAGGACGGGACTCAGAATGACAGAGGGTGAGGCGCCCGAGCTGGGGTGAGGGATTGACGCGTCGCTACGTGTTCGGCCGGCGGGGGCGACGGTCTGAACCCTCACCCCGCTCTCTCCCAGGGGGAGAGGGAGCACAGCGCGCACGGCGTGCGCGTCCCACACAGGACGAACGGCGACTGGATCCCCGCTGGAGCTTGCCCCGGACCTCGATCCGGGGCGGGGATGACAGCCGCTTGCGCGGGAATGACGCCAGGGCGCGGGGATGACGCCCGCTTGCGCCGTGTTCCGAAACAGATGCCTGGTAATGAAGGCTTCGAGGTCGCTGCGGCGATGGTAAACGCGACTTCCGGTCCCGCCACTCCCCATCTTCACAAACGGCAGGTCGTGGTGGTGCCCGGTCACGCGCCAGGTGCGGAGCGTCTGTGGATCCGCTCGCAGGGGCTCGGCAGCCTCCGCGGTGGTGAGAAGTTCCCTTGGTGTAGGCGGCGGGGTTGGCGGGCGCGGGTCGGTCGGCTGTTGGCGCCCAGTGAGGGTGCGGAGTTGGTGGCGGTGCTGGAGTAAGGGACAAGGCGAGCACGTGGAACGGGTTTATCTCGCCGCCGATGACGAGGATGGACTTGACATTCTGCCGCCGAAAAGGTAATTCTTCTCCCTGTAGGAGCACGAAACGTCAAGTAGAAGGGCCATGACGACCACCGACTTCTTCGCCACGCACCCGGTGTTCTCGCTCGACGAGGCGACACGAGCCTTGTCGCCCAAGGGTGGGCGGACCGGGACCGTCGAGCGGCTGAAGCACCATGTGCGGAAGGGCCGGCTCACGCTCGTGACACGCTGCGTCTACGCGGTGGTGCCTCCCGGGGTGGCGGCGAACCGGTTTGTGCCGGACCCGATCCTGGTTGCGGCGGCGACACGGCCAGCCGCCATCTTCGCCTACCACGCGGCTCTCCGGCTGTTGGGGGCGGCGCACTCAGTGTTTTCGGACACCGCGGTATTCACGACGGGCCGCCGCACCGCCGTCTCGATGGGGGCACTCACGATTCGCTTCCTGGCGCCCCCGAAGGCGTTGTCGGCACCACGCCTGCTGCGGCTCGGGACCCGGCAGGTGGATCACCGGGGACGCCTCGTGCGGTGCACCGGCCCTGAACGAACGCTCGTCGAGGGGTTCCGGCGTCCCGGTCTGGTCGGCGGTGCCGAGGAGCTTGTGCTGTCGGCCGCGGGCTTTCCAACTCTGGACCTGACGCTGCTCGAGCAGATCCTCGGCCGCTACAAGGTGGCCACGCTGTGGGCGGCCGCGGGCTGGTTCCTGGAGCGTTTCCGAGCGGTGTTCCACGTGTCGGACCCAATCCTTGCGGGGTTCGAGCGGCGGCGGCCGAGAAGCCCGCACTACCTTGAGCGCGACCGCCGCGGCGGCGTGTTGGTCGACCGCTGGAACCTCATCCTCCCGGACGAGGTTGCGCAGGCTGGAAGCGGCGTTGCCCGCTAGCGTCGAATTCCTCGGGCGCGCGGCCGCGGAAACCGGGTTCCAGGTTGAAGCGCTGGAGAAGGTTATCCGCCTGGGAGAGCTGGCCGCAGATGTAGCGCGTCACCCGCTCCTCGGTCCCGCTCTCGCACTCAAAGGAGGGACGGCGCTCAACCTGTGCTGGGGCTCGCCAAGCCGGCTTTCGGTCGACCTCGACTACAACGTCATCGAACCGCCCGAGCGCGAGGCGATGCTCGAGGCAAGGCCGCGGATAGAAGCAGCGCTCGACGAACTGGGACGCCGCCGCGCGCACCTCGTGCAAAGGTCGGCGGACACTTTCGCCGGCCGGAAGATCTTTCTTGGCTTCACCTCTGCCTTCGGCGCGCCGGGGCGCATCGAGGTCGATCTCAATTTCGTCTTCCGCAAACCCGTCGGCGCCACTGAGCTGCGGCCGTTATGGCAACCCGGGGGCCTAGATTCGCCATCAACCCATGTGGTGTCGCTCACCGAACTGTGCATTGGCAAGATTCTGGCGCTGCTCGATCGCGGCGCTCCACGCGATGCCTGGGATGTCGCCCGGCTGCCCGATCTCCCGGGTGCATCGCTCGCCTCGCCCCGCATCCGGGCGCAGTTCCTGGCCCTCTCGGCAACCCTTGACCACCCCGTCACCAGGTACACGCGTGACCGCCTCGCCATGCGACTGGGCGAGCGAACGATCCGCGAGCAACTGCTTCCGATGCTCACGGTGGGGGAAGCGCCGAGTGCTTTGGAGCTCGTCGAGCGGGCGTGGGCGGTGGTCGAACCGTTGCTGGAGCTGACGGAACGGGAAGTCGAGTTTGTCGAAGCCATCAGCCACGGCGAGTTCCTCCCCGAACTGCTCGGTCATCGGGCTGCGGCCGATCTGCGGGACCATCCGGCCATCGAGTGGAAGCTGAGGAACGTCCGCGAACACCTCCGTCGTACGGCCGCCGTTCGGGCTCCGGCGTCGCGCAGGAAGCGCGAGGCGTGAAGATGGTTTTCAAACCGATCCTCTTCACCGAAAAGAAAATACGGGGCTCTTGGTACGAACAGCCCGTCGCAACGTGCATGTGGCGCTCGCCCGTCCTGCAGACCAGGAAAGACTGCGGTTGACTTCGTAGCAGCCTCACCGCAGGGCGGAGTGGTAGGAGGCTGTCGCTCTTCGGCCGGATACCACCGCCGCCGGGTATGAGCCGATCGTCCTGACGCCTGAGGCTGCAGCAGATCTCCGCATCATCGCCGAGTTGGTTGCGGTGCTGGGGTAACGGCACCTCCGCTCGTCACCGCGACGGCGCTGGCGGCCGTCTGCACCCTCACCCCGCCCTCTCCCGGTGGGAGAGGGAGTACAGCGCGCCCGGCGGTCGCGCCCCACATTCCAAGACGGGGGCGTCCCATCGTGCAGGGCAGTGGCGCCCTACGCCAACGGTTCAGCTCCCTCGCGGAGGATGGCGAGGTAGTCGCTGTAGGCAAAGAGGCGATCGCAGCGAGCTGCCAAACGTGCAAGAAGGCAGAAGCAACGGTGTCGGTCAGCTTGGCAACCAACCCTTAATAGCGGAAATCGCTAATAAGGTTTGGGGCCTCAAATTTGACTAGTTCATCAGGTGGAGCCTTGCAAGCATGCTGCAGTTGAGTTTAAGTGGTTGAAGGGCCTCAGGATGAGAAACGGGTCGAGTAGGCAGGCATGCGAAGCTCCGGATGAAACGTCGGCAGATATTTACAAGTGCCGACCTTTCGTTCACACTGGCTGCGTGACGAATCGTGAGAAAGCGCTGGAGCTGCTGCACTCCCATGGGCTCCTGCGGCCCCGCGACCTTGCGGAGGCCGGCCTGCGGGGCGCGGTGCTGTGGGAGCTGGCGCGCGAGGGCATCGTCGAGCGGGTCGGGCGCGGGCTGTACCGTTTTGCCGGGGCCGATGTGACCGAAAACGTCTCGCTGGCCGAGGTCGCAAAAGCCGTTCCCGGCGGGGTGATCTGCCTCCTGACTGCGCTGGCCTTTCACGAGCTGACGACGCAGCTTCCCCACAAAGTGTGGATGGCGGTCGACCGCAAGGCGCGCAAGCCCAAAGCCCGCACGGTGCAGCTGGAGATCTTTCGTTTCTCGGGCCCGGGGCTCGTCGAGGGCGTCGAGGTGCATCGCATCGAGGGCGTTCCGGTGCGGATCACAAACCCCGCGAGGACAGTGGCTGACTGTTTCAAGTACCGGAACAAGGTCGGGCTCGACGTGGCGATGGAGGCTCTACGGGATTGCCTTCACGACCGCAAGGCGACAGTGGACGAGCTGGTGCGGTTCGCCAAGCTCGACCGGGTCTGGAACGTGATGCGGCCGTACATGGAGATGGCTGTCTTCAGGGGCTGAAGCTCCGGGTTCTCGTCTCGCTCATGCCCTGCAGGACGGGTCTCAGAATGACGGAGGGTGGGGCGGGCGAGCGCCAGGCGGGGGCCGTTACTTGGCGTCGGGGTTGCCGGTCTCCAGGATAGATGCGTCCTGGAGATCGATGTCGCGACCAGAGGCCCGCTTCGATCGAATCAGGTGGACGCGGCTGACCACATTGAATTGCTGACCCTCGTACGCCATCGTGACGCGGCCGCTCCATGCCTCCGCGAAGGTCAGGCCGGGCGTGGAGGTCTGGACGTCGATGCGGACGCGGTCCTGGAAGATCGTGATCTCATGGGCCAGGAGATCCGCCGCTGTCGTCAGATGCGCCGTCCCCATGCCGCTCTCGGCGAGAGCGTCCAGCAGGCGCTGAGCGTTGTCTGATGTTGCGTCGATGAAGAGGTCGAGATCGAAGGTGGCGCGAGGGACGCCGTGCAACACCGCCGCAATCCCGCCGATGACCACGTACCTAACGTCGTGGCGCTGCAAGGATGCGAACACGTCCTTGAGCCGGTTGAGCATTCTTCACATCCGCAAGAGCCGGGTTCGCAGATAGGGCCAGATCCGTGAAGGCGCACAGCAGCTCCATCCGCTCCGCGAGCGGGAGAGACTGGAACCAGCGCGCCTTTGCCTCCAGCGTTTCGTCGTTTCGGTCGTGTGAAACGCTTGAAATCACAAGTTTTATGATATCAGGACGCGGGCCCGGAGACAAGCGGCTCCGCTCAACCGCTAACCCTCGTGGTCATGGCGAGGAGCGGAGCGACGAAGCAATCCCGTACTTCACCCGGTGGCCAACGAACCTCGTGAACCCCTCGGGATTGCCACGGTTCCCTCGCTGCGCTCGTGAACCTCGCAATGACAACGGCTTCGGGTTTGCTGCGCGTCTCTCGGAACGACCGCAGGCGGCAGGGCTCGCAATGACAGTTCGGGCGGGGGCAAGCCCCACCCCTACGACGACCAACGCTCGCGCCGTTGGGCACGCTCAGGTGCGATGGGATTCTTCGCCCCTTCGGGACTCAGAATGACCAAGGTCGGCATCATCGCCCGACGACGACGTTGCTAGCCTGCGGTAACAAACCCAGCACGGTCGAGGAAGAGGCTTGACACGGCCACGGGCGTTCACGATAATGGCTCTGTTCACCAAATGGTGAACGGAGAAGGGATCATGAACGCTCGAGTCGGCGAAGCACAGCTCATGAGAGCCCTGGAGGACCTCTTGCTGCAGGTCCCACTGGTGCGCGATGTGCGACGAGTACGGGCGGCCCACAAAGGTGGCAGGGAACTGGACGGGGCGCTGGTGCTGCGGCTCGTGCGGGGCGCCACCCAGCGATGGGTGGTCGAGACGAGGCGCCTGGCACTCGAGCCATACGTTGCCGGCTTGCTTGCGCTCGCGATACCCGAGGCAATCGTGAAGTGTGAAGCTGACTACGGGGTGGTGGTGGCGCCGTTCGTGTCAAAGCGCTCCGCCGAGATCCTGGCCCGGGCCGGAATCGGCTACTGCGACCTCTCCGGCAATTGCCGGCTGGTGTCGGGGCCGCTCTATGTGGAGCGGACGGGGTTTGCCAACACCTTCGCGCGCAAGGCCACGCTTCGCTCGCTGTTCACTCCGGGTGCCGAGCGCGTGCTGCGAGCCGTGCTGGACCCTGACCACCGCGGGAAGTCATGGACGGTCCGTGAGCTGGCGGCAGCAGCCTCTCCGGGAGTGAGTGCCGGGCAAGCCCACAAGGTCGCGAAGCTTCTCAAGGAGCAGGCGTTTCTTCGCCGTGTGGACCAGGGCCTCATCGTTCACGAGCCGGAGAAGCTGCTCACGCAGTGGTCCGAGAGCTACCGGTTCAGTCGCAACCAGGCGACGCGTTTCTACAGTCCTTTGGGGACCGGGGAGCTGCAGGAGCGCTTCGTTGCCCTTGTCCGCGCCGAGGTGAAGAAAAGGGCGAAAGGC
>Ga0315294_10009453_pt1 | contig 10715 bp, 6 predicted proteins | sample YL17G13_40_MG_FD_203626 | JGI IMG/M metagenome (GOLD analysis project Ga0315294, IMG submission 203626) | Sediment microbial communities from Yellowstone Lake, YNP, Wyoming, USA - YL17G13_40 | ecosystem: Environmental > Aquatic > Freshwater > Lake > Sediment | place: USA: Wyoming | collected... | reverse complement strand
AGCGGCACGAGGACCTCGTCCCAGAACGTCCAGTTGTATCCCAGATCGGCATCGCAGCCTTCGAGAGCCACGCTCATGCCGAAGAAGAGCAGTCCGCGCGCGCCCTTGATGATCGCCTGGTATGCCATATATCGTTCCTGGTGGAACGTGGGGAATACGCGCACGTTGTTCGGAGGAGTGGCGCCGCTCCAGCCGACCTGCAGCACCATGAAGATCGGCTTCTTCCCATCAACCGCCTGCGAGATCAGCTCGGCATAGTCGCCCACTACGCTGATGTCCTTGTTCGGGAGGTGTGAGCCTATGCCCATCGGCACGGAGACCGGGTATATGTCCACCGCGGCCACGTCGCACGCACGGCAGTAGCCCCGCCATATCTCGACTGTATTCCTCGGCGCGTGGGTCATCCAGACCGGGTGATCGGGATCGAGCTTCCTGATGTACTTGTAGGCAGCCACCATGCCGTCTACCGGAGCGGGATTCTCGCCCCAGGCCGGCTCGTCGAGGTTCTTCCACAAGGCCAGCGCGGGGTGATGCCTGAACCGCTGAATGACCTCGCCCAGCTGCTCCTTGCGCTTCGGGTAGGCGGGATCGAATACGGTGAGCTCCTGGAGGTAGAGGAACCCGTACATCCCGTGCTCCGCAATCCAATCGAGGTACTTCCCGCAGGTTCCGTAGTAGTCCGGCTCATACGCGCGCATGCCGACCCGGAAGCTGTTCATCCCGGCTGCTTCGATAACTTCCAGGGCATCTCGTCCCATCGGATCCTTCGCGCCCAGAGGAGGCGGTCCCGGCGAGAAGCAGAGCGGAAACCACGGCTTGCCGTTCAGAAGAAGCCGGTTGTGGTCGTCAATCGTGACCCGCGTTGGGACAGGCTCATCCTCCCGATCGGCGGCGAGGCAAATGCTCTGTACGAGGAGCGCGGCCAGGCATGGCAGAATCAATCGCAACATTCTCAACTCCCTTGCTCAAGGTTCGGTGTCTAAAGTATAGCAGGAACTCCTGTCTCCGGCCAGCGATAGCCCTGGCAGGGCCGAGCTACACGCCGGACCCCACCTGAACAGAAGACGCTGGCACGGCGTACGGCTTGGCAAGACTGTTCTTGCGCTAATCCGGTGGATGTGCTAGACTCCGGTTCCATGTCATCGAGGCCGACGGGACGTATGGGGAGAGACTCTGTGTCCGTGTATCACCTACATCCGAAGTACCTGCTGCTTTCCGCAATCCTGGCATTGACAGTGTGGCCTGTTCGCGCTTCGGCCAATGCACGGCAGCGCCCACAGAAGCCGATAATCCACGGTCCGACTGACGAGAAGGTGGTCGCGCTCACCTTCGACGATGGCCCTGATCCTCTCTACACGCCTCGCATACTGTCGATCCTGAAGAACGCAGGCGTTCACGCAACCTTCTTCGAGGTCGGCCAACTGGTGGAAAAGCACCCCGAGCTGACGCGGTTGGTAATTAGGGAAGGTCACGCGCTTGGCAACCACACCTATTCACATCCTGACCTGAGGCTTGACACCGCGGGGCAAGTTCGCCAGGAGATTGCCGGGTGTGATCAGGCTATCGCAAATGCCTGCGGCGTGCACACCAGGCTTTTCCGGCCGCCGAAGCGGCTCTACGATGACCAGATATTGGAAGCCCTTAGACGCGGGGGCTATCAGACGGTGCTCTGGTCGCTCACGGTAGAGCACAAGAGCACTCCAACGCCGATGGAGATGGCCGACCGGGTCGTCGCGAAGGCCAGGCCGGGAACCATCATATTGGCACACGACGGCCGCCTTGACCGCGAGCACACCGTTGCGGCACTGCCCACCACTATAGAGGGCCTGAAGAACAAGGGTTACCGCTTCGTGACGGTTCCTGAGATGATCGAATTGATCGAGAAGTCAAAGACACATCCGGCCAATTCGGCCCAGGCGCCGAAACATCGCATCCGCCAACCACAAAGAGGCGGATGGCAAGCACCACGACCGGATGGCGGTCTATTGTGAGTGAGCGCGTCGGCTCCCGCGCGAAACCACGGCCATCCTCACCGTCCACTGAGGCGACAGATCAAGGCTGAGCCGGGAAGGGCACGCCTGTGCCCGTAGTCACCGGCCCTGTCTCAGAAGCCGTGATCTTGGCATCCGCGTCTACGCCCGCGATGAACACGGGATTGCCGGAAAGCCGCACCGAAACCGTCCCGCTCGATGGCCGCGCCGCGGTCCGTTTCCCCATCAAGTTGGTGATCGTGACCGGGGAGGCCTGGCCTCGGACAGTGAGGTCTCCCATCTCCCACGTGCACCATGCCGCGATCGTCCGACCGGATTTGCCCTCGAAGAGATACGCGTACACGCCCTTGGTGGCGCTCAGGTCCTTCACGAACTTCTTGGCTTCCAGACACCCGGTCATCGTCCGGAAGGCGACACATGCCGGCTTCGGGCTGTGATCCCGGCGGATGATGCCGAAGTTGTGCTCGTTGTAGAAAACGTCCAGGCCGTCGTTGCGGAAATTGTACCAGAACACCTTCTGCACGACGCCGGAAGCGATGGATTGCAGGTACGTGCGCGCGATCATGGCCGCCTGCTTGGCCTCGCTCGATCCGTTGCCACCGACGTTCGTCGGCCAGCCGATCTCGGTGATCCATATCTCCTTCGGAGCGCCGTACTTCCTGACCAGGGCATCCGCGCGCTTCAATTCGCCGATGAAGTCGGTCTCCTCAGGCGTCGCCGGATAGCGATACGGGTGGATGGACAGGATGTCCATCTTGTCAAAGCCGCCGCATTCGAACACCTTCTCGATGAACTTGAGGTCCGTGCCCGCGGTGCAGCACCCGATGACCTCCGCGTCCGGGTCGGCCTCCTTCACCGCGTCGTAGGCGGCCTTCAGGAGCTCGGCGTACTGCTCGACCGTGCCGGTCCAGAAGAAGATGTTCGGCTCGTTCCATATCTCCCAGTACTTGACCCGGTCCTTGTAGCGGTTGACCACCGTCTTGACATAATCGCAGTAGTCGCGTATTCCCTCCTCGGTATGCGGTTTGGCCCACGGCGCCCAGTAGCAGAGCAGTCCGAAGATGCTGATGCCGTGCCTGGTGGCCGTCTCGACGGATGTGTCGAAGCGCTCCCAGTTCCACCTGCCCTTCTCCGGCTCGAGGTGCGCCCAGTTGAGCTCGTCGCGCATCCACTTGATACCCATGCTCTGAGCCATTCGCGCCGGCTTCTCCATCTCGGCGGACTGCCATCGCTGGCCGAGGTAGATCCCCATGCCGAACGGCGAATCGGGGATGAGCTTCGGAGATCCTCCGGGAGCCAGCTCGACTGCGCTCGTGGAGACGGATTTCGTGACCTGAACTGTCTCCGGCTCGGTCACGGGTTCGAGTTGAGCGCGCGGCTTGAGAGGCTTGGGCGGCCCTGCCAGGAGATCGCCTATGGGGACGTCGGCCGACAGCCGGAATTCACAGAGCTTGACCCCACTGCGCGCGACCTTCAGCGTTCGCTCGACGACCTCGCCCGGCGGCAGCACGACCGGCTCCTCACCGGAATCGAGTGCCTTGCCGTAGAAGTCCGTCACCTGCCAGGCGTACCGGGCCTTGACCTCCCAGGGCAGAATGCTCCTGCACTCGAGGACGAGGATGTCGTGCCGGCTCTCCTGGTTTCGGGAGGCGAGCCGGAAGACGATGCCCTCCTCCACCGGAATCTCGGTCTTGGCTTTCAATTCCATCAGGCGGACCGACGCGTTCGGGCCGTCGTGATCCACGATGACCTCTGCGAGCTTCACGGGCGGCCGAACGACGCCGTCATTCGCTCCTCCGAAGTGATACCACTTTCCCATATCCGCGAGAGGCACCCGGACGGTTTGAACGCCCTCGGAATCCAGGCGTGCGACCTCTCGCTGGAAGTACTGGCCGGCGGAGTCCTGGAACCGAAGCACAAGCAGGTGCCCTGACCTGTCCGATTCGAATGTCAATGACACCTCGCTCGGCTCCCCTGCGATCGTGCCCAGGCCGCCGCCGATGCCGACGTATCCCGGCTCGCCGCTGAAATCGCAGGTGAGAACCCGGTCCTTCAGGCTGCTCGATCCCGTGTTTCCATGCAGGCTCGTGATCCGCCACGCGCCGGCATCCGAGAAGTCCGTCAGGCGGTACTCTGTGGCCACCCTGTCATCCGCCGTGCATGGCATCGAGAGCGCCGTGCTGAGTGCGCAAAGAGCGGCCAGAAACGCGATCGAAAAACTGGGGGCTTCATGAAACATGCTTTGCTCCTGTTGGAATGGAGGTTGTAGGTGAGCTAGTGCCCATGCAACTTGTATGGCCTAGAGTCCCCAGGAATGAATTCCTGGGCTACCCTCGAGCAAAACCCTCCGGGTTGAGGTCGTTTTAGCCCGGCAGGGCTTTGCCCTTGACTAGCCCAGGGTTTCGAACCCTGGGCACCTCTGGCCTTGCCTCTTCATCAGCCCAGGGTTTTTCCCGCCGGAGCAGGATGCCGCACTGGGGACAACCCTGGGCGAGAGTGCCGCGTATCAGGTTGCAGAGGCACTAGCCCACTCATGTCATTCTGAGCACAGCGAAGAATCTCTACGCCGCGAATCCGGGATTCTTCACTTCGTTCAGAATGACAGTGTCCACGGAGCTGCCCTGGTGATCGCATCATCCAGAATCCGGGTCCGCCGATGGTTGGAAAATGCGCAGTGCCAAGGGCGAACCCGCCATAAGGCTCGCGGGGTAAGGCGGCTCTCCGGTAAGGGCAAGGCATGCCGCGTCATAGACGTCCATGCCGACAGCCGCGTGTCAATGATGTCCGGACCGGCTCGCTATCCTCCACCGAAGATCCGTCGGTACCAGGGCCTCTTCTTGACGATCTCCTCCTGGGACTTAGGCGCCGGGGCGAGCATCTTGACTTCCGACTCCAGGCTCTCGACCTTGCCCTGGAGGAAGCCGACCTGACCGGAACGCTGCTCCAACTGGTAGTGAAGCTCGCGGTTCTCCGACTGCAACTCCCGAATGTGCTCCCTGAGCGCGTCCATGACGTACCTGACCGCGCCGGGCTCTGCGGACTCCGTGCGCTCCGCGGCGGAGATGACCCGCTCCTGCTCCAACTTCTCATCCCGGCCTTCGATAAGCCGGGCATCCACCACCATCTCGCGCTCCGATCCCTTGAAGGCGCCTCCCCGCCTCAGCCGCTCGCTGAACGCTGCGATCTCGTCGCGGTTGAACATCAGCTTCACGTGTCCGTCTACCCGGACGGGCCTGGCCTTCAGCCCCTTTGCCTTGACATAGCGCCGTACCTGGCGGTCGCTCCTGTCAAGGATCTTCGCCACCTCGCCGATCGGCACGTCATAGACAATGTCGTCCATAGTTCGTCCACCTCATTAGTGTGGTAGTCACACAGGGAGCGTCTCTCAGGAAACCAGGAAGGCAGGAGGAACCCTGAATGGGAGAATGGGTGAGTGGGGGAATGGGGGAGACCATCCAACGTCCAACTTTCAACTTTGAACGTGAATTCTTTTTGAGTTCCACGTCGGGCGTTGGACGTTGAGCGTTGAACGTTCCCATCCCCATTCTCCCTTTCCCCCATTCCTCCATTCCTTCCCTGGTCCCCTGGTTCCCCCACGCGCGTCTACATCTGCGAGATCAAGTCAAGTATCCGCATGAGGTCGTCGTCATCGTAGAACTCGATCCCGATCTTCCCGCTGTCGCCCTTATGCCTGGTGATCGTCACCTTCGTCCCAAGAAAGCGTCGGAGCTTATCCTCGATGTCCGCCAGGTTGGGGTCCGCGTGTCCATGACGTCCTGTTGCACGTGAAACAGGCGATGTCCTGGACGGCCTGGGAGTCCTTGACAGCCGCTCGGTCTCTCGAACGCTCAGCCGTTGCTTCACAACCTGCTCCCAGACCCGAATCTGCTCGTCCGGCTCGGCTATCGAGAGGAGCGCGCGGGCATGGCCCTCCGTGATCTCGTCTCTCTCGAGACTTTCCAGTATCGGTGGTGGGAGATTCAGCAGCCTGAGGGTGTTCGCAACCGTCGGCCGCTTCTTGCCGACGCGCTCTGCGATCTGCTCCTGGGTCAGGCCGAACTCGTCCATCAGCCGCCGGTAGGCCTGCGCGCACTCGAGCGGCTTGATGTCCTCGCGCTGTAGATTCTCGACCAGCGCGATCTCGAGCGACTGCCTGTCATTGAGGACGCGCGCGACCGCCGGGATGCTTCGGAAGCCGGCCTGAACAGCGGCTCGAAACCTGCGCTCGCCCGCGACCAGCTCGAACGCCTCTCCGTCCACCGGGCGCACGATTACCGGCTCAATCATGCCGTGCTCCCGCAGTGATTCCGTAAGCTCGTCCAGCTTCTCTTCGTCGAGAAGCCTTCTCGGCTGGCGGGGATTCAGGCGTATCTTGTTTATGTCTATGACAGACAGGATTTCAACAGGCTGAGGCGTGTCATCGGGTGTTCCGCGCTTGAAGAATCTCATCTGGCGTGCTCCAACGGGTCGTCTATGACGCCCAGGTCATACTCGACGGTAGGTTCGACCAGATTCGGGGAAAATCCTCCCAGCGAGGGAGAATTGTGCGAGAATGTGCCCGGACGTGCCAATTGGCAAGGCTGTCCAGGTCAACCGCGCGAGTTGGGAACGCACGGCCGGACCAAAAGCAAAAGGCCACCGTACTCGGTGGCCTCTTGTCAACTGCAGGATGTGAACTCGCGCCTAGCGTATCCGATCCGCCTTCATCCGGCGCGTCATCATGTCGGCGATCTCCTCGCCGCTCACGTCGTACTCGCCTTTCTCTATGCGCTCCTTGAGCTCCATCACGATGTCATCGCGAATGTCCGGAGCGCTCTTCACCATCTCCACGACCCGTGCGACCTCGGCCGCATCGGGCTCCACGGTCGCCGGCAAGGCATCCGGCGTGATCTCCTTGAACTTGATCTCCGGCTTCTCTTCCTTGCCGAGCCTTGTCTTCTCCGCTGTGAGCAGCTTGGTAACTTCCAACGCTGAAATCTGCATGTCAGCCCCCTTTCCCTTCGGGACTGCCTGCAGACGTAAAAAAGGCAAGCTCCCGAAGTTCAAGACGGCAGCCAGGCTGTCATTCCCGGGACCCTCTACGGGTCTCCCGGATTAGACCCTTGGCTTTGCGTCCCCTTCTTTCGAAGAGTTTGCCTTTTTCGCCCTTATGCTTTTCTCAATAGTAATTATCGGCCGAATTCCGCGATTGCTTCAGGGCGGCCGGTAAGTTTTGCGAAGCTTTTTCTGAACTGCTGACGGCGCCAATATAGCACAACTACGCCGGTTCGTCAATGGGCGAGGCAGTACCGACCCGACTGCGAGACGGAGGCAAGGCCGGTGCTGACGCGCAGTTCAAGGGGGGATCTCGCCCCCGGAAACTCCGCCAGAGACTCTATTCCGGCACGAGGGACTTCAGCGCCGAAGCGTGCTTGTAGGCTCCCGAACCCACGGTATCCCTGGGGCCTATGAACCCGGGCCCGCCGGCCGCCACGTAACCATGACTCGCCCCGGTGCGCTCCGGGCTGACCCAGAAGGAGTACAGCCGCCCGTTGGTGAGATAGAACCGGAGTCTGACCGGCTTCCCTGACAGGTCGGACAGGCCGCCGACGCTCTTCCAGCGCACGGCTTGAAGCGTCGTGTCGGTGCGGACAGGGAGGCAGTTCGCACGTGAGAACGGCTCGATCACGCGCCCGTCCGCATCCAGGACCTCGACGCGCAGGCCGCCGCGCTTCGAGTCAACGTTCACGAACAGGTACCTGCCGCTGAAGCGCACGGGCCGCGTCGTGAGGATTCCCTCCGACTTCCCCGCGCCCATCGAAGCAAATCCGTCTCTGCGCAGGATCGCCAGGCTCGTGCTGCAGACGCCGGACCTCGCTGAGCCCGGAATGCCTGCCCTGCCGCTTACGTAGAAATACAGCTTGTCGCCCACCACGAGGCAGCCGCCGCCCGCGGACTGAACGTTCGCCCAGTTCCAGTCGCCGTGTCGTTCCGAAACGGGGCAGAATGCCTTGCGGCATGGTCGGTCCCAGTGAAAGCCGTCGCGGCTGAATCCCAGGAGCACCTCGTTCGGCTTGGCGCGATCCTCCGGCTGCCCGCGCCATATGTCGAACAGCCCGAGCATTATGCTCTCGTACGCCACCGCGTCCAGGTTGTAGAGCTCGGGCTGGACGTCCAGCTCCGGACGGCGTGAATCCAGGCGATCCGCGCCGACCCACAGCGGCGGCTCTCCCGCCTTCCACTGGCAGCCGGCGATCACGTCCGCATGCTCCCAGTACCGGCGGACGCGCATGTTCTGTGCAGAACCTCCGAACGGCGTATACTCGCGCAGGCTGTATACCCATACTTTGCGGAACGGGTTGTAGAAAACGGTCGTGCGATCTCCGCACGGGCCGCTTCGGGCGATAGCATCGCCCCAGTGGATTCCGTCCGCCGAGCAGTAGATCGAGAGCGCCCATCCCTCATCCTTGTGGGTTCGGAACAGCTTGTAGCGCCGCAGTGGGTCTTTCTCTTCGAGGTCTAGCCATACAGTCGCGGAGTCTCGATCTCCCGCATGAACGATATTCGTCCCGGGCCGCACGTCCAGCGAGGGCTTTTCCCAGTGAATGCCGTCCTGCGAGGTGGCGTAGCACGTGGAGGCGCAGTAGCCGCCCATGTACCACATCTTGAACTGCTTGTCATGAGGGTCGTACCAGACGCCGTCGCTGAAGACCATCGCGGTCGGATCGTTTCCCTCCTGCTCCCAGGGCTTGTCCGGCCTGAGCACGGGATTGCCCGCATAATACTCCGCCGAGTGGAAGGTCCGCCGGAGCGTGGTCTCCTCGATCAGGAAGTCATCCACAAAGAGCTGACGCCCGACGTCTATGGGAATGACGGCAGGAGGGTTGGCGATATAGGGCAATCGCATCGGGTCCAGCGTCACGACGTGGTCCTTCGGCGGCCAGGGAGACGGCAGCTCAATGCCGTTGTACAGCGTCTCGCCCGCCGCCCAGACGGCACTGACAGCCATGAGCGCGAGAGTCTGCGCGAGTATCAAGCCGAACTGCTCCGCGAAGCGTCCGATCTGTGGCATGGTGTTCGTCACTCCCGCAAAGAGTTTCGCGTGCGGAAGTCCCGTTCGCCTGCCTGTGCAGAAACGCGAGCCGGACTTCCAGCCGCTGTCAGATTCTCTCAGAAGGCGGACGGGCTGTCAAGCACCGGGCAGCCGATACTCGTAAGGGAATTCTGCCATCACCCGGCGCTCGGCAAGTCGCCAGGAGGAGACGCTCGGTGCTTTCAACAACAAATATGGAGGGCAGGCACAACGCACCAGCGCGCCGCCGGCTGCGTGCCGGTCCGAATGAAACGGTTTTTCTGAATCGGCGGTTTCAACCCCGAACCTTTAACGAGAACGGCGCATCATTCTATATGGGTAGTACATTCTGCGTTTCTCTTTGACGGCCAACGCGTGGATACCACCGCACTGAACTCCGGGCGAGCCGAGATTTTCTGGTAGGAGATTCACTTCATGCTGAAACGATGTATCCTTCTGCTTTTCCTGATCCTGGGCATGGCCCCGGTCGCGGCCCATGCGGAGAGGCCGATCATTCCCGCGGTCATGGTCTCGGAGCCGCCGGTGCTGGACGGCGATCTGTCGGACCCCTGCTGGCAGGAGGCCGCGTCCGTAACCGATTTCCATTTCCCGGCGGATGGCACGGACGCCGCTGAGCCCACCACCGCATGGCTCTGCTATGACCAGAAGGGCGTATACATCGCCTTCTACTGCAGGGATTCCCAGACGGACAAGATCGTGGCGCAGCAGAAGAAGCGCGGCGGCGACATAGGCACGGATGACTGGGTCGGTGTAGACCTGGATTGCCACTGCCTGAGCCAGAGTTACGGGATTGTCTGGTTCGACGTATCCGCAGGCGGCGTTCAGGTGGAGAATCTCCAGTCGGGCGATGTGAGCAAGATCGAGTGGAAAGGCGACTGGAGTTCCGCTGCAAAGCGGGTAGACGATGGATACGCCGTCGAGATGGCCATTCCATTCTCCATCCTCCATTACGACCCGACTCGGACAAGCATGGGAATTGCCTTCATCCGCCGGCATGCCAGGCTGGATCAATGGTGGTGGGCCCCGGACATCGGCAAGAACGAGGACCCGAAGAATTTCTATCTCTGGGAGGGCCTCAAGCTCCCCAGGCCGAAGACGAAGCCTCTCGCGATGGCGTATGGGTTGTTCGGCACAGGTGAGGCCGATGCTCCCAAGAGAATGGGGCTGGACGTCAAGCATGCGTTCACTCCGAACCTGACCGGCGTCCTTACGCTCAATCCCGACTTCCGCAATGTGGAGCAGGCGGTTGACAGCGTGGACTTCACCTACACGGAGCGATGGCTGCCGGACAGCCGGCCGTTCTTCCTGGAAGGAGGTCGGTACCACCCGAGCGACGCGCTATTCTACTCGCGGCGGGTCGGCGAGATTGACTACGGGGCGAAGGTCACGGGCCGCATCGGCGAGGTCCAGCTGGGTGCCCTGCACTGCGGGAACTTCGGCGAGCAGGAGTACTCCATACTCCACCTCTGCCGGGAGTGGCCGTCCAAGGGGAACGTAAGGATGTCACTGGTGCAGAGCGAAATCCCCGGCAGGGAGAACACGGCGACGCACATATCGGCCGGCTACCGGATCTACGACAAGAAGGATCTGAAGATGCACCTCGCGGCGAGGCTCTGGGGCGCGGACGCCGCCTCCGGACACGGCGGTGGTCA
>Ga0315294_10009451_pt1 | contig 10715 bp, 12 predicted proteins | sample YL17G13_40_MG_FD_203626 | JGI IMG/M metagenome (GOLD analysis project Ga0315294, IMG submission 203626) | Sediment microbial communities from Yellowstone Lake, YNP, Wyoming, USA - YL17G13_40 | ecosystem: Environmental > Aquatic > Freshwater > Lake > Sediment | place: USA: Wyoming | collected... | reverse complement strand
CTGTCGTCGAAGAAATCTCTGCCGGTCAGATCCTCGCCCTTGAAGCCGGTCTTGTAGGTGATGTCTTCGATGGCAGCTTCGTCCTTCCACCGGTAGTTGCGGATGATGATGTCTGCCACGGGGTCTCAGGTTACGCTGGAACGGGAGCAACCTGGTACTCAATACGCGTGGGAAGGGCGACGCGGCGTGATGCATCGAGAATCTCAAGGGATACCAGATTGCCCGAGGCGTCATAGTCCAGAATCACGCCCGGTTTATCTTCGTCACTCTCGACAACAGGCGTATCAGCGAAGATAACCGTCAGGGTATCCGTCTCACGGTCGTAGATGACCTTCATAAGTCAACCCTCCAATACTTCTCGATCCTGCTGGTGCGATAAACCGTCACCACTTCTGGTGGATCGCGGTCAACGTCCACAAACACCCGGAGCAAGTAGATTCCAGGAGGTTCTCCAAATTCCATTCGCGATTGATACACCGCGCAGCCTTCGCGCACATTCTTGGATTGCTCCGGTGCAGATAAGGCTCTGGCGACATCTGACTCGCTGATTTGACGGCGTGCCATGTTAGCACAGAGGGGAGCGTGGTCAGTCAGGCGATATAGTGTGATAGGGGCTGGTTTCGTCATCAGATATCGATTCTACGGTCACTTTTCTTCGTGGGCAAAACAGGACCGACTACATTGTACGGCTTTTCAAGCCGCAAGTCAACCTCTGTTTCCCCTGACATTTGGTCTTAGGTGATGTGAGTGCAGTTGAGGCTGGTCGGACGCCCCGCTTCAGCGGGGTTTTCCCGGCTAAAGCCGGGCGTCCGGCCCGTGATCAGAAGGCAGCACGATGCCGCCGCACCGCCGTAAACAGGCGGTGCTGGGCCAGGGAGCCTGGAGCGGGGGACTTGCCAGGGCCGACTCTTCCAGGCCGGCACAGCTTATGCTAATCTAATTGCGATATTAAATGATGTATGCGTAGTATATGTCAGCAATATTGTGGAGTGACTGGAGGTAAGCTGACAGAAGACAAGTACAGCTTGTCATAAATGATTTTGCCCCCTCTACGATGGGGTGGGTGCGTCATTTGATTTACGCACAGCGAGAAGCCTCCACAGGTGCTTTCAAGGCCAAACTAGCCGCGAAATTACCATTTTGAGCATCAAAACCGCTTGGACTGGTGAAAAACCTGATCAAGTTGGCCTCAAGTGCTGGCTTTTTCTGGGCGATTCAAATGACGCACGGAATGGCCGGAAAATCATTTATGCTTGTCAGCTTGTTTGGTTTGGCAGTGGGTGCAGAGTGGGTGATCACCCACCATCACAGCTCCGACTGCGGTTTGCTTCGCTTTTCTCTGAGGTACAGAGAGGCTGACCGATGGTTGCGTCCGGCGAGTATGCCTTGTGAGACTGGGAATGGGATGCGTAACAAGGCTTGCTCTACCACAGCCGGAAAGTCAACGAAAACGAAATAACTGGCAGGATATAGATAATCCTCCCCTTCGTTATCTATGACACGGATGTAATTGGACTTGGCTGCGCTTTCATCGGGCACGACTTCGTATATCATGCGCGGTGTGAGCAAATCTGGATCGTCGGTATTGATGCAAATCGCAAATCGTGGTTCTGACTTTCGACTCTCTACCATACTCTCTTTAGTCCAGGAATCGCTTGATTCTCATTTTTCTCTTACCTATGCCATGTGCCTCAAACCAATGTACTTCCGCAAAGCATATCGTGCCGTTGAGCAAACGGACAGTGGCAACCCCTTTCAGTTTCCTCCAACGACCTGGGCCGTACCGCTTCCGCAAAAGGGGAAGTATACGAATGCCACTACCCGTGGCTATCGTTTCGATATCGGTGATCTCGCCGATGATTTCGAACTGCATTAGATTATCGCATGTATTGTGCAGTACGCAAGCCACCGCCAAGGGCAGTTAGCCGGGCTTCCCGCGTCCGTGGATTCCCTTGAAGATTCGCATCAGGTTTCCGCTTTCGATGCGGGTGGTGCTGGGCCGGAACGCCTCCCAGCGCCGGATCTTCCAGGCCGGCGCGGCCCGTGCCAAAGCAAGGCAATACCGGGGCTCATTACGCTTCTCGACCAGATGGGATTCCCTCCTGCCCATGAGTTTCATAGGTTCTGTAGCCTGCCGCCAGTTGTTCCAGGATGCTGCGTAGAAGCAAGTTGCTAACGGGCGGGGGCGTTTTGCCAGTTAACCTGTTCCAGCCGGTCAGCAGTCCATACAACACTTTCAGTTTCGGCGAGATGATCCTGATCTCCGGCGTGCCAGGGTTTATCTCCTTCCAGACAGTCTCTAGCATGTAGGCAGCATCGTTCAGTTTGTCCGCGTTTCTTTCAAACAGTTGCCACCAGGTCTCGCACGTCGAGACGGCCTCATCCAAAATGCTCCTGGCCTCATCCCCATAGATGTAACCATAGTGTGCCAGGCAAAGGCTGTCATAGTCCACCTGCTTCAGTTTGTTGATGGAAGAGAGAAATGCGCCAGGGTCCCAGGAGGGTGGCATGAATGGCGGCAGAAACGTGTGGTCTCCGACCTTATCGCCAATGGCGTCTCCGACGAAGATGGTCTTCTTCTTCTCATCCAGGATCGCTATGTGCCCCTGACAGTGGCCGGGGACTTCCTAGATGCTGAGAGCGATGCCCCCCAGATCAACGGTATCCCCTTCTTTGACCGGGGTCACGTCCGATATCTTCTCATACGGCCCGGCGTCGAAGGCTGCATTGAAGGATGGATCCTCCAGCAGTGGAATAGCCTCGTGAGAAGCCAGCACCTCGATGCTTCTCTGCTGCCGGGCGGCTTCCTTCCTCAGAATTGGAATGCCCTGGGCGTGGTCGTAGTGGGCATGGGTAACGATGATGATGTCGGGTGGAAAGGCGTCCAGTTCTTTCAGCGTCTTGACCAGTCGAGGGGCTTCGGTGCGAGTGCCGCCATCAATCAGGCACCTCTTGGCACCTTCGATCAAATACACGGCTGTGATACCAGCAACCCCATACATCCCGATGTCAATCAGCGTTGTGTTCTCATTGATTTTTCCCGGTCGCCTTATGGCGGACATATTGACCTCCTGGATCGGGATTTTGGCTTCTCGGTCTGGCCTGGCGACCAGCCGTCTAACATCAGCATTTGCGACAGGAACCTTGCTAACCACGCGTTCAACAACCGGCGACGTCTGTTGCTCTAACAAGAAAATCCGTAAGGATGCCTATCAATGTCTGCTCACCACCTAACCCCACTTGCCGATTCCCTCTCAACGGAGTTAGAATGTGGCGCAAGCAAGTACGACTTTGACAACTTGATATTCACACGTCGATCAGACCAACCTGGATCCATCCATCGTCCATGGGCTTAATTCGTGGATTGTAGGATCATCAAAGGCACTCCGTAAGAACTCGTACATCTGCGGGTCTTCTGTGGCTACAATCACCTGGCGAGGACTGGAGGCCAAGGTTTGCGCCAGACGCTGCTGGTGACCCGGGTCCATCGATTGCGAAGGGTCATCCAGGATGATAGTCTCCAGATTGTTGGAGAGGTACTGATTGACGGCCAAGAAGATGGCGATCGCAGCACAGTTTGCTTGAGCCGTCGAAAAGCGAGTTTGCACGTATGTGCCGTGTGAGTAATCCCCCGTAAGCGCCTTGATCCAGTAATTGTAAGTGCCTTTACCGGTCAACTCTGGTTCGATCTGCAGGCCAGTGTAAGCCGGGTGAGGATCAAGCTGGCGATAATAGCGGTGGATGTCCAGGTTGTTCAACACGCCAGTGACGATGGCTTCTTGGTGGCGCTTGGTAGTCTCGGAGATATCCAGGAGCGCTTCGCGCAGCTCGGTCAGCTGGCGGATCTGGTGGTTGAGACGGGCTTTTTCACGATTGGCGCTCTGATAATTACTCTCCAGCTCGCGAAGCCTGGCCTCGTCTCTTTGAATTCCGTCCAGCCGTGCAACGCGTTGGAGTTCGGTCTCTACCGGTTGCAGGTCGATAGCGTTGATCTGTGAGGTGCGATCCTGGGCTTCTCGAATGGCGCAATCCAGTGCAGTGAACAGGTCAGCTTCCCCAACAAGCAGATTCAGTCTCTGGCGGATTTCGGCCTGCACAGCTTCGACTTCCTTGCGCAGGCGGGCCTCCTCGTCCTGGATTTGCTGGAGTTGCCTGGCGCGGGCCAAGCCGTCGGCGATGGACTGGAAGTCAAGGGCCTGGATCTCGCCTGCCTGGGCACGAAGTACCTGAATCGCCTTTTCGAACCCATTCGGGATTTCCTCATCAACCATCGGGCCAAGCGTTTTTTTGACTTCGATGAGAATTTCCTGCAAGTGCCGGTGCAGGCGGATCTCTTCCTGCTCGATTTCGTAAAGTTGCCTGGCGCGAGCCAGCCTGTCGGCGATGGGCTGGAAGTCAAGCGCGCCTGACTCGGCAGCTTTCTGCCGGGCCTCACTGACCATCTGTTCTAGCACATCCGCCGGGTTTGGACCGGCAGCTTTGCCCAGAACTGTCTCGATTTCTTTCACCAAGTCTTGAAGCCGTTGGCGTTTTTCGGCCGCCAGCCGGATGCGACCTTCAATTTGGGAGATTTCCACCTGCACTCTGGCAAGTTCGTCAGTGGCCTGTCCGCTTTCCTGCTGTTTTTGTGCAATTCGCTGTTCCAGGTCAGCAGGGAACTTGGAGAGTTCATCCTCCAACCTGGCAAGCTGCTTCTGCTTACTTTCCAGATCCGCGGCTTGGGACTGTTTCAGGGTAAGTTGCTGTCTGAGCGTGTTGTACTCCCGGCGCATTTTCTCGATGTCGGCGGGAGTCTCGCCGCGCAGGGTGTCCAACAGGCGATTGAGATCGGTGATCGTCTGCTTACACACCGGGCAGTGTTCCGGTCGGAGTTGCTCCAGGTACTGGTGGCCCACATCCAAGACTTGGTTGTACAGTTTGCCCTGCTTGCTGGCAGTCTCGAGGCGCTCCATCTCGTCCTGCAAGCGCGTGATCTCGGTGAGCAGCCGGGGTAGTGCATGAACCTTGGAGCGCAACTCCTTTGCCTGCTCCTCTATAGTTCGCAGATCATTTGACTGGCGCGTCAGGGTTGGAATCTCCCGGTTGAATGCTTCTATGCGACCCCCGAAATCCTTGCGTCGTGCAAGCAGTTCAGGTGGAATAGTCAGACCTTCCACCACCTCTTGGGATGCCTGCTGGTAGCGCTCCTTGAGAGTAAGCAGGTAGCTGGCTTGACGTTCCAGCCTGCTGATCGTACCAGGCAGGGCTCGACGCGCTTCCGCCAGGCTTTCCTCCAGCCCTGGCAGAGCAGGTTGCGGGATAGCTAACTCTAGGTTTTTCACGACTGGCTTCAGGTCGCGCTGGACTTCGGATAACACAGAAGGTAGATCGCGGGGATCGCCCCAACGGGCTTTATGCTCCGAGACTCCTTGCCAGTTCGTCACTGCAGCCTGCCGGTAGCGCTCTCTCAAGGCGTTCAGCGACGCAATATTCTGCTCCAGTTGGCTCACGACGGTGGGATGAGTGCGGTGTGCAGCTGACAAACTGCTTTCCAGAGCAGTCAGAGTGTCTTCTGGTTGAGCAAGCTCTAACTTCTCGCAAATTGGTGTCAGGCGGCCATGGACGGTCTCCAAAAGCCTGGGTAGTTCGGCCGGATCGCCAGATCGAGCTTTCTGTTCGCGGATCGGTTGCCAGTTTGTCTCGGCAGCCAGCTCGTAACGTTGTCTGAACGCACGGAGTTCCCCAGCCTGTTTCGTCAGGGCGTTTGTGCACTCACGTTGAGCCTGACGCGCAGCAGACAGACTGCTGGAAAGGCTTTCAAGCGTTGCTTCTGGAACTGGCAACCCCAGTTCTGCCAGGAAAGGGGCCAGCATTTGTAGTGCCGAGGCCAGTACCTGGGGCAGGGTCTTGGGGTCGCCGTACTGTTCCTTCTTTTTCTGGATCACTTCCCGATTGATTACTGATGCCTGGGAGAGCTGGTTCTCGATGCGCTCAATGGTTTTCTGTGCCTCTCCGATAGCTTTGTCAGGCACACCGGGGTCTACCAGCTTGATCAGCGTCCGCAGTAGATACGTGCCGATCATACGGTCAATGGTAGCACTGCGCTTTTCTGGTGTGGTGGTGAGAAAATCGCGGATGGTTTCCTGGTGAAGGAAAACGGCGGTGAAGAATTCCTCCGAACTCAGTCCAAGTAGCTTCTCAATGGCAGCCTGTGGATCATCAGCGGGGAAAGACAAAACCGGAGGGGTGACGCCAGCGCCGGTGGAATTCCGTTTGACTCTCCGCCGCCGGATTGATCTCCCATCCGACAGGGTTAGCGTGACCTCGGCCTTACCCTCATCCAGAAAATCGTTCACCAGGGCGTCTTCTTTTGAGAAAACACCACCAGAAAACAGGGGCAGTTTTCCGTAAAGCGTCCAGGCAATAGCCTGGAGAATACTGGATTTTCCGCTTCCATTCGGTCCGTAGAAGATTGTACGGTGTGCCATGGGTACGTCGAGTTGCACACCAACGCCGCGAAAGCCAGAGATGGACAGACGTTGGAGGTACATGCTTACGCCTCGCTTTCCATATCAGGGTCCTCTTCCAGAATTTCCTGCACCCACTGTTTGATTCTGTCTTTAAGCCCCTTCTCACCATCTTCTTCTAGAACATCAATCAGGGCTTTTAAGACAGGGCCGTGTTTATCGGGATCAACCAGGTTTTGGGTGATCTGTTCGGTAATGGTCATCGTGATCGCTCCTACAAAGTAACGTCTTCTGGATGTACTCGACCAGTAACCTCTGCATGGTGCTCGATCAAGAATTGTTTATCCATACGTGCATAATTGGCGTCCACGCCGCACACAATAGCGTAGTTGAACGCCTGTAAGCAGTCGCGTATGTTGCCGCGTGACGCAGTGTAGATATCGTCAATGGCTTCCGGTGCAAACGGATATAGCGGATCGGGTGGCGCTGCATTTGGCAGGCGGTAATGGTCTAGGTAGGTCAGTGCCAATTGATGTGCCCCCTCCCGCGTGAGGGGGCGGACGTCTACAACATGGCGAGGGTCGCGCGGTGCGATCGAGCGAATATCTCCACCCTCGTGTGTAGATAGAGCCAGAGCGGCGCCCGGGTGCAGTGTGACGGTGATCGTGGCTTGCCTTAGGGAGGCTTCAATCAAACGTCGCATCTCGGCGTTGAAGGTAATCAGCGCCTTACCAGACATCCCGTGGATGACATCTTCGAATTGATCAAAGAACAAGTAGTGATACTGGTATCCCCCTAACCTGAGCAGGCGGTAGACGCCCGCCAGCATCGCTATATGATCTGTTTTTTGCTTTCGCAGGATAGCCGGGCAGACTTCCAGGAATTTGTTAGGGTCGGTCAAATAAGTTTCAAAAAATACCTTCGCCAGGTCAATGTGGAGATGGGCACCCGCCTGGTGGTGAGCCAGGTTAGCCAGGTCGCCGATCAACCGTTTCGGGTTGAACACGTTGAAATGTGTCAGTGAGATCGGCCGAATGGGCAAGCAGGGAAATTTCTCCTTAAACAAATTAAGACCGGCTTGGGGCAGCTCACTCTGTGGGTTGTCTTTCACATAGGTGGCAAGGGTTTGCAGAACGACTGCCCAGAGATGGCCCTCCTGATGCCAGCGCTCGATCAGGCGGGCAGCAAAGTCAACCGGTCTCAGCTTCTCCTTGGAACGGATATAAATGCTGGTCACATCAGCTTGCTTCTGGAGTTGGCGCCATTGTTGGACCAGTAGCGCGCTTTTGCCAACCCCACGTTCGAACACCGAATTCTCGATGTAAATCAATGGCGGGCGCTGGCGGATCTTGCTTTCAAAGGAGCAGGTTTCGACCTCCCGGATATGTGGGTTATAAATCTTGCCGTTTTCTCGATCGTCGTCGGAGTTGGGATCCAGGAGGGGAGCAGCTGGGAAAGGGTTATCTCGCAGGTAATATGGCTCGTAGAGATTCATGACACGTTTCTCCGTTCAATTTTCAGGTACACGATAAAGTTTCCTTCAGATGTTTGTGGAGGCAGAAATTTGCCAATGTGGGCCAGGTTTGCGGCGTAACTCAGTGTCCCATCGGATGGATGAATGTTCAGGCGCTGGGGCTGCCTGATCAGAGAAATAAGATGAGAATCAAACGCCTGGTCAGAAATACACAGCTCAGTGCAGACCTGGTTGCGCAGAGAAGGGTAAAGTACAGGTGACATCGGGATCATATCGGCGAGTTTCAAGTATTCACGCCACAGGGTCTGTTCGAAGTCAGCAGAAGTCACCTGGTGATCCTTGATGAATATATTATCCGTAGCGGTCTGCAAAACCAGGTACTCCGGGAGGACAGGCCTTGAATCTCTCTGGAGCTGGTACCTGTCCTCGTGAACGGTCAGAATACCTGTTTCCAGGGCAACGACGTGTCGGCAATGATGAGAAATGGTCTCCCGAGCCACAGGATTGCCAATCATCCAGATGATCTCGGAATATGTTGCCACGCAGGCTGCAGGGTAAACAATCTGGCGGCTATTTTCGGTCGGGTACCAGTTAATCAGCCCTAGTTGGGTGGCGAAATCGCGTGTGATTTCAAAGTTCTTGCGGTCCATGTCCAGTCCATGAAGGTCACCCCCCTGTTTCCTGTACTCATCCCAGTTATAGAAGGGCAGGTCCAGTTGCCTGGCGTCGCGGACAGCCAGCACGATCTTGCCGAAGCGAGGATAGATTTGCCAGAGGCCTTGGAGAAGGAATCGTCGTCGTTGGGCAGGATCAAGCACTTGAGCAGCTTTGGGCTTCAATTGCTTGTTGCGATCAATCAAGTCCAGATTGAGGGCAAGGTCCAAGCATTCCTTGAGCGTGGCAGCCCCTGTGCTAACACGTGGGCGCTGCCGGCGCAGTGCTTTGGCTTTTTTTTGTTCGAATTCTTGGATCTCACGCTGAATGGCTTGTCTGGCACGCTCCTCGTCGAATTCAGGACCATCGTAGCTACGCAACAGGGCTTCCAGATATTCCAAGCGGTGCAGGCGTGGTATGTGCAAATACGTTTTGGCCATTAGCAATATCCCTCATCCTGGAAGCGCATATAATCATTCTTCCACTCAACCAATACATGTTTGGCCGCAACGTCGTCTTTGATGCGGCTTTGCAGGATCTCCAGGCGGTTAGCCAGATCGGTCCCTTTCTTGACGCACTGAAGCATGTAGTCAACCGGTGGTAGCTGAGGGCAAATGAGCAGAATCTGGTGCGCCAGGGCATAGCAGTACATCTCATCGTTGACGCCCTGGGCAATGGTCACAAAAACCCCACGCGGACGCTTACGATAGTCTATCAGTTTTCCCTGAGTAGCAAACAACTGGTCGATGTGTGCAGTGCCGCGGAACTTGCATTCTACTGCGACCAATTGCTCTTGCTCTGCAACGACAATATCAAACTGATGATAGATCCCTGAAAAGGTGGCTTCGCGCAGTGTGTGGCGGGGCGGGAAAACCCGAAATCCTCTCTGTTGCTGCAGGTTCTGATAAAGCTGCATAACCATGTAGTCCTCAAATTTCTTGCCGGAGGCGGGTTTGCCAACAGGGAAATCAAGTGATCGGACCACCTGAAGTGATTTGTAAAGCGCCACCTCGGTATTCATAGGGTAGTCTCCTGCTACGCATTGCACAAAGAACGTGATAAATCAGCACACCCCTATGCGCGGGCATCGCAGTAGGGAGAGCAGTTGCCCACCCTCCCCTCGCACAGATCCCGGTGTACGGTTTTCTCACACCGGGCTTTTCAGAAATGCTCGCTTCCGCAGTCGGCCTAAGCACCCACAGCCACCGCTCTTGTTTTCGGTCGTCCGATAACGCAATGTTCGTTGGTCTGGTCAGTGGAGGTCTGCTTTCCCTGGCTCTCTCAACCTGAAACAACCCAGGCCAGGCAATTGGTCATACTACCGTCTCGGCAATGGCCTGCCCTCGGTAATCATTATAGAGCGAATTTTCTCTCCAGTCAACTGTCTTCAAGGTTTGCATTTGGGAACTTGCCGTTTCAGGCGTCACGCTCAACACATTCCGTTCGTCAAGTTCGATGCAGACACCTTTAGCACGGGCTTTCTCAATCCCGCTTTCCACAAACTCAACCCAGTCCTCGACGGTGAGGATATAAAAGCCGGGCCGCTCCGGTTCACTTTTCCCGGCAAAATCAACGAGCACCAACATCACGTTGTGACCATAGATGCCCTTGCAGTTGGGCCAATCTCTGCCTTGCTTACCTTTGACCTCGATTCTCAGCAACTCATCCTCTTCGCTAAATATCAAGAGGTCGGTACGCTTTTGGTGGCCCAATGTGAGTTGAGCATATATGTCTCGGCGGCATAATTCACTCGCTACCGCAAACTCTGCGGCCAGACTGACCATTTCTTTCCGCATATCACACCTCTATGGGGAGTGCGCTACAGAAAGCGATTGCCTGCTACATGGGACGCCCCGGGACGGGGCTTTGAGCGCGCCCCCGGACGGGGCCATGAGCGTTTCGCAACAATGGTGGCATGTTCCCTAGTCTTATGGATAGTATACCACAGGCTATCCGCAGGTCAAGCATTTGTGCGGTGAAAAATGAAGCGGATGCCGGTCGCCAGACTTGCATGCCTCCCATTCCTGTGCTATACTGCCCGACAGAGTCGGCTCGTCGCTGTTCTCTCCGCTGCCATCCCCGGCTCTGCGAAAGGAGGTGATGGCTCGGCTGACGATAGGGCACTGTTTCCACGTGTTGCC
>Ga0315294_10009448_pt1 | contig 10717 bp, 10 predicted proteins | sample YL17G13_40_MG_FD_203626 | JGI IMG/M metagenome (GOLD analysis project Ga0315294, IMG submission 203626) | Sediment microbial communities from Yellowstone Lake, YNP, Wyoming, USA - YL17G13_40 | ecosystem: Environmental > Aquatic > Freshwater > Lake > Sediment | place: USA: Wyoming | collected... | reverse complement strand
ACGCCGAGCAGCCCGGGGACCATGAAATTCGCGCTGCGCATATCGGGGTTAAACAGCGTTCGCGGCCTGATGTCGATAGGCGGGTGAGCCATGCGCAGTCCTGAATTAAATTCAGGATTCACCTGCCTGATCGAGAGCTGAAGGCCGAGCGAGACCGCCGTGCTCTGCGCCCGAAACGCCATCTGCGAATCGGAGCCGTCAACCAGCACGAGAACCCGCGCGTCCTCGCCCCGGTTCACTCTCTCGCTATAGTCGGGTGGAATCTTGATGCCAACGTGCACGCGCCCGTCCACAATCGCCTGCCGCAGGGCCTCGTCGGAACGGACATGCTCCACCACGTTGTAATACTGCGTCGCCTCGAACTTGTCGATGAGATCGCGGCTTGCGGCGCGGTGGTCGAGGTTGTAGACGGCGGTGCGAATGTGCTTGATGTCGGTGTCGAGCGCGTAGCCCAGGATGGTGAGCTGCACCATAGGAATCATCAGCGCGATGAAGATCGTCACCGGGTCGCGCCGAACGTGGATGAACTCCTTTTTGGCTATCGACCAAAGCCCCCTAAACACCCGCCCGGCCCTCCTGTCTCTCGGTGAGCGTGACGAACACGTCCTCCAGAGTCGCGCCCATTTCGTTGATCCGCTCGATGCGAATCCCCTGCCCCGTCAGCGCGTGCTCCAGATCCGCGGCGGTCACCGTCCTATCCACAAGCAGATGGATGGACTCGCCGAAAAACGTTGACGATCTCACGCCCGGCAACTCACGCGCGATCCGAAGAGCGCGCGTGGGATCGTCGGGCACGATCTCGAACCGCACGGTGTCGTCGGGGTTCACGTCGGGAAGCAGCTTGAGATCGGACGGCTTGCCGAGCGCGATCAGGCGCGAAAGGTAGATGTAGCCGACATCCGTGCAGCGCTCGGCTTCGTCCATATAGTGCGTCGTGACGAACAGCGTGGTGCCGCGCGAGGAAAGGTCAAAAAGGAGGTCCCAGAGGTAGCGTCGCGCGACGGGGTCGATGCCGGCGGTCGGCTCGTCGAGAAAGATGATCCCCGGCTCGTGGATCAGAGCGCACGCGAGCGCAAGCCGCTGCTTCCATCCGCCCGAAAGCGTCCCGGCCCGCTGGCCGCGGCGGCTGGTAATGCCCACGATCGACATGACCACGTGCTTGCGTTCGACAAGCCGCGCGCGATCCAGGCCGTAGATCGAGCCGTAGAAATCGAGGTTCTCATCGACGGTCAGGTCGCGATAGAGGCTGAACTGCTGCGACATATAGCCGATCCGAGGTTTGACTCTGTCGGGTTCATCGACCACGCTGATGCCGTCAAGATACGCGTCGCCGCTCGTGGGTTCGAGCAGCCCGCACAGAACGCGGATGACGGTGGACTTGCCGCTGCCGTTCGGCCCCAGAAACCCGAATATCGCGCCGCGCTCCACCGAAAAGCTGACATCGCTGACGGCGATTATGCCGCCGAAGCGTTTGGTGAGGTTGGCGCACGTTATGGCCGTATCCGCGCTCATTGGGGCCTCAGGCGGACAGTCGCGGACATCCCCGCCCGCAGTCGCAGGTTGGGATTCGGTATCCGAATCTTGACCGAATACTGCTGCAGCGAGCGTTCCTCGGGTGTCTGAACGTTGCGCGGGGTGAACTCGGCCTCCACGGGAATCTGCTCGACCGTTCCCGTTACGCGAAGCCCCGAATCGGTGAGGACTCGAAGCGTCGCGCCGGTGGTCAGGTTGCCCAGTTCGGTTGCGGAAACATAGATGCGGATGAACAGCCTCCGCGAATCGACTATCGTCGCCACCGACTGCCCCGGCGAAACGATATCCCCCGGCCTCACATTGAGTGCGAGCAACTGGCCGGACAAGGGCGCGTAGACCGACCGCTCGCGCACGTTTGCCTCGATCTGATCGACCTGCGCCTGAGCTTGCTTTAGGGCGGCCGCGGCCTGGGCGATCTGATACTCGCGAGTTCCGGCTTCGAGGTTGGCAAGAATCGCCCTCGATTGCCGGACCGCGGCCTCGGCGGTGCGAATGTCCTCGACGCGCGGGCCTTTTCTGACGAGATCGTAGTTTGCTTCGGCCTGCTTTACGGCCTGCTCAGCGGCGCGAATGTCCTCCGCCCGGCTTCCCGCAAGAAGCTCGTTGAGGGCCTCGCGCGCGGCGTCTTCACGCGCTTTGGCAACCGACGCCGCGTCCCTGGCCTGATCGAGCGCCTGAACCGCAACCGCGCCTTCGTTCGCCAGATTCTCGATGCGAACGAGATTGGTGTCGGCGTACCTGCGGTCAGCAACGGCAGCTTCGAGGTTGGCTTTTGCCTGCGCGATATCTTCTCTGCGCGGACCGTTCTTGAGAAGGGTCAGCCTCTCGCGCGCCTGACCCAGCATGGCCTTGGCGGCGGCGATCTCCTCGGGACGGCTGCCTCGACGGAGCTTTTCGAGCTGGCTTTCGGATTGATGGACGGCTGCCCGCGCCTGATCGATCTCCTGAGGCCTGGGACCCATCTCAAGATCGCGCAGCCTCGCCGCAGCTTGCTTCTGGGCGGCGATAGCGATGTCCAGGCCGGCGACCAGTTGGTCGTCCTGGAGCCGCACGATCAACCGCCCCTTGCCGACCATATCGCCCTCTTTGACCGGCGTCCGCACGATCCGCCCGCCGACCGTCGATCCGACCCGCGACTCCTCGGCCTCGATCGTGCCGCTGTAGACGCCGGTCTCTGCTTTCTCGGCAGAGAACCTTCTTACCGACAGAAAGACCACCAGCCCGATCAGGACCAGCGCAACCAGTATTGGAACGATCCTGCGCATCTTACTTACGCATTAGCTAAACCGCCCGACCATTCCTGCCGACGTTCCCACAGCATAGCAGGTTTGGACTTTGGACTTTGGACTTTCGACTTTTGACTTTTCGACCTTTTGACCCTATGCTTAGAGCGTGAAAACGGTCGTCATGTGCGATAACTACCTCTGCCACATTTCGGATGAGGACCACGAAGTGCTCAAACGGGTCGCTCCCGGCTATGCGCGGCTGGCAAAGGACGGCGATGGGGAAGCCGTGACGCACTTCGTCTGCCCGCAATGCGGTCAGATAGCCCCGCTCAAGCTCAGGAGGATTCACGATTGTCAGAGATAACGCCCACCGGCACGATCCGCTCACGATATGCCACGTACAACTCGCCTCGAAAACCCGACTTCGCCTTGACCTCCGCCGCCTCGGAAAGCACTTCGTCGAGCGTGTATCGGTCGGATATGTGGCACAGAATGAGCGCCTTGACGTCCTCGCGCGCCGCCCAGCCGAGCGCGCCGTCTATGGTCGAGTGGCGGGCAGTCTCCCAGGCATCGGCCTTGGCTGCGTCACGACCGAGGAACGTCGCCTCGTGAACGGCGACGTCCGCCCGGCCGTATGGCGAGTGACCAACACCATAGCCGTCACCGGTGTATAAGAATACCGGATGATACCTATGCACCCCCCTCTGTCCCCCCTTACCAAGGGGGGATGAAGGGGGGTTGGCCTCGTCGATGACCTTTCTTTGCTCCTCGATCTCATAGCCAAGGCTCAGCTCGGCAGCTATATGCTTCATCGCAAACGCCGTCACGCGGGTCGGCCTGCGCGCGCCCTCCAGCTCGATCTCATCGCCGGCGTCCAACGGCTGCGCGTAGAGAGGATAGCGGAGCAGACCGGACTGCTTCCTTTGAATGTAGGTTAGAAGCTCGTTGACCCAGCGGTCGTGGCGGGGGTAGTAGATGGTGAGGGGCTTGTCCTTGTCGCCCGGCGCGATGTTGCGGACGTTGACCAGGTTCGATATGCCCGCGATGTGGTCCTCGTGGCCGTGGGAGATGAACAGGTGTCGGATCGCAAAGACCTTTTTGCCCAGAGTCGTGGCAACGCCCTCCCCCGCGTCGAACAGGCACCGCGTGGGCTTGTAGTAGAACCACTGGCTGTAGAGCGCCAGCGAAAATGTGATCAGGTTATCAGTTATCAGTTGACAGTTCTCAATGGCTGGTAGCGTTCGTAGCGGTCGGTGGCGAGGTCCGTTCCGACCAACCTGTTTACCTGACCGAGCAGGCACGCGCGGTCGAAAACCTCGGAGTCGTTTGTCGCGATCACGCCGGCCTCGCCGCCACTGACCGCCTTGCTGCCCTGCATGCTCCACGCGCCCGCGGCCCCGATGCCGCCGGTCATCTTGCCCTTATACTTGGCCCCGTGCGCGTGGGCGCAGTCCTTGATGACGGGTATCCCGGTCTCGCGGCTGATCGCCGTCAGCGCATCCATGTCGCAGACGTTGCCCCACAGGTGCACGGCCTCGTTGCGCAACACCATGTCATACGCCAGCCTGGCCTCTTCCTCGCCGATCTGGACCCACCTATCCAGGTTCGGCAGGTCGGCTTTCGCCGTCTGAACGAAAACCCGCGCGGTCTTGTCGGTCATCATTCTCTCCTTTGAGAAACCCCCCACCTATTATATCGCCGCGCGCTTGCCGAGTCATCAGCTTTGTGGTAAGAGTTCAGGAATCGCGAGAGCGTATTGTCGTAGTGTCCGATCTCCGTCTCGGACTGGGCCGGGACTAACGCCTGGGCGATGTATCGGGAGTATCTGCCGATCTTCGGGAAGTTGGTAGTTGTAGACCCGGCCAGCTTGTGGGATCGCAAGAGCGACAGGCAAGCCAAGACTGACCGTAATGACGCAATGAGAATGGCTCAGAAACTGTATCGGGGGAGATCGAGCCACTATACGTTAGGGAATTCGCGTAAAACCTCCCGCAAACTTGTCAGCAGATTCGGAAATGGAAGGCAAAACACAGGGGGGCGTACTTGACGCTGCTTCTATAGGGAGCTCCTGCAACTCGGCGTCGCCTATTCACTATTCGCTTGACCTGTGATATACTCTAACGATTGAACGAGCAACCGAGCACGTTTCGAGATGTGACAGTCATCGTGGGGCCGACCGCGGTCGGCAAGACCGCGGTCGCGGTTGAGTTTGCCTGCGGAATCGGCGGGGAGATTGTGTCGGCGGACTCGATGGCCGTGTATGTGGGTATGGACATCGGTACGGCCAAACCGACCGCCGAGCAGAGATCGCGGGCGCGGTTCCATGTGATCGACGCAGCCGACCCGGCGAGGCCGTTTGGCGTGGGCGATTTTCAGAAGCTCGCGCGCGAGGCGATCGACGATGTGCTGGCAAGAAACCGTCCCGTGGTGGTAGTCGGCGGAAGCGGGCTTTATGTGCGGGCGGCGGTCGATGGGCTGAACCTTGGGATTCCCGGGCGTGACGACGCGCTGCGCACGCGATTGGCCGAAGAAGCCCGCAGGTTCGGTAATGCGCGGGTACACGAGCGGCTGCGCGAGATCGATCCGGCGTCAGCCGAGCGGATTCATCCGAACAATCTCAAGAGAGTCATTCGAGCAATTGAGATTTACGAGCACAGCGGCGTTCCGGCGTCGGCGCTCTTCGACCGGGATGCCGGACGCGAGCGAGGCTGCCCAACGGCGCGGTGGTTCGGGCTGACGATGAACCGAGAGGCGCTGTATGAGCGTATAGAGAGTCGTGTGGACGATATGATCGAAGCGGGCCTTATCGAAGAAGTCGCCGGCCTGCTCGACACAGGCATCGACCCAGGATTGCCGTCGATGCAGGGATTGGGATATAAAGAGATTGCGGGGTATCTCCGCGGGGAATATGGTCGCGACCAGGCCATTTCCCTGCTTAAAGTGAACACCAGGCGGTTTGCCAAACGCCAATACACATGGTTTCGGGCGGACGCGCGGGTAAGGTGGATAGACGTCGCCGGCCATACCGCCAAGAAGGTGTCGGGGATAATCAAAGGAGAGTTATGCAGATGAACAAGGCCTCAATGAACCTCCAGGACCTGTTTCTCAACCAGGTTCGCAAGGAGAGCGTTCCGGTCACGATCTACCTGGTGAGCGGCGTCCAGCTTAAGGGATTTGTGCGCGGCTTCGACGCGTTCACGCTGGTCCTGGAAAGCCCCGGCAAGCCGGCTCAGCTTGTCTATAAGCACGCGATGGCGTCCGTGGTGCCCGCCCGACCCGTCGGGGGAGTGCTGCTGCGCGAGGAGAGGCCGTCGGAACAGGCCCAACCGCCTGCTCCGGCCCCGCCTGCCGAGCCTGTGGAGCCTGTCGAGCCTGCCGAGCCGGTCGAGCCTGTCGAGCCTGCCGAGCCCGCCGAGCCTGCCGAGCCGGAGGAGGCCCCGGAGCCTGCCGAGCCTGCTTCAGAGGAGTAGCCGGTCTTGAGGTTCGTTAAGATGCACGGCGCCGGTAACGACTTTGTCGTCATCGACGGCGCCCAAGAACAGATCCCCGAGCAGCATCTGGCCGCCGTGGCGCGTCATGCCTGCGACCGCCATTTCGGCATCGGCGGTGACGGCTTCATACTGGTGCTGCCCTCGCGCGCGGCCAACTTCAAGATGCGCATGATGAACCCGGATGGCACCGAGGCCGAAATGTGCGGCAATGGCATTCGCGTCTTCGCCAAATACGTCTTCGACCGCAAGATGCACACCGACCCCGTGATGACTGTGGAAACGCTTGGTGGGATCAAGACTGTCAAACTAGACACCGCCGGCGGCAGAGTCCGAGGCGCTCGCGTGGATATGGGCGAGCCGAGGCTGCTGCGATCGGAGATTCCGATGAAAACCCCAGTTCGTCCGGGACATCATGTCCCGGACGAACTGGGGAGGGTGGTCGCGGAGCCGCTCAAGGTCGCCGGACGCAAGATCGAGATCACCTGCGTGTCGATGGGAAACCCGCACTGCGTCACGTTCGTGGACGATGTGGATTCGTATCCGGTCGAGAAGATGGGTCCGCAAATCGAGAACCACTCCAGCTTCCCTCGACGCACAAACGTGGAGTTCACCCAGCTTATCAACTCCAAGGAACTCAAGCAGCGCACTTGGGAGCGCGGAACGGGCGAGACGCTCGCGTGCGGAAGCGGATCGTGCGCGTCGGTTGTCGCGGGGGTTCTGACCGGGCGCACAGGCCGCAAGGTCACTGTTCATCTGCGCGGCGGCGACCTGCTGATCGAATGGCTGGGCGACAATCGGATGTATATGACCGGCCCCGCCGAGGAGGTCTTCGAGGGCGAGGTCTCGGCGGCTGAGTATGAGCAGTGGGCGAGGGGGTAGTTACGAATTATGAATTATGAATTATGAATTATGAATTATGATCGGGCGCAATTCCCGGTTGCGTCCGATCCCCGATCATTGGGAGCTCCCGCAATTCACAATTCTACATTCATAACTCAAAATTCACAATTCCCAACCGGAGTAAGCATTGGAACGAGCGAAACGACTGGACAAGATACCCCCATACCTGTTCGGAGAGATAGCCCGCCTGAAATCAAAGGCTATCGAGGATGGGGTGGACCTTGTAGACCTGGGCGCCGGCGACCCGGACCTTCCGACGCCCCAGGCCATAATCGACAGGCTGTGCGCGGCCGCCAACGACCCCGCAACTCACCGCTACGACGAGTCCGAGGCGGGACTGCCGGCGTACCTCGAAAGCGTGGCCAGGTGGTATAAGACGAGGTTTGACGTCGATATCGACGCGCATGCCGAGGCGATGCTTCTGCTCGGCTCCAAAGACGGCCTTTCACACATCTGCTGGGCAATGATCGATCCCGGCGACGTAAGCCTGGTGCCCGACCCGGGCTACACGGTCTACAAGGTGTGCAGCTTGATGGCGGGCGCGGACACCGTCTCGATGCCGCTGACTGAGAGGAACGGCTTCCTGCCGGACCTCTCCGCGATACCCAGCGACGCCGCCAAGGCCGCCAAGCTGATGTTTCTCAACTACCCGAACAACCCCACCGGCGCGGTCGCGTCGCTTGGGTTCTACAACGAAGTCGTCCGGTTCGCGCGGCACTACGACATCGCCGTCGTAAGCGACCTGGCGTATTCCGAGGTCACGTATGACGGCTACGTCGCCCCCAGTATGCTCCAGGCCGACGGCGCCAAGGACGTCTGCATAGAGATGAACTCGCTTTCAAAAGCGTTCAACATGACCGGCTGGCGGATCGGGTTCGCGGTGGGCAACCCGGACTTGATCGCGGCGCTCAACAAGCTCAAGTCCAACATAGACTCGCGCCAGTTTCCTGCCATCGACATCGCGGCGGCGTTCGCTCTTGACAACGTCCGCAACGACGAGACGGTGGCTCTCTACGGCAAGCGGCGCGACATCCTCGTTGACGGCCTCAATTCGCTCGGCTGGCAGGTGCGCAAGCCGCTTGCTTCGCTCTACGTGTGGGCATCCGTGCCGGAGGGCCGCACCTCGGCGGACTTCGCCAAGAGGCTCCTGCGGGATGCGGGCGTGCTGGTCATCCCCGGCAGCGCCTATGGTGAATACGGCGAAGGCTACGTTCGGATGTCGCTTACCGTATTGGGCGACAGGGACGGCGAGAGAGTGGCCGAGGCAGTCAAGCGGATCAAAGACAGCATTAGGGTTAGCTGGGGTTAGTGTTTTGTTGGCTGCCGAGAGGATAACTCATGAAGTTTCATTACTACGCGGAAACAGACTCATTGTACATAGACCTTGTGGACCGCCCCAGCGTGGATTCACAGGAGGTGAAGCCCGGGGTAGTCTTGGACTTCGACGCCGATGGCAATCTGGTCGGCATCGACATTGACCACGCCAGCAAGGTTGTGAATCTCTCGCGCTTGGAAGTGGAGGAGTTTCCTATTGCTTCCTGAGGTCAGGTGGGGATAACGGAGAAACCGCGCGTTATCGAAGTCAACGCCGCCGACAAGGCGGTTCTGATAGTCGCTGATCCGCGCGACGAGCGCGAGTCCGACGCCAACGCCGAGGAGCTTCGCCTGCTTGCGCACAGCGCGGGCGTCGATCTTGTCGACGAGATGCACGTTCGCCGCCCGCACCCCGATCCGCGGTTCTTCATCGGGTCAGGCAATGCCGAGGATGCGTATGTGCGCGTTCAGGACACGGAGGCGAACGTCGTTATCGTCGGCGCGGACCTCTCCCCCACCCAACAGCGCAATGTCGAGGACGTTACGACCGTCCGCGTCGTCGATCGCACGCAGCTTATCCTCGATATTTTCTCTCAGCGCGCCCACACCGCCGAAGGCAAGCTGCAGGTCGAGCTGGCCCAACTTCAATACCTGCTTCCCCGGCTTACGGGCAAGGGAATTGCCATGTCGAGGGTCGGCGGCGGACACGCGGGCGGAATCGCCACGCGCGGCCCCGGAGAGACAAAACTCGAAACCGACCGCAGGCGCGTTCGCGCGCGCATAGGCGTTCTCAAGGACGAATTGGAGGCCGTCGTCAAGCATCGCGCCGTGCAGAAAAAGGCCCGCAAACAGCTTCTTGTGCCCAGCGCGGCGCTGGTAGGCTACACGAGCGCGGGCAAGTCCACTTTGCTCAACCTGCTCGCGTCGGCAGAGGTTGAAGCGCATGCCAGGCTCTTCGCCACACTCGACCCCACCACTCGGCGTGTCGATCTCGAGGACGGCACGACAGTCCTGCTCTCCGATACCGTCGGGTTCATACGCAACCTGCCCCATCATCTGGTGGCGGCGTTTCGGGCGACGCTGGAGGAAGTCATCGACGCGGATTTCCTGATACACGTCGTTGACGCGAGCCATCACTTTGTTGACGAGCAGCGAGCGGCGGTTCTGGAGGTTCTTGTCAAGCTGGGAGTTGGGGACAAGCCGATGATCACCGTCTTCAACAAGAGCGATCGGATACGCGATCAGTATGCGCTCCGCGGGCTTGTCGCAAGGACGCAGGATTCGTGCTATATGTCCGCGCTCACCGGCGATGGCAGGCAGTATCTGGAGGCGCTGATACGCAAGTCGGTCTCGGGGCTGATGAAACGGGTGGTGGCTGTCGTGCCGCACGACAGAAGCGACCTGGTGGCGCTGTGCCACGAGCGAGGCCGAGTCGCGAGCGTCGAGTATCTGGAGGAGGGCGTGCGCGTCCAAGCGGATCTGCCTCCGGACGTTGCCGCGCGAATGGCTCGGTTCGGCGTGTCGGCAGAGGAATAGCAGGCCGGCGCGGGGAACTCCTTCACGGCAGTTGGGGTATAGTTCATCGTGACTATTGGAGATAGACGGGTGCTTAACTTGAGGTTGCAGTGCGTAGATAACCTGCTCGATCTTGTCGGCAACACGCCGATGCTGCGGCTGTGCAATATGTCGGGCGGGTGCGTATATGCCAAGGCGGAGTTCCTGAACCCGGCGGGCAGCGTCAAGGACAGGGTCGCAAGGTACATCATCGAGCAGGCTGAGAAGTCGGGCGATCTGAAGCTCGGGGCGACCATCGTCGAAGCAACCAGCGGGAACACCGGGATAGCCGTCGCGTTCGTCGCGCAGCTCAAGGGCTATCGGTGCGTTATCTGCATGCCGTCGGACATGAGCGAGGAACGCAAGAAGATCATACGGGCGCTGGGCGCGGAACTGGTCGAAACCCCTGCCAAGGACAGCATCACCGGCGCCTGCGAACAAGCCGAGCGCATACACGGCGAGACACAGAATTCGTTTCTGGTCGGCCAGTTCGTCAATCCTCTCAATCCGGAAATCCACTACCTGACTACGGCACACGAGATATGGGATCAGATGGAGGGCGATGTGGATGCGTTCGTCGCGGGAGTCGGCAGCGGCGGCACGCTCACCGGCGTGGGCAAGTTCCTTAAAGAAAAGGACCCGAATACGATCATTGCGGCGGTCGAGCCGAAGAACTCGGCGGCGCTGCTGGGTCACGAG
>Ga0315294_10009447_pt1 | contig 10717 bp, 5 predicted proteins | sample YL17G13_40_MG_FD_203626 | JGI IMG/M metagenome (GOLD analysis project Ga0315294, IMG submission 203626) | Sediment microbial communities from Yellowstone Lake, YNP, Wyoming, USA - YL17G13_40 | ecosystem: Environmental > Aquatic > Freshwater > Lake > Sediment | place: USA: Wyoming | collected... | reverse complement strand
AACACCTCTATCTATTGTATGATAAAGTGTGCCATTATTACCACATATCCAAATAGTATTTTCATCTACAACATATACATCATTTAAGTTATTGTTTGTAGAACAGGTTGTTACTAATTCAAATCTATCAGAAGGAGTATCCCATTTTAATATAATACCACTTTCTCCAACGATCCAAACGTTATATGCTGGATTTATACTAGAAAATGTTCCAGAAATAGCCGATAAATTATGCGTAGTAGGACTTGATTGTGCTTCCCAAATAGGTATACGTTGAGGCGATCTATAGAATATCTTTCCATTTGTTCCTACAGCTATACCAAATGTTGTATTAAGGAACCACATATCAGTAATTTGATTTACCAGTTCATTTAGTAATTCATAATCCCAATCATCTCTATAAATTGCTATAAACTTATTCCAATGTTGAATGCTCTGACTTCCACCTACCCAAACGTCGCTATTCCCTACACAAGATATAGTATTATAAGATTGCATAGACATTGACGGCGTCTTTACTTGCAAAGGTCTATTAGAAAGTTTGCGATAAATCTGACCTGTATCAGTACACATCCAAACATCATCAGCTTTAAAACAATCAATATCTACTATGTTTTTGTTTTCTATTATATTTTGATCGTCTATAGCGCGTTGCGAAATTGTATTCCAATTATAAACTCCCGTATACAACTTCGTAGCAACACCTACTATATTCTTATCTAAAATCCAACCACCATATTTATAATGTTCTAGCATCGTAGGTGATACTTCCGTAGCTACCTGTGTTGCCCTTCTAATACCATAAGGCGTAGTTGCATATAATGTATTAGCTTCAGCAAGCACTTTTAAAAAGAATCTATAATCATCCCAATCCCAGCCAAACATACCTCTATAAGATAATCCCAAACCATAACCAAAATTGGGATATAATCTACTTACACGTGAGGAAGTTATTTCGTCAATATTTACATCTTTGAGAGTATCTGAAACTTCCTGATTTAATACAGCAAGGATATCCGCAATAGCAACAAACCATTTATAGTAGTTTGTTGTAGTAGCATCTGGATTATAGAATGAAGATAGTGAAGTAAGCAGTCTTTCTCTAATTGTGGCAGTAGAAGTAACGATACTCATAACTTAAACTCCCAAGTCCAATGTTCTCACACACCAACGACGTTAACACTTATTGATCCTACCGTTGGATTATCAAAACGGCGCATTAACAAGTTTCCAGTTGTATAGTCGGTCTGTCTAACTCCCAAAATATAATCAGCATTATCGGACGCTCCATCACTATCTTCTCTAACAACGTCAAATAATGTAAGAGGAATAGCTACAGAATCTACGCCTACTACACCTTCAGCAACTGCAATAATATCAGATTGTTGTACATCTTCTCCAAGATCTAATGAGGCTATAAAACTAGATAAGGCTATATTAACTGCTGTAGTTATTACAGAAGTATCATATCCGGGTAAAACTTCAACACTCATAGTAATATTAATAATAGCATTATAAGCTTTCTTTATTACTATATTTGCCCCGGCACATCTATTAGTATCACCCATTACCGTTCCTTGGAGAGATCTTACTAAAGAACAATAAGAATAGATTATTACTATTTCTGCATTCGGATTCGGTTCGACTATCCAATAGATTCTATCTCTAGAATACATAGATCTACCAAAAGCATCGGTATCTTTTGTAAGATTATAATTTACTCCAGGATAGACTGCACCACCAGCTACAGTTACTGATGCAATTTCTAAAACGGGCCTATAAATAAATACATGATCTATACCTGAAACATAGTTATAGGTATCAGTAGCTTCAGACAATACTGTAGTATCTATCCAAATATCAATCCCCCCACCATCTTTAGCTCTAATCATATCTCTATCTTCAGAATCTACTACTACAGCACGATTTACACCAGTATAAGATTCTACTAATGCTTTATAGTTAGATAATGTCCCAGTACCTATACCCTGAAGTATAGTTAAACCTCTAGTCCTAAAGTTATCATCTGATTCTTGATCCATACCGCCAGAAGTAGCAGTCAGGTTCATAATATAATCTACAGTAACTACTCCGGTAGGTATAGTAATAGTTCTTGGTCCTACATTACTACTCGTACCAGCTTTAACAGCTTGAATACTGCAACTAATCGCATATACCCTATCATTTGGATTCCAATAACGAGATACTATCACAGGATCTGAATACATTATAACAGTTCCAGTAGTTACAAATTCAACACTATTAAGATAAGCGGTAGCGGGAGTAGAAAGTCTAGTTCCCGAAGGTACGTTTATATCGGATGTTGGGGCGTTTCTCATTCTGAAGTATATAGTACCTGTAGCTTTTGTAGCTGGCATACGGTAGAGCGCCCAATTTGCTAATAATCTATCTAATTGTATACCAGAAGCGTCTCTTATAGACTGTCCTGCTTGTGCAATAGATATTTCAGAATATGCAGTAGCTATTTCATTCGCTGGGGAATCTACAAATACTTCTCTGTTAAAAGTACCCTCTGACAAATTAGCATCCGGAAAGAGTACCCCAACATGCGATAACATATCCACAACAACTTCATCAAATGTTTTAATAGCCATCGTAAAACAACTCCTTATCCTGTCACTTCTAATGTGATATCAATTCCAGAAGCAGATCGCACCTGAACGTAAAAAATATAATCTCTTCCATCGATCACTTTCATAGTTATATCAGTAACTTCGGTTATTTCCTCATCTGGATCTATTACTTGTCCCAAACTCATTTGCAGTTCTTGTCTTTTGCGCAAGATAGTCAAAGCATCTATAATCTCTTGTTTAATAGTGAATTCAAAGATTTCATTATAAGCGTCCCCAATGTACTGCGAGATATGTGTACCATAATTTGGATGAAAGGGATTAGATCCTATATCAGTTACTACCGCTTTAATAGCTAATGCGCGTAGTAACTTCGTTTTTATAACCTGTTCTATATTTCCCATTTGATCGAATACCAGATCGTAATAAACGTTACGCCCAGCGCAACGGGTACAGTTCGTAGGATTGTTTCTGTAATCTGCTAAAAGAGTATTACCGTCTACAAGAACGTGATCACAAACAATTAATCTTCCTGAATCGAAAGTCATTGTTAAATTCACCCTTTCAATTAGCTTTTATATGCGCAGATGAAGCTATCACTTTACCTATTTGGGTATTGGGGAGTAACATAAGTCTTTCAGTAAGACTTGCTATGCCTAATGAAATAGCCATATTACTCTTTAACGTTGCCCCGCCATCAGAAGGAGTTACTGCCGATTGAGTAAACATAGAGGCAAGCTTTTCAGAAATATAACTCCAAGCAACCTTCTGAATATAATCTCTAGTAGTATCTATCTCTTCTACTTTATCTTGATCTAACGTCAACTTTTTCATTTCAACTTCAGTATTCCCTAAATACAATGTAGTATCTACATCTATACTAGAATCGTTAAAAAGTTGAACGTTAAGTCTTTCAGTAGTTATATCTATAGATGTATTACTTATAGACATATCACCTTCAGAGTTTACTCCAATAGATGCTTTATCAGTTACTTGTAACTTAACACTACCGTCTCTATATACTCTAAATCTCCAAGCAGGAGTTTTTGCTCCTGTTCCTTCAGGATATCCAGTAGTATCATTTACTACTATAGTAGAATCCTTACTCAAAATAATTTCAAAAATTGGTAAGTCTTCTGGATCTTTTAATCCTGTAGCTAAATCTGCTTTAAATTGTTTTAGTAAATTTACAAAATCTATCTTTTTGAGTTCCCATTCTAAATCAGGTACGGTAACTACTTTACCCGCATCACTCATATCTCTTAATTGATTTAATCTTAACTCTTCAGGTGAAGCATTATAGTCAGTATACCTTGCCGCATAAGGATCAACTTTCTTCTCTGATACTATCTTTTTGAAAGCACTACTTACTAAAGACTTCGCTTCTTTAACTAAAAATGTCTTCGCTCTTGTATAAACTTCTTTAGTAATATTATCTGTAGCGGAAGTAGCTCTTCTTTTCAAATCATCTAACTTCTCAGTAATATAATACTGTATTTTTCTAGATACAAAATCAGTAATGTAATTTCGTATCATCATAGGAATGATATTACTAATATAATCAGCCATAGACGCTCTCATAGCTTTAGATAATCTAATACGTACATCTTCATCCATAGTTCCACTCAAGTACTGAACGAATGAAGATGATAACCACATATCTACTGCCTCTACAATAGGCGTTATAAGCGCAGCTATAAAATCAGGAGCTAAAGCTGTATAAGTGGAAAGATCACCATACTTTGCAAAGTTACTAATAATTTCTGTATAATAGTTTTGAATAGATCCATTGTAAAAGTTTTTTATATTTTGCCTTAATGTATTCTTTATATTAAGATCAGACCAACTAATAAATTCTTGTCGAACTCCCGTAATAACCGCAAGTAAATAAGGGTTAGTAATATCTTTAGTATTTGCTACTAAAGATTCACTAATACCTTTATATAGTTCATTTAATATAGTACTCAATACCATCTCTACTTGAAATGTTACAAATGTATCTGCATAAGGAGCTGCTATAGAATTTTGTATAGCTCTTAAAGGACCGCCACCACAAACAGAACATATAGTAGGACAACTATTTCCTTCTTTAGCAAATCTAGCTTGACATTGTGGACACCAACAAGCGTCATCAGATTGTTCCCCTATTCTGATATCTATATCCCAAGTAGACTTTATATATTGATTGTTGAATTGTCTTAAATCGGTATACTGCGGTACTATCCTCCAACGGATTCCTGATCTACGTAGGATCTCGTTACCTTGGGACATATGTGCTCCAAATTCTAAACTATCTGATCTTTCTTGGTATCCAGAAGTGATGAAACCTAAAATAATAGGTTCTCCGCCGGCTTTCCCCAAGGTCCCAATAGCACAAACTGCACCTCTCATAGGCATAGCCGTGTTTCCTAAAGGTTCTAAATATCTTACTCCGGTTAAACGTCCTTGACCATCTAATAACGTAACAGCACAGGAACGCGCGTATCTTATAGGTATATCTTTTATCTTCTGACCAGATATATGATCATATATAGGATAAGTAGTTGGTACGTCTATCACGTCATCTACTATTCCCCATTGAACATAGGGACCGGGAGTTGTTGGGAGACCATCTCTATATTTTTCTCCGGGATCTATTATCGACATAATTTAAAGTTCCTTTTATCTCTTTACTATTGTGATACGATCTACATTATCATTACCTACAGGATTACCATATCTACCATAGAAACTATTTAAAATACTACCATCATAACATCGGTATAATATATATTGATTGTATGTAAAATAGCCCGATTGTTGTATTCTATGAGCAACTAAATTCCAGGTATTCTGCCGGTCTTGTTCAGAATTAAATGTAACACTTGGATCTATTACAATATCCCAAGCATACTTATCCCTATAGGGATGTTTATCAGAAAACTTAGCTTTAGAAGCTTGTTGTACACATGTTAGCTTAGGTATCTTTATATTAGATTCATTACTAGTTTTATTAAGTTGACCTACTAAACTAGTAACATAACTCTTCATTTCTGCCGCGGATAGTTGCACGGTTCGTTTAGTACTATCTCTTTCTAAGACACCGAAATCAACATTACTAGGTAGGACAAATGGATCTCTATCAGATCTTCCTCTAGGTGCCGGAGCTTCTTCAGTACTAGAATCAGACAAACCCGTAGTTGTAGAAGTAGTATCTCCTTTAGTTGTAGTACCCGATACAAATATTCCTTTAGTAGTACTTCTAAACATAATTGGTACCCAAGGCTCCCAAGGATGGCGCACATATTTTAGTCCAATAGTAGTCATAGCAGATTTTCCGATATCTATTCTATTATCTATACCAGAAATATAACCTACTAGATTCAACCAGGGTAGAAAGACATTCCTAGCTAGATGTAATTCGGGTCTCATAGTTATTGTGACAGAACCCGAATAAGCGTCAGCGTTTATACGATCCATAACAGTTCTAGCAAACTCAGTAGCATCGGGTCCGGTAACAACATTAGAATTAGATACTTGCATTATTCTTAGACCGAATTGTCTAATCAACTCTTTTCTAGCTAAAGCACTACCACTTGCCAGTTCTGGTGATATAATTTGAAAATCAGTCTGTCCGCTAGCCATTACCCCGGTTACTATTTGACCATCTGAAAACTCAATAGACCACGACTGAACCTCACTAGGTTGTATAACATATACGGGACTTTTAACATCTTTGTACGCCCAAACGGGATGGAACCAAACCTTACCATCACCATCAGCATAACAATTAGTATAAGAGATATCAGTAACTTCTTTAGCTATCGATCTTCTATCTTTATAAGTAGATTGCACTAACGGAATATTATTTCTAACGAAAGCTCTATATGCTATAGCTGAATATTGATCTTTCTCATCTTGAGTAGGATCTTCTATTGCTGGATATATCAAAAGTTTGTCACTACTAAAATCCTTAATCAAGTCAAGTTTAAGTAAGATTTCTGGTGTTATCTGCAAACTAGAATTGGTATCTTCTACAAAGCTTCCTATTCCGCCCCAATTTCCAGACTCTATTGTAATGTAGTCGGCGTTGACCCATCCCCGGAAAGGCTTAGGGAGTTGGAATATCAGTATTTCGGGACTGTACATAACACAATAAGCGTTCGGTATTGAATTTACGGATTCTACTGGAAACTGATCTTGTATAATTAAATTCATTCCTGGCGTTATTATTATCGGTTCGCCCGCAGAATCTAAAACAAAATCATCTTTAATTAGTTCAGGCGTGTTGTAAAGGAGTACCCCAGTATAATCGGGATCAGGGTTTACGCGTGCTTTTCTCATCCCCAAAAATAAAGTTCGTATAATTGCATCAGCGGGCATTCCAGCAAATCGTGAAGTGAAGAGTTGCCAATCTCCTTGTTCAGCACGAATTGTTGCTTCGGTATTCGCTCTACCAAACTGACTATATGGATCAATATCTATCCTAAATATATTAAGGGATGGGTTTACATTTACTGCACTATACTTCAACCAACACATTACATCAGAAGCTACTATATCCATAGTATAAGTAGGGCCGGAACGTTGGTGGTTTATACTAGATACATACCCGGTAAAGATACATGAGTATCCGTATTCAGGTTCTTCAGTAACGGCTTCTACAAATTCTTCTTCTTGCGAAACAAGAAGAGATGTTTTATAACCATTTGCTTTTAATACCTTTGTAGTAAATCTATTCTGAACGTAAACTTTTACCTTCATCATAGGCTCTATTGTAGGTTTACCTAGATCCTCTACAAAGAATCTATCTGGTTTGAGAACTCCAAGATTGTCTGGCGGTCGCTCATCTATCCAAGTAATACTAAAGTGATTATCATCTAAAGTTACTACCTGACCTATATCTCTTTTTAGTAAACTAGGTACATGTTGCTCATCCATAGGATTAGTAAACCAAGATGTTTTCTGACCTATCAACCTACCTCTATACCATTTACTATCTCTACTATCTAAGTATCTAATAATTGATCCATCTTCAAACCTACCTGATTTATAATAATGTCTTCCCCAAGGAGTTTGACGAAAACTTTCTTCTGGAGTAGTAGCTCGCCCCAACTCCGCTAGTTTTCTTAAAGTTGTGCTTAATGTACTATTAATAGCTTTTTGTTCTTCTAAAGAATTCTGAAGAGATATATTTAGTTGACCTCCGCCAGAAACATTAATAGTCTGTCGTGCTTTAATACTAGTAACATTCTCTAATCGCATGAAACAATTAGATATGTCTGCCTGTTTACTAAAAAGGTTGTGATCTTCATAAAATTGCACTATTCCGGGTTGTCCTTCATCCACCAATTTAGCTATTTCTGCTTCTGTCGGCCCTAGGTAGAGGTCAACATATACAATAGGCATATAATTCTGCTGAAGAGGGACATCCCATTCTTTCTGCATAGGTACTGCTACAGTCCAACTCAGATTCTTACGCGTCTGCTCTAAATCCCGATAAGTATCTGCAGATATATTTGTTAGTGTATTTGTTTCTGCGGTATTGCTCATTTATATATTACCTTACTTCGTGTAGTACTTTTCTGCAAAATAATTATCCCTGCTGCTTGTTCTTCCTTAGTAGTAGCCTGGCGCAGGCGTGCTTCAATAAACAAATAATCTAATTCAGCTACAACAATATGCGCAGCTAAATCTATATTTTTGGGATCGGACTCTACTTTATAAGCTTGAAACTCCATACTATATTGCCAATTCCAAGGCGAAGATTCATCTTCTTGCAAATTCATATTCATAAAGAAACCGGTATACAACACGTGTCTATAAGCTAATCGTACAGTTAATCGTGCTAATAATTCAGAAACTTTCGAATTAGGTGAAGTCAAATCCATACCCATTAAAGTTTTATGGGGTTCTTCATAAAATTCTACAAATGTTTTATAACTCTTATAATGCTCCGAATTATATATACTAGAAATAGGTATAGATGGCCAAGGTATCGAACCGTCATACATTCCTGATTGTAATTGATCGCACATATAACCGGTCCAACCACTATACTGAAGTACCGTAGGCTCTACTCCCCAATGCTGAAAGATCCATCGAGTATTAGTCTGTATCTTAGATATTACCTTTCTATTAGATACAGACATCTTACTAGGATTGATCCACATAGTAATACTTTCTTTGGGAATATTAGATCTAGTAAAAGTCAACGACTCTATAGATCCTTTCTTATAAGGCATTACCGTTGTACCAACTAATGTAGCATTATCTTGGGGTTTATATGGTGTTATTGCCATTTAATTGTTTCCTTTATGCTCTGTTTTCTTTTAATTCACGAAGTACCGCTTGTCTTTGATTATCTCTCCAAGTCAATTTATTAGCACCATCTAAATACAGATTTATTTCAGTTGGTTGGTTAGATACAACATCACTACGTTGCATATTACTCGGACCGCCCGTAGTATCCATATCACCAGACCATGAACCACCAAATGGGAGATATCCTTGGTTAAGATCAATAACTTTCTCTACTGCCTTATTTATGGTACCTATTGTTTGTTTCATAATAACTGGATTGCTTAATGCTTTGGTACGCTCGGGAATTCCCGAGCGTCCGGTCTCATGTCCGGGCTTTCCTACCCATTCTCCTTCTAATCTTCCCGTTAAACCTTTTAGATCACCCGCACCAAAGAAATGTGTTTGCTGTGCTTCATCTCCAACTTCATTAAGATCAATAGTCTTCTCTACTGCCTTATTTATGGTACCTATTGTTTGTTTCATAATAACTGGATTGCTTAATGCTTTGGTACGATCGATAATTCCCTCGCGCCAGGTTTCATGTCCGAGCTTTCCTACCCATTTTCCTTTTAATCTTTCCTTTAAACCTTGTGGATCACCACCACCATAATAACGCTTCTGTTGTGCTTCATCTCCAACTTTATTAGCAACATTTCTATCCCACCAAGTAATAATAGCCTCTAACGCCGTTAGCGGATTACGTGCTTGTTCCTCTGTTAATCCAAGATCAGCTAACTCCCAAGTCATCAATTGACCCATACCTATTGCAAAATGAACCTTACCATCTCTAAATACGGGCGCACCAATAGCTAAAGGATCGTAATCAGATTCCCAACCCATAGTTGCTACTAATTCGGGACGTTGGTCTAACTTATTATCTAACTCTTGCATCTTTGCATTAAATTCAGATAACTTCATAGACGGTTTATTAAAAAATGGTGTGTTAGTTCTAGGTTCGGGCTTTCCTTGCCGACCAGATTGTGTAGGTGGAACAATATCAGATTGCCAATTAGGGTCAAATGACTCTACGTACTTCATCCACTGATCAGCCGCTTCGTATATTGCCTTCTCCTGTTCAGGATTACCCCAAGCTTCTATATCTTTATGAAGTGCAGAATTTGGATCATTCTTCGCAGCACGAATATTATCTGCCATTGACGTATATGCACTAGCATGGATACCCAATTGACCGAAACCAAAACCCGCTTGCTGCCAACTAGTAGGAACACGTTTGTTTCCAAGTATCGCATCTCTTATTTTATCAGGGTAAAGACCATGCTTAGTCATTTTTTGCATATCACCTAGAAAAGTATTTAAACCGGCACTCAAGTCGCCATTCCCGGTTAGTTTTAATATATCCTCATTTTCAGTTGAACTACCAAATAGATTACCAAAGATACTCAAACCGAAAGCATCTAATGTAGGATTACTTTTACGTGTACCCGGTTCTAATTTTAAGGGTGTTCCGCTTTCAAGCGCTGCTTGTAGTGCACTGGGGGATTGACTAACACTCGCTGCTCGACTAAGTAATATAGCATCACGTTGTGCCTTTGACGCGGCAAACTCTTCAGCAGTTTGGGGTATTGCCCAAAGTGATGCATTACCTTTGTCAAATGGGGCTATACCCGCAGCAAGACCTCTTATAGCAGTATCTGTAAAACGTCTAATACCAGCAGTATCCCCCGCTATTGCTTTTGCGACATGAGACACACCATCCCAAAATGTCTGTTGTGTCTCATGTCGCCGCTGCTCATTCTCTTCCGTTGGTCCCTTATGAAGAGCAGCAGTCATAGAAGCCATCTCTTTTTCCAGAAATCCCGGTTCCATCTTTAACATAGGCAACA
>Ga0315294_10009446_pt1 | contig 10717 bp, 13 predicted proteins | sample YL17G13_40_MG_FD_203626 | JGI IMG/M metagenome (GOLD analysis project Ga0315294, IMG submission 203626) | Sediment microbial communities from Yellowstone Lake, YNP, Wyoming, USA - YL17G13_40 | ecosystem: Environmental > Aquatic > Freshwater > Lake > Sediment | place: USA: Wyoming | collected... | reverse complement strand
ATCAGTCTGGCGAGGCCAGCGATCTTCTCCACCTCGGCGGGGATTCCGGTGACACCGGCCAGTAGGAACACCTCGAGCCAGACTGGCTTGGTGAACCGTTCCCGGAATGTCCGGAGTCCCTCGACCATCGCTTCGAAGGTGATGGCGGGATGCGGGCGGTTGACGTGGCCGAACAGTGCCGCGTCGCCGACGTCGAGGGACGGCAGGACCAGATCCGCCTCCATGAGCACGTCCTGAACCTCGGGCACCCAGAGGAGCGAGCCATTCGTGAGCACTGCCACGGGAATGAAGGTCAGACGCTTGATGCCCGCGATCAACTCGCCGATCCGCGCATGGAGCGTCGGCTCGCCCGGGCCCACCAGGCTCACGTAGTCGGGAGCGGGCGTGCCCTTCAGCTTCCCTTCCAGCTCGGCGAGGATCGCCTCGATCTGGACGTGCTCGGCCCGCTTGATCGTCTTGTTCGTGGTGCGCCCCAGTTGACAATAGATGCAGTCGTAGGTGCAGGTCTTCAAGGGCACGAGGTCCACGCCGAGCAAGCGGCCCAGCCGCCGCGAGGGCACGGGCCCGTAGACGTATGAGCCATGGGTGGTCACCGCTCACCTCCGCACGGTGGCTGACTGCAGCGCTCCTGCCGCCCGCAGCAGGTCGTTCCGGCCTGATCGAAACTACAGCGGTCTTCGCCTCGACCGCCCCGGGCATGGCCAACGCCCTTGCCAAGAATGAAGCCGACGCCGCCGCTCACGATGCGGAGCAACTCGCCGTGGCAGGCGGGGCACTCCACGAGCGGGGCATCGGACATGGCTTGGCGCTGCTCGAACTTGCGGCCGCAGGCCTGGCACTCGTACTCGTAGGTCGGCATGATTCACCTCCGGACGTGTTCACGCCCGGCTTCCGGGACAAACTCGCCGGTATCCTTCGACTCCTGAGTCTTTCTCCTGCTTGCTCGTCACGGCCTCCGGAGCGCCGACTCGAGGGTTCTCGCCAGCTCCTCGTAGCCAGCGGACCCAACCTGCCGTCCTTGGATCCGGCCATCGGCCCCAAGCACGTAGAAAGTGGGCACCCCCTCGAGCCCGTAGGCGCGGACCGTCTCTTCGTTTCCGAGGAGGTAGCTCCACTGGTGACCGTGCGCCCGCGCGAATGATCGGACACGCATCGCGCGCCGATCGAAGGCCACCGTCAGGAAGGTCACCCGATCCCCGTAGACCGCGTGCAGGCGAGCCAGGACTGGGCCCATGTACCGGCAGTGCGGACAATCGGTGGACATGAACTCGAGGAGGACTGGCCTCCCGCCGAGGAACTCTTGCAGAGTCCGGGTCCTTCCATCGAGGTCCGGAGCCGAGAAAGGCGGGGCCAGGAGGGCGGGTGGATCCGTAGTGGTCCCGGCCAGAACCGCGGTCGCCCAGACGTAGGCGACCACCACCAGGCCGAGGGCCACCCTCCGGTGGTCTCGCGCTGCGGCCCGCTCATGTGGCATCCGGACCGGCGTTGCTTCTGGCCTCCGCTCAGTCATCGCCCGCCTCGATAGGCCGGCAACTGGCCACGCGCCACGCCCGGAGGGCCGCCAGGAACGTGCCCGCGATGAGACCGAGCGCCATCAGGCAGTACGGGCAGAGGGCCTGGATGACGAAGACCTCGATCCAAGTCATCCCCAGCTCGAAGCCGAGTCCCAATCCGGCGGCCAGGGCCAAGAGCGCGGGGAGCATCCGGGGACTCTGCTTGGGAATCCACAGCCGCCAGGCGGCCAACCCAAAGAGGAACGCGAAGCCGATGAGCCCGAGCAGCGCCACGGGAAGGCCGGCAATCTCGGCATACGGGCTGGCAAGGACGGCGTCACAGGAGAGCGTGTCGTTGAACGTGCAGAGTCCCCCGCGGGGATTGCCGGCGATGGCGGCGTGGAGCGTCAGGAGGTAAGAGGCGACTCCGACTCCCGCGCCGCATAGCAGCAAAGTGAGCATGAGCGCTCGTCGTTCAGAGAGCTGCAAGAGACGTGAAGCCGCGCGAAGTTGCCCTATCACTTCCCCTGATTCTCCCCGGATGGTCGTTACTCAGCCGCTGGCCTGCGGTAGCTCGCACCGCACCGCCCGCAGCCGGTGGACGGCCAGGTGCCGCTCGCTTCTTCCACAGGTGTCGCCATACCCTGCTCACGACGCCCGAGGACGTCCGCTCGTGCCTCGACTGCATTGGCCGCCCCGGCGCTAGCCCGGAGTGCTGCACGTGGAGCCTCAACCGCACGACTCAGTCGTACGCGGTCCGCGTCGGCCCATCGCAGAGCACCTCGTTGAGCAGGGCTTGCCACTCGGGCGACTTCCAGGTCCCCAGTTCTGTGTGCGTGCGGAAGTACTTCTCCGGGATGGGGTGCGTCCCGATGACCACCGCCAGCCCGTACGTCTCCTCGAGGAACGACTTGAAGTACGGTAGGTACGGGCATGGTGGATAGCCGACGATGAGGCCCGTCGCGAGATGGATGACGGTTGCGCCGTTCTTCTTCATCTCTTCAGGTGCGTATTCAATATTGCCGCCGGGACAGCCGGCGCAGGTGGTGTAGCCGACCAGCTCGACGTCTTGGCCGCGATAGCGGGCGAAGGCGCCCTCGCGATTCCGCAGCGACCTGAGGCACTTGCCTCCCGCACAGGTACGGTACCGGTCGCAGATGATGATCCCGATGCGGACAGGGTTTTCCATGGCGCTCCTTTCGTCGTGGGCAGCCGCGGGGTCAGGACGGCCGCTGGCCGGGGACCGCGCCGATTGTCGCGGCCCCGGCCGTAGCGTGTTCGCCGACGGTTACTTCTTCTTCAGCAGGCCCACGGAATCCAAGATCGGTTCCAGGCTCTTTTCCATGTCGATCAGAAACTCTTCGAACCTCTGGTGATCCATGTACGTCCGTGGCAAGGCCAGCTTGTCCATTAGGGCGATGTAGTCCGGATCTTCGGCAGCCTTCTTAAACCCATCCCGGAGGACCTGCAGCGCCTCCGGCGGCGTCCCTTTCGCCACGGCGAGACCCCGCCAGTCAAACACCGGGTTCTCGATGGGGAAGCCTGCCTCGGCGAATGTCGGGACGTCCGGGAACGCCGGATGTCGCGCGGGGCTATTCGCGCCGAGCAGGCGGATCTGCTTGACTTGGTAGAACTGCAGCACCTCGTCCATGCCCGTCGTGGCCACGCTGACGTGGCCCCCGACGAGCGCGGTGCGCGTGGGCGCTGCGCCGTCGAAGGGGACAAAGGTGAACTTCAGGCCATATTTCTGGGCCAGTGAGGCGGCCGCGAGGTGCCACGCCTGGCCGGGGCCGGCGTGCCCCAAGGTGAGGACGCCCGGGTTCGCCTTGACGTAGTCGACGAGATCCTTCAAGGTCTTGAATGGGGAATCCATCCGCACCGACAGCCCGGCCTGGCTGCGGTTGAGCAGGGCGACCAGGTCGAAGTTGCGGTAGGAGAGATCGGACATACCGAGGAGCCGGTAGGCGCTCAGGTGAAAGGTGACAACCGCCACCGTGTACCCGTCCGGCTTGGACATGGCCACCGAGTTCATCCCGATGACGCCGGTCCCGCCCACGCGATTGACCACGTTCATGTTCACGCCGAAGTACTTCTTGCCGTTCTTGACCAGCGTCCGGGCGAGGGTATCCGTCCCGCCACCCGCCGCCCAGGGTACGACCAGGGTGATGTCCCTCTCGGGGAAGGCGGCGCGGGCGGAGATCGGGAGCGCAATGAACACGACCAGTGTGGCCACCAGCCCCAACCCATATCTCGATTTCATGACGGCCTCCTGTTGGCGAGCCGACGCGGTCGCCTCGCGATCGAAGCAGCGGTTTCGGTGTCGTTGCCGGAAACGGATCACCCCCTTTCGCTCAGGCAGGCGTGACCTGGGAGAGGTGCCCCGCCCGCTGGGCGATCGCCACGCCGCCGAGAATGGCAAGGCGGTCAACCTCCTCGGCGTCCGAGACCTCGCGAATCTCCCAGGTCAACCCATGGTACCGGCCGAGCAGGTAGCGGAAGATCCGGCACCGCGCCGGAGCGCCGATCAGGACCACGGGCGCGTCCGGGGCGAAGCCGAGCAGCGGGAAGTCGCGGAAGGCGTGGAGGTCCTCGGCAGCGATGGCAGCGTCCAGGAAGAGCCGGCGCAGCGGCGCCGGGACGCCGAGGAGCACCTCCAGGAACCGGGGCATGAGCAGCGCCCGCAAGAACCCGGCGTGGACGACGGCGTCGTAGGCGCTCTCCACGATTCCGATGTCCAGTTCGTCGCACTTGGTCTCCGGCGCCTCGACCGACTTGCCGATCGACGTACCCTGGCAAATGGCCTCGAACACCTGGCCGCTGAGGGTGGTCAAGGACCCGGCAATTCTCCGGTCGGCCGTCACCGGAATGTACTTGGTGTGGGAACTGAGCACGACTGCGGTGAACGGCGCCGCCGCCATCCCCGGAAGCGCGAGGAGGCCCATGATCTGGGTCTCCTCCCCCCGCATGAAGTCCACCCGACGAATGTCGCGGTAGGTGGCCTCGGCGGGATAGGCGTTCTTGACGCCTCGAATGAAGAGGAGCTGGACGTCCACGGGGAAGATGGTCGGGTCTCGCACCGGCGTCACGCCGGCCGCCAGCTCGCCGAGTCCCGCCGGGGCGGTCAGGTGGGGGATCTCCAGGAGTCCGATCTCGGAGGTGATCATCCCCGAGGTGACGGCGCAGGCGAGATCCCGGATCCGAAGGCCGGCGTCTCGCACCGTGCGCTCGAAGACTTCCGTGAGGCCCTCCTGGAGGACTTGCCTGGAGCCGGTGATGGCGGTGTCGCGGACGCCGACCTTCTTGGTTCCCTTGGCCAGGGCGCGCAGGCTTTCATCCAGCACGCACACCCGGGAATGAGTTGTCCCGCAATCGATGGTGGCGAAATGCACGGCGGACCCTCCGAGACCGGCCGATTGCAGATCGGTCGCCCTATTCGATGAAACCGGCCTTGACTAACTGCTGTCGCATCGCTGCCGTTTCTTTCTCGCTGAGGGCGATGAACGGCTCCCGGGGGTAGGCCTCGCACACCCCGCGGATCTTCAGCAGCGCGTAGACCGCGACCACGGTGGACTTGGCCAGGTACATGATGTCGCGCAGCTCGTTCACGCGGATCTGGAGCGCCCGGGCCCGCTCCATCTCGAACTTGGTTGCCGCCTCGTATAGGTCCACGCAGAGTTCGGGGAAGGCGTTGCCCAGCCCGGGGATAAAGGCGCGCACCCCGATGGTGGCGGCGTAGAGGAACATGGCCTCCGTGCCGAGGACCACGTCGAAATCCGGGTTCTTGATCTGGCGGACGAAGTTGGCGAGCGTCATGATGTCGAAACTGCTGTCCTTGACGCCTGCCACGCCCAGATCCGCAAGTTCCTGCAACAGAGAGACATCCACGGCAATGCCCGTGAACTTCGGGTTGTTGTACATGTAGACCGGGATTTTCACGGCCTTCACCAGTCGATCGAAGTAGAGCTTGATGCTCTCCCGCGTGTGGTGGAAGTAATACGGGACCACCGAGGAAACCTTCGCGGCGCCCGCGCCTTCGGCGTAGTGGGCGAGTTCCACTGCATCGCGCACGTTTGTCGCGCCGACGTGGACCACGAGCTGGATCGTCGGCGGGATGTTCTTGGCCACGATATCGATCACCCGCTTCTTCTCCGCGACGGTCATGAGCGGTCCGTTGCCGTAGGAACCGCAGATGAAGAGTCCGTGAACGTGCTCCGACAGGAAGTGGACGAGCTTCGTCAGGTTGTACTCGTCCAGGCTCCCGTCGGACGCGAACGGGGTGACCATCGGCGGGACGACGCCCTCGAGCTTCTTCATCAAGCACCTCCAGTCGCGGGGCAGCGGACCTGACCCGACCTTCCTCGTATGCTGTGTCCTTGAGGTTCGCCGCGCGGTTCGCCTGTGCGCGGCTCTATCCGGCAAGGAGCGGTCCGGCTCTGGACCGGACGAAGCGACCATCAGGCGGCCCGAACGGGATTCCACAAGACTCCGATGCCGTCAATGGCCACCTCAACAACATCGCCGGGTTTCATCGCGGCCACACCCCGTGGCGTTCCTGCGCTGATGATGTCCCCGGGGAAAAGAGTCATGCACTGCGACAGGTACTGGACCAGGAAGGGAATGCTGAAGATCATGTCCGCGAGCTTGGCCTCCTGCATCAACCGGCCGTTCAGGCGTGTCCGGAGAACCAGGTTGGCGGGGTCGAGGTCGGTGGCAATACATGGCCCCACCGGAGCGAAGGTATCGAAGCCCTTGGAACGGGTCAGCTGTCCCTGCTCGGTGCTGAGCGGCCGCTCGGTGACGTCGTTCAGACAGGTGTAGCCCAGGATGGCCCGCGATGCCTCCTCCAGCGAGACGTCCTTGATCTGTCGCTTGATCACCACGGCCGGCTCTCCCTCGTAATCCACCCGCTCGGCGACCCGGGGGATGACGATGGGGTCCCCAGGCCCGATCAGCGTGGTCAGCGGCTTCAGAAAGTGGGCGGGGCGCTTCGGGGTGGGGAAGCCGATTTCTTCGATGTGATCGCGAAAGTTCAGCCCGACACAGAGAATCTTGGTGGGTTCCACCGGCGCCAGCAAGCGCACGTCGTCGATACGGTGCGCTGCCGAGCCGATATTGAAGTCCCCGTAGATGGAGCCGACGATTTCCCGGACGACCTCGTTCTCCCAGACGCCGTATCCCGTGTGCTGCGCGGACTGGAACCGGACGAGCTTCATCTCGACCTCCTAGGTTGTCTGTTGACTCGAACCCTGCGCCCCGTCATACCGCCTGAACGAATAACGAATAGGGTCTGATGCTCAAGATCCCATGAGGACAGTTCCAACGCACACCCGCCCTTCAGTCCATGAGGAGCGAGGGGAGCCAGAGGCTGACGGCCGGCACGAAGGTGACCAGGAGCAGGACGATGACGTCGGCGATCAGGAACGGAATGGACGCCCGGAAGATCGTGACGATGTCGAGTTTCGTGATCGTTGACACGACATTTAGACACATCCCGACGGGAGGGGTAACCAGCCCGACGGCCATCCCCACGATGAGGATGGCGCCGAACTGAATCGGCGAGACGCCGAGCGCTTTGAGCGCCGGCATGAAGACCGGCGTGAGGAGGATGATCGCTGGGGCCACGTCCACGAAGAACCCGACGAGCAGAATGATAGCGTCCAGGGCGAGCAGAATGACCCAGAGGGGAAGGTTGAGACCGATGAGAGACGCCGCCACCTGGTCCGGGACGCGCTCCAGGGCCAGAATCCAGGTGTACAGGCACGAGAAGGCGGTGATGACCATCACATTCGCGCTGGAGAGGATCGCGCTCCGGAGCATGGGGGGGACGTGGCGCAGTTTCAAGCCGTAGTAGATCACAGTTCCCACGCCGAATGCGTAGAGGACGCCCACGCCCGCGGCTTCGGTGGCCGTGGTCAGGCCGATAACCACCGATCCCACCACGAACACGGGCATGAGCAGCGGGAGAATCCCCTTGTGCAGCCGGATCAAGATCTCGGGAACGCTGAGTTGCACCGCTTCGACGGGGTAGCGCCGGCGCTTCGAGATGACCGCGTTGATCGACATCTGCACCAGGCCAATGAGGATCCCGGGAATGGCGCCGGCCAGGAAGAGCCGGCCGACCGACTCCGAGGCGACGAAGGCGTAGATGACCATGGGGATGCTTGGAGGGATGATCATCCCCATCGTCGACGCGGCCACCGTGATCCCGGCGGCGAACTCGCGCGAGTATCCGCGCCGTTCCATTTCGGGGATCAGCACGGCCCCGATGGAGGCCGCATCGGCCACCGATGACCCGGAGATGCCGCCAAAGATCATGCTGGCCATGATGCAGACCATTCCCAGTCCACCCCGCAGTCGCCCGACGAAGAGCATGCTGAAATCGATGAGGCGGGCGGTCAGCCCACCCTGATTCATCATCGCGCCCATGAGCATGAACAGGGGGAGGGCGATCATGAGCTCTGTGTCCATTCCCGAGTAGACCCGCTGGGGAACCACCAGCAGAAGTCCCGGTTGGTACAGGACAAAGTACAGAAGGGCCGAGAGCCCCAGAGCGTAGGCGATAGGCGTCCCCAGGACCACGAGGACGGCCAGGCTACCCAGCAGAGCGATCATGCGCCCCCCTCACCGGCCTCGACACTCGGCCGGGGATCGGCAATTGCCATCCAGAGCGCGTAGAGCGCGACCAGGCCGCACCCGATGGGCAGGCTGAGGAGGACGACGCCTTGCGGGATTCGCAGGACGGGCGATGGAAACTGGCCGACGGACTGGATCCAGGGGACGCTCAGAGCGACGAGCGCGCCGTTGAGGAGGGCGACCAGGAGGTGATTCGTCCGGCGCAGCCAGCGCCGAGACCGCGACGAGAGGAGGCCCAGGAACACCTGGACCGCGATGTGTTCTCCCTTGGCCAGGAGCACCGCCGCTCCGATGGCGGTGGTGTAGATGAAGCAGAAGACGACGAACTCCTGTCCGCCGACGATGGTGGTGCTGAAGAAATACCGCAGGATGACGAGGACGATAGTCGCCACCGTGATGACGAGGAACAGATAACCGAGCACGACCTCCAGGAAGCGGGCCAACCCCTGGGCAAGACGCTTCATAGCCCACACCCTTTCCGAGTACAGGTGCTGCGGCCGCCGTGCGGCCGCCGCAGCACCTGTTGCACTCCGAGGTTGACCGAGACTAGCGCTTGGCCTGGGCCAGGGCCCCGTCGATCTCGGCCCGCGTGAAGAAACCGGAACTCACATAGTGGTCCCACACCGGCGTGACCTTCGCCACAAAGGCCTTGTGGTTTTCCGTGGAGATCCGGTTGGCCTGCAGTTTCTGTGTCAAGAGGGCTTGGTAGTCCTTCTCGGACGCCAACCATACCTCGTCGCTCCTGGCCATGGCCGCCCTGGCCGCAGCGGTGAAGACCGCCTTGAGGTCGGCCGGCAGGGCGTCGTACCAGGCGAGGCTGACAAAGAACGGGTCGGGGTGGATCTGGTAGTTGACCTCGGTGAAATACTTTTGGACCTCGTAGAACTTCATCTCTGCGATGTTCGAGCAGGGATTCTCCTGCCCGTCCACCACGCGGGTCTTGAGGGCCATGTAGGTCTCGCCGTAGGGCACCTGTTGCGGGCTGGCCCCCAGCGCGGTCATGGTCCGGATGATGGAGTCGATGGGGGGCGTCCGCATCTTCAAGCCCTTCATGTCGTCCGGAGAGGCGATGGGCCGGACGTTGTTGGTGAACTGCCGGAAGCCTCCGGCAACCCCCGTGACCGGGACGTAAAATCCGTTGGCCCTGGCGCCCTGATTGATCTGTTCGCCGAAATCGCTGCGGATCACCTTCGTGGCCTGCTCGATGTCGGCGAACAGGAAGGGGAGGGTGTACAGGAGGTACTTCTTGTTGGCCCGCTCGAAGAGGGCGCCGCGAGTACCCTGGATGGTGCCCACCTTCACCATGTCCATGAGCTCGGGCTCTTTCCCAAGGACTCCCGCGGCGTAGAGTTCCACCTTGATCTGGCCCTTGGACGCCGACTCTATTTGCTCCTTGAAGTAGATCATGGATTTTTGCCGCGGGTGCGTGTCCGGTTGCGCGTGGGCGAACTTGAACACGTATGTGCCCGCAGAGGCGTCGCCCACCCATGGCGCTGGCCCCAGCGTGACGGCAAGCAAGACGAAGGCCGGTAGAACTGCCCAGGAAAGCGCTCGCTTCATTGTGTTGGCTCCTTCTCCATCGCCGGCTTCCACACCTTCCACACGTTGCCGACCAGATCGGGTCCGGGAGTGAGAGTGACCCCTCCAGGCATCCAGCCGGCGGGCGTGGCCTCCTTGCCGCCCGTCGCGCGGACGTGCTGGTAGGCCTGAATCTGCCGGACCGACTCGGCGAACTTGCGGCCCACCGGCGGCGTCAGCACTTCCATGGCCTGGATGACCCCATCCGGGTCGATGATGAACCGGCCCCGCAGCTCAATTCCCTGGCCTTCGTCGTAGACCCCGTAGGCCCGGCCCACGTTCCCGGCCTGGTCCGACGCCATGTGGAAGGGGACGCCGCCCTCCACCATCTTCACCAGCTCGTGGTCGTTCCACATCTTGTGGACGAAGTGGCTGTCCACGCTGACGGAGATGACCTCCACCCCGAGCTTCTGCAGGACAGGATACTTGTCGGCGACCGCCGACACTTCCGTCGCTCAGACAAAGGTGAAATCCCCCGGGTAAAAGCAGACCAGCACCCACTTGCCTAGGTAGTCCGAGAGTTTGACCGTGGTGAACCCGCCTCGGTAGTACGCCGGGGCGGCGAAATCCGGAGCCTTCTGTCCAACGCGCGCGCTCACGATCCTTTCCTCCCTTTTGGCCGGGGTGTCGGCGGATTGCGGCCCGCCAGTCTCTTGCCCGGCGACCGTCCCGGTCACGCGGGCGCAGCCTTGCGGTTGCTCTGCCATGCGGCCTCCTTTCCGGGGCGGATGCCCCACGAGCTCCCCTCGACGGTGGGGGAGGCCCACCAGTTCCGATAATGTTCCCCCTCGACCGCCCCTTTGAACACGTCACCTCCTCCCGCAGGCGTCTGGTGTACTCCGTGGGGTCTCGGCCCCCGCCGCTTCTCTGCGAGGCGGGCGGTCGTACGCGAAAGCGCAGCTTTCGGTACAATCCAGGCTCAGAACTCCGTGAAAACCTCCCCGACGGACGGGGTGGTTTGGTTAACTGGCGGCCGGTTCGAAGTGCAGGCGGACCTCCGTGTTCAGCCACCG
>Ga0315294_10009445_pt1 | contig 10717 bp, 7 predicted proteins | sample YL17G13_40_MG_FD_203626 | JGI IMG/M metagenome (GOLD analysis project Ga0315294, IMG submission 203626) | Sediment microbial communities from Yellowstone Lake, YNP, Wyoming, USA - YL17G13_40 | ecosystem: Environmental > Aquatic > Freshwater > Lake > Sediment | place: USA: Wyoming | collected... | reverse complement strand
TGCAAAATACCCGGCCAGCTCGCGGCGGACGAAGAGGCGGCCGCGGTGGAGGCGAGATTTCACCGCCGGCACCGAGAGGTTGAGCGCCTGGGCGGTTTCCTCCGCCGAGAGCCCTTCCACATCGCGCAGGAGGAGGACGATCTTGTACTCACGCGGCAGCTTGTCAATAGCCGCCTCCATCCGCGCGCTAAGCTCGCCGCGGAGCAGGGCGCGCTCCGCGTCCTCGGACCAGTCGGCGATCTCGGGCCGCCGCCCCTCGGCGTCGGGTCGCGGCATCAGCTCGTCCAACGACAGCTCCTGCTCGGGGGTGGGGTCGTGCACCCCGCGCCGCCGCTTCTTGAGGCAGGCGTTGGAGGCGATCCGGTAGAGCCAGGTGGTGAACTTGCTCTCCTCGCGGAACTCCTGGAGCGAGCGGATCATGCCCAGGAAGGTCTCCTGCAGGATGTCCTTGGCGTCCTCCACGTTCCGGCACATCCGCATGGCGAAGCCGTAGACGCGACCCTGGTGGGTGCGGACCAGAGCCTCCAGGGCCGCGGGGTCGCCGCTCTTGGAAGCCGAGATCAGGGCGTGCTCATCCGTCATGGCGCTTCCGCTGGGGAGGACCACCCGATCCAGTGGGGTCGCCGAGGGGCGCTACCGTCCCGCGGGTAGCCTGAATGAGGTTCTGCGGTGTCAGGAAGAGCTGCATCCCGCGCATCCCGGCGCTCACGCTCAGCCTTGGCTGCTCCAACGCACTCTGGTCCACGTACACCGGGTACGCCTTCTTGCCACCGAGGGGCGAGACGCCGCCCCGGATGTAGCCGGTGAGCCGCAGGATCTCGTCCGTCTCGACTAACTCCACCTGCTTGTTCCCCGAGGCCCTGGCCAGTGCCTTCAGGGAGAGCGTGGTGGTCCCGGGGAGGCACGCCAGCAGGACGCCGGTGCGATCCCCGCGCACGACCAGGGTCTTGAAGACCTGGGCCAATGGGATGCCGAGCTTCTCGGTCACCTCGTCGGCCGAAAGCTCCTCCTCCTGGAACTCGCGGACCTCGTACGGAATGCCTGCCTTGTCCAGAAGCTGCATGGCGCGCGTCTTCATGAGGGGGAAGGCTAGCACCCACGGTGAGACAGCGTCAAGAGACCGTTCCGGCGGAAACCTCCAGGGGGTGGCGCTGTCGCACCGGGCGGGGGGCACGGGCGGGTGAGGGGATGCGTTGACAAGCAACAGCCCTCCCTCTATCCTGCGGTTAACAGCCCGATGCTGCGTCTCATTGGAGGGGCGGTGGGATGCGGCGCATGACGCTGTCTGTCGGCTTGGGTATGAGCGCGTCAATCGTTCGGGCCGGGTGAGTATCGTGCTGACGGCCGAGGCGCCGTGAAGCCGGGGCCGCTCGCGCCCAGCTTTGCAGTCGGGTATCCGGGGAGCGAACGGCGGTCGTCAACGGATGTCCAGGAGAGAGGAGGCGGTCATGGCTCCTACGGAGATGCGGGGATTCCGACGGCACCTTATGGCGACGCTCCACGAGTACGAAGGATACCTGAAGCAGTTCGAGGGGAAGCTGCTGGTCCTGCGCGGGAAGGTTGAGAAGGCCGGCGGAGAGGCGGCCGGGCAGCTCGGCCAGGGTCTGGCCGAGCTGGAGCGTGAGGCGGAGGCAATCAAAGGGGCCGGCCTGGACGCGCTGGAGCGACTTGGCCACGCGGTCGAGGTTGCGAGGACCGGGCTGGAGCGCGCGAAAGGACAGCTCGGAGGCGACGAATCGGCTCCTGCGAGAGTGGTGTCGAAGGGAAGAGAGGTCGTGCGCAAAGCCACGATCGAGGCCAAGGCCCTTCGCCATGGCGTGAAGGTCGGTCTGCGCGTGGCTCGGCGCGTGTCGCGTCGCGTCAAGGTGCAGCCGAAGTGAACGGCAGAGGAACAGGGGATTAGCAATTGCGAATTTCGGAATTCGGATTGCGGATTGCGAAGTTCGGATTGTGAAATGGCGGGGCAGTGGTGGCCGCGCGGCGATCGGCCTGCGCCGGCAGGAGGCGCAGCTCAATTGTGCATGAGCAGAACCTTGGCTACGACCTGACGAGCCTGGACACGCAGAGCGGGGAGCTACGGCTTATCGAGGTGAAGGGAATCGGCGGCGAGAAGGGCACCATCGGGCTCACCCCGAACGAGAAGCGCGTCGCCGAGGATCGGCGCGACTGCTACTGGCTCTATGTCGTGACCCACTGCAGTGTGGAACAGGATTCCAGCCTGTTACAGCAGGCAGGCAAGATGCCTGCCCCACAACTCCAGATCATCAAGGACCCAGCCGCTCTGCCTTGGCATGAAGTCAAGAAGGTGAACCACTACTGGCTGAGCGTGGACGCCGTGAGGGAGCCGATGAGGGTGCGCGAGGAGCCTCCACCACTGGGAGGGCACCAGTAATGATGACCCTCCGGCAGTTCGCGAGCGGGCTGGAATCCATCCCGACGGCAACTGCATGGTATCTGGCTGACCTGGGGCAGGCGCTCGGCAAGCAGGAGTTGTTTACCCGACAGTCCCCGCAGAGGCTGAAGGTCCTGCGAGAACACGCCATGATCGAGAGTGCGGTCTCCTCCAATCGCATCGAGGGGGTCGAGGTAGACCCGAGCCGCGTGGGGACCATCGTCTTCGGGCGGCCATCTCTCCGGGACCGGAATGAGGAGGAGGTTCGCGGCTATCGGGATGCGCTCAAGTTGATCCATGAGGAGGGACAGTCTCTCGCCGTGTCGGAGGACGTAGTCCAGAGGTTGCACAAGCTGAGCCGGGGTGAGATCTGGGATGCTGGTCGCTACAAGGACAAGGATGGCCAGATCATCGAGAAATACCCGGACGGTCGGGAGCGCGTGCGCTTCCGGCCGGTTCCCGCTCGTGAGACGCCGGCCGCCATGCGCGAGTTGATTTCGCTGTGGGGCGATGCCCTCCGCGAGCGGCAAGCCCCTCCGCTCATCGCCATGGCGGCGTTCAACCTCGACTTCCTGTGCATCCATCCGTTCCGGGACGGCAACGGTCGCGTCTCCAGGTTGCTGCTCCTCCTTCAGTGCTATCATCTCGGGTACGAGGTGGGGCGATACATCAGCCTGGAGCGGCTCATCGAGCAGAACAAGGAGCGCTATTACGAGACCCTGGAGCAAAGCTCCGCCAGCTGGCACGACGACAAGCACGACCCCTGGCCATTCGTGAACTACCTGCTTTTCATCCTCAAGACAGCCTATTGTGAATTCGAGGAGCGCGTAGGAGAGACTGCATCTCCGAAGGGCGCGAAGGCCGAGATGGTCCGCGAGGCCGTGGCCAGGCAAACAGGCGAGTTCCGGTTGGCCGATATCGAGCACGCATGCCCTGGTGTTGGACGGGAATGGATTCGGCGACTCCTGGCCGATATGAGGGCCTCCGGTGAAGTGTCGTGCAAGGGGAAAGGGCTGGCCGCCCGGTGGCGGTACGTCGGGGGTAAGGGTACTACCTTCAAGTGAGGGTATTGGTGAGGGTACTGACACCTCAGGTCGGTTCAATCCAGAGACGACCCCGCGTGTGAGAATCGCCAAACTCTCGAAAAACGCGGAGGCTATGCCGTCTGGCGCAAATTAGGTAATAAGTAGCGAAATGTGGTAAAGAACGTGGTAATAAGCGAACCGGGTGAATGCCGGGTCGGCGACAGTGGGTAATACCCATTCAAATGGGTAACGAATTGGACAGTATCGGAACGCCATTCACCAGGGGTTGAGAGTGATTCCAAGGGACTGCAAGCGACTGGCGGAGGTGGATTTTCCGATTGCGGTGGTGTCGAAGCATGCGGCGTGGGACCTGCCTGCCGCGCCGAGCGTGGCGCAGGCAGGGAAGTCCATCCGACAACAAGAGAAAAGAGCAGGATGATTCCGAAAGAATGCAAGCGGTTAGCTGAGGTCGATTTTCCAATCGCGGTAGTATCCAAGCATTCCGCAAGGGAAAAATCGATCAGGCACCGCCATCCCTCGACGCTGCACCTCTGGTGGGCGCAGGGACTGTTGGCCGCCTGCCGGGCGATGTGGTCAGATGTGAAGAGGCACCATGAGACGGAGGACCGGCGCGACTGCTATTGGCTCTACGTCGTCACCGACTGCGACACTGCGCCGCGGCTCCAGGAGCCGATCCGCGACCCTGCCCGCCTCGACTGGAACGAGGTGACGAAGGTCGCCCACTACTATTTCTCGGTGAACGCGATGACGAGGCCGATGCAGGTGCGGGAGGACACGCCGCCGTACGGAGGGTGAAAGTGAACTCCAACGATCCGATCGCCAAGGCCAGGACACTTCCTGCGGGCGCTGTCTTCCACCAGTGCGCTCTGCAAGTGAATCCGCACCACTACGGCGGCACGTTTCGCGGAAAGCCCGCTGGCGGGGATGCCCGCGCGCACGCGCAGGCGATCGTCGACAAGGCCATCGAGATCCGTGTCTCTGTGCTTGCCATCACCGACCACAACGACGTGAGCGGGGTACCCGCATTTCGGGACGCGGCAGGCGAGCGCGGCATCCACGTGTTTCCGGGATTCGAACTGTCGTCGAGCGAAGGCGTTCACGTCCTGTGCATCTATCCGCAGGATGTCGAGCAGCACCAGCTCGAGCGGTTCCTCGGCGTGTTCGGTGTGACCAGCACGAAGCCCTCGTCCGACCTGTCGACCATGAGCTTCGTCGAGATTCTACGCTGCGTCCGAGAGCAAGGTGGCGTCACGATTGCGGCTCATGTGACCACCGACAAGGGGCTGTTCAAGGTTCTCAGCGGTCAAGCGAGGATCAACGCCTGGCAGGCTGAAGACCTGCTCGCGATCCAGATTCCGGGTCCGGTAGAGGACCTACCGCAGGATGTGCGTGAGATCGTCGAGAACAAGAACGCCGACTACCGCCGTCTTCACGCCGCCGCTGACCGGCTCGCCGTCGCCGTGGTCAACGCGCGCGACATCGTGAAGGCCGAAGACCTGGACGACCCCTCGTCAACCTGTTCGATCAAGATGTCCGCGGTGAGCGTCGAGGGCTTGCGCCAGGCGTTCCTCGATCCGGGCTCTCGCATCCGGCTCAACCCCGAGGAGGGCAGACTCGAGCCCGAGGAACACGCGGAACTCGTCGCGCTGGCCTGGGAGGGGGGCTTCCTCGACGGCGCCGCCGTTCACTTCAACCCCAACCTCAACGTGCTCGTCGGCGGGCGCGGCACGGGCAAGTCGACGATCGTCGAGAGCCTTCGTTCCGTGCTGGCTCTCGACGCCATCGGTGACGACGCGCGAAAGGCACATGAAGGGATCGTGCGGCACGTGCTCAAGAGCGGTACGAAGATCTCGCTGCTCGTTCGCGCGCATCGGCCGGCCGTTCGTGAGTACCGCATCGAGCGGACCATCCCCAACCCGCCTCTGGTGCGGGATGACCGCGGCGAGGTCTCGAACCTCTCACCGCAGGACGTGCTCCCGCGCGTCGAGGTCTACGGGCAGCACGAGATCTCGGAGCTCACGAAGAGCCGCGAGAAGCTCACACGCCTGCTCGACCGCTTCGTCGAGCGGGACGAGTCGCTTTTGCGGCGGAAGGCCGATCTGCGGCGGGAACTGGAAAAGAACCGGCGAAGCCTCGTCGACACGCGGTCCGAGCTGCGGCAGGTCGGGGAACGTCTTGCCGCGCTCCCCGGGCTCGAGGAAACGCTCGATCGATTCCGCGAGGCCGGCTTGGAAGAGCGCCTTAAAGAACAGAGTCTTCTCGTCCGCGAAGAGCGCGTCCTTGCCTCGATCCCAGAACGCCTCGCTCCCTTCCGGGAGTGCCTGGAAAGTCTGAAGCGGGAGATTCCCATCGATCGTGTGTTCCTCTCGGCCAAGGCACTCGAGGACCTGCCCGGGAAGGAGATCCTGTCGCGTGCCAACGAGGTCTTCGCGCAGCTCGATCGCGATCTGGAACGCGTGGCGAAGGACCTGGAGCAGGCCCTGCAGCGCGCGGACCAAGGGGTCGCTGCGGTGCGCGCGGAATGGGAGACGCGTAAGAAGGACGTGCAGGCCGCTTACGAGCGGATCCTCCGCGAGCTCCAGAAGTCGCGAGTGGATGGCGAGGAGTTCATCCGACTGCGGCGCCAGATCGAGGAGCTCCGGCCGCTCCGCGAGCGCCAGAATCTCGTGCGCCGCGTTGAGAAGGAGCACGCCGACCGCCGCCGGGCGCTCCTCGCCGAGTGGGAGGATCTGAAGGCCGAGGAGTTCCGCCGCCTCGATCGAGCCGCGAAAAATGTCAACCAGAAGCTGCGCGACCGGGTCCAGGTCGAGGTCACGGCCGCGGGCGATCGCGAGCCGCTCTTTCGCACGCTGCGCGATGACGTCGGGGGCCGGCTGTCCGAGGCCATCGAGTCGCTCGCTAGCGTCCAAGACCTGTCACTGACCAAGTTCGTCGAGGCGTGCCGGGCGGGAACTGACGCGCTGACCAAGACGTATAGCATCACCCCGGCGCAGGCCGATCGGCTCGCCAGAGCCGAGCCTGAGGTCTTGATGCGCATCGAGGAGCTCGATCTGTCACCGACCACGGCGATCCGGCTCAACACGGCGCCGGCCGGGGAGCCTCCCGCCTGGCAGGCCCTCGAGGACCTCTCGACCGGCCAGAAGGCGACGGCCGTGCTTCTGCTCCTCCTTCTCGAGTCCGACGCGCCCCTCGTCGTGGACCAGCCGGAGGACGACCTCGATAACCGCTTCATCACCGAGGGCGTGGTGCCGCGCATGCGCGAAGAGAAGCAGCGCCGGCAGTTCGTCTTCTCGACCCACAACGCGAATATCCCCGTGCTCGGTGACGCCGAACTGATCGTCGGCCTCAGCGCATCCGGCGAGGCCGAACGCGGGCATGCACGCATCGCGCACGAGCACATGGGCTCGATCGACTCCCGCCCGGTGCGCGAACTGGTGGAGGAGATCCTCGAGGGCGGCAAGGAAGCCTTCGAGATGCGCCGGCGGAAGTACGGCTTCTGAGGAAAGGCGAGATGAATCGAACCGATCTGGCCGACTTGATCCACAACGGCGAGAATTCTGGAGTCGAATTCAAGCGGGACACGATCGAGAATCGGGCCCTCGCAAAAGAGCTGGTCGCCTTTGCGAACCTACAAGGTGGCCGCGTACTTCTTGGCGTGGAGGATGATCGGACCGTTTGTGGTCTGGCGCGCAGCGATACGCGGGCGGAAGGAGCGGACGACACTTTCCGCACCTACGACCGGCTTGAAGAGTGGGTCATGCAGGCGTGCCGAGACAAGATCCGACCTGAGATGATCCCGTTCTTCGAGGTCGTCCGCGATGTGCAACCGGGGTTGGATGTCGCCGTCGTTGAGGTGGAGCGAGGATGGGGCGTGCACCATGTCTGGCACGACCAACATCGGACCTACTACATCCGCGTCGGCAGCTTGAGCCGCGAGGCGAGTCCCGAGGAACTCGAGCGACTGTTCCAGCAACGTGGTGCCTTTAGACTCGAGATCCGTTCTGTTTCTGGATCCTCTCTTGGGGATCTGGATCAACGCCGCCTCCGAGAGTACTTTGAACGGGTGCGATCCCAGCGTGTCCCTCCGAGCGATCCCCCTGCTGAATGGCTGGATCAGGTCGAGGCAGACGCCAAGCGCGAGGACGAGAATCGCTGGCGGGAGATTGCCGATCTCAGATTGCAGCGGTGGCGAGAGCAGCAACAGAAAGAGTGGGAGTCGCTATTGATCAACACGGAGTTCCTCGACGATGCAGAAAGGCGCCCTGCGACTGTAGCAGGCCTCTTGCTGTTCGGGAAGAACCCGAAGCGATTCCTTCCCCAATCAGGAATCGACGCGGCAGCTTACGATGGGCCGGAAAAGGACTACGCGGCGCGTGAGCGCGCGTCGTTGAGGGGGCCCATGGTGGCGCTTCGTGCAGCCGACGGAGGCATGGTTGAGGCGGGCCTCGCCGAGCAGGCCGTTGAGTTCGTTCGGCGCAACACGGCCGTGGTTGCTCAGCTCGCGGACGGGGCTCGCCGTAACGAGCGATGGGATTACCCGGAGGAAGCTGTCCGCGAGGCGGTCGTGAACGCACTCGTCCACAGGGACTATTTGCTTTCGGGTACCGACATCGAGTTGAGTGTTTACAGCGACCGATTGGAGATTATTTCCCCGGGCCGCCTCCTAAATGCCATAACCCCAGAGCGAATGCGCATCGGGTGCAGAGCCGCCCGGAACCAGCTTCTGAAGGATGTTATGCGCGACTACGGCTACCTGGAGCATATGGGGATGGGTGTGCCGCGAAAGATCATCAAGCTGATGCAGGAGCAGAATGGCACAGACCCGGATCTTGTGCAGGACGGCGAGCGTTTCATCGTGCGCCTGTGGAAGGAGCCAAGGCGCTCGTGATCCCCAGGGAATGTAAGCGCTTGGCGGAGGTGGATTTTCCAATTGCCGTGGTGAGCAAGCACGCGGCGCGGGAGAAGTCCATCCGGCATGGGCATCCGTCCACGCTGCACCTCTGGTGGGCGCGGCGGCCGCTGGCGGCGTGCCGCGCGATGCTCTTGGCGCTTCTGCTTCCTGATCCGTGTGACCCCCTGTGTGCTGAGGACTTCAAGGCCCGGGCTCGCGAGTTGCTGGCGAAGGTGCCGGGCGCCGCGGGCAGGGACGACAAGGGGCTCCGAAAGTCTCTCCTGAAGTTCATCGGCGATTTCGCCAACTGGGACCTCTCATCGAATTCGCTATACCTGGAAGTGTCGCGGGGACTCGTCAAGGCCGCCCACCCGGAAGAGACGCCGCTGGTTGTGGACCCGTTCGCCGGAGGAGGTTCGATTCCACTGGAAGCGCTTCGCCTCGGCTGCGAGGCCTTCGCCAGCGATCTGAACCCCGTCGCGTGCCTGATCCTCAAGGTGATGCTGGAGGATATTCCGAGATATGGCAATAGTGGTGGCACAGGCTTCCAGCCTGTGGATTCCTCAGGCAAGATGCCTGGGCCACATGGCCCGGAGACCTCCCTTGCAGGGGAACTGAGGCGCGTAGGGGCGGAGGTGAAGGCGGCAGCGGAGAAGGAGCTGGCGGAGTTCTATCCGACTGATCCGGATGGCGCGAAGCCAATCGCGTATCTTTGGGCGCGGACGGTTCGATGCGAGTCGCCCAACTGCGGGGCCGAGATTCCGCTAATGCGGTCATTCTGGCTGTGCAAGAAGGCAAACCGCAGATGCGCTCTTCGGCCCAAGGTTGTTCGGCCAGGTCCTCCAAGTGGCACAGGCTTCCAGCCTGTGAATCCCTGGAAGTCATCGGACCTCAGTGTTCAAAAGCGCAATCTGCCACATCTCCAGGTACCGCAGGCCACATACTTCGTCACCTTCCGCTGTCGTGGTGAGGTGATTCTGCCCGAAGAAGTTAGGCGAGTGGTACTGGCGGCAATCAGACACTGGGACGGGAAGCGGATCGATCTCGATGCAGCCGTCGTCATGCCAGACCATGCCCATGCGATCTTCAGGGTAATGGATAGCTCTCCGCTTGGTGACATCCTGCACAGCATCAAGAGTTTTTCGGCCAAGCAGATCAACCGGGAAATGAAGTGGCAAGGGTCGGTGTGGCTTGACGAGAGCTTCGATCATATCATTCGCCATGAGGCTGAGTGGGAGGAGAAAAGGGAATACGTCCGGCAGAATGCGGTGAAGAAGGGGTTGGCGGCAGCGCCGGACGAGTACAAATGGCTGTATCTTCGGGATTCAGAGCAGGGTCACAGGCAAGATGCCTGTGCCACTGTCGAGTTTGAGATCTTCGAGCCGAAGACGGAGAGCGAGGTATCCGGTGGCACCGTCAATCGGGCGAAGGCGGCCTGTGTCTGCTGCGGCATGGTCCTGCCGCCGGAGCGCGTCCGCGCGCAGCTTGCGGCGCAACGCGGCGGCGCCGATGTGATCTTCGAAGATGGGCCAAGTGGCACAGGCTCCGAGCCTATGAGGACAAGTGGCACAGGCTTCCAGCCTGTGAGAACCGGAGGTGCGCGTCTCCTGGCTGTCGTCATTCTCAAGGAAGGTGAGGGCGGCCGGCAGTACCGGCTGCCGACGGAGCGAGATTACGAGGCGGTCCGGAAGGTGATGGAGCGCTTAGGCAAGGTGGCTGCCGAGAAGCTGCCGAACGGCCTCAGCCCCGTGCCGGATGAGTCTCTGCCGCCGATAGGGACGCTTGGTTTTCGAGTCCAGCGTTATGGAATGCTCCAATGGGGCGACCTCTTCACAGCCCGGCAGAAGCTGGCGCTGGTGACGCTAGCTATTCAGAGCCAGGGGAGGATTGCGGGGGAAGCCGCGGCTTTGTCTCTTGCTCTGGCCGTCGGGCGTTGCGCCGAGCAAACGTCCTCTCTGGTTCGTTGGAGAACTACAGTTGAAGCTGTAGCGGGAACATTCGGAAGACAGGCCCTTCCGATCATGTGGGACTTCGTTGAGATTGTTCCAACAGGCGACGGGGGGTCCAATTTCGGGGCGGCTCTCGATTGGGTCTCCGAGGTTGTGGAAGAACAGGGCCGACTGATTCACCTCTCTGGCCAGGTCGAACAGGCGGATGCCTGTGCTTCGCCGCTGCCCGATGATGCCTCAGGTGTCTGGTTCACTGATCCGCCGTACTACGATGCGGTTCCGTATGCGGACCTCTCAGATTTCTTCTTCGTCTGGTTGAAGCGCACGCTGCCCCAACATCCGCTGCTTCATGATCCCTTTGACCCTCAGAATCCCCTCACGCCGAAGATAAGAGAAGCTGTTCAGGATGAGGTAAAGCAGGTCAACGGTAGACCAAAGG
>Ga0315294_10009441_pt1 | contig 10718 bp, 9 predicted proteins | sample YL17G13_40_MG_FD_203626 | JGI IMG/M metagenome (GOLD analysis project Ga0315294, IMG submission 203626) | Sediment microbial communities from Yellowstone Lake, YNP, Wyoming, USA - YL17G13_40 | ecosystem: Environmental > Aquatic > Freshwater > Lake > Sediment | place: USA: Wyoming | collected... | reverse complement strand
AGAACTCTTTGATGAACTTGGTGATTGTGAGGATGAAATTGATGAAGAAAGTGAAGCGGAAGGTGATGCACTTGAAGAAATACTTCGAGATATTGATGAACTTGGTGAGATTGAAGCACTTGGGCTCTTACTTGAACTCTCACTTTTACTTATTGAGGAAGAAGGTGAAACTGAGGAACTTATTGAGCCAGAGATTGAAGGTGAGGTTGAAAGCGATGCACTTATACTGGCAGAAAGACTTTCACTGACAGTTACACTTGGACTTACACCTGTCATTCCAACATAGAGCATAATTGCTGCAACAGCCATAGTATCATTTGGAGTACCATCAATGGCACCAGCATATCCAACTCCAACAATGGAATCCACACCTGCAGCATCCCAAGGTGTAGTAGTTGCGGGATTCTCAACCCAAGTGAAAACCTCAGAATGATAAGCATTATCTAAAGCTGGATGGATGAGATCTGAGTAATACCAATCTGCACCTATTTTAATACCTGCAGCAAAATCAAAATGAGATTCAGAAATTGAGGCTGCAACTTCTGCTATTACAGATACTTGAGTTACTGTACCAGAATCAGAGACACCAAGAGGAGTTATTGTGAACTGATCATATTTATAGAAGAGGCCTCCTGTATCTTCAAGATAGTTAAAGTCATCATAGTTAGGTGGAAGAAGGTTGAAGTTTTCATCTACGTTCTCCCAGTTAGGCGTAACATGATTATAAGATGTCCATTCAACTGATTCATTTGCTGTTGGAAGACCTATATAGTCAGTTGTTGGTCCAGCTGATGGTGATGGCGAGGCACTTATTGAAGAAGAGGAAGATGGAGATGAACTTATAGAAGGTGACTTACTGGTGTACATTGAGGGGGAAGAAGAAAATGATTTACTTAAACTTGGTGATAAGCTGGCACTTAGTGATGATGATTTACTTTTAGATGAGCTCATAGAAAGACTCCTGCTTGAGCTTTTTGATAAGGAAAGAGATTGACTTTTAGATGAAGATGCAGAATGTGAAGGTGAAGTTGAGGAACTCTTACTTGAGGATTTACTTAAACTTTTTGAGCCACTAAGAGAGATACTTACTGAGCTTGATTTACTTGGGCTCTTACTTGAACTCTTACTTGATGAAGGAGAAAGAGAAGCTGATATTGATTTACTTATTGAGGCACTCTCACTTGGAGTGGTAGAGGAGCTTGGACTTCTACTGATGGAAGATGAAAGAGACCCACTTGGACTCCCTGTGGCAGAGATGGAACGTGATGGGCTTAGTGATTTAGAAGAGGATGGACTTTGTGAAATACTTGTTGAAAGACTTGCTGACTTTGATGCTGATTTAGATGAGCTTTCTGAACTTGATGGTGAAATACTTAAACTCTTACTTGAAGATTTTGAAGAAGAAGTGGAAGATGATGGACTTACAGAAGCACTCTTTGATTTTGAGATTGAGGAACTTTTAGATGATGATGGACTTGTTGAGGCAGAAACACTTTTAGAAATAGAAGGTGACTTACTTGAAGAAGGAGAGAGACTTGAAGATTTACTTTTTGAGATTGAGGAGGATGGTGATTGAGAAGCTGAAAGACTTGGTGAAAGAGATGCTGAGATTGATGGACTGTATCCTAAGATTGTCCATTCAGGAATCTGAGTATAAGTATCTAATCTTGTATAAATAAATCCACTACTGGGTGAGGGCGATGGTGAAGGAGATGGACTTATAGTAGGAGATGGAGATGCACTTTTACTTAGACTTAATGATGAGCTTTTAGAGGCTGAATAAGAAGCACTCTTTGAAACTGAAAAAGAGGGCGATTTTGAGGAAGATGGTGATTCACTTGCACTTTTACTGGATGACTTAGAGAGTGAGATGCTGGCTGAGGGAGACTTAGTTGCTGAGATAGAGCGTGAAGGAGAAGATGAGAGTGAAGCACTCTTACTCTTTGAGATAGATGGTGACTTTGAGGATGATGGACTAACTGATGCACTCTTAGATGCACTTTCAGAAGAAGATAAACTTCCACTTGGTGATGTACTTGCACTAAGACTTGCTGACTTACTTGAACTTAGAGAAACAGAAAGAGATTTAGAAGCTGATGCACTTTTAGAGGGTGAAATGCTAGAAGAGATACTTGGGCTTATCTCTAACATTTCCCACTCTGGAGTTTCTGTATAGGTATTAAGAAGAGCAATTGTAGCGGTAACCCTAAACTCATAAATAGCTATATCAGCATTCTCAGTTGCTTGGATACACCATTCAATTTCAGTATAATAATCCTCTGCTATATTTACAGAATCACATGGATTCTCATCATCCTGGATTCTCCCAATAGTAAAATCATCAGTGGTTTTTACTCCTGGAGGAGTTAATTGATAAGTAGTATTTTCTCCAGAGTCTCCAATATAAGTAGAATTGCTAAGAATAATATCAGCGGTTGGAGAGGGGGAGGCACTGGCACTTTCACTTTTGGAGATACTTGCTGATAAAGAAGCTGATTCTGAAATATTTTCATCCCATGTTATTATTAATTCTTCGGGATCATAGACAAGAGAATCCCAGGTATAAAAGGCTCTATAATGGAAACTATCTGAACCATTATCTTCAATAAAAAGAACTAAATTATTTCCACTCACCCAACCTGGTCTATCTATGATTTCTTGAATAATATCTGAAATATCTGGAGAGTAGTAAAATGAATATCTCGACCAACTTTCTATCCCATCCCAATGATGATGAGCAGTTGTTCTTGTTCTTCCTGTATATTCACTATATGTATCAGTAAAGGCTACAGCATTATCAGCATCTTCCCCTACTATTATAGCATTCACAACCTCTGATGTTTCATCTTCCGACCTAAATCTCATTCTTGCTGTTAGTATGGTTGATCCTCGTCGAATATTTATATTTCTAAATCTTATCCCTGAAGAGACAGAGACACCAACATTACCAATGTAAGAAAATACTTCATCAAGGGCAACAGTGGAAGGATAAGCATAACAATCATCATTATAATGTGGTGTAAGATTTCCTGGTCCTGGATAAAATATATCATAGTTAAGAGGAGGACTTACACTAGGTGATGGGCTTGGACTAAGACTAAAACTTATTGAGGATGACTTACTGGCAGACTCTGAAAGACTGATAGAAGCTGATTTACTGGAAGATTTAGAAGCACTTAATGAGGCTGACAGAGAAGGTGAAACAGAAGGGCTGGCTTGTTGGATCTCCCATTCAGGAATCTCAGTGTAACTCTCTATGATGTAACCAGCAGTAACTCTAAACTCATAAGTCTCCTCTGGTTCTGTATCATCAGTTGCTTGGATACACCATTCTAACTCTGTATATTTATCTGCTGCTAAATTAATTGAATCGCAGGGATTCTCATCATCTTGGATACGACCAGCTTGAAAGTCACTTGTTGTTTTTACTCCAGGTGGAGTAAGCTGAAAGGTGGTATTAGCACCAGAGTCTCCAATATTTGTTGAAGCACCTAATATAAATTCTGCCATTTTATCTCCTAAAGGTAATCAGCTTACATTAGAATTGGTACTCCTTTAGTAACCCTAAATTCGTAAGTCTCACCAACTTCTGCCTCATCGGTAGCTTGCAGACACCATTCAATCTCTGTATATTTGTCAGAGTTTAAGTTGATAGAGTCAGCAGGATTTGAGACATCATGAAGTACCCCATCTTGAAAATCTTCATATTGTTTAACCCCAGGAGGAACAAGTTGATGGGTGGTAATTTCTCCATCAATGATATTACTGGAAGAATGGATGATGAATCTTGTATAATCATATCCTGCACTTGGAGAGGCACTTAAACTTGGACTCTGTGATTTAGACATACTCTTACTCCTGCTGTGAGATGGGGTATGTGAGGGAGTATGAGATGGTGAAGCTGAACCTGTATCTTCCAAATATCCAATTTGTTCACTTCCCGTAATATATGCCCCCATCACATTGGGGTAGCTTCCTCCTCTACCATTTGTTGGATAGGAAGTTCTCCTATAATCCGTTACAAACCTTCCACCTGCATTAACAAAATTTGGATTGCCACTTACTGAGTTTACATCCAAGCTTGTTCCCTGCCAATTAGCAAGGGTGGTATAATCTGTACTTCCCAACCTTCCCGTAGTGGTAACATTATATATGCAGTTATAATTTGAGATGAAATTCGTAATACCTGATATGTAGTTAAACCCTCTTAAACCCGTATAAATAATGTTGTTAAATATTTCTACAGTATTCCAGCCAGTTCCATCCCCTACGTAAATTCCCTCCTCGCTATTTGAATAAATAGTATTATTGTAAATGTAATAGTAAGAATGTGATTTGCTTCCACCTAACCAGATATTAGCAAGGGTGGGATTTCTAAAGACATTTTGATAGGCATAAATATGATTAGGGTTTGGACCACCCGCCTCTGTACTAACACGAAAACCACTTGAGGAGTTATTATATATCCAATTGTACCGATAGGTGTTGTACTGCCCTCCATCTTTGTCGTGAATACCAGTAGTGTTATCATAAATGTCGTTGTTTTCAACTGTTGCATCACTTACGCTGTAAAATGTCATTGCAGTGTTGTTAGCAGAACTTCCAGTATTACCATGAAGTTTGTTATTTCTTATTGTTGGGTCGGTTGAACTTTGGACAAAAAGAGTAGTCAAATTCCCACCTAATCCACCACTGTCCCATCCTGTAAGACCACAATTCTGTATTGTGCAATGGTTTGCACCGTTATCTAATCTTACAAAATTAAAGAGGCTCGTTCTCGTCCCCGTAAAACCGTCCCATGTTATGTAACTCTTGCCATATGAACCTATTGCTGGCCCAGAATTATTATGAAGGATTGTACAAGTCCCAGAATAGGATTTAAATATAATGGGACTACCATCCGATCCACTGTTTGATGGATTCCATGCCGGAACTTCATAACTCGGAGCATTACCTGGGTCATAAGTTCCAGGAAGAAAATAAACTATATCTCCAGCACGTGCTCCTAAGAATTCTTTGTTTGCGCTACTTGCAGGGCACGGATTTTCACTGGAGGTACAATAAGGCCAAGTGTTTGTTCCATCGGGAGAAACATAATAGTTTGTCATACAATTCTCACCAATAAAAAACTAATCAGGAAAACTGGTACCACCTTTAAGCGCATTCAAATCTCTTGTATAAAGACTACTACACAACACTTGGTCGATAAAAATTACGGAACCTGAATTGGTACCATAAAATCCCAATCGCAATGCAGTTGGAGTTCCTGCCCACACTTCAGTAAGATCATCCATTCCTGTTCCTCGCAATGTACCATTGACGTAGATTGCTAAATTGGGATTAGTTCCAACTACGTTCCATGAGAACTCCACAAAAAACCATGAACCTGTTGTAATATTTCCTCCATCACTCCATGCACTGGAAGACGCTCCGCCTCCTCTCCTGTAATATAATTGAAGTTCATCTGTCCCGGAGAGGTATCCCCAAATGGCATTAGTATCGTCATAACGTAAATGGAATAGAGAATCACCTGCCTCAAATGTCGTTACCCAAAGATAAAAACCAATCCTTCCCGAAATATGAGACAGAATATCTGAACTGCTTACTGTAAATTCAGCAAAGTCGAATGTGCTTGGAATAGATAATGAGTTCGATCCGACTGCGTGCTGAGCGGATGATATTACTGCACCTGAATTATAGGTTGCAGTATTATCTCCAGCACTCTTTTCTGCTGTTGCAGATTCACACCCCCAATAGAAGTCTATGTCGGGATAGGAGGCACCACCACTCGGACTTGCTGAGGGACTTGGTGTATGTGAGGGTGTGTGAGATGGTGTCTTTGAAGGAGTATGAGATGGTGTCTTTGAAGGAGTATGAGATGGTGTCTTTGAAGGAGTATGAGAGATAGAGTGAGATGGAGACTTTGTAGCTGATCTACTTGGACTGAGCGAAGAGGAAGGAGATGGTGTTGGACTAACAGAGGGAGAGGCAGAAGGTAGATCAGATGGTGCTCCTGTCCCAACCACATACCATTGAGTTGTTCCCTTCTTTCTATACTCAAGACGGAATTGAGCAGCATCAGGATTACCTGTTGCATCTACCAGCATCCTTAATCTAACATTAGAGTTTCTCCATCTTTGAATGTTTGTATTTTGATCCTCCATCCATGTTGCACCATCTTCATCACCATCATCTAATCTCCATCGGTAACCTGCTTGATCAAGAGCCATCTTTTTTCTCCTTTAAACTTATTTTTATATTTCCTGATGAACTTCTATCTGTTGATCACTTCTTTTAATTTCATCTATAAACTCTCCAAATCGACCTTTTGAGATTCCCCATCCAGGGATATCATCAACCAATTGCCCACCTCGATCTTTATCTTTTCTAAAATCTAAACTAACTGTAAAGTTTCCATTATTTCTAATATCAATACTGGGAAAGGTTGATTTAAAAGTTCTGGTTGGTGGAACATACATTCCTTCAATCTTTCTTCCTCCAGGAGCAAATCCTACCCTCCTTCGATGAAATCCATCTCTCTCAATGAGAGCAAGTAACTCTTTATAATATTGAAGAAGCACCTCTCTGTAAGCCACAAGGAAAGATGGAGACATCGAATATCGTAACAATGCCTGACCTGTTGGAGCATCAATGGCACATCGATTGGTGTCATAATAAAGAGTTTGTTTGTCTGGAGGATTAAACTCAAAATGGGATGGATGGTAGATAACATCATGTTCAGTCAGAAAGACAACCTCTGCTGTACTATTTTTTAATCCCTCATAAATCTGTTTAAAGATGCTATGTGATCCACGAGGAAGTTCCATCACAATATTTTTTCCAAAATTGAGAGGTTGGTGAGAGACTGAGATAATCTCATATCCATTACAACATCTTAAAAGTCTTTCTCTCACCAAAGTGGCAATCTTCTCTTCACAATGATTATCAGTATAATAGATGATTCCCTTAGTCGCAGCTTTTTGAGCTGACTCGGTGATAGGTTCAGGCCAATCAGGAACAGGTTTAAAGTGATCAATAATCCAATCTAACTTTCTAATCTGTTTAGGCCACTTATTATTCATCCAAAGATCATAAGAATATCTCCTTGCTTGACTGGTTCCTGAGTTAGGATAAGGAAATCCAAAATCTCCTCCTTGGGTTCGGAACATATGAGAAAACCATGTTTTCTTATTGACCATTAATTTTCCACCTGATAACCAACTCTTACAGGAGATCTCCGTTCCCATCTGTCCCCATGATCCATGAGCCTCATCACATCCACCCAACTCCCAATATCTCTCTCGATGCATCATCCAACACGCTCCAATGAAAGACATTGTTTCAGCAAGATCACCTTGAGACTCTGGACGATTACCCAACCCACCCCAATACTGGAATTTAAGATCATGATCAAATCTCATGAAATCTGATTTTCTATTCAGTCGAGGTTTCCAGTAGATCTTTCTCTCAAAATCTGTCTTATTATCACATTGGGTGCAAGAGGTGGGGGTTGGGCCTTGATACCAATTATGCCCACACTTTTTACAGATCCAATCAAAAGCATGGAGGTTATACATACGAGGAATCAAAGTCCAATCATACTGACACTCAGCAATCATCTTAATGTCAAAGCCTTCATCAAATGCACAGTGAGCATCACACTTCATTATGAATTTTGCTTTTGATAATCTGGCAGCCTCGTTAGTACCAGCTCTTTGTCCGATAGGGTGAGAGTGATAAATCAAAGTGACTCGAGGATTATCTTTGATGGGTGGATCAGGCCAATTCCCATCACAGACAGTAATAATCTCTGTCTCACCCCTAATATTCTCAAGGATGTTCTCAATCGTCTTTGCGAGAAACATCTCATTCCGAGCTGGTATTAATATGCTTAGATCCATGATTTTCCCAGATTACCTTATTTAACTCTCTTAAAAGTTTTTGAGCTTCTTCTTCTTCTAAGATTAGGGTTGCAAGATGATTATTTTTTAAAAGGATCTCCAAATCCACACTTGTTGGAGTTTGTTTATCCTGAGACACAATCAATCTTCTTCTTCCTACACATTGGATTATCTCACTCATTTTGTTCCTATCCCTATGGTATCCTCATCTGCTAAATAGATTTCTAACTCTTTAATTCCTGCATATTCAAAGAGGTCCCTCATTCCATCTGGAAAATATCTGTAAGTGTCTAAGGGATGACGATGCTCTTTATGAGTATTGGGAGCAATAATACAGATGTAGATTGAGAAGTATTGTTTCAGAGATACCAACCACTCCCAAGGATGTTTGAGATGCTCCATAGTCTGACCACTGATAAGAACATCATAAACTTCTTTAATCCCTTCATATCCAACAACATCGACATTCTTTCCAGCTTCAATATCCATCCCGACATATTTAAATTTTGGAGGTTGAAAGAACTCCCTGTAAGTCCGACCACCAGCTCCACCAACCCATCTTGATCCCACATCAAGAATAGAATAACCTCTCCCATTCATGAGGTATTTATCTCGGAAAGCTCTCATCAAATTAAGAGATGGTGTGTGCATCAACCCCCCAAAAAACTCCTTTTAAAGCTTTAATATCTCCCCAATAAGGGAGAGAGGTTGTTGGTTTGACCTCTCGAGAAGTGCCACAATGAGATCTCATTCCATCTCCTGTTTTAACAGTGACACAGGGAATCTCTCCTTCAAATCCTTTCCATCCTGCTTTAGTGATGTCACCTCTTGGAATAGTCATAGAAAGTTTTCTTTTCAGTAATTTGATGAGATACTCTCTTCCACAAATTTGAGCTCCAAGAGAAAATTGTTTCTTTCTGAAATGATTTCTTGTCTTATCCAGAACCCAAAGATTAGTGTAACGATAGATGGTATTCTCATCCTCTGGTTTAAAATCAAAGTATCCTGTTGGGGGATAAAGGAAATCTGCTTCTGCTGTTGCAATGAAAGGAGTAGTTGCAGCTTCACATCCAATTAAAAGTTGATGGAGGATATTCTTGTCAGACACCCCAATATCTCCAACACAAAGATTTAAACCTAATGAACCCCACTGCTTACTGATTCCATCACACCCAGCAGAGATAGAACATCCAGATTTATCAACATCACCAGAACCATAGATAGGATATAATGATTTTTGAGAAACTGAAATAAGAGATGCTCCATTAAGTGATTTGAGGAGACATCTTTGAATAGTCTTTTCAAACTCTTTAGACTCTCTGTTTGATGTATAATAGATAACGGTGATCATGGTTTTACCCAGTACCAAGATGGAAAGTTTCTTCCATGTTTAGGGATTGGTTCACATTTTGCTTCTGTTAGATGGAGCTCCAAACCATGAAATTTAACATAATCATCAACAGCTTCTCTGACTCCAATCTTATGTCTCCTGTCAGAGTAGTAGTCATGGCCTGATACAACTCCACCTCTTCTTACCTTTCTACTCCAAAGGATAATATCCAATAACACAAAATCGTAAGTATGCTCACCATCAATATACACAAAATCGAGAGAATCATCTGGAATCTCCTTTGCAGCATCTTCACTCATCTTCTCAATAAACACTCTGTCATATTGAGCAGTATGGCGGATGGCTCTACCTTTTGCATGAACGATTCTATCTTCTCCTCTTGGTTTTCTGATGAGAGGATAATTAGCGTAGGGATCAACCAGATAAAGTTTAAGATTGGGGATTGATTGAAGCATAGCTACTGCATTATCTCCTTGCCATACCCCAACCTCACATCCCACCTTAAATCCCATCTGATTGAATACTTTATAAAGATCATTTCTACTCATCCCCTTTCCATCAGGGATGGTTAGGAGTGGTGCTGGTGTTACCTTAATCCCATTCCAACCTGGAACAGGAGAAAATTTTTCCACTAATGCTTCCATTGAGAGAGCTCCTTTCCATTGATTCATCCAATAATCATGAGCATAAGCAACTGATTTTGCTTTCTCTGATGATTTAACAACCACCTCTCCAGATGGTTTATTATAATGAGCATACCATGTCTTTCGAGAGAGGACACATCTTCCTCTATTCAACCAGGTTTTTAAGCATATCTCTTGAGCCTCTCTTCCTGTCCAGCCATAGTTGATGTCATCCTCTCCTCCAATTTTCTCAAACCATTCTTTCTCCATGAACCAACAACTTCCCTGAAAGGTCATCAAATCACATAATTCCTGATCTTTAACCCTCTCCCCAAATTCTGGCCAATCTCTTCCTTTGAGGGTATCTTTCTCAATATATTGGAACTCTCTGAGATGCTCCTTTTGGGGTAGCCAAGTCTTCTCATCCAATCGATAAGCCATTGGAACTATCAACCAATTAGGTTGACAATCCTTACTCAATTTTACATCATATCCTTTATCAAAAGCAACATGAGCATCGCATTTAAGGAGATATTTCCCTCGAGCGATGGATGCTGCAGAGTTGACAGCGTTACGCATCCCTTTCTGTTCTCCTCGATGAATAAGAATCAAATTGGGATTATCATTGAGAATAGGATCAGGCCACCAGCCATCTAAAACAATAATAATTTCAATCTTCTCCTCAGCATTAGAGAAGAGATTATCAATCGTTTGTTGAAGGTAGCGTTCCTTTCTTGCAGGAATAATTATAGAGACGTTTGACATTTATCCTTTTAAAGAAAGGAGGGAGGGAATAGTTACCCTCCCCCCAGGTTGAGGTTAACTTCCCATCACAGTAATATA
>Ga0315294_10009439_pt1 | contig 10721 bp, 11 predicted proteins | sample YL17G13_40_MG_FD_203626 | JGI IMG/M metagenome (GOLD analysis project Ga0315294, IMG submission 203626) | Sediment microbial communities from Yellowstone Lake, YNP, Wyoming, USA - YL17G13_40 | ecosystem: Environmental > Aquatic > Freshwater > Lake > Sediment | place: USA: Wyoming | collected... | reverse complement strand
GTGTTCCGGGACTTTGTCATGGGCTATACAAACCTGACGATTCCTTACCAGAATGTTCAATCCGGTGATTTGCTTTTGGCGAGGCGCAGTTTGTCACAGGCGGCGACTTTACGCCGTGGTTCTCTTGTTTTGGTGCCGGTGACAACTGTTCAGGGTGGTCATGGGCCGACGAACAGACACGGACCTCTTATGGTTGGCCAGATAGTGGCTCTCCCCGGCGAAGAGATTGAAGTTGCTGACGCCGCGTTTGTTGTCAATGGTCAGGCCCTGGACGATAAGCAGTTTCCTGTACCTCAATGGTTACATGGCAGGAAGATTGGTGCGATTCGTGTTTCCACCGATTCATATTTTGTAAGCACAGTGTATAATGTTCAAGTTCATGGTAATATAATGATGGATGCCGGGATAGTCGGGCACGCCTGTATGGTGCGGTCTTCCGATATTGAGGCCAGGGCAGTTATGCGCTGGTTTCCGTTGGCCAGGCGAGGATTCCTGAGGGCAGGCGAATGAGGCGTTTTTCACGGCTCGAATTTGGTGACAAGTCCGATGAGGGCACAGGCAAGCCCGGCGGCACCGGTGAGGAAATACGCGATGCGGAGTATTTCCACAAAGAGGCGATGAGATACCGGCTTGCGGGGGATTTTGAGCTGGCATTGCGAAATTATTCGCGGACGCTGGAAAAAAGCAGCGTATTTTATCCCGGCTGGCTTGGGCAGGTTCTTATGCTTATTGAGTTGGGCGAATACAAGGAAGCGGCGGTGTGGGTGGATAAGGCGCTGGAGATGTTCCCCGAGCACCCGGAGCTGCTGGCGGCCAAGGCGGTTGCCTGTGCGCGCGACGGCAGAATGGAAAAGGCGATTGTTTATTCGGATAACTCCATTGCCAAGGACAACGTTACCTCCGCCGTGTGGCTTGCCAGGGCCGAGGTATTGCTCAATCGCAAAAGTAATATAGCTCAAAACTGTATCAGTAAGGCGATAAGCATCGCGGGCGAAGATGGGGCGATGGTGAAGCTACAGGCGGGGCGATTGCTCAACCAGAAGGGCGACTATGCCGGCGCTTTGCAGTATCTGCGGACGGCTTCAGACGAGCTGCCCAAATCCGCGCTTGCCTGGTATGAGCTTGGGTTCGCCCAGGCACGTCTCGGCAGGCCCGAGGCCGCTATTAGCTTTGAGCAGGCGCTCAAGTTTCACCCGGACTGGCAGCCGGCCGAGGAGGCGCTACGGAAATTCGAAAACCGAGGATTTTTTACGAGATTGTTTGGAAGATAACTTATGGTGGTATCCGGTGAGATTCAGCGTATATTGGCCGCAGCACGACGCGAAAACGCATCCGACATTCATATCGTTGCGGGTCTGCCTCCTCTGTTTCGGATAAGCGGCGAGATTGTGCTTGCCGATATGCCCCCGCTTTCCAGAGAGGACACAAAGCGGCTGAGTTACGGTCTGCTCAACGATGAACAACAGAAGGTTTTTGAACGTGACTGGAAACTGTGCTGCTCGGTTTATGACGAAAAGCTGGGCAGGTTTCGCGTCTCAGTTTATTACCGGGTCAGCAATCCTGAGATGTCCATTCGTCCCGTTATGGACCATGTCAAAACACGGGCCGAGCTTCGGCTGCCGGAGCAGGTGGAGGATTTTACGCGGCTGTCGAGCGGCCTGGTACTGGTAACCGGGCCAACGGGCACGGGTAAAACCACCACGATGAACTTTATGATAGACCTTATCAACAGTGAACGACGGTGTAAGGTTATCGCCATAGAAGACCCCGTCGAGTACATACACAGGCCCAAAAAGGCCGTCATAATCCAGCAGGAACTTTACACCGATGTGAAGTCGTTTGACAGCGCCTTATTCCACGTTCTGCGCCAGGACCCCGATGTTATCTGCGTAGGCGAGATGCGTGATATGGACACCACCGCCACGGCCCTTGTCGCCGCGGAGACCGGCCATCTTGTTATCGCCACCTGCCACACTCCCAACACGGTGCAGACCGTCGAACGTATCGTTTCGATATTCCCTGACAATCAGCAGCCGCAGATTTACGCTCAATTGGCCAATTCGCTTCAGGGGGTCATTGCGCAGCGGCTTGTGCCGTCGGCCGACAAAAAAAGTCGCATCATCGCAACGGAGTTGCTCATCGTAAACCCGGCTGCGAGAAAACACATACGAGACCGCCAGCTCCACATGCTTGTCAATGTTATTCAAATGGGTAGAAAGTCGGGAATGCACCTGATGGACGATTCGCTTATGGAGCTATACGAGGGGGGCGAGATAACTTACGATACCGCGATAAATTATTCGCACGATGCCGGCGAGATGCGAAAGAAAATACATCAGCAAAAGGCGCCTTCCGAAGAGGAGCCGCAAAGTTGAGGGTGCTATCGGGACATACGTTGCCCGAAGCTGTCCGCCGAACGTCGCAGATTTAGTAGCTAAAATAGCAGGCGTAGTGTCTGTAAAAAAGCCCTATCGACCGCATAGCGATAATCGCGACGACCTGTACCGCTAAGTTCACCGCCAGATTGCCCGTTGTGTTCAGTATCGACAGCGACGCGTATTGTCTGGTATTTGTTTCGATGAAACAGGCGGCGGCGAGGAGCCCGACAACGACCAGATAGGGGATAAACGCCCTGATGACGGGAACAAACAGGCGGTCAAAACGGAGCAGTTCGGGAAGGTCTTCGAGGACGGCCGCGACCAGTATAGCCATCGGGAACAGGAAAAGTCCCGCGGCAAACGATGACCGCAGAACCAGGTTCAAAGCCGTTCTCGTTTCCCAGATATTTTCCCAGGTTACGCCTTTATCTTTGAAAAACGCGAGGCCGGCGATGAATGGGAGCTGGACGATGAAGACGGTGAATGCAAAGGTTAAAATTGGTTTGATGATGTGGAACAGAAACGTAATGCTTGTCCCCATTTCGATTTCGGGCAGCTCGTCGTGGCCTGCCGCGGTTTCATTGATGATTTGCAGATAGAATCCGAAAAGATAGCCCCACGCGGCGAAATACATTATAGCCGCCAGGCAGAAGGCGCCCGCCGAGAAAAACCTGAAGCATACCGCCGCGATAACGAACACAAGCGCCGTCAGGTTGTCCTTGTCGAAAAAAATCTTCCAGCTATCGACGAATACGGCGTGATAAAATCCCGGCAGGGGGACTTTGGTCTTGGTTTCCGGTTCGACCTTCTGGGGTGTTTGGCCTGATTTTTCGGGTATTATCTGCTGCTGGCCGCAGGTCAGGCACCTCGCGGATTGGCCGGCGTGCTTGTCGGTGAAGGCGATAAGAGAACCGCATTTGGGACAGTGGAACTGTATCGTCATCTTTTCTTTTATCCGCCTGAGGCGGATTACACCATTTTCATCGCGTCAATGAATGATTTGGAGTCGTTGGCCCATTTTTTCGCTTCAAGCAGGTCAATCTTATCCTGTTTTACCAGTTGGGCAAGGTGTCTTTCCATAGTCGTCATTTTTTCGTCAGGATTGAGGCGAGTTTTTGTCTGAAGCTGGGAGTATATCTGCTCGACTTTGCCCGTCCTTATGAGGTTGGCGCAGGCGTAGTTGTTGTTGTTGAGTATCTCCATCGCGGCAATGCGGCCGGTGGCGTCTTTTTTGGGGATAAGTTTCTGACAGATGATATACGCCAGTCCGAGCGAGAGCTGGTTGCGGACTTCGCTTTGCCTGCCGGTAGGGAAGTAATCCAGAACGCGAGTTATCGTGCCTGTGGCGTCCCTTGTGTGCAGGGTCGAGAATACCAGGTGTCCTGTCTCGGCGGCCATAAGCGTCATCGATATTGTCTCGGCGTCGCGCATCTCGCCCACGAATATCACGTCGGGGTCTTCCCGCAGCATCGCTCGCAGACCGTGGCTGAATGATTTTACGTCTCGGCCGACCTCCCGCTGCGATACCATACTGTGCTTGTTGGGAAGAAGGTATTCGATGGGGTCTTCGAGCGTTATCATCCGGCAGGCCTTTTTCTCGCTTATCCGGTCTATTATGGATGATATTGTTGTCGATTTTCCGGCCCCAGTAATCCCTGTCACAAGGACGAGTCCCTGCTTGCACTCGATAATGTCCTCCCAGACGTTGTTTGGAAAACCGATTGCTTCGACCCTGGGGATATCCAGCGACAATGCCCGTATTGCTGCGCTTACCCCGTCGTTTTCGCGAAAGATGTTTATGCGGAACTGCAGCGACCCGACGCGGTATGAGCAATCGACGTCGTTATCTCGCTGATAATTGTGAAGTTTGTCTTCGCTGAGAAGGGGATATATGAGCTTTTGAGCGATTTCGGGCGTGACGGGCGGACCCTTGAGGTACGTTATGTCGCCGTCGATTCGGTACGCCGGAGGGGCGCCAACCTTGATGTGAAGGTCGGAGACGCGCATCGCGCCTCTTTTCTCGAAATAGGCAAGCAAATCCTGGATGCTGAGCAGTCCCATATTTTCGGTGGGATACACCTTGGTGGTTACTGAATATTCTTCAGCCATATTCGCCTCCTGTGATTACATCACCTTATCATTGCCAATAGTATATCACTTAATTTATCCTGGGGCAAACCGCAATTGATTATTGATTATTGATAATTGATGATTGATAATTGACGCGTGGGTATAGATATGACTGATATGGCGATAAAAACCGAAACTCGTATTCCTATGAGCAGGATACAAAAGCTCATCGGCCAAAGGATGCTTGAGAGCAAGCAGACCAAGCCCTGCTACTACATCGGGATAAAGGCCGACACGACGGAACTTATGGACAGCCGGCACGAGCTTAAAAAGCGACTCGGCGTCAAAATCACGTCGAATGCTTTTTATATCAAGGCCCTCGGCCTTGCGGTCAGGGAATTCCCTCTTATGGTCGGCTCATTGCAGGGCGATTGTAGCACGGGCTTCCAGCCCGTGCAGACACGGCCAGTCCACAGGACGCCTTACGGCGGATGGCCGTGTTACGACACAATTAAAATCGCCGACTCAATCAATGTTGGCTTTGCGGTAAGCGCACCGCACGGATTAGTTGTGCCCGTGGTCAAAGAAGCCGACAAAAAATCACTTGCTGAAATAGCCGTTCTCGAAAAAGAATTAACCGACAAGGCACGCAGCAATAAACTTTCCCTCGATGAGATTACCGGCGAGACGATTGGGTTGAGCAATCTTGGTGTTTACGATATTGATTCGTTTATCGGCATTGTCCCGCCTCCCGCGACGACTATTTTAGCCGTGGGAAATACTTTGCGAACCGCCGTGCCAGTAAATGGCAAAATCGTCATTCGCAAAATCACCGATTTGACGATAGCCGTTGATTCGAGAGTTGTCCCCGACCCCTACGCCGCAAAATTCTTAGCCCGTATCGCTGAATTGCTCCAGGGGCCAACACAACTCATATCGTAGGATTTTGTGCTGGGCCTTCTATCTGTGGTAAAGGATTGGAGGATACCGTTTCCGTTACAGCGGTTTGTGGATTTGCCGGCGCTATCTCGATGATTTTTATTGGTGGCTGAGATATTTCGACAGGGGCTATTGGTGTTTGCATCTGGTTGTGGATTAATTGGGCGACTTTTTTGTAGTCCTCCGAGCCATGGCAGGAGGGGTCGTATTCGAAAATTGTTTGGCCATAGCTCGGCGCCTCGGCCAGCGTGATATTCCTGCGGACGCTGACGGGCAGAATCTGCGCTTCCGACCAGGCGCAATTTGTGTTGCGTGCGGTAGCAAGAAATTTTTCGATGTCGGCCTTGACCTCGTTGGGCAGCGACGCGCGGGCTTCAAACATACAAAGCAAAACCCATTTGACCTTCAAAGCGGGATTGATTCGCTTATTGACAAGTGTGACGGTCTGAAGCAATTTGCCAAGTCCCTGCAGGGCGAGGAAATGCGGCTGAAGCGGTATCATTAGTTCATCGACAGCCGCCAGGGCGTTCAGCGCCAAAAGGCCCAGCGATGGGGCACAGTCGATAATTATGTAATCGAATTTGTCGTCGAGGCCCGCGAGCGCTTCGCGGAGGATGGTTTATCTGCCGACGACGCTGACGAGTTCGGATTCAGCGCCGACGAGGTCGATATTTGCGGGGAGAAGCCACAGGTTCGGCCTGACGAGCATAATTTCCGCTTCGACGCCGGCCGATTGAATGAGGACGCGATATGAGCCGGTCTGAATTTCGTCTGGATTGACGCCGAGATGTGTGGTGAGGTGTGCCTGCGGGTCGAGGTCGATGACGAGCGTGCGATGACCCATATTGGCCAAAGCGGCAGCGGTATTGACCACGGTGGTGGTTTTGCCGACGCCTCCTTTTTGATTTAATACCGCAATTTTTCTCATTTTGCGGCCTCCTGTTTTACTTCCTGCATTTTTCTCAGGACGCCGTCGAGTACGCCGTTGACGAAGGAGGGTGATTTGTCCGTGCCGAATTTTTTCGCAAGCTCGATTGCCTCGTTGATTGTAACTTTAGGCGGGATGTCGCTGCAAAACTTCAAGTGGTAAACCGACAGCCGGAGAATGCTTTTATCGACCTGTGAAAGACGGGACAGTTTCCATTTAAGGGCTGCGGCGGTTATCAGCTCATCGCAGGCGGGGAGGTTGGCCCAGGCGCCTCTTGTCCAGTCCGAGGCGAGCAATCGAAAGCGAACAGGCAGCTCAAGATCAGGGTCGTACTCCATGAAAAAATCATCCAAATCAGGAATCAATGACGAGCCCTGTACATCGAGCTGAAACAAGGCCTGCATCGCGAGCTGACGGGCTTTTGTCCTCGGGTCCACTTATCGACCTCAGTAAGGTTATTGTTAAAACTATTCTTTAATTGTCAACACGGTCGGACTAAATCTGTTCCATAACGCTGGCCATTTCCATAGCCGTCATAGCGGCGTCTGCGCCGGCGTTACCTTTCTTTGCTCCTGCTCTGTCCACGGCCTCTTCGAGCGTTTCGCAGGTCAGCACTCCGAATACGGCCGGTGTTTTTGAATCGTAGTTAATCTGGCCGATGCCTCGAACCACCTGCTGGCATACGGCCTCGTAATGCTGTGTCTGTCCCTGTATCACCGCGCCGAGGCAGAGCACCGCGGTGAACTTGCCGGCCATCGCCAGTTTCTTCGCGGGGACGACAATCTCACAGGCGCCAGGCACCCATACGACGGTTATCTGTTCTTCTTTTGCGCCGTGACGCTTGAGGCAATCTATCGCGCCTGAGAGCAGTCGGGCCGTGATGAATTCATTGAACCTGCTGACGACAATGGCGTAACTTCCCTTGCCCGCCGTAAGCTGACCTTTTATTTCTTTAATCATATTTGCGAATCTCCAAACAAACCTGGCACATGTCCTATTGATGATTGATTATTTAATAAACAGCCAAAACGGGTTATCTCATCAATAATCAATTATCAATCTTCAAGGCATATTATAAGACCATCATCGGTTTCTTTCCATAAAAACAACGGTATTGCCCGAATCATACCGGCAGGCAACGCCGGCCAAATTTAGCTAACCTGTTCAATTATAAGGCGTTATGGGCGATATTGCCAGCAAAATTTTGGCCTTTTGGGCAAAGGCCAACGTGAAAAAAAACGCGTTAACTCGGTCTGTTTGACTGGCGATAAGTCAGGTGGGCAATGTGTATTGGCCCGTCTGGCTACGGCTCGGCGTCCTTGACAACTGCTTGCACCTGTGGTTCTTGCCTACGCCGAGACGAGTGGTTCGCGAATTGATACCTGTCTATTGCGAGGCAAGGTGGCTCTATGATTTTTGATGAGCAGCCATACAGCTCATACGACAGCAGTGAGGAAAAGGCGCAAAAGGCGTTCGAGCTTTATGAAGACGGCAAGATAACGCAGGCCATCTCGGAGCTGAACGAGGCCCTTGAGGTAAATCCCGCGAGCTGTTCGCTGCACTTCAACAAGGCGCTTTCGCTTGATTCGCTGAGCAAATTTGAGGACGCGATAGCGGATTACGAGGCGGCGTTGGCGCTTAATCCGTGCGACCTTGAGATACTCAATTCGCTGGCGGTCGATTACACGCGGATAGGGCAGTATGACCTCGCCGTCCAGACCTTCGAGCACATTGAGGAATTGGACGCCAATTTCGAGCCGGGTTACTGCAACAGAATAATTGCCTATACGGAGATGGGATTGCACGAGCAGGCGGAGCAGATGTTTTACCTGGCGCAGCAGATAGAACCGAATTGCGCGCTTTGCTATTACAATATCGGCAACAGCTTGTTTGCGCGGGGGCAATACAAAAAGGCGATTCACTGCTGGATGAAGACCGCCGAGCTGGAGCCGTCGCATCCGCAGATTAACTATCACATCGCGCAGGCGCTGTGGGCCGAAAGCGAAATCGAACGCAGCCGGCAGCATTTCCTTAAAGAGCTGCGAATAAATCCCGGCGACGTGGATGCAATCATCGATTTCGGATTTTTCCTCCTGGAAAGAGGCGAGATAGAGTCGGCGAAGGAGAAATTTCATCGTGCCCTTGAACTGAGGCCCGATACGGCTATGGCGTTGTTTTACCTGGGCGAAATCGCGCTGGATAGCGGGGACAAGGCCAACGCGATGAAGCTTTACGCTCAGGCGTTGGAACGAGAGGCGATGCTCGCCGGCCCGCGGTATCGATTAGGGCAGTATGCGCTGGAGCGGGGCGAGTTTGAGAAGGCAAAGACCATGCTGGCTTCGGAGGTAAAACTGGCAGGCGATAACGCGGACGTGCTTGTGTCGATGGCGTCGATGTTTTTGATTATGGCCGAGAAGGCCGACGGCGAAGAGAGGGATGATATCCTCGATTACGCTGCGCATTGTCTGCTGCATGCTCTTGATATCGATTCCGACGATGCCGATGCGCATTATTATCTTGGTCTGGCCAACGTGATTAAGGGCCGGCTTGAGGACGCCGTCGAGTTTTTCACTCACGCCCTGGATATAAACCCGCAGCACGTTTTGGCGATTCGTGATTCGGCTGCCGTTTGTCTTACGATGCATCGGCTGGAGGAAGCGACGGAAATCCTCGAAAGAGGCACTCTCGTCGTCGGCGACCACTCGGAGCTCAAGGACATTCGCAGCAAGGTTCGCCGGTCTCAAATCACAAAGCAGTTAGCCGACCTGTTCGGTCGCAAGAAGCACTAATTACTTCTTGCAGTTCGTTCTGACTCAACTTTTCACCTTTTTCCTCAATCCCGAAACAATCGGAGTACCCAGGTCTGTCCCCGGCTACCAGAGGTTTGCAACTGCGGGGACGTTGGCGCGAGGTTCGAGACGGATGGCATCTTTTATGCAGGCGGAACGACAAATGCCGCAGCCGAAGCATTTCATCCGGTCGATGACAGCTTTTTTGTTTGATGCGCTGTAAGAGATGGCGCCGAACTGACAGAGGCGCATACATTGTCGGCAGCCGGTACACTTGTCGGGGTCGGCGGCGGCAATGAATTCGGCGCGAAACATTACGGGGACACCGTGCGTTACGGTGCATCGCATCGCGAGGCAGTCGGTGCGGTCGCAGTTGCATATTCCGCCGATGAAGGGCGTTTGGAATGTCCATACGCTGTGGCACAGGCCCTCTTTCTCGTGTTCGCGGATGTCTGCCAGGGCCTGGTCTTTGGTGAGCGTCTCCGCACCCGCCGCGTCCGGCCCGTTCAGAAAGCTTGAGTCGAGGCCTCGCACGATTTCGGCAAACTTTCCGCCGTTCGGTCCCATGCTTACCCCATAGCAGTAACGCTTTTCCTTGCCGAGGGCGATGTGACGGCAAATACAGGCCACACGGACAATCGAGTTCACAAAGCTGAAAATTTTCTCGATATCCTCGATGGGGACGACCTGACCATAGTGCTGTTTCTTCATTTTCCTTGGGACGAGCCGTTTAACGAGTCCCTGTATGAACCTGGGGGCATTGGCGAGTTGCTCCAGCCGCTTGATGCCTTTCGCCGTTGAGTCGATGTCAGTGACGAAATTCTCTATCATCCTGCGTCTGCGGACGTCGCTGAGCAGGTCCTCAGAATAATTGCTCGCCTGCAGATACCACTTTTTGCCTTCACCGTGCTTTACACAGAACTCACACATATCACCGGCCCCCAATGCATCGCCACACCGCCGCTCTGTCCTTTTGCCTTCTCGCAAAGACGATTTTAATTATACTTTTTTGCCGGTGACAGTCAAGGTAAAGAGGAGAGAATTGCTGCCTTCTGGCTGCTCAAAGCACAGGGAAAGCAGGGTGAACGCATAGGCGTAGTGGACTGAGGCGGCAGGAGACAGAATACAGTCGCTCTGAAAGCCAAAAATGAAAGGGGCTGCCAGTCCACACCCAAAACTGACAGCCCGGACGAGTTATCACCCGTCCTCCATTAGAATATACGAGGCCTGGCGGAATTACGTGCTTAGGAAAACCAGAAATTATGGTCAGTCGGGCCGAGGAATAAAAGCAAGACGGCAGCGAAGGTTTGTTTCCAATCGCTGCCGCCTGTGTTTTATCGCAATTTTTGTGTCGTGAGCAATTATTTATTTACGATCGCCTCTTTGCTGGCTTCTGTCCCTGGGCGAGTTGTTCCGAGGCGTGTCGTTGTTTCTGGACGCGTCTTTATCACGTGGAGCGTCATTGTTTTTGGGCGTACGTTTGACGTCGGTTTTCTGTTCATCAGATGGCTGAGAAGGCGAGGTTTTACTGAAGAATCCTTCCCGTTTGCCGACAATCGGCGGGGATGGAATGTCCACCCGCTCCGACTGGGTCACTTTATTATCTTGACGCGAAGG
>Ga0315294_10009438_pt1 | contig 10721 bp, 5 predicted proteins | sample YL17G13_40_MG_FD_203626 | JGI IMG/M metagenome (GOLD analysis project Ga0315294, IMG submission 203626) | Sediment microbial communities from Yellowstone Lake, YNP, Wyoming, USA - YL17G13_40 | ecosystem: Environmental > Aquatic > Freshwater > Lake > Sediment | place: USA: Wyoming | collected... | reverse complement strand
AGTCGGATTGCGCCCGAGATCGTACTTGGTGTGAATCTCCTGCGTGACCAGCATGCGCTCCTCGTCGTCGTCCCACTGCAGCAGTCGTTCACGTATCATATGCGAGAGTCAGTGCGATCGGAATGCCAGGCATTGGCTGACTTAATCCCGAATTTCTAGTCGGCTGCGTATGTGTAGAGGCTCCGTGTGCCCTTCCATCGGGAGGGGCTGACTCCGTCAGTAAGGAAGTGAGATGTGACTAACAGTCACGCCCCTCTGCTCAAGCTGGGGTATCTGGACGTAGATGGCATCCCAACTCAGGTCAAGGTAATCGAGGATCAGCTTGTCTCCTTGCCCAATTCCCGGATTGTCAACAAGCGGTGCAAGGTCCGTGACTGATGTTAAGGACAGATCAACCTTTTCCAGGTTTGTAAGATTTCGCAGGGGGGAGATATCGGCTATGTTGTTCTGCCTTAGAGAAAGCCGACGGAGAGTGGTCACCGAGGCCAGTGGAGACAGGTCCTTGACATGTGTCCCTACTGCGTCCAGCCATTGCAGATTGGGCGAGCCTGCCAAGGGGCTCAAATCGGAGACCGGGCAGAATTCTATCCCCAGTGCGCTCAGGTTCGTCAGGTGGCCCAATGGTTGAATATCGGATATAGGATTAGACCCTAAATAGAGCCTCTCAAGGACAGGCATGTTCGTTAACGGAGACAAGTCTTCAATGCGGTTGTCAGAGAGCTGCAGATAACGGAGGTTTGTCAGCTTGGCGAGAGGGCGCAGGTCCGCGACTTTGTTGAAATACAGATTGAGACGCGTTAGCCCAGAAAGATATTCGATTCCGCCAATGTTCCTTATCCCTTTCTCACGCAAGTCAAGCGTTGTCAATGATTGCAGGTCGGCTGGACTTAGCTTGCCAGTTGGCCTATTCAAAGCGCTTCGCACGGCAGTTTCAAGTTTCCGGTCGGCAAATCGGCCTGGCTGGGATCCAACGTTACACGCCGTGAGCCAGACAATAGACAGCAGCAGCAGCAGACTCGGCCAAATGCCAAGTCGGCTGGAGGCCGCTGCGGCCTTCGTTGATCTGATTGCGCTGTAATACTTATCTGCCATGGCGATTCTCATGCGGCTTAGTCACGTAGCCCGGCTTCGCGAACCATACCTTAGATTCAAACCCTCGATCTGCATCGCGAAGCCGGGTTCCGTAATAAATTTCCCGAATTCGTCAACGCATCCCGGCATCGCTAAAGACACCCACAAGCACGCTCGAAGACTCGCTCAGCTTGTGGGTGGCACCCGAAAGAATCCTTAGTCGGACGAGGTATCCAGATTCGAGATGCCGAGGAGGAGATGTTCTGTCGCGCTCGACAGGGCCTCCGACACATCCTCGTCATCCTCAAGCTGCTTCGTCTCGACCAGTTTGGTATACGCCGCATAGAGGACATCGCGCCATGAGTCGCCTGTGCAGGACTCGTCGAACGGGATCGACGCGAGCGCGGACGCGGCTTCGTACCGGACCGACGGATCCTCGTCCTCGAGGCGGGAGGTTATCGCATCCACCGCCCGCACGTCCGCGTACGTCCCAAGCCAATAGAGGCAGGTCGTCGGGTATTTATCGAGATTCGCGACCAGAAGATCGACCGCCTGGGGCGCGTGCATGGAGCCGAGCGCCTTGAGCGCGCATGTCACGACCCTGTCATGATATTCGGCTTCCTCCGGATCGTTCTCGATTATCTGCACCAGAACATCGACAAGCGCGTCCTGGTCAAAAACCGACAGGTCCTGATTATCCGGCGCAGTGAGCATCCTGCGGACATTCTCAACGTCGGGCTGTGTCGCTGCGAAAGCTCCCCCGGCGGCAAACGCGAGGAAGATGACTGTCGCGATGATAATGATAACTATTGGGAAGATTTGTCTCATTGTTTCACCTCGAAAGCGGTCTCGTTACGGACTTGTCAATTACGGCTTGAAAAAGGCATCCGGGTAATTGACCTGGAAATACCACACATTCTCTCCCTGTGAGTTGATGGGCGGCGTCGACATCACCAGGTCATCGTCGCTGAGCCAGTAGTCGTTGACATCCTCTCCCACGGACCAGTACATGATATTGCCCCAGCCGGCATCGTCCGGGTCGCAGTAGACATCGGACGGCCCGGTCGGGCACCAGTCGAGATCCTCACAATCGTAATAATCCAGAAGGTACATATCCTCCAGGAGGCCGATCGCGTGACCCAGCTCGTGGGCCAGAGTGGCGTTGTCGGCGTAGTCCGACATGACAATATAGGTCGTCTCGTTGGTTTCGTGATGGAATTGGCATTCCATCATGGTGTATGCGGCCGCGTCCGGCATGTCGGGGAAGTTGTTCACGTAGAACACGTGGACCGCCCCGCTGCCGTCGCCGTATTGGTTGAACATCTGCTGGGACTCGTTCGTGGTGAGAGAGAGCCACGAGGTCCGGTTGATGTACGAAAGCTCGGCCATGTTCACGGAGCCGCCGATCCATTTCGACCAGAACTGGTTGGCCCAGTCCACATGGGTCTGGACAATTTCCGGGGTTGTGGCCGGATTGCCGCCATCATTGGCCGTAACGATGTGGCAATGCACGAAGAAATCGACGGGTCCCCACGTATCCGCGCCCAGGTCCGTGGTGAGGGAATATTCCTGGTTCGCGCCGGCGCTGTCCGGCGATGCGGTCGCCCTGATGTAATAAGTTCCCTCGGAAATATCCGCGACCTCTATGACCTCGTCCATCGTTCCGACATTTGCCGATTCGTACAGCGGCGGCGCTGCCGGGTCGTCGTACAGGGCCAGATCATTGTCGAATTCATCATTTGAGGAGAGCGTGACGGTGCCCGAGACCGGGTCGCCCGCAACATCGAACGTGTACCAGTCGGGATCGGAAGGAAAGCAGACCGTCCCGGTTTTGGTCTCCGCAAGGCCGATAACGGTCGCCTCCTCGGGAGTGTTGTTCCCGTCCTGGTCGTCGCATTCGACGATGACATCCTCCGTTATGTCGAGGCTCAGCGTGTAGGGCCTGTCGCCCTGCGGGGACGAGCCCATCGCGTCGATTCGCACGTAATAAGTCCCCGATCCGAGGACCACGTCCAGATTCTCGTCCAAATTGCCGGGCAGGTCGCCGACATAGAGCGGATCGGACACCGTGTCATCGTAGACGGCGATATCGTTGTTGCCCCAGTTGTTGTTTAGGAGATCGATTGTGCCGTGTCCGGTGGTTCCGGCGGTGATGTCGAACGTGAACCAGTCGGTCGGATCGCCGATTAGGCATACAGTAGCCTCCTGCGAGCCGTCGATGGCAATGGGATTCGCGTTATCGGGATCATTGTCGTCATCGACGGTGCAATCTTCGCCCATGCCGGTCAGTGAAGTGATGACCGTATATGGTCGCGGCGACCCGTCCCCGTCATCGGCCTCCAGAACCTGGATGAAATAATCTCCCTCGCCAAGACCGTTCAACGTGATCTCCTCGTCGGCGGTTCCCGTGTTGGAGCTGTAGTCGACAAGGCTCGGGGGACACCCCTTGTAGAGGAACATGTCGAGATCTCCGACGCCGTACGTGTTGAGATGAATTGTGCCCTGAGCCGACCCGCCGGGCAGGACCGTCAGCGAATACCAGTCGGTCTCATCGACATCCAGGCAGAGAATCCCCTGCTTCGAGTCATTCGCCCCGATGGCCGCTGCGGTGGAACAGGACTTGTTGTCATTCAACTGGCATTCGGCCTGGTCCACATCGACGGTGACGAGGGTGTATGCGGCGACTGGCTCATTGGGAGCGGGCTGCCACGCCTGCTTGTAATTGCTCCCCGGAGCGATAATCCCGATCCATACCGGGATTTTCCCGTAGATCGAAGGCACCCCCGATATGGTGGCTGTGAGTATTGCCTTCCCGTCCCCCGACGTATCCACTTCAGGCATCACATCGTCCTGGAAATCGCAGAAGGGCGAGACGAGTTTCAGCACCCCGATCTGACCATCGTAGCTAACCATCCAGCCCTGCCAGTCCCAGAGTTCGATAGTGAGCTGCAGCTCGCCTCCGCCGAGAGGTCCTCCCGCTGCCCACAGAGTGTTCGACGTGACCTGGGCATTCAGAATGAACGCCTCATCGGAGTTCGCCGCGGGAGGAAAGTCGTTCGGGACAATGGGATTCTCCTTCGACGGCATGGCCCAGGATGCGTCCACTGCGTAGTTGAAATATATGGTGGGTCCGCTTGAGCCGGCCGGGAACTGAATCTCGTACAGCCTCGAATTCGTAGCCCCTGAGCGGAATACACCCCTGCCGTTGGGACTCGTGGGGAGAACGAATGTCAGGAAGTTGAGCGGCAATGTGTAGTAGAGACAGTCCGCGAACTGCTTGTACGGATTAATCCCGGAGGCTATCGGCGTGGACGGCGGCGGGTCTTTCCCGTATATGCCCGGCGTGTAACCCAAAAGTCCCGGAACGGGAAACTCGGTCGGATTCCACCACCGCGTGTACCCGTCCGCATTCAGAATCTTCGGATCGAATTCCCCGGGAAGCGGGAGAGAACCCGCGGTGTACTGAGCGGTTGTTATCAGAATTCCGCGGACATCGAACCCGGTCAGCTTCGGATTACCCGGGAAGGGATGAGTCAGGCTGACCGTCAGCACGAAGTAGCCCTCGGCGGGTTTCGACTGGGTCGGGTCCATCGAGACCGAGAGTCCCATGCTTTTGTTCAATGGGCCGACCGCATTAATGTGCATAAGTGCGGTACGCGCGGGTGCCGCCGTAATCTCGCCCGACTCCCTGTCCAGGGCGCATTGCCAGTATCCCCACAAGGAGTGGTCGAACGATGAGACCGGGGCTCTCAGAAGACTGGGGCCGGTCGAAACGGGCGATACGGGCTGAGAGTCATTGCCTGCGCAGCCCGCGATAAGGAGGATCAACATCAGAAATGCCGGGAGTGAAAGCAGACGGGTCATGATTCGGTAACTCCTGTGGGATCGATCTCGTGCAGAGCATTCAGGGTCGATAAATTTGCACCAGATTCTACCACAATGGGGGAAAGGGATATCCGGTGTCTGAGGTCCGCTCCGCCCCGGCGACAGAAACAACAAAATGATTCAGGGGCCCGCGCGTAAGCAAGGGCGTATTCAATAGAGTGCGCCCTCCCTTACGGTCAGGCCCCTGTTAGCAAGGGCGTGCCGCCTGTTTACCCCCATGCCGCCATAGACTATACTGTTCATACACACGGCAGTATCCCTCAGATCGGGATTGTTTCCGTTGAGCCATAGGAGCCTGACATGAATCGATCGGTTGTCTTCCTCTCAGCACTTGCGCTGTGTATTCCGGTTGTCCTGGGATGCTCGAGCGCGGGGAGTCCGCTGTCGCCGGGACCCGGCCTCTCGCCCGCTTCCCCTCGCGCCTCGACCGCATCCGACACGGTCCTCTGGGGCTATTTCGACGTGTACGTGGATGTCGAGGACGGCACAATCGAGGCGGTCGCCAACCGTCACGGCATGTTCACCGCGAACGTGGTGAATTTCCTGAACTCGAATCCGCTGTCGATGAAATTCAAGATCAACGAGATCGTCTCGACGGCCGACTACATCGACGTCGACATCAACGTGGGAATCACGCACCCGTTCCCTGGAATGCAGCAGTACGACGGCTACGACGTTCGCGGCGTGTTCATGGGCGACGGGTCGGCCATTCTCGAATCGACCGGGGTTTCATACGCGCTGTCCGGCACCGATCAGTCGATGCTTGACGATCCCGATTCCGGCGGATCCGACATGCCAGGCGGCGGTCCCGACGGCTATACTCGATGGTTCAATCTCGGCGAATTCCAGGGGCCCGGTATGCCTCTGTTCAAGTACACTCCCGGCAACCTCGCCTCCAATGGCTTCGCCGGCACCGCAACGCTGAACCCGTACAAGTACTTCTCCGACGGCCTCGACACATTCGAGGACGTCTGGTCCTGGCTGAACTCCAACGCCGACCAGCACGGCGTGTTCTCGTCGGGCGCGATGAACGAGCGGAACTACTACCTGAGATTCCCCACCGGCAAGGGAGTGAAATACGGGTACGCGGTGATTGCGAACTGGACGGGCTCTGAGCCCGAGTATCACCCGTCGAACGCTGCGGAAGCAGTCTCCTGCAAAGTCGACGACAACAGCACGGTCTATTATGTCGACCCGTCGAACAAAGGCGGCGACCTGCTGCTCGACATCAGCCTGTTCGGCTGGATGTATCAGCCCTCGACGATCATCGTCGAGTCCACAGTCCTCAGCTCACCGCATGAGCTTTCGGGATCGGAAATGATCCCCGTCGGCGGAACCGAGAACTACTCGACCTATCATGTGGAGATACCCGCCGATGATATCGTGGGCTCGGAAGGCAACGAGTACTGGATCATCGCAAGGTTCGACGGTTTCGACTATTCCAACGATTTCGGTGTGATGAACGACGCATGGGACGATCCCCTGGCGGCGTATTTCCGATTCAACCTGGCAGTCTCCCCGTCGCAGGTGAACCAGGATCCGATCTGCGATCTGGTGATAGACCCGTCAACGCCCGTGCCCGCGACCGATCTGTCGCCGGTTCCGATAATGTTCGACGCAAGCGGCTCGAGCGATCCGGACGGGGATTCGATCTCGTTCGAGTGGGATTTCAACGGGGACGGCACGTACGACGGGGCGGATGACACGTATGTCGGCTCCCCCGACAAGCCCACTCACGGGTATGTCGACGATTACACCGGCAAGGCGTACGTGAGAGTGACGGACGGGAAAGGCGGCGACGCGGTCTGCAGTGTCGATGTCGACGTCACCGCGTATCCATCGAAGAATCTGCCGCTGAGGTCCGGGGTGGACGCATGGGACCTCGCGTTTGAGGGCGGCGACGGCGATCTGACGATCCTGTACAGCGACGACTACGTGTACAAGTACCTGCCAAGCGAGTACTACCAGACCGGTCATTCGTTCTATCAGAAGCTCTGGAACCAGTGGCACGCTCCGCAGTTCCATGAGTCGAATCAGGACGGCTTCACGGCCAACGGGGGCTACGTCACGGTAAGCACGCCGCCATGGGATGCCCCGCAGGTTTTCTACTACAAGCCCAATGCGGCAAGCCCGTACGACTACGTGTCCCTATGGTCAATGCAGTTCATGGAGCCGATGCCCACGAATATCTATTTTGATGTGTTTTCTCTGGGGCCGGACACCGGCTATCCGAAGGACATGGGCGGCGTTTACGGCTACGATGACGCGGGACTGCACTGGGTCAGGGTTTTCAGGCACAAATACAACGGTGTCGGCTACTTCGACTTCATGGGCTGGTGCACGGCAAGCTTCTCCGGGTCGGTCTACACGGGGTACGACAAGCTCTACTGGCAATACATCAAGGCGGTCGAGACCGAGAAGACCGGCATCAATATCTGGTTTCTTGAGAACACCGACTTTTACGCGAGCAGGTGGACGATCTCCGACTCAAACCTGGTCTACGGGAGCGCGTATTTCGGCACCGGCTCCGCGACCGACAGCGACAACGGCTGGAACGACGGCCGGGACATCACGCGCGATAACCAGAATCGGTTTTTCGTGCTCGACAAGCTCTCGACCGGCGGCCCCAGGATCAAGATGTGGTCCGTAAGCGGAAACACCACGACGTCGGAAGGCGGTTTCGGCGACTCGACCTCGATCTCCGGCAACCCGCTCAGGATCGAAGGCGGCGACTTCAGTGGACGGATTTTCGTGCTTCACGGTGATACGACGAACGGTTTCTTCCTGAGCATTTTCAGCCCGATCGAAATGCCGTCGTAGTCGCACCGCCGGGCTGCTTCCCCTTGTGGGGCAGGCTTTCCAGCCTGCCATTCATACGGCATCAGGTAGGGGCACGGCGGGTGCCCTCCACAAGCGGAGTCTTCGGAGCTTGTGGAGGTCTCATAACGAAGAAGAGACAGTTGGACACCTCCACAAACTCGCGGACTCGTTTGTGGAGGGCACCGGCTGTCCATGACCAACGGGGCACGTCATGCCGTGCCCCTACAAATTGGACTTTTTCAACAGACCCCAGGATTAGGTCGGCACCTGGCGATGGGATCGGCACGTCACGGATAGTCCCTGAAGACCGTCGCGTAGATCAGGCCGCCGTTTTTGTGGAGGACGTGCAGCTCAATTGGATCGTCGCACGCGTCCATCGAGCATGGCACGCCGTTGTACTCTTCAGAAAGCCACTGCTGAACCGCCTGGCTGCCCAGCGGCTGCGACTGATCGTAATCAAAGACCCAAACCCGCCATTTCGCGACCCCGACCCTGATGAGTGCCGCGACATGGTTGCGCAATGTCCCGAGCGGTTTTGTCTGCACCACTTCGATGTCCGCTATGCCGGTGCAATCGATGGGCCAATTTTCGACAGTGACGGTGCCGACGGGGTATGAGCCGTCGAACTCTGGCTTGGTGAAGTCGATGTCGACAACCTCGATCTCCTGGCTGGAATCGAGGATGTAGAAACGGTCGAGCAGCAGGGAATCATCGACCGCAAGGCGATGATTGTAGGGCTGGGCGCGGTCGACGTAACCGGGGCCGGAGCCGTTCGGCTGGACATTGAACGGCCTCTGCCAGTCGGTCGACGGGTCGGTGAGATCGTACGGCGGCGCCCATCGGAAGATAATGTACCTCTGCGGGTCTTCGCCGGGATTCGGCCCCGCCATGTCCGTCACGTCATAGAGAAACACGGAATAGATGTAATCGGTCCCGATGCTCACTCCGTTGCACGGATCGGTCGCCCAGTATCGAGGATAGCCGCCCGACGAGAAAAACGCCGTGTTCCATGCTTCCGCAGCCTGGTTCCCCAGGTAGGTGTGCGACACCCACGTGATGTAGGCGTACAGGGGGTCCGTTTCGCCCGTCGGATACTCGTCGTTTATGTTCGTGTTGGAGAAGAAGAACCGGGTGCTGGTGTCGGACACGCAAATCCCGCGGAAATCGTCCCACAAGCCGGTTTCGGACAGCATGTCCATCGGCATGTGGTAATGCTCGGGAAGCGAGTAGGTATCGTAGTCGTTGGCCCATTCGTTGATGCTGTCGGGATGGTGCCCCCCGTCGCCATTGGGATCGGGGTTCAACTGGTCCACCGTCGCCGCGCGAACGGCACCCGATTTCTTGTACACGGCTATGTCGGGAAGATTCGCGCCCTGGTTCGGCTGCTCGGGATACAGGAGTTTCGTGTAACGGTGCGTCCATCCGACGTAGGTGTCCGTGTCGAGAACCTTCGCCCGGTGCAGGAAATACGCCTGTAGCGGGTCGTCTCCGAGGAAGTAAGTGAGGTTGTTCTGGTAGTTTCCCTCGGAGCAGGTCGCGGTCACGATGAGGTCGATCGCTTCCAGCTTATCGGACGTTCCGCCCGCGATCGTGGCCATGTAGGTCGACATCTGACCGCCCGTTCCGCTGCCGTCCACAACCGTCGCCGTGACCGGCCCAAGTCCAAGCTGAGGGGCCTCAACCTGCACGATGCTCACTTCCATCGGAACCGAGGACAGAGGGTCCGCGGCCTGCCAGTCGAAAACGTCGATGTTCAGATTGACCGCTCCGCTTGTTCCGCCTGCGGTCGTGGCAGTCATGGTGTTCGAGCTCTCGGAAACCCGAATGCGAAAGGGCTCAGGGCAGTTGGCCGTCAGGGGGAAGTCGGCGGGAACGTTCGGGGGAGGTCCGCCGGATTTGAATCCGGGGATCAGGCCCCAGTTTGCATCGACCGCGTAATTGAAGATCACGTAGTTCGACGGTTCAGTGCCGAAATTTATGAGGTACCTTCTTTTGTTCGTGCTGCCGGCTCGAAACACGCCACGGTTGCCGATGTTGAGCTTCTCCAGGGAATCCAGGGCGCCCACGCCGTCGGCGAAATATTTGTACGCGGCCAGGTTGCTCTGATATCCCCCAACCGCCTTGGGAGTTCCGAAGAAGCCGTCCTGGTATGAAAACATCCCATACCCGATAAACTCAAGCGGGTTCCACCACCGCGTGTACCCGTCCGCGTTGACAAGCCTTGGCTCGCCGGGTCCGGTCATCGTGACATCCGACGCCAGAAGATCGTAGGCGTCCCCTTTTGTGAAGAGAATCCCGCGCACGTCGAATCCGGCGACCTGCGGGAGAGTGGGGAACGGATGGGTCAGCGACACATCGACCTGCAACTGCCGGAAGGAAGGGTCGATCAGAAGATCGGAGAATCTCAGCAGCGACTTGGGGGTGCCCTCCTTCAACAGGGGCACGACATTGAAATGGAGGTCGGCGGACCTCAGCGGCAATGCCTCAATCGTGCCGTTCTCAAGGTCGACCCTCACCTCCCACAGGCCCCAGAGCATGCGTCCGTGATCGGGCGCTCCGCTTGCCCGGTGCACTCCGGAGGGAGTGTCGGGAGGGCTGACGGGCGAGCTGTTCGCGCAGCCGAGGGAAAAGATCAGAATGGATACGAGCACCAGGAGGGTAGGCATCCGGTGCCGAGTCATAGGACGGCCTCCCTATAACATACGATAGGATTTTATACACACAGTATACGTTACCGGCGCGCAGGGGTCAACGGGGGCGCTCGATCCGAACTCATATCCCCGGTGCCCTCCACAAGCGAGTCCCCGAGCTTGTGGAGGTTTCATCGGATTCCGAGACCTCCACAAAGCAAAAAGCGCTTTGTGGAGGGCACCGGGCAGTGGGTTTCAATACACCGGTGCCCTCCACAAGCGAGTCCCCGAGCTTGTGGAGGTTTCATCGGATTT
>Ga0315294_10009436_pt1 | contig 10723 bp, 15 predicted proteins | sample YL17G13_40_MG_FD_203626 | JGI IMG/M metagenome (GOLD analysis project Ga0315294, IMG submission 203626) | Sediment microbial communities from Yellowstone Lake, YNP, Wyoming, USA - YL17G13_40 | ecosystem: Environmental > Aquatic > Freshwater > Lake > Sediment | place: USA: Wyoming | collected... | reverse complement strand
CATAAACTGCTTGACATGAACAAGCTCATGAATTACATCAAGGTATATGTCAATCATGTCGCCTTTCTTCAAATAATTGGCGCTGGCTATAAGATGACCGTCTATGTCGCTTACCAGCATGTATCCTCCCCATCCTATGAACTCTACCTTAAGGTTGCGAAGAACTTCGTTTGTCCTTCTACCAAAAATTCGTTTAATGATTTCAACGTTCTCAAAACCCTTGAAGTAGTCTGTGAATGGATATGTCGTTACAGGGGCGCTGCGTTGTACCTTGACTCCTAATTTCATATAATCACTATTGTTCCTCTCTTAATTGTTCTAAGAGAAAATAGCCAATGCTAGCTTTCACCTATGGCGTCAATAAATTTTTTTATTTTAAACAGATGGTCTCCGTTCATAACTTCTTTAGGCTTGACCGAAAGAACTTGAACAGGCTCTTTTCCGCATAATGCTCCCATTTCATCGAATACTTTTTCATTTTCAGATTCGCCTGTGCAAAAGAACGCTACTTTCTTGAAGCTGTTCTTATACTGAGATATATATGTCCTGATCGGCGCGGACATTGTGCCTGCCCAGACAGGAGTGCCGATTATTATCATATCGTAGGATGACGGTTCGTATTTTACGTCCTTTATTACTGTAAGTTTTTTTGACATTGCGTCTGACCCAGATTTTAAATAACCTAGAGGGCCTTTCCTGTTCTTCGTGTCTATAACCTCTTCAACATCGCACTTTAGCAGATTGTAAATAGACTCGGCGACCCTTTTGGTTGTTCCCGTTCTTGAGTAAAAGACAACAAGAGACTTTGTCACATTTAAAAATTTAGAATAACCAAGATTTAAACTCTTTTCCAAGCATTCTTAGAGGGTCGGAATTTTACTTCTTAAAATCGCCAAGTTTTTTACCCATTATTTCAATGCGGTCTACTATAGCCGGTAGTTTTTTTACCAGTTCAGGACAGACTTTCTTTCTTATTTCGTCGAGGTTCGTTGATGACCATTGACTTCTATCATCTGCTATTTCAATCCCTTTTTCTTTTGCAATACTATAAATTTCACTTTTCAAGGCGCTTTCAACATCGTAAGCTAAACTAGCGAGATTAACATCTTTTAATGAATACCTTCCTTCAAGCAATTGGATTGCGGCGGATTCCTCTTCCATCATTTCTGTTTCGTGCTCCTGCCATAAATTTATTTTTCCCGCTTTCAATGCTCTGATGTAGGAACTTACCATTTTTTCAGAGACTTTTTCTTCGTCGTATAAGTTCATATCTATTTAAAGGCTAAAAAAGGATTTAAACCCGGGCTAATCACTTTTCTCAATCCACGAGAACTTCTTCTGTAGTGTCTTAGAATAATATTTTTTCCAGTCAAAATTGTTCTTCTTGCTCCATTTGTAAAATATCCTAGGGTCGATATAACTCTTGAGAGATGTGTTAAGGTTGTAGTCCTTGGCCTCTTTCATCAGTTTTATCTTCAATTTCATTTCCCTTACCCTTTCCTTGGCCTTCTTGCCTTTCCTCAATTTCAGTTTTTTTAGATTCTCATTCTTCTTGGCAAGAGACTCCTTCCACTTTTTAGGAAGTTTTCTTTTATGATTGCACACTATCGCAGCTTGCAGGTTGGCCATGGCCGCGATATACTTCTTATAGAAAATCGAATCATTCTCATTAGCGCTATTTTTTTCCAGATATTCTCTGACAGCCTTTGATGCATGGTAAGTTCTAAACACCTTTGCGGTGACTCCGTCAGCAATCTCGCTTAGGAAGGCATTGACGTCCTCGGATCTTACGCCGTCAAAGACAAAAGATTTAGGGTTGGCAATGAACTCTTTAATATTTCTTACAACGTTCTCGGGCAATACGACTTCTTTCTCCCATCTGACATAGTCCTTTCCGATAAAATCGAACTTCACGAGGTTGTCTGGACAGATGGTTATGTTATTTGGCGTCAGGGTGGTCGCGCCAACAGTGTCCGCCTCGTCCTCGTCCTTTTCATCGCCTACCCTCATGCTCAGCGCGTCTATAAGGTAGCAGACCGTCGCTATCTTTCTTTTCTTTGTGTCTTCGGAATCAAGATTTTTTTCTATGTGCTTTTGTATGATTTCAAATTTATTTTCAAGGTCTTTCGCCTTGTCAAATTTTTCCATCTCTCTTTCCTGTTTCATAGGAGACGTGTCTGATAACCAAACATATTTCTCCTTTCCCCTAAGCTTATCATCCCATTTGGCAATCCATAAAAAATTTTGATTCCACATAATGGCTTTCCACTTGCCTTCTGGAACTTTAGCGTCAGGAGAAAGATTTAGAACCACATCGCTTTCCTTTGCTCCCTCCTTCCATTTGCCGCGCAAAGGATGTTTGCCTCTTCCCATGAATATGCTGCTAGGTTCCGTCATGTAATTTCCCAGTTCTACTTTCTGGCCATCGATGATAGCATAACCATATTTTTCCCTGTTAGCCTCGCGTACAACCTTTCTTTCTGCGGCTAGTTTCTTCTTTTCTTCCTTAGACATTTTTTCCTTTGCTTCCCTTTCCCTTTCGACAAAATTCTTTATCTCAGAGAAGTCGAAATCTTCAGGAGACGCTTTTCCTATCCCAAGGGCCCTACAAAAATCTTCAAAGAAATTTCTAATAAATACCTTGTCATCTACATATTCTGTTCCAAGCTTTTTGACCCAGGCAACAGCCATCTCTTCTTGTCCAGGAGTAAGCGCGATCTTCTTGTTTCTAAAGCTTATGCCAAAGCCCTTCGGCTCGTACTTTGGTATCAAAATGCCGTTATGGGACAGTTGTTTCATCTTAATCATTTAGAATCGTTTAATATTTATAAAATCTATGGGATATTCTTTGCGTTGGCTGTTTTTGGCTATGCGGTGATATATTTGTGGAAACTATTAAATTTAGTCTCCACTAGCTACAGGAATACCACCTGTCAAGTCAACATAAAAAAGTTTTTCCATTTTTTCATTCCAAATAAAATTACCTTCATATCTGTCAACTCTACCAAAATGGCATAACCGTCTATATTCCCTTCCTACTTTAGCGAATAACAAATAAAAAGTTCTATCAAATCGATTTCTTCCTTTAAGAATTTCTGCAAGTGTTTTACCTTCTATCATTTCCTGAACTTCATAAACTGAAGGCTTTCCTTTTTCATTTTGAGCTAAAACTAAAGATGTTTCAGGTATGTTATCAGGCATAACTCTTTGAAAAAATTTTATATTTTCTTTTTCATCCTCTAATGTTCTTTTTGCTGAATTCTCTATATTGAAGCAAGGTATTTCTTTAATTATGAATGACTTTCCAACTAATCTATAATTGCCTTTAACTGTTCCAGTAGGAACATCTTCTAATTTACCATCCAGCCAATTCAAATATTTAGGCATATCTTAATTTGTGACAAAAACTTTAAATTTCGTTAGTTTCAAATTAGATTCAGATATATGTTTTTCTAGTTGAAAAGAATTATACTATAATCTTATTATGGAGCAATAAGATTATGACTGGATTCTATAAACTAGTCCAATTTCAAATATTTCCTGTAATGACTTATTAACATGCCCATGATTTCAGATTTACGCTTATCTGTTATTCCTTTCTCATTACTTAAGGTCTCGAAAGCAGAAGCAGTTATCTTTCCTAATCGTAAATGAGGTTCCAAATCTTCGGTATTTTTATAAATCTCTAAAGTATCCGCAAGAATATCGCAATATGTAATAAACCCTGGGTTATATGACAGGGCTTCTTCAATTCTTTCTCTTGTTTCGTCATCCATGCTCTTTGTTCGTGGACCGTCTAAATTACATGCTCCAGCTGGCATTTTATCACAAACTAAATAGAACAACTAAAAATATAAATCTATATACTTTTTATTCATCAATAATATTATAACTTGGTTATTTCTATGGGAGTTTTATAAGCAAGGAGTTCTAATTTATTATTGGTGTTTCGATGGTAAATTATGAAGAAGCTTTGAAAAAACCGTTTACAGACCTTGTAAAATTAATTATAGGCATAATACTTAGTGTGATACCAATAGTCAACTGGATTGCTCAGGGATTCATAATAGAGTGCTCCGGAACAGGAAAGACAAAGCCTTCAAAGAATATGCCTGAATGGAAAGATATGCTCGACTACCTAGTGGAGGGACTGTTGTCACACATAATAGCATTGATTTATGCAATACCGGCAATCATAGTCTTGGTTACAGCATTCGGCTTTGCGATAGGCTCTTTGGTGTCTACTTTCACAGGAATATTGCCAGAAGGATTCATGTCATCCATGATGGCAGGCCAAGCTACTGGAGAAACCGCAAAAATATTGACGCAGAATTGGATGCTTGCATTGCCAACTATAATCACAGTGGCCCCATTGATAATCCTCGGCTTATTACTACTGTTAATCGCAGTTTATCTATCTCCTATAGCAGTTTTGAACTACTTGAAAAACAAGAAATTCAGCAATGCTTTTGATTTAAAATTTGTTGCAAGCAAGGCATTTAAAGTCAATTATTTAATAACCTGGATTGTGGTAGGAGTAATAGCATTGATTCTGAAAGCAGTTCTATCTTTCATACCATGGATAGGTTCGGCCATAGCATTTTTCATATCTGGAGTAATAGCCTATAGTTTGTTTGGTCAGGTCTTCAGAGAGAAATAGTTCTGTTTTTTATTTCTTTTATATTTTAACTAGGTGCAGTTATTAATTTCAGAATACAGCATTCTTAGCATGATTAATGCCATTGTCTTTGACTTGGACAACACACTGATAGACTTTATGAGAATGAAGAAACTTAGCTGCGAGGCGGCAATGGACGCCATGATATCTGCTGGTCTGAAAATAGACAAGAAAAAAGGGATGAAGATTCTATTTCAATTATATCATGAGCACGGTCTGGAATACCAAAAAATATTCCAGGTTTTTCTCAAGAGAGTCCTTGGAAGAATAGATTATGGAATAATGGCTTCTGGCATAGTAGCTTATCGCCGAGTCAAGGAAGGTCTGCTCTATCCCTATCCTAATGTCGTCAGCACATTAAACGAGCTGAAGAAAAAATACAAGTTGGCAATTCTTTCAGACGCCCCGAGAATGCAGGCGTGGATAAGATTGGTTGCGATGAACATTCAGGACAAGTTCGATATTGTTGTGACTTTTGATGATACCAAGACCAGAAAGCCTAACAGAAAACCTTTTTTGTGCGTTTTGAAGAAACTTGGATTAAATCCGGAAGAATGTTTGATGGTCGGCGATTCTTTGAAAAAGGACATAGCTCCTGCCAAGAAACTAGGATTTAGGACCGCCTTTGCCAAATACGGTTTGAACACAACGGAAAAGGCAAAAGTGAGGCCTGACTATGTTATGAACAATATTAAAGATTTGTTAAAAAAATTATAAACGATAACTAATTTGCAAGAAAAATCAAACGACTCCTTTTCTAGTAGTTCTCAAATCTGAAAGCGTTATTCCTGTTTTCTCTCCTTCATCTCCTTCTTCAAGCGAAAAGAAATTATCTGTTTCTTTGACATGGATGCACACTCCATGGCCTCTATACCACCTCAAAGAGGCTGTGCCATCTTCATATCCTTTAAAAGCATCCATCATTTGAATATCATTTACATATGTTTTTTTCTTGTTCTCAATAAATTCTTTAGCTTCCCCTTTTATTAATTCTCTCCAGCCATATTTAGTTAGTGTCTCCTCATCTTTTTTACTTCTAGGCCTAGCATAATATTCTGAATCAAAGGGAGTCAAAGCTTTTGCCATGAATTTAATACGAAAGGAAAACTTTATATTTAGATAACCCTCTGAAAATACGCTATTTAAAGTTTTTTTAACAAGACTTTTATTATGGAAGGCACGGACAAACCATCAGGAATTAGAAATCTGACAGAGGAGGAAATAAACTTTGATTTGAAAAGAACTTTTTTAGATTACAGTTCCTCAATGAGGTTAGAAGACTTGGTTAATATAAAATATGCGCCTTCGCCCCGCTTCCTTTGCCTTTTTCATTTTCATAAATTTATCAAGAATAAAGTGAGGACTACTGCTTACTCCGTCATACCATTCTTCGAACTCTTCAAAAATTTTGGCTGTAGAGCTAGAAATCTTGTCTATGTCATCCTTTAGCATCCCGAGTTCTATTCCAAACTTCTCGCCTAGTTCTTTCTTTTTTGTATATTTCTGCCCAAAGGCATAACTTGCTATTCCGTCCCTGATAGTTTCAAAATCGTTTATTTTAATTAATATCTTTCTGCAGACGCTTTGCTTAGAAATAACCCGTAATTTGACTATTTTCATATTTTCAATGTTGTCTAATCCTGCTGACCGGTTATATCCGACAATATTATTCAGCTCTGCAGCACTAATCACAGGAGTGAAAACAACTGGTATTATTTCTCCAGCAGAAAAAGATAGTTTAACATCCTCTTTGTTAAGGAACTCCCTCAGATGATAACCGGTATTATAATTTCTAATTACGCCTTCTTTGGTGCGGTTAAAACAGAAGTAAAACCACATTGTGAAGCTGCTGCGACCGAGACTTTAAAATAGATTTTTCCCTACGACAATGCTTCTAAATAAAAAACTACAAATTCTCCTCATGAAAATAGACTCTAAAGGCAATTCTTGGCTGTCGATATCAGAGTTTAACATACAATGCTATTGCGAAATGCAGTTAAAATTCATCTGGCAGGGAATAAAGATAGAAACTGAAAAGATGATGAAAGGCTCTTCGGTGCACAATGATAAATTCCAACAGTTTAAAGAGCAGACCAAGGGCTTGGAGGATGTTGACATAGTGAGTGCTATAAAAAGAGCGGTTGAAAGGCAGGAGAGATTTGCCGGAAGAGAAGTTTTCGTCATATCACCAACCTTTAGGCTAAGAGGAGTCGTGGATGCAATAGAAATAGGGCCTGAGGGAATAGTGATAGCTGACGACAAGCCCATAGACTATCCTTATTTGTCTGTAAAATCACAGCTAGCCGCTTATGCAGCGGCCTTCAAGGACAGGTACAGGCCGCCTTTAGATATTTTTATGATTGCTAAAAACAGGGACAGGGGGGTTATTATCTGGGAGGATGTTTTTTCTCAGGATTGGTTTGAGTTCGCTCTTGAGAAGATAAATAGAATGCACGAACTGGCCTTGGGCAAGAGAGAATTTGAGCCGACTGCCAACCCTAAGAAGTGCTCGTCTTGTTCTTATAGGAACATGTGCGAGAAGAAATTATAATAACTTACTATAAAGACTTTTAAACTTTTACCGTGTTGACCATTATTTCGCACTTTAACATCTGGAAAAGGCTTCTTATTACTGACATTTAAATGAGATACGTGTTTTTAATAGATTTTTATGCGAGGATTTCTAAATAAAGTTCTTTTGGGTCTTTTCTTACTTCTTTTTGAAAATCTTTTTCATCCAAACCTGAAAAATATTTGACAACTTTAAAATACTTTCCATAGTCATATCCAATATATGTTAACGGTACACCACTTTTTACTACATCCTGTAAAGAATATCTTTTATCTTTAAGCTTATCAAAAATGCTATCTTCTGACTTTGCTTCTTCAAATCCAAATTTATCTAAAGCCTTATTCGTTGCACCTGCTGCTACCCCTTCTGCGATGCTAATAATCATTTCAATATCGGTAGGTCCACTAGGTTCGACATCCTTTGAAGCTTCTAATAGTGCATGCCTAATAATATCCCTTTCAGAAAATTCTTTAATAGGAGGGTTCACATGATGGTAATATCTTTCACCTTCTTCATGTGCTAAATAAGAAAAGCGTAATGCGTTGAGAGAGATTCCAAGCTTATTGGCTAAAGATTTAGACATATTCAATCCTCCGAATATAACCTTTTTTTTCTTTGTGTTGAACATAGGGATGATTCCAAATCCTATTGAAATTCCTAATTCCGTGCTAAATAGAGAGTTATAGAAACCTATAAGTTGGTGATGCAAGTTCGAAAGATTTTTCTTGTAATAAACTTTAGAATTATGTGCTTCCATTTTTTCTTCTAACCATCCCATAAAACTAAATATAAAACAAAAAGATTTAAACCATAAGACGCTTAGCGTCTTAGTGCTACCAACGATAAACTTTTATCGGGTTGACCGCTATTTCGCACTTTACTAGATAGTTTCTTATTCGTCACATATAAATGGGGCACATTAATTTGTTTAGAATTAATATTTTCGTAATTCAACCAGATACATTCTCTCTTTTCCATTTCTGTCTATATTTATATCAAGTCCTGCTTTTTCGGCATCTTCTTTCAATTCTTTTCTGGTAAATCTATGAGACCTGTAAGATGGTCTAATCTCAAATCCGTTGCCTGTCCATCTAGCAAAATAACCCTCAACACTGTTTGTAAGTTCATTAAAAACTTGCCATGTCCAAAGAGATTTTGTTAACGCTTCCTCCAAGCTTCTATCCTTTTCATCCATTTGAGATGCAATTCTAGCCGAAGGAAATTTTCTAAAATAATCGTGAGCTGTACAGCATTTTTCACAAGCATCTTTCCATTTATCTCTGTATCTCGGAGCATAATAAACACTTTTTAAAATAACAGCATCTTTGCTCATGGACTGTGAAATGCTTGAATCTAGACTTTTCCATTCGCTTCTCGTAAAGTTTCCTGGAGTGTTTGTGTTCAAAGTGAATATTGCACCCAACTTTCTTAATGGTAAATGATTAGCGTCTGCAACAATAGGATGGTATTCAAAATTTTCTATTGCTTTTGATTTTAAGGATTTTTTAAGCATGCCTTTGAATCTGTCAACACCTATTAGAGTCATTTTTCCTTTGGCATTTTCTTTATCTAGATAACCATATACTCTGTTAATTTCTTCGGCTTCTCCTATTCCAACATCCACCCAAATTGATTTTTCACCTCTTTTAATTTTCTCAGCAACCCTTCTGTTAAAGAGCTTTTCGTGGTCAGCATAGGACCTTATGTTAGAAGTTTCATAAGCTGACATAGCTTCTTTCTCTTCCCACAAAAGTTGGCACGTATCAACTTCCTCGCATCTCCTGTAGAATTCTATATCCTTCGGTTTTAGAAGATTTTTACTGACTATGCCAACCGTTACTGTACCTATGTTGTCTTGATAAGAAAGTAGTGGAATTGTCAGACCAGGTAGTACTGGTTCTCTTTCTTTATGAATAGTTCTATGAAAAATCTTTAATGCGAATGTAAGAGGAACGTTATTTTTTTCCATTTCTCTTATTAGTTCTTTTGATTTGTTCATTCAACCACTAATTAAGAGTTTAAAAGAAAGCTTTAAATTCTGAATCCATGGCAACTAGATTGGACCGCTTATAGAAGCAGGCCTGAACGATGAAGGCACAAAACCTTTTGGGTTAGTGCTTCTAACGATAATTTTTAAAAACTTACATTTTAACCTATATTTCTTGTGGAGATTTCACTCAAGTTTTATTTATATGTTTTTTAAAACAAAAAGCAATGGAAATCTTATTTTATGATTTCGAAAAGCTTATATTCTAGGGTACATTTACCACCTCTTGATGCCAAATACGCTAAAACTAAAAGCAAAAACTATGGCACGCGTGCGGAAAGGGAGATAAGAGAAATGAATGAAAGAGATTTTAACGAAGGCATTCTAGATAGAAATCCGACTACTGAAGACGGACACTGGTAAAAAAGTCACGATCAGCCAATAGGAATCTTATATTTCTACAAATAACAATAAAACTTTTAATATACTTTACAGTACAGGAATTCTCTAATAAAAGCCAAGAAAATTATCTTTTAGTAATTATTTTGCAATACAGACCTTGCCTTGAATGCTCTTAACATACTTTCCGCAATTGGGGCATACTCTCTTATATTTCGGAATATAAGTATTGCACTTGGGGCAGTTTCTATTAAAGTTTATCCAAGTCATTCCCCTCTTCTCTGATATCCTTCTTAAATTATTCATTTTCTCGCCAGAACCGCAAAGTATATTTTCTTTCAGCTGGTATTTAAATCTTACAATTATTTTATATGACAGATTATAAGATACTATTTTACCACCACTGGTCGTAAACAAATAATAACTATAGAAACAGAGAAAAATTGAATTATGAGTAATTTTTGGGATTTCACTTTTCTATTTTTGGACAGATTTGTATTTCCAACTAAAAAGGAAGAAATTTTTTATGACTACACATCCTTTAATTAAGTTTTATATATATTACCTGTAAATTAGTTTTATGAGCCAAACAATCAAAGAGGCATTCTGGGATGATTTGAAGGATGATATAAAATTTTTCATGAGAAATTTCAGGGAAATAGTAAAAAGAACTTGGTTGGATTTTCTGACTGATATGAAAAGTGATTAGCATTCATGGCCAAACAATTTTTAGGATAATAGGAGTCATTTTTTGGGTCATCGCCATCATAATACTCATGGCGACTTATGGGATTTTTGCAAAGCCTTCTTTGGAAAAAGATTTGAGCAAAGGTCTCTTCAATGAGACGTCAACCTATTATAACGGCTATATGGTATTAGGTATTTTGCTGTTGACAATAGGAACATTTCTGATAATATATCCATTCAAGAAATGATTCTATTTTTTCGGTATGAACATAGGCACTTTTTCTCTATATTTTTTATAGCTTCTGCCAAACTTTTTCATTAAGAACATTTCTTCGTGAAGTGCCACTAGATACCAGACTATGACAAACACTATTGCAACAATCAACATCGGTACTATGGG
>Ga0315294_10009435_pt1 | contig 10723 bp, 11 predicted proteins | sample YL17G13_40_MG_FD_203626 | JGI IMG/M metagenome (GOLD analysis project Ga0315294, IMG submission 203626) | Sediment microbial communities from Yellowstone Lake, YNP, Wyoming, USA - YL17G13_40 | ecosystem: Environmental > Aquatic > Freshwater > Lake > Sediment | place: USA: Wyoming | collected... | reverse complement strand
CATCAAGTGAAGCGGGAATGCGAAAATTAAAATCTGGTACCTGCTCATGTGAAATTGGATTTGATTTTAATTGCTGGATGAGCGGTGAGAGTTCCTGCAAATCCTTAATATATGGTTTGGCTCGTCGCTCGATTGATAAACGACTTTTGTATAAGTTGTCAAATAACTGTCTTAAATTAATCCAGCCTTTGAACTTATCTTCGACAATCAAATCCATGATTAAGCGGTAATCACTAGTATCCCGTTCTTTTTCAGCAATTGTCATCAGCGTGTCATAAACTGAACTGGTCCAGAGTAAATCAGGTGCGGCAAGAACTTCCAAATCCGGCTGTAATTCAAGTTTTCGGGCAAACCGTCTTAAGAGCGACAGACAGAAAGAATCAATGGTCTGAATGCGAAGCGCCAGTGATTTTTCTTTTAATGTATTGAAAAGTACTTGGTCTTTTTCTTTAAGAATTTTAAAGATACGCTCTTTCATTTCCGCAGCCGCTTTGTCCGTAAAAGTGACAGTCAGAATACGCTCGGGCGGCACACCTTGCTGCAATAACTCGATATAGCGGTTTGCCAGCTGCTGGGTTTTTCCCGAACCAGCTGGTGATGAAACGATTTTACTTATCAGCATATCTTTTTATTTATTAAATAACGGCGTATCTTCAAAATTATCCATTGGTTGATTATCAAACTTTTGTTTTATCACAATCGGACATATTGAATGATAATCGCAATATCCGCAATTAGCTAAATTCTCGGGCGGTAAATGAAATAATCCCTGGCGGATGTTATAGACGAACTTCCTGGCATTTTTTATCGCATAATCGACTATCTGGGTAAGACTGGTTTTTTTAGTATCTAACCATTTGATTTCGTTATCGACCAACGAGTAAATACCGGCATTATTAATTGACCAATGCGGTTTGCTTTTCATCACCAGGTAAATATAAAGCGGTAATTGCAGATGCGCACCTTTTTCAATTTGCACATTTGTGATTGATGGAGTTTTGCCGGTTTTATAATCTAAAATATTAGCTTTTTTATCATTTCGGTTTAAGTCAATGCGGTCGATTATGCCGCTGATTTTTATATCCTGGGCAATATTATCAATAAAATAGCGCTCAACCTGCATCGGTGTATAACCCTGGCTGCGCAAATCAGTTTCAAGACGAACATAATAAGGGATATTAGCAGTAAAGATTCTTTTTGCCACTTCCGCCCAGAAAGGTGATAACCGTTCGTTTTGAAGAACCGAAGCAAGAATATTTTCAAGCTGTGCCGGTAATTTTTCAATTGGTACGACTTCGGTTTTGTATAATTTCTCAAAAACATGATGGGCGACATTGCCCCAGATTCTCGCCTCAACTTCGTAGCGCGGTTCCGGCATCGGCTCGATATCCAAAACTTTTTCAATATAGAACCGATACGGACATCGCGGATACTGCTCGATTTTTGTTACTGAGATTCGATGACCCGGACCGAACTTTGCCCGTAGAATTTTTTGTGCTTCGGAATCTTTAGTAAAATCGACCTGAGTGATGACCGAGTGCAAAGCAATTTTCGTCTTATTACCCTGTGCCCTTTGTTTCTGTTCTTCCGAAAAGATTATATTAAATGGTGGCGGAGTTTTGTTTTCACCATCAAGAAATGGTGACGGCAAGAATAAGCGGTCTTCCTGCGTGTTATAACATGAAAGAAAAGTATCGATACGGGCAGTATTGACTAAACGGAAATAATGGAAACGGGCGCGGGCTAAGTGTTTTTCATCCGAAAAAAGACTGAGTTTATTTTTCAGCCATTCAGGCAGAATCGGGTCAAAACTAAGCTGACCGGGAAATTTATCTTCACTTAAACCACCAAAAAACAGATGGTCACAATCAAGCCCGCGTGTTTCCGAGAATTCGAGTACCGGGTCACGCTTGATTGTTATTTCCGGTTCAACCTGGTGCCAGTCCAATAGATATTTAATAATTGCATAAAAATCGCTGTTCGATACGTTGGTTTCTCCAAATTCGGTTTCAAAATTCTCTAAACTATCCAGTAATTTATAAAACTCATTTTTTGCGGATAATAGTTCTTTGTCCTCTTCATCAAGGTTATCACACCATTTAAGCTGGGCTAATAGTCTTTTTAATGCCTGGGCGAAGCTTGATAAGGTTCCGTGCGATTGTCGGAATTTATCGACCAGTGCAATAAATAGATTTATCTCTTTCTGTATTTGCTCAACAACCTGCTCTTCTTTTTGAGATATTTCACCCTCAGCTTCCAAGACCGAAAATACTCTTTTATCAAACCCGCGCCAATCGGCTGCATCCTTGATGATTAGACCTTTTTTTGAATAATATCCGACCCATTCTCTGGTCTCGTTTGAAAATCTTGTGAAATACGGCGATGATAAAACAGCAATGGTTGATAAACGGGAAAAGTTATTAATTATTGAATTGAGTAATTCCAAAACCGTGATAACTGGCAGTGTTTGAGCAAGATTTTTTGCTAAATATATCGTATGCGGTATACCATATTTAGTGAAGATTCGACGAACGATTGATTCGTATTCAGCTAGCCGAGTGAATGTAACGATTGAGCGATTTAATGTTAACTTTCCTTGATTGAAATTGCTTTTTATGAGCGAGGCGATTGTTTCAACTTCATCTTCGATTGATGAAGTCTGATAATAGGGGAGTGCGGTTCGATTAAGAGATTCATGTTCGACATATATTTCCTCAAAATTACCCGATTTTCTTAAAAAAGATAGAAATGGCTGGTCCAAAGCATAAAAACGCGCATTTTGTTTATCGAAAAACGCTAATGCATAAATTTTAGCTGATTTGTCAATCAGCGCGCTCAATATGTTTTCTTCTACTTTGGTAAGGTCATAAAAATATCCGTCGAGAATCAAGGTATTTACCTGACAATTATTTTTAATCATTTTTGAAGTTTCATTCAGAATATCTTCGCTGTCCAGCCATTTGTTTTTAACCAGAATATCGTTGTATATTGATAAAATATCAGTTGCTTCTAAAATCTGCTTTTTGATTTCTTCATAACTGTATTGCCCTCGGTCAGATAATATTTCGATTATATGTTTCTCGATATTTTGTGGAGATAAATCGGGAAGACGTTGTTTTACATCGCGTATAAATATTGATACTTTTTGTGCATAACCGATTGAAATGTCCGGTTTTAATTTTTGAATCAATAAAGGTGTTATATAATCAGGCAATTTTCGCTTGCCCGGGATATTATTCGCAAAAAAACTGGACGCAAATTGCTTGACAGTTGAAAAGTTACCGGGGATAAAAGTATTAGATTGAACTAGTTTGGTAAAAATCAGTTGAGCATCACGGACTTTTCGTGGTGTTGGTCCAATATATAAAATGTCAGAAAAGTTGTTGCCAGAGATTTCTTTTATCGCATTTTGAAAAAGAAATTCGGTCGTCCCTTGTTTTCCAAACGGAACAAGAAATATCTTACCTTTCATTGAGAGAGGTCTGGATAATGTGAAAAATATCGAAACGTGTTAATTAAGGCTTTAATCTCTGGATAAACTTTAAATTATTTTTTTGTCGTTCGACGGTCGCTTTGCTTCTTCCGTCTCAGTTTAAACAGAAACTGTTTACGTTTATGTTTACTCTTTGATCTTGCCATAACTCCTTATTCTATTACTTTATAGACCATATCATTTTCATGGGCATGAGCGATAACCTTTAAACCAATCGACGTACCCTTTTCTGCGGTTTGTACAGATTGATGTTCGATCTGCATCGAATCAATTTTTTGCGTAAAATCAGATGTATGTCCTTTGACATGAATCGTCTCACCGACCGATAACGCTTCGTCGGCGATTTCAATAATCGCAACACTGATTTTGCTAAAATAGTGTGTTACTCTGCCAACTTTTCTTTCGGTCATTTTACCTCCCTAATTATGGATATACTTTTTCTAACATTCTTGGATAAGGGATTGTTTCGCGAACATGGGGTAAGGAGCATATCCAGCCTAATGTCCGCTCAACACCTAAGCCAAATCCTGAATGAGGAAATGTTCCATAGCGTCGTACATCCAAGTACCATTCAAATGCTTGTTTGGGTAGTTTGTACTCTTGTATTCTTTTTTCCAAAGTTTTTAAATCATCTTCACGTTGACCCCCACCGACAATTTCTCCGTATCCTTCAGGTGCTAAAATATCCGCGCCAAGGGCTAATTTATCGTCGTCTGGGTCTCTTTTCATATAGAATGCCTTGCATTCAGCCGGGTAACGATGGATTACCAAAGGTTTTTCGTACAATTTAGATAACACGGTTTCTTCGTCTCCACCAAAATCGTCACCCCATTTTACTACTTTCCCGGCTTTTTTTAATTGTTCAATTGCTTCAGTATAAGTAACACGCGGGAACGGTTTTTTAATCTTTTCCAATTTGGATATGTCCCGCTCCAAAACTTTGAACTGCTCTGGACATTTTGTCAGAACTCTTTCGACAATGTAACTGATAAAATCTTCAGCTAAGACGATGATATCATCCATCGTTGCAAATGCCACTTCCGGTTCAATCATCCAGAATTCGGTCAGGTGGCGCCGGGTCTTCGATTTCTCGGCTCGGAAAGTCGGTCCAAAACAATAGACTTTGTTAAAGGCAGCCGCATCCGGTTCATTATATAACTGACCGGATTGAGTAAGATAAGTTTTTTCGCCAAAGTACTCAACTTCGAAAAGAGTAGTAGTACCTTCAACCGCAGCTGGAGTTAGAATTGGTGTATCGACCAAAATAAATCCCTGATTGTCAAAAAAGTCACGCATCGCTTTTATTAATTGAGAGCGGATAAGAATTATCGCATGCTGGCGTCGAGAGCGGAGCCAGAGGTGACGATTACTCATCAGGAAATCAACACCGTGTTCTTTGGGCGATATCGGATAATTTTCAGTCAGCTGAATAAGTTTGATATTTTGTCCAACCAGTTCAAACCCACCAGGTGCCTTGTCTTCTTTTTTTACTATTCCAGTAAGATAAAGTGAAGATTCTTGGGTAAGTTTGTCAGCGAGATTAAATACTTCAACTGAAACATCCTTGTGTGATATAACACATTGAATAATGCCCGTACCATCACGAACTAAAATGAAACGAATTTTTCCAGATGAGCGTGTGTTATAAACCCAGCCAGCAATTGTAACAGTTTTGCCTTCGGCATTTTGAATATCTTTAATCAGCATAATTTCATTCTATTATTAAATAGAGAATTGTCAACGTTTTTATATGATTATTTAGTCCTTGACCTGCGATAATTTTTAAGTAAGATATGACAAATGATAATGTTGAATATAAATAATACGTGGAGGAATTTATGGATATAAAGAAAATTGGCGTGATTGGCGCTGGAACTATGGGTAATGGTATTGCTCAAACTTTTGCTGCTAATGGCTTTGATGTTATGTTAATTGATATCGACCAGAAGTTTCTTGATAATGCGATGGCGGGCATTAAAAGGAGTCTGGGCAAGATGGTCGAAAAAGCAAAAATGACCCAAGCGGATGCGGATGCCACTTTATCTCGCATTAAAACTGGTTTGGATTTAAGCTTGGCAAAGGATTGTCAGCTGGTCGTCGAAGCAATCCTGGAGAAAATTGAACTGAAAAGAGAAATTTTTAAGAAATTATGTATGCAATGCTCGCAAGAAACAATTCTTGCATCGAATACTTCAACAATATCAATTACCGAAATCGCTGCGGCAACAAAACGAGCTGACCGGGTTATTGGGATGCATTTTATGAATCCGGTACCTTTGATGGCATTAGTCGAAGTTGTCAAAGGTTTGGCAACGAGTACTGAGACGACTAATACTATAGTCGAATTATCCAAAAAGTTAGGTAAAACACCAGTGGTTGTAAATGATTCGCCCGGTTTTGTATCTAATCGAGTTTTGTTACCGATGATTAATGAAGCGATATATTGTCTGCAAGAGGGAATTAGCGATAAAGAGGCGATTGATACGGTAATGAAGCTTGGTATGAATCATCCAATGGGACCATTAGTACTTGCTGATTTAATTGGTTTAGATATCTGTCTCGATATTTTAAATGTTCTGCATCGCGACCTGGGCGACCCGAAATACCGTCCGTGCCCATTGTTAAAGCGGATGGTCGCAGCTGGTTATCTTGGCAGAAAGACGAAAAAAGGGTTTTATACTTATTGAGAATATCAGTCAAAATAGAAAACAAACTGAAAAAAATAAATAATATTTATAATAAATGCGGATAATACGAATACCTGATGTGCGATTCGGACATACAATCTATACAAATAGGGCAATCGATTCAACACAAACCAAAGCGTTTGAGCTGGCACGTCAGGGAGCAAGCGATGGCGTTGTTGTTGTAACCAAAACACAGAGTCAAGGACGAGGCAGGGAAAGCAAGTTTTGGATTTCTGAGAAAGGCGGTTTGTATTTTTCAATAATATACCGACCAAAAACAAAAGTCCCTGATCCTTATGCTTTAACAAGAATTATCGGCACATCTATAAAGCGAATTATTGAAAAGCATGTTTCGGAATTTATGTATATCAATCTACAAAAACGAGGGACTAACGATTTATTGCTCAATAACCGAAAACTGATCGGTATTTTGGTTGAAACCGAAACTTATGCTTCAGACCAGCAAAATGTTCAGCCAGATTTCTATATTATCGGCATCGGTGTTAATGTTAATCAGAGTCATTTTCCAAGACATTATGAAAGCGATGCAACATCGTTAAAAATTGAAACCAGTAAATCGTTTTCCCGATTTAGTATAATGAAAGAAATTTGCTATGCATTAGGTAATCTGCTGTCGAAGTAATAATGACCTGTCATCCTGTAAAGGCGCAGGGTTGACAGAGCCCATTATATTAGTAGAATGTAAATATGCCATTGACACCAATTGAAATAAAAAATAAGTCATTTTCTAAGGGTTTTAACGGATATAACAAAGATGAAGTAAAAGCCTTTCTGATTCAGGTCAGTAAAGAAATTGAGGAATTGCGTAGTGAGCGAGTAACCTTGGCTCAAAAAGTTGATGAACTTACAATACGACTTATGGGACTGGAAAAGCATGAGAATTTATTGAAAGATACTTTAGTGACTGCGCAAAAAGCGACTACCGACATCAAGGATAACGCACGAAAAGAATGCGAACTGCTTATTACTAAAGCGAAAATGGATGCGGAAAATATGAAAAAGGATGCGATGGAACAAATAAGGAAACTACAAGAGAAGATTAATGAACTGGAGTCATATAAAATTAATCTTGTCGGGCAAACCAAAGCCCTGATAACTAATGTCTCAGTACTGCTGGATAAAGAATTAAACCAAAAGAAAGGTTAATCTTTGTGATTAGGAGTAGTAACAAGCGGTCATTATCAAAATTAGATTTAATATCCGAAAACATATCAGAAAGTGTAAAGGTAATTCGCCGAAAGACTGATTTTAAACCTGTAATCGGGATTATTTTGGGAACTGGTTTGGGTAAGCTAGTATCAGATATAAAAATCAAATCAGCAATTAATTATACAGACATACCAAATTTCCTCAAACCAACGGTTGAAAGTCATGCTGGTCGATTAATTTTTGGTGACTTGAGCGGTAAACGAATTTGCGCAATGCAGGGACGATTTCACTATTATGAAGGATACGATATGGTTGATATTACTTTCCCAGTCAGAGTAATGAAAGGACTTGGCATTAAGACACTCATTGTTTCTAATGCTTGTGGTGGCATTAATCCGCAATTTAGTGCAGGAGATATTATGGTAATAACCGACCATATTAATCTGATGGGTGATAATCCATTGCGCGGTGTAACCGATACCAACTTAGGTCCACGTTTTCCTGATATGTATAATTGTTATGATAAAACTTTAATTGCCCTATCGGAAAAAGCCGCGCTTAACGCAAAAATTCCTTTACGGCGAGGTGTTTATGTCGGTGTACTGGGGCCTAATTTGGAGACTGCCGCAGAATACCGTTTTTTCAGATTTATCGGTGGTGACGCAGTAGGAATGTCAACCGTTCCGGAAGTGATTGTGGCACGGCATATCGGGATTAAGGTACTTGGATTCTCGGTTATTACTGATATGGGTTTGCCGGATGCAATGCGATCTGTTGATTTTCCAGAAGTATTAAAGGTCGCAAATGGAGCAGAACCGCATTTGACCCGTTTAATCCGAGAGGTTGTGGGACTTATTAAGTGAGAATTGATAATAAAATTTTCTATGTTTTGTTGATTGTCGTTTTACTGTCGTGTGCAAAACAACAAACTATTACAATAACATCAACACCGGAACAGGATTTTAACCAAGCTTTAGAGCTGTTGCAGGCGAAAAAATATAATAAAGCGATTGGGACATTTCAAAATATTGTGTTTAATTACCCAGGAAGCAGTTATGCGGCAGATGCACAATTTTATCTTGCAGATGCCTACTACAGCAAAAAGGATTATCAATCAGCAATCGCAGAATTCGAGTTTTTTATCAATAGTTTTGCCGGTAATCAGAATTTAGAGGAAGCATATTACAAAAGAGCGGTTGCTTATTACAATATTGTTCCGGCAATTGTCAAAGACCAGACCATGCTTTCGAAAACATTAGAAATCTTAGACGAACTTGAAGAGCGGTTTCCAAATACACACTATAAACAAGAAATAACTCAGCTCAGGCAGAAAATAGCAGACCGGTGGGCGGAAAAGAGTTATAATACCGGCGAACTATACTTTAAAGGCGGCGAATATAGTGCGTCACGAGTTTATTTCGATTTTGTGCTAAAGGAATATCCGCAAACAAAATGGGTCAATAACTGCAAATTTTACATTGCTCAGATTTATGAAAGGACCGATTCATTAGCACAAGCAGTAAGTTTATATCACACATTATTGAGCGATAGTACGGATGTTAAAATAAGAAAACTAGCACAGGAACATTTAACCAAATTAGAACCCAAATAATATAATGAGAATTGGTATTTTTGGCGGGGTATTTGACCCGATACATGTTGGACATCTTATAGCCGTGGAAGAAGTCAGAGAGCAATTGAAACTGGATAAAGTTTTATTTATACCATCTTGTGACCCACCCCACAAAAAAACACCAACCAGTTATCTGCGTCGACGCAATATGGTTGAATTAGCAATTCAGAATAATCCTTATTTTAAGCTTTGCGAAATCGAAAAAGAAATCGGCGGCAAGTCATGGACCATTGAAACACTCAAGACATTACATAAACTTTATCCAAAAGACCAATGCTACTTAATTATTGGTGCAGACCAGTATCAAAAATTGAATGACTGGAAAGAACCAGAATCTCTTACCCGCTACGCTCAGCTGGTTGTAATGAATAGGCCTCACTCAAAAATTAAAAATCAAAAGTCAAAAATCAAGATTATTCGTATAAGTATATCGCAGATTGATGTTGCAAGTAAAGATATACGAGAAAGTATCAAGCAAGGTAAAAGTATAAGATACAAAGTGGCTGAAGATGTGTATAAATATATATATAAAAATAAAGTTTATAAATAAACAAAACATGGAGGAAAAATGATTAATTTAGCATTTGCACAAACTGCAGCACAAACCGGTCGAGGCGGGAATCCAATCATCGGGTTTTTACCGATAATCTTAATTGTTGTTATTCTGTATTTTTTAATGATATTACCGCAACAACGTAGGCAGAAAAAACACGACCAGATGGTTCATGAACTAAAAAAAGGCGACCGAGTTGTAATTTCGGGTGGGATCTATGGTATTATTACTAATACCAAAGAACGAACATTTATGGTCAAAATAGCAGAAAATACCGAAATCGAGATTGATAAAACATCAATTGCATATCGAATCGGGCAATAAGAAATATATCCTTTCGTAAGTAATATATTATGAAAGGTAAAAATCAGAAAATTCTGCTTTACGGAAGCCAAGTACTTTGGGAAAAAACAAAACCGGTAAAACCGGTAAAAAAAGTTGATAGTGCGATTAAAAAACTGATCGCCGATTTAAAGACAACGATGTTAACGCAGGATGGTTTAGGTTTGGCGGCAAACCAGATCGGTGCTTCACAAGCAATATTTGTTTTCAATCCAAGGGGTGTCAATGTTGACCAAGATCCGGTTGCAGTACTCAATCCGATAGTGATTAAAGCAGAAGGAAAAGAAGAACGGGAAGAGGCATGTTTATCATTACCCGGAATAGTCGAGGTGCTTCTAAGACCGCAAAAGGTTACAATAAAAGGGTTTGATGAGGAAGGTCAGGAGATAGAAATAACCGGTAACGGATTATTAGGACGGGTATTCCAGCATGAGATTGACCATTTAAACGGTATTTTTTTTATTGACCATCTATCAGCGACTCGACGTCGTATGCTAAAAAAACAATTAGATAAAATTGCCAAAAAGTAATTCATAAGTAACAGCTATCAATGCGGATAATATTCTGGGGAACATCAGATTTCGCCAAACCAAGCCTGGAACGGATTTATCAATCCGGTTATGAAATTCTGTATGTTGTTACGGCACCGGAAAAACAAGCGGGCAGGGGATTAAAGTTAAAACCAAGCCCGGTTCGATTAATGACGGAAAAGCTAGGAATAAGAATTCTTGAACCGGAAAATCCTAATACCGATGATTTCTTTCAGACATTAAATAAAGAACAAATCGATATTTGCGTGCTTGCTGCTTATGGTTTTATGATAAAACCGAAATTACTACAAATTC
>Ga0315294_10009433_pt1 | contig 10724 bp, 14 predicted proteins | sample YL17G13_40_MG_FD_203626 | JGI IMG/M metagenome (GOLD analysis project Ga0315294, IMG submission 203626) | Sediment microbial communities from Yellowstone Lake, YNP, Wyoming, USA - YL17G13_40 | ecosystem: Environmental > Aquatic > Freshwater > Lake > Sediment | place: USA: Wyoming | collected... | reverse complement strand
GACTGCGTCCTTCGACTTCGCTCAGGACTCCTTTCAGTCGCTCAGGACTCGCTTCGCTCGGTATTCGGCAACCCGGCTATCTTTTTAAAATATTTTAAGACCCGTGGCTTTGTGCCCCCACCTTCCAGTGGGTTTACCTCCGCCAAACTTATTGGCGGACCCGCCATTTTTTGTGGCGGGTTTTCGCTCCGTGGCTTATCCCGTTAGAAACATCAATCTTTTACTTACTACTTTATAGTTTCTAACGGGACTTATCTTCTTAGCGCTCAAAGTATAACATATAAAAAGTGCTTTTGTCAAGTAAAATTTTATGCTTAAAGATAACGTTTTCTTTCCTATTATTCCTTGATTTTAAATGAGTTTCAGCTCAGCTCTAAAACCTTAATTTTTCCTTAAAACACCCTCTTTCCCCAAACCAATCTATTCTATTCTAAACCTGGAATTTAATTCCAATGCAGTTATCCACAGCTGTAGCTGTGGGGCAGGTTTAAACCTGCCCCACGGGTGGCTGCTGATTTCACGCAGGGGACACCCTTAGCTTTGGCTGGAAGGGTGTCCCTCGAAGAGCAGATTGGGTGTCCCTAATTAGATTGGACATTTTTAAGATCATTAACAATTGTTTTCAAAGAGCCAGATTGGACATTTTTATATTGAAAACGATTATTTCAATATGCCACCTTGTAAAAAATTCAAAAATATCGGCCCACCAACAATAATTCCAATTACGGGTAGTATACAGAAGATTAGAGGAATAAGAATCTTGATAGGTGCCTTCATGGCAAATCTTTCACCTTGGCGATAGCGTTGCAGCCGGGTATCTTCAGAAATAGCCCCAAATGCCTCGGTAACCGGGGTTCCCATCCGCTCTGCTTGAACCAGTAAGCGCACAAAAGAACTTACCTCTGAGATATTTAACCTCTTGGACATATCTTTTAAGGCTTGGGCACGCGGTTTGCCCCATTTTATCTCTTCTAAGACAAAGGTTAGTTCTTCAATCACTGGATTGCTGAAAACCTTCTTCTCAATTATCCATTTTAGTGCGCTGGTAAAATCTAAGCCTGCCTCTACACATAAACCCAGTAAGTCTACAGTTTCCGGAAGATAATGCCTAATCTCGACTTTACGCTGGCTAAGCTTCTTTTTGAGCCAAATATCCGGAATAATGTACCCTAAGACAATGGCCACTGGGAGCCCCCACATATTTTTACTACCTGAAACAAAAAAAGCTAAAACACCTAAGGCGAGCATTAGTAATAATTTTAAATTTAAAAACTCGCCGGGCATAAGCCTAACATGGGCGGCATCCAATTGATTTTTTATTTTTGCATCTAATTTGACTTTCTCAAGCAACTTTTGGCTAAAAGGAAAAATATAGGCAAGTATCTTTATTCTCTTAACCGGGGCTTGTTCTTGAACGGTAGGAAGCCGCATGCGCATACCGCTGGCCTTGGAAGAACTGATTAGCCCGACCGAGATAAGCAAAATTCCCGCACCTATAAACAGATAAATAAGTATGACCACCCCGTCTCCTTGCGTTATATTTTTACTTTACTAAATTTATTAATTAGAATAACCCCTACTACCTGTAATATAACTGCTACAAATAAAAGCATCCTGCCGGTGTCACTCTGAAGCATTATATCAAAATGTTGACGGTTAAAACTTACTACCGAAACGATAAATACAAAAGGTAATACCGACATAATTACTCCCTGCATTCTTCCTTGCAGGGTTAACGTGCGTATAGTGTCCTTTAATTTACGGTTGTCGCGGATGGTGATAGAAAGCCGGCTTAAAACCTTGGTTAAGTCGCCACCAGTCTCTCTAGCCACGAGTATAGAATTCGTCAACAGCTTTACTTCCTCTAAATCTATTCTCTCGCTTAAACGCCTCAGGCTCTCCTCTAAGGTTACTCCCATCTTATTTTCTCTTAAGATTAAACCAAACTCCTGAGAAGACGGAGGAGACATCTCTTCTACCAAAACCTCTAAGGCCTGCAAGAAAGATAAACCTCCTTTTAAAGAGGAAGAAAGAACCATTAAACCATCCACCAGTTGTGCCTCAAAGCGTATCTTGCGCTGAAGCTGTAAATTCTTAATCACTAATGTTGGTAAAAACAAACCTAGGGCTATACCAATAAAAATAAAAATAAGATTGTGAAAAAACAAAAACGCTATTAAACCCAAACCCAGCGGAATGGCGGTATAAAGTAAAAAAAGCTTCTCTTTATTCACGTGGATAAACATCTTATCAAGTTGTTTTTCTGTGCGGTCTATTCTTCTCTCCTGTAACTTGTGTAATCTATCCAAGATAAAAGGCATACCCTGAACGCAGAGTAGCCCCACCGAACTAAAGGTTAAAGTAAAAATCGTAAATTTTAGCATTATCTCACCTTATTTATTTAGAAATAGTAAATAAATTTAATTACCTCCACTGCAAAGAGGTCAATGTTCTTCCTGCCGCGCCTTTAGAGATCTCAAATAATAATACCTTTTTTGAAAAATCCGTAGCAATAATTACCTTGTCTTTAGCTTTATTATAAACGCGCCAGTGAGTAAATTTATCCAGGCCAACCCTCCCATTTTGAAAACCCATAGATACACCCTTAATGAATGCCTTTCTATAAGCCGTCCTTTCCTTCTCGTTTGGTAATTGGAAATAGGTAGTTCCTACATCAGTATCTAACCCTTTAAAATTATTCCAATCAATATATTGCTGCACTGAATAATCGCCTTTAATCAGACCGGCGAATACATCCCGGCAGAAATCAATATCATTTTTTTTATGGCCGATTATAAATGCAAGGCCGACGAAAATTATGGCTAGCAGTGCTCCATAATAATATATTCTACTACTATAGTCTTCTTCCAAATTTACCATCCTTTCTTGGGCTTCTTGACCCCGTTAGAAATCTTGTTTTACCCGTTAGGGCTTTGGTATTTCTAACGGGGTTTACTATTTCGTACCTACTACGCCTACCGAAGTTTGACTATAATGCATATTTGAAGTGCGGGAAACAGAAAACATACCGTCTCCATCCGGGTCATAAGGATTCCATATCCCTAAAATATTTAGAGACTTATTGGCAGGGTCTCCCCTGGTTATCTTTACCCGTACGCTCCCATCATGGTCCTTAAGTTTTATGCATTGCTTATACCATTTCTTCACTTTTTTAACCCTTGGCAGGTTAAATGGCCCGACTTCTACTATGATATTGTGTCTTCCCCGAGAATCTTGCCAGCTATAGGTCGCGGGGTTCTCCCCGCCGGGAGGGGACAAGCTGAGCAGGCTATTTATATCGTCATATATTGCTTTCGATGCCGCGCGGAATTTATCTATTTCCGCGATAAGATTATTGAGGTTACCCCTTACATTAACAAACTCATCTTCTAAATCTTGGTCTATGGTCCCAAAACCCGCCTGCCTACAAGGCGGATTGGTGATGCAGTTATTGGAACAGGCCGCACCACAAGGATCGCAAGAACCGCTCATTAAATTTAATTCTCCGTATATACATACCGGAAGTGCACTTCGCCTATTTTCAATTTCAGTATTCCAATATGCTAGACCGCTGAATTCTGCATCGCCATGAATAAAAGCATCTAAAATATCGTAGTAATCAGGGCCTACATCATCCTCAGGGTCATAAAAATAACTGACCCAGCTACGCCAACTAACAATAAGCTCTTCGAGGCTTTTTCCTTTTATTTCCTCAGCAGTTTTAACAAAATCTTTCAGTTGGTAAATAGCTGCGTCTACCTCATCGTAACCGGCCGGCGGCGAACAACTATCGCAAACAGATCCACTTTCCTCCCAATCAGTTAAAACAGCCAACAAAGGACCGGGTTCCCATATGGATAATCCACGTCCGGCTATTCTTAAAGCACGCGCTAACTCAACTAAAGCGCCATCCCTGCCTTCTATCTCCTGACGGGATAAAAAATTACCCGGCTGGTATTGTTGTTGCACGAAATCTTCAAAATTATTGAGCGCGGCAAGAAAATTATTGATGGGGATGTCCATACCTGCTTTTGCATGGCCTTTCTCAACCTGCATCCTTTGGTCCCACCAAAAGAAAAATTGGGGAATCATCTCTTCAGTATCTCCATCACCATCACTATCAGCAATGTCTTTAATCATCGTCGGGTCTTCTACGGTTTGCATGAATGCCTGTAAAATTGTGCCTTCTTGATAGCGTTCTTTCTCAGGTAGTCCGTTTAATGATTTAACAGCTTTAGAAATATAGTCAGAATAATCTTTTTCTGACATCGCACCGTTATAAATTATTGAACTAACCACAAGTGCAACCATCCACCATTGCCCAGTAAATATAGATCCAAGCACAGCTAATGCAAGGGTAAATCCTTGGACTGCTCCTTTTGCTGCGCCTTCCCAACCTCCTCCGTATAATGAGCCGGCTACGGCAAAACCCACTATTGGACCAAAAGGTATACTCAGGACTAATGCCAACCAAAAGGTAGCTCGACATATCTCGTCATCCTCATCCAATGCCACCCAAAGCATATGCGACTTAGTTGCTAACAGCGAGCCAAGATATAGAGAGGCATTATCAGCGGCATTGGCTAATTGAGTAGTGTTAAGCGAAATCTGTCCAATATTTACCGTCACCAAAATAGAAATTAAAATTATCACCATAATCAATATCAAAAGAGTGGCGATCTGCGCTTTCGGCTTACCACTGCACAGATTACTGAGAGAAATTGTCCTACGAAAATAACCTATCATCTTACCTCTTTTGCCTGCGCATATCTTACGCTCATCACGTGGTATTGTATTCTCTATTTCTTCTTCCAACCCTCAAAGATATAAAGTTTCGAATACCATGTCTCATCTACTTGTATTTCCGCTGCCGTGCTTGTCATCGGCGCATTGCCGGCTGCTACTCTTGTGTTTTCGTAATCCCGCTGCCGCATAACTAAACGCTTATTTACCCAAATAAATACATTTATGGTTGCGAATAAAAGGGCCATTACGCCAATCAATGCTATAGCCATCTCTAAGGTAACCTGCCCCGTTACAAATCTATGTTGTACCAATAATTTCTTTGGTATTTGTAACGGGGCCTGCGCTTTGCTTTTATGTAGTCTCATTACGCCCCTTTCTTGCTTTAGTTTTACCATTTTGTCTGCCAGGTGCGAATCCTTGTTTTGTTCGCCGGCACACTCGTGACTATATCAGTTTCGTGCGTGCTGGTACTAGCCTCTCCGTAAGTCTTATAGACCATCGTCCTTTCGGTCTGCGTCTGCCAATCTAAACTATCCGTAGTGGTAATATCCGCAATAGTCTCTTTTTTATCTAATCTATTTCCCGCCGTAACAGTCTGGGCATAATCATCTTGTATGCCCATTCTACGCTCCCCTTTAGCAAAAGCAAAGATTTGCTCTAAAACAGGGAATACATACCTGTGGTTAGCGCTATCTATTTCTTCGGCATTACTACAATAAAAGGGCACGCTTATGCGCTGGCTGCAAGTAGTAACACAATTCTTTCCGTCAAAACGCAAACATTCTGTCCTGCAAGCCTCTGAATCTACAATCAAGCGGCACTGCTTAACTGCGCTGTTATAATCTACAATCTCGCCGGCAGAGTAATCAATAAATCTTATCCTGGCGATCTTATTATCCGGGGTAATCACAATGTGCTTCCATGGTTCTTCTTCATCATCATATTCTACATCTGATGAGGGTAAATTCTTCCACCCCGTACAGTTACCTGCTGCATTAAAAGCAGTGCAACCACAAACCTCGCCATAAATATAGATATATATATCTTGGCCGCCCATAGGAATATTGGGTTCTTCTCTAAATGCGGCGGTCTTAAATAAAAACTCTTGACCCTGGACATCAATAGCTATGTGCGGCAATTCCGCTTCGGTATCCGGAGTTTGCTCCATCATATAGTTGCGGATAGGGCTTGAGCTACCGGAAGAAGAAGGCAATATTGAACCAAAGCCAAATGCGTCAGAAGGGTCGGGTATATGCCTCTCTCTTATCAGCACATGCTGAACAGATGTGGGCGTGCCCGGGCTCATTGACCTCGCGGCACTGGCTAAGGCCTTTCTAAATGCCTGCTGCATTACCTGCTGTTGGTAATTGTAACGTAAGCCATAATTGATTAAGACGCCTAAGAGCATAATGAGAATTCCGCCAAAAATAGCCAATTCCAATATAGCCTGCCCTTTACTATGTAGATTAGGGCTTTTATGGGAATAAAGACGATTTCTACTCGCCAACTTTCTCTTCTCCTTTTTGTGTAGTGGTTGATTCTCCGACTATTGTATCTGGTATACTATCTCCATCTGTGTCAATTAGAGTGCCAATAACAGATAATGTCTCAGTGGCAAATACATCATCTTCTATTACACCGTCTTCATCTAAGTCAATATCATAGCCATGTACGTCGCTAAGCTGACGTTCGCTTAAAGTCCTAACTTGAGTTGTGTAAGTGGTATTATAAGTTAAGGTATGGTTACCGGTGGTATTTCGCGGCGCATACTGCGGGCCTAACTCATCTCCTAATTGCCGCAATCTTCCTTGCATACCCCGTTTAATATAAACCTGCATTGCCAGCAATGCGGCAGTCAAACACATAACTACCGCGGCATATTCTAAGATGGTCTGGGCCTTATTCTTTTTCCTGAAATATCCCCCAAGAAAGAAGGCCACCTTGTGTAGTCGTCTCATTTTTGCCATAAGATACTGCTCCATCTTCCATGTGTTTTGTGGTGCTCGCTCCCACACTGGAGGTAGTTGTATCCGCAGCGCCCTTCAACTTCCATTCGTATTTATAGTCGTAGTCCATAGCACCGTTTTTTTGCGCACCCATCTCATCTGCGGTTACTTTTATGGTTGCCTGTATTGCCCGCTTAAAATAAAGCTGCATTGCGGCCAAGGCTGCAGCAATGATAGCAACGAGCACCACATATTCTAAAATACCCTGGGCTTTTGTCTTCATTTTAGTCTGCATTTCCAGGTGCATTTACCTTCTGCCAACCCGTACGCCTAAGGGTCTGATTTACAGAAGTATAGGGAAAACCCCCGGTCGAATCACCTTCATGACTTTCCAATGTATCTGACTCTGTATAGTACGGGTCATATTGCGTCTTAAGATCTTGCAGGTTGCCCTTACCTTGCTTCGCTGCTTCCCGCTCTATCTCATGCAATACATAGTCCGCCCCGCTTTTGTATCTTGCCTGGAGAGAGCGCTGCCCATAAACTTGCATCATCAGAATGGTTGCGCTCACCACAGCCAAGCACAAAACAAATTCTGTTAAGTGTTGACCGGAAACTCTAATTTTCTGCATCGTATCCTTCTTCAGGGATGATTAATAATGCTGCATAGGCGTTACATTACCAAATTCTTCCCACTCATTCCGACTAAATGTTTCTGACACGCTGGTATCACTTGTGGTGCTGCCGTCTGTAACGTCTCTGTTTTCTGTTGCTATCGTATTGCCTGCGCTCTCTGATTTCCAAGCAGTAGCAAATTTCCCGGGGTCGAACTGCTTACCGATTTGGTCAGAAGATTCTTTAAGTTTTCCCTGAACTCCTCTCTGCATATACCAATTTATGGCTAACAAAGCCGCCACCACTACTGCGATGATCAGCCCGTATTCCAAGGTACTTTGACCTCTTTTATTCCTTAACATTTTTTCACCCCCTATTTTTTCCTATATGATTTTATGGAAGTGGATCTTCTTTTGCACCCCCAATACCCTGCCTGCCGGTGCGTTGACTAGTTGCATCAACCAAATCTCTTTGCCCACCGTCGTTCGTAATTATACCCTTTTCCGTGCCCTCCTTGGTAGTAGATGTCATACTATACTCGCCTTCTCTAACATAATAAGGTTCGTATTGGGTAGCGTTGCCAAATAAGTCTCCACTCACTCCGCCTTCAGTCTGGCCTATTACCATTTGGGGTATATTATCTGCACCAGATTTAATCCGCGCCTGCATGCCTCTGCGAACATATATCTGCATTGCACTAAAGACACCAATAATTAAGGCAATGAGAATCGCATACTCTGCTGTATTCTGAGCCTTTTTATTCCTTAATAAACGTAACATTTCTCTCCCCTCCTTTCTTAGTTTGTGAAGTTCGCCGCTGCGTTCGTAATCTTGGTTGCCGAAGAATCCATTACTTTTTCCATTGCCGGTTTCATTTTTGCGTAAGCAAAAAGCACAATGGCTGCGACAATTGCTGCAAATAACGTGATGTACTCTAATGTACTCTGGCCCCTTTTCTTTCTTAACATGTTCTCACCTCCTCCTTATTATTATGCTTATGGATTAGCATTAATCTGGTCTTCTACCGTCTTTAAGTTTGCCTGCACCGAGCGCTGCACATATACACTCATCGCGGTTAAAGCTGCCACTACTACTGCAATAATCAGGGCATATTCTAAAATGCTCTGCCCCTGCCGGCCGCTTATTTTGTCTACTCTCATTTTCCTCCTTCTGATTTGGATAATCATTTTTTACCTATCTCCTATTATTTATTTATTTCCCACGTTTAGCCCCTCAACTCCTATAGCCTTTTGGAAAAACCCTTCTGTGCTACCATTGCCTTGCAATACTCTTTGAAGTTTCGGGAAAAAAGCACTCAAAGAAAGAATAGTTAAAATGGCCATCATGCTAAAAAGGACAAAATATTCTAGAGAAGCCTGGGCTTTTTCTCTTTTAGGTGTTTTTAAGGACTTTATAAAAGTCATAAATAAGTCTCCAAATAAAAAACCGAAAACCTTCTCGGCTTTCGGTAACCCGGCTAACGTTCTCGCTTTGACCCTAAGCAGAAATCGATAAAAACTAATGTTACGACGAGCATCGTCCCGTGGCTTTGCGCATCCACTACCTCCATAGTGGAATTGCCTTTTCGCTGCCGACCAGCCCGTTTTAACGGGCTTTTACTTGCAACTCAAATATAACATTTATAAAACCGCGTGTCAAGGATATTTTTTCTTTTCGGGAAACCGCTTTCCTTTCAGGGACACCCCTTGAGCTAATCGGAAGGGTGTCCCCTAGACTGAAAGCCAGAGTCTTTTGCCATCAGGAAATATAGCCTTTCTTTCGTTTATCCTATTGACCGCATACCGCAGATCCTTTAATAAAGGGTAGTCAAGAGGAGGCTGGAAGGTGACCAAAATATGGTCTTTTTGCTTCTTAAGAGAGGCTTTTAGGTCATAAAATTGTTTTTTTATCGTCGAGAAATCTTTATCTTCGTACCCTAAGGGTAGGAAATGCCATCTAACATATAAATCCAGTGTTTTCAAATAATGCTCAAAGAGTCCTTTTATGCCCCCTCCTAACCCCTGGCTTAAAAACTGGTTCTCGCTTGAAAAAAAACGCTGGGAGTTAGCGGTGTAGGTAAAAAGTTCAATTTTACGGCTGAAGTCTTGGAATGCCTCTTCTAAGTTTGGCCAGTGGCTAAGATAGTTATTCACCAGCTCCTTTAAACTGGCTCTTTCGGAAGGAAGATTACTTAAGACCACCAACCTTATCTTTTCGTTAAGATTGAGTTTTAGAGCACATCCTTTTAATGTAACTCTTTTATTTATATTAGGTTGCGATAACTCAATCTCTACTGGCGCAATATAGAAATCCTTTTTTAGCGGTTCAAAATAAAATGGCTTAAAGTCTCCTATTGCCTTTACCTTGCGGCATTCTCTAAATTGCCACGGCCAAAGCCCAAAAACAAAAAACCGTTTTTGGACATTCTTGAGTTCAATAGTTTCTAGTTCCTCTAATCTACTGCCAAATAGAGTTAACCTAATTACCGTTTTTTCTATGGAATCTAAACTTAACATAAAATCAAAAAATTCTTTAGTAGGCATATCATAGCCGGGTGCCATAAAAAGAACAAAAGGTGTATTTTCTTGAAAATATTTATTTATACAACTCTTTATATTATAAAGAGTTGCGGAAAAACTATAAGGCAGATAGGGCGTTGACCAGATAGTATGTAATTGCCCATCAAGATAGAAACCACTACCATCTAATAAAATTAACCTAACACAAGTCACTTCTTGAAATGCGCTTGAGATAATCCGAGATGTATCGAAGGATAATGCGTTAACTTTTTGTAATTCAACAAGATATGATAATAAATCCTCTAATACAAATTTCTTGTCAATGAGTGACCATAATTCTGGAAGCTCTTTAACCGGCGTTCCATTAATAGCCTCAAATAAAGGCAGATAAATTAGACTTTCTACCTTGGCTAAAAGGTCATTTTCTTGCCGGTTTAAGCGGGTTCTAATTGCCTCGGTAATATAATAACTGCCGCCTATTAAACAATCTGCAACCTTAAGTAAAATTGCTCCGCTACACTGCGTCTCTACCTCTGCCTGGGGCATGAGCTCGAAGGAAAGAAGGGTAGGTTCTCTAACGGGGGCTTCTAAGGGTGGCTGAATAGGCTTGTCAATGGGTACTTCTATTGGCTTCTCCGTTCTTGTCTCTACCGGTATTTCTATGGGCCTTAAAGGAGGCCTCTCAGGCAACTTTCCCAGGGTAGTTTCAACCGGTGGCCCAAGGAGTAAACCAGCAGGTGCCTCAATTTTACTCTCTATCTGTGGCTTAACTAGTACTACAGCAAGCCGGCGCCTTCTTTTTTTTCGCCTTCTTCCTACTGGCATACTTAAGCCAGCTTCTTTAATAATAAAGTTAATACTGGATTTGGAGACTTTTATTTGAAATTTATCCTCAATT
>Ga0315294_10009432_pt1 | contig 10725 bp, 8 predicted proteins | sample YL17G13_40_MG_FD_203626 | JGI IMG/M metagenome (GOLD analysis project Ga0315294, IMG submission 203626) | Sediment microbial communities from Yellowstone Lake, YNP, Wyoming, USA - YL17G13_40 | ecosystem: Environmental > Aquatic > Freshwater > Lake > Sediment | place: USA: Wyoming | collected... | reverse complement strand
TGTTTCAAATACTCCGCCACCAGCGTTTCATTCCCCGGAGGGCTGCTCGTATCCATGCGAACGATGGCCTGAAAATGCTCGAGCGTCTCCTTCTCCACCCGATCCCAAGGAACCGGATACCGCAGACCAATTCCAACTTCTGTCGCCATCATTTTGATATTCCTCCGTCAGCAGAGATCCCCCTGCGCATTTCATGCGTCCGGCGGTAAATTGCCATTTTCCTGGAATCCTGTCAAGGGTTTAAGGGGTGAAAGGGTTCACTATTTACCCCGGGAAGATTTCAGCAGGAATTCTCTGCGGAGGAGACTGGAGTGAAAGCGAGCAAACCGTTTGCCGCCCGTAAGATATCTTCTTCCGTGAAAAGGAGACGGAGAAAGGTTACGTCTGTTCAATCCTTGGCTTATCTGTTATATTTAGAGCGGAGGGAGACCGCCGTGGATAATGAGAGAATCACGGTTCCAAGAATTAAAGCCATTCTGTCCGAGATCCGCAGCCGCTTTGATTCCTTCTACGGCCCACGGCTCATGAATATTCTGCTTTATGGCTCCCAGTCCCGGGGTGAGGCTGAGCCGGGTTCGGATATAGACATTTTGGTAGTGCTTCGCGGGCCGGTAGATCCAGGGCGGGAAATCGCCGGAACCGGCGAAATGGTAGCCGAGATGTCGCTGCGGTTCGGGGAGGTCATCAGCTGCGTTTTCGTGGATGAAGATCAATTCCTCCACCGCAATGGACCGCTTCTCCGAAATGTGAGGAGGGAAGGAATCCCACTATGACAGAAGATCAAAAGGATCTTCTCGAAGAAGCACGCGATAGTATTTCAGCCGCTGACCTCTTGTTAACAGGCGGTTTTCCGGGATATGCCGTTTCGCGGGCTTACTATGCAATGTTTTATATTGCCGAGGCTTTCCTTGAAGGATTGGGATTGTCCTTTTCCAAACACTCGGCAGTTATTGCTGCTTTCGGACAGCATTTCGCCCAAACCGGAAAAGTTCCGGCAGAGTTTCATCGCTTCCTTCTGGAAGCATTTGAACTTCGCCATAAAGGCGACTACGGCCTGCGCCATGCCATTGCCTATGACCAGGCTCAAGAGCAGATTGCCCGTGCAAGAGGGTTTCTTGAATTAGCCGAAAAGCTCATTGGGCCGCTGCCGCCGATGAATAAGGAAAGAAGCTGAGGTCGTGCGCCGTCGTTCCGGAAATTGTGAGTCGGAGCTAGTCAAACCAGGAAACAACGTCCCACCCGCCGTTCGTCATTCGGGGGACGAGTATTCCCCGGGATCGGCTATATTCTTTGACCCGTGACCGCCAAGGGGCTTATGGTCGTAACCTGGTGGCGTATCTGGCAAGAAAGTTGGCAGGTTTCCGGGTCAAAGATATTGCTCAGCATTTTAAGCGGGAGCTAATGACCATAAGCCTGGGGGTAAAAAAGGTAGAAAAGCTCCTCCAGCGAGATAAGGATTTTTCCAAAAGGGTTGAAATCATGGAAATGAATCTGAGGGAGAAAAGCAAGAAGAAATACTTTATTACAATTGCCTGATAATCATATAAAAGGCACCTCCTCAGCACACCAGGGGATCTGGTATGCTTAGGTCAAGAGTTCCAACTCAACCAAAGGAGGTGCCATATGAGATTGTACGTCGGAGCAGATCTTCATGCCAACAACCTTTTCGTGGCAATGGTAGACAAAAAGGGAAAGCGGTGGGAGCAGAAAAAGTTGCCCAATGATCTTTCCATTATCTTGGAGTACTTAGCGCCTCATCGGAAGGAGATTGTGGGCATCGTTGTGGAGTCGACCTTTAATTGGTATTGGCTGGTCGATGGGTTGATGGAAGCGGGCTATAAGCTTCATCTGGCCAACCCTTCGGCCATCCAGCAGTATTCGGGCTTGAAGCATGTCGACGATAAGCACGATGCTTTCTGGTTAGCCCAGATGTTACGGTTGGAGATTTTGCCCGAGGGGTACATCTACCCCAAGGGAGACCGGCCGATTCGGGATCTTCTGCGCAAGCGGAGGCATCTGGTGAAACTGAGAAACTCGCTGCTGCTCAGCTTGCAGAATATCATCAGCCGCAACTGCGGAGTCCAGTTTCGGGCCAATGAGGTGAAGCGTTTGAAAGAAGACCGGGTCAGCCCTCTTCTGGAGGGGAATGAAGACCTGGCTCTGGCCGGCAAGGCCAGCAAAGAGATGATCGATCATCTGACCCGACAGATTTATAGGATCGAAACGTCCATCGTCCAGAGAGTCGAGCTGAAAGAGTCCTACCGTGATCTGCTCACCCTTCCCGGGGTAGGGAAGATCTTGGGTTTGACCATCATGCTGGAGACGGGGCCGATCGGGCGGTTTGCGGATGTGGGCCACTATGCTTCCTACTGTCGGAAGGTCTCCAGCCGATGGACCAGCAACGAGAAGACCAAAGGAAAAGAGAACCGGAAGAACGGCAATAAATACTTGGCCTGGGCTTTTTCCGAGGCGGCGGAGTTTGCCCGGCGGTATGATGCTCAGGCCCGGGATTATTATACCCGCAAAATGCGCAAGACGAACTTCATGGTGGCCCACAGTGCGTTGGCTCACAAGCTGGCCCGGGCGGCTTATTACTTGATGAAGGATCAGGTTCCCTTTATGCCGGAAAAGTTATTCTCCTAAGGAATGGGGTTGAACGGGGAACCAGAGTTGGGGTTGGCTAACAACAAGATTGCCTGATTGGGAACCCGTTCCACCCCTATTTCCAAAGGTTGCCCTCATCTTTGCTGCCCACGCCGTGAGCCATCGAGGGGCTGGTTCATAACCACGAGATCTGAAAAAAACCATTTGGACACGGCCTGGAACCGAAGATTTTCTGGTCCGCCAGAAGGCGGAAGGGGTCATAGCGGTGGGAAGTTACCCACAGCCCCGTCGCTCACCCTGTTTGGGAGAAACGTCGCGCCGGGGCTATGGATAACTTCCATTGGTTCTATCTTAACAGAACTCATTTGCTCTGACCTTGATCCTCATGGGTGACTGGTGCAGTGAAGGCTGTAACCGAAATCTGAAAGAAATCTCGGCAAAAGTGGAGATGGCGGTAACTCAATACTGGAGTTCAGCGAGAAAATAAATTTTCTCGCATAGGATAAGTTTTTCCTCTTGACAGGGGCCTTTTAATGGGTGAACCCATTTCACAAACATCATGCCTTTCTAAAGCGTCACCTTCCCTACGTGACACTGTAAAGCACGATGTCAGAAGGGCTCCACCTGGATGCGTCTTCCTGTAAGACGCCCTTGGGCCACGCTGATTTCCTTGTCCTGCAAGTCGCGTCTGCTGCTTTTTGTTGTGGCTGTGAACTCGTTGTCGCCAGGGCCTAGAATAATGCGTATGCGGACCATGTTGCTTCCGTCCCACTTTCCGTTCTGGTCAAATGTGAAAGCGATATAGGAAGCTTCAAACTCCCTTTCGCCGACGCGCTTCCAGGCACCATGCCCGCCACTGTATACCGGATGCGTATCTCCACTGCGAAAGAAAGTGCCATCCGACGAAAATGTAAGAAGGTTCTTTCCCACGCCGCGTGCTCGATGAGCGGTCACGATCCAGGCTCCGACCAGCCCTGGATTGGCTTCGGCGGCGGCCTTCTTGGCGGCCTCCAGATTGATCGGCGGACCATAGGGATTCGGCATCTGGGCAAAGGCGTCCCATCCAAAAATAATCGACAGAATCAAACTCAATAATAATATTAATATGCACTTCTTCATAGTGTTCCTCCTTTCTTAGCTCTCAGAGAGGGATTTGGGCATCCCTCTGGAGCCTTCATATTGGCACCTCCCGGAAATTCCACTTCATTACTTCCTCCAGAAGGTTTGAGATTAGGGTAAGGAAGGCAATATATTTAGAACGCCTGATTTAAAAAGGATGAAACCGGCAGGCACCTCCAAAGGGAAATCCTAAGCCCTTTGGAGGCTTCAGTTGACCATCTTTGGGCAACCCTTTTTCATCTTTCACTCCAGATGGGTAAAAGTTGGGTTGTTGGGTCTCCTTGGTCAAAGAGAAGAACGACGACTAAAAAATACTCTTATGACAATTGGCAGTCAAGGCAAAAATTGGAGGCAATTTGACGAACTCAAAATGACAGAGATCGTGCCACTTCCGAAGCCTACCAAATCTCGACCATTTTTCAATAAATGATTTGTATATCAAAGTTTTTTAATTCCCTGAAAACTCAAAGAATATAGCAGAACTCAAAACTTTTTGCCCAAAGACCTGTGCCCCAATATATAGAAAACAAATAGGGGAAGCCAGGGTTATAAGCCCTGGCTTTTTTATACGACCAGATTAGGCTAAACCGAACTTAACCTATTCCAACCATTTTAAGGGCATCCTTAACCTCGGTCCAAATGTCCACAGCGACAGTATAGCCAGGAACGTCCATAATTTTTGCAATGCGGCTGCGGATAACTTCACCAGCTTCTTGTATTTTGGAGGCGTCAAATTCATATAGAGAAATAGATTTTATACCCAATCCCACTTCGCTGTGGAAATAAGGTCCTTTTAGGGTCATGTATTGGGGTAAAGGTGGCAGTTGTGCAAAACGCCTGCCAACCTCTTTTGCACTTCCAGGCGGATACATTGAAATACCTATCATAACCATTTTAAACCTCCTTTTGGGTAGGCTGGCGATTGCCTGATTTTTTTGATGGAATGGGAATATCAAAAAAGTCATCCCCAAAAATCACATTCCCCTTTTTAGGGGGCGCCCGTATCGGCACCTTCCGGAAACTCCTTCTCATGACTCCCTCCAGAAGGTTTGGGGTTCGGGTAAGTAAGGCTATAAATTTAGAACGCATGAATTGAAAAGGAGGAAACAGGCAGGTACGTACCCCCAAAGGGAAATCATAAGCCCTTTGGAGGCTTCACCTGACCATCTTCTGATAACCCCACCTTCTCATTTGACGCCTCAGAAGGTTAGAGGCTTGGTTGTTGGGTTTATTTGGCTACGAGGAGTAACGACGATTAAAAAATACTCTTATGGGACTGGGTAGTCAAGGCAAAAATTGAAGGCAATTTGACGATCTCAAAATGATAGAGATCGTGCCTCGCTTTGGCGAAAGTTCCGACATGAAAAATATATCCAAACCTCGCCTAACAAGAATTCTTGCTAAATTTCAGGATTTTTCATGTGAATCGGGCAACGACGTTTCACGTACTTTAGGAACGTGCTTAAATTTCGATCCCCACCTGATAGCCTTCGTGGACGGCATCAAAAATCTTCCGTGGAACCAAAGCATCGCCGATGCGCCGCACTGGGATTCGCGACCTTCCTAAGCCCGCAATCCCTTCCTCCTGGGGCGCTGTTCCCACGGCGATGACGATGGAATCCGCCCCCCTGAATCTCTCCCGCAGCCCGGCTCGCTCAAAGACCACGTCCCCCTTCTCTACCGAAAGGGCTTTTGCCTCCGTGAGGATCTCCGCTCCCCCCTGGATTAATTTCTCCAGGATCATCTTCCTCGCGCGGGGACTCATATCCTGGCCGGCACGCTTTAACATCTCCAGGACGGTGATTTCCTTTTCTTCCTGCAGGAGAAAGTGGGCGGTCTCCAGGCCGACCTGGCCCCCACCGATGATCACCACCCGCTTTCCCGCTTCCTTTTTCCTGGAGAGCACATCCCATGCGGAGATCACTTTAGGGTCATGAAAACCAGGCCCTTCCATCCCTTGGGGCTTTCCGCCGACCGCGACCACCACCCAATCGGGGGCCATTTTCTTGAGGGCCGGGGCATCCAGCTTCCTATGCATCACCTTGACTGGGAGTCCCCGGACCTCGCGGATGAGAAACTCCTTGAAATTTTGGATCTCCTTTTTCGCCGGGGGCACGGAGGCGATGTTGAGCTGCCCTCCCAGCTCTTTCTCCTTTTCATAAAGGTGGACTTGGTGTCCCCTCATGGCCGCAACCCGCGCGGCCTCCAATCCCGCCGGCCCTCCCCCGAGGATGAGAACCTTCTTTTTCTTCCGAACAGGCTCCACCGGGAAAGTGGTCTCTCTTCCAACGGAGGGATTCACCGTGCAGCTGATGTCCTGCTGGAAGTACATCCGATCGCCGCACCCCTGATTACAGGAGAGGCAAGGGCGGATCGCTTCGGGCCTGCCTTCCCGGGCCTTCCTGGGCCAATCGGGATCGGCAATAAGACCCCGGCCCACGGCGATCAAGTCGGCCTTGCCCTGCCGCAGAATTTCTTCCGCCAGCTCCGGGGTATGAATCCTCCCCACGACCCCGACGGGAATCCTCACTTCTTTCTTAATCGCTTCGGAAAGAGGGGACAGAAACCCCATGGGATAATAAGGAGGGGCGGTTATGACTTGACCGGTCTCATGGGTGCCTGCGGATACCTCCAGGGCATTCGCCCCGTTAGCTTCCAGCATCTTCGCCAGCCCGATGCTCTGGCTGAGGTCGAATCCCCCTTTCAAAAACTCATCCCCGCAGATCCGGCAGGTGAGGGGATAATCGCCGCCCACTTCCCTGCGGACTTCTCTGACAACCTCGAGGGGGAATCGGGAGCGTTCCTCCAGATCGCCTCCGTAACGATCCGTCCTGGCATTACTGAAGGGCGATAGGAATTGCTGGAGGAGATACCCATGGGCCATATGGATCATGACCCCGTCAAACCCGGCCTTTTTCGCCCGCCGCGCGGCGAGGATAAAGGCCTGGAGCAGATCCTCGATTTCTTCCCGGCTCAACTCCTTCGGGGTCTCTCCGTTCAGCCGCGGGATGGGGGAGGGGGCAACCGGCGTCAAACCCGTGATGTCGGAATGAACCCTTCTCCCCCCATGGGCGATTTGAATGATAATCTTGGCCCCCCCTTGATGGACAGAGTCGCTTAACCTTTTCAGGCCTGGAATCAGCCTGTCATCGTAGATTCCCAACATGTGGTCAAAGACCTTTCCCGCAGGATGGACATAAGCGAATTCAACGTTGATCAGTCCAACCCCGCCCCGGGCCCGGGCCGTATAATAACCGATCAATCGATCCGTTACGGCTCCCCCAATCGTCGCATAATTGGTGCACATGGGGGGCATGACCACCCGGTTCTTGAGGGTCATGGTGTGGAGGGTAATTTCTGAGAATAGTCGGGGGTAAGGGTTCTTGGACATTTTTTTCACTCCTGCAAAAGCCTTTTAGGTCGCTTTCCCTGGGCTTCTGGAAGATCCTTCCGCGTAAATATCGGGATTAAAGCCAGAGAAGGGACCGATTTAAATCAAGGGCTGATCCGGCGAAGGATGTCCCAAAAAGCGCCCCGGTAACCTTCGGCAATCGCCTTCGCCAGGATACTGTTGTCGTTGTAATTGTAATTCCGGTCTACTCTCTTTCGATTACCGAATAGGAAGCGGCGATCATTGCCGATCAGTCCGTCAATGTAATCTTCGATATCTTCCCCCAGCCCCGATTCGAGATAAAAGATCGGGCGAAGGAGTTCCGTATTTCCTTCCACCGGCCCATGCAGGTTGGGGTTTTCTTTCCTTAGGCCCTGGGCTTGAATTATGGGAAAAAGGGGGGTTCCCCAATAGAGGCGCAAACCCAGGCTGATACCCACCCGGTCGGGAGAGGTTTCTTTCATCAGCCCAATAGCCTCGGCAATCGTTTTCCGCGTCTCCCCCGGCCCGCCCAGAAGAAGGTCAAAAAGCAATGAAAAGCCATGGGCCCTGGCACGACGAGCCAAGGAAACAATATCCTCACCTTTATGGGAACGCCCAAGGGTTCTCAGCATGTCTTCATTGGCATGATCCACTCCGAAATCGATACCCACGCATCCGGCCTTGTGCATCCAGCGGGCCAGCTCTTTGGAGAACGGTTTGGGACTGAGATAGGCATACCATCTGATCTTATCTCCCAACCCTTTCTGTACGATCCGCTTGCATACCTCGATGGCATGGTTTTCCGGAATATTGAACTCACTGTCGCAGGTATGGAAATGATCAACCCCCTGTCGATAGAGATTGCCCAGTTCCTCGGCTACAAGGCTTGGATTTCGCAGGCGCACCCGCTTTCCTTTAGCGATGGGGTCGGCACAGTAGCTACATCCTTGATTGCATCCTCGCTTGCTTTCAAACCCCACCATCCCTCCTTCCCGGAGATAACGGAGATTATCAATCGCCTTGCGACGGCCAAGGGCAGCATCTTTCAACATAAATGAACGCTCCGGATTTCTATGGAAGCCCGTCCCATCTCTGGAGACCAGGCCGGGGATATTATGAAAATCTCTTTTTTCCGTTATTTGCTGGGCCAGCATGGGTAAAGCCTGCTCTCCTTCGCCGCATATTCCCCAATCGATCTGGCAATAATCCAGCACAGCTTCAGGAGCAATGGAGAATCCAACGCCCCCCAGAACCAGCATGGCTCCGGAGTGCGACTTGATTAGATCAATGATTTTCCTGGTGCGTTCCAGGCAAAAATCCTGGCTGGCCAAGTAGGAATCATCGAGATTGCGAACTGTCACCCCGATCAATATAGGATCCATTCTTCGCAAAGCAGATTGGATATCCAATTCCGCATCGGTGGAAAAGGCCAAATCCAGCAGCTCCACCTCAACCCCCTTTCCCTCTAAGGATTGGGCCAGATAATCGAGGGCCACCGGAGTGACCGGAGGCTTCATCTGATTGGGGTTGACTAACAAGATGGTTTCTTTTTTCATCTCTCCCTGCCCTGCAAGCCGTGTGCTCCCCTGCTGGGCTGTCCACATACCCTTTCGTATTTTCAAAAATACCCATTTGATTGAATATGGATTGAAACCTACACCTTTTGGCAGGTTATGTCAAATAATGCTTCCAGGAAGGAGTCTTCACTTGCCCTGACAGCGTCTGTAAAGGTAAATTCTGATTTTCGCAGGTTATATCTTTGCTTTTCTATCGCCTTAGAGGGGTGATTTTAGGGTCAAAAATGTGGGTTTAAAGCAAAAAAAGCCGTCTTTGGGCGGCTGTTCTTCTGCAATACCATATACTTCCCCTGGTCCGACCCGGAATAGGAGGATTGTTGGTTGAAATCATGACTAGAAATTTTGGTGGTGTTATCAGCTCACATAATAATTCATCGGGTAATCCGGGTGTGCGTAGAAGGAATCAGGGGATAAAATCTGGGGCTCCGAATCATCGGGGTAAATCGTTATGGAGGCCCCTTTCGCTCTGGGAGAAGGTCGGGCTTTCACATCCCAGAGGCCGAGCTGCTTGAGAATCTTTTCAATGACCTCCTCATCCTCAATAAAATGGGGTTCCAACCCTTCCATGATGCGAAAGGGCCGGGGATGCCATCAATCGGGATCAGGCCTTTTTCTGACCGTAACGGTTATAGCTGACCTTATCGAAACGGAGTTCGTCCTTTTTATAGGGGACCATCTCCTCGCCGGGGTACCCGATAGCGATGATGCATTGGACGGTCAGGTTCTCAGGAAGACCCAGGATCTTGGCGATATACTGCGTTGATGTTGTGCCTTCGTTAAAATTATTGCCCTTCATCTGCGCCCAGCGGCTTCCAAGGCCGAGTGCGTGGGCCGCATACTGCATGGTGACCGCAGCGACGGAGCAATCCTCAACCCACAGCCCGGAAGCGGATGGGTCTCCGCACACGACGACGGCAACCGAGGCATCCTTGACAAAGGCGGCCCCTAGGGGCTTCGCCACGGAAAGTTTTTCCAGGAGGGCCTTGTCCGTGACCACCACAAACGCCCAGGGCCTTGCAGCCCTTCCGGTGGGGGAACGGAGGGCCGCTTCGATGATGGCATCAATCTTCCCCGCCTCCACCGGCCGCGCGGCATATACCTTTACACTCCTTCTCTTTTCTGCAAGTTTGTTAAACATCCTCTCCCCTTTCTTTTTCAGGTTGAACGTCAGGACAGAACACGCCCGTGAACAAATCAAAGGAAACCTCTTCCTTTGGAATTCTACCATAAATCATCAATGAAATAAAAATATAAGAACTTGCTTTGGTTGCCTTGAATAAAGAAAAGGGAATACTTTGTCGATAAAAATCGACCACAAGATATGCTAGTACCTTCTTCATCTGCTTGTGCTACAACCCAACAGTGAGTCGGGATACGCAGCACTGATTATTACCAATTCAAAGGTTGCATAGACGAAGTCGCTTCAAGGTTAAAGACTTTAGGAAGAAACATTGCATCGTTGGCCTCTTGGCTGGCTTAAAGGCAGGCAGGTTGTTCAGCCATCGTGATGAAAGGAATACCCAAAAGACTGAAGATTTCAATTGATAATTCGTAAGACTAGGCCATATATATTCCCGGCATAAGGCTTTTCATAGAAATGGCCGAAAAAAGTTCACACCGTAATCGATAGCAGAATTCCCTAAAATGGGGGCAGTCTGTCACGGGAGGGGCTGGTCGTTCAAAGGGGTTAAATGTGTGAGTCGGGAAGACGCGAGCCGGCTTTTAACTGCTTATTTTGAAAAAGCAATCAGGGGGGAAGGGGGAAAGGATAAGTTTTGATGGAGGGGGGAAAAGAACCCCCCTCCTCGCTAAATCTTGCACCTACAACAGTTCATCCGTGGGTTGCATAGGAGGTTGATGATTACTTAAAGAAATGACGGATCCCAATTAAATATATGAAGACAATATCAAAACATTTTCGGACCGTAGGAAATGGTGGATAGATAGCGTGTCTTGGTTCAGCGTGAAATGGAGTACCGCCGATTTTTCTTAGGTAGTGGGATGATCATCCTTTTCGACAATGGGTTATCCACAGGGGGCTACGAGAGCTCC
>Ga0315294_10009431_pt1 | contig 10726 bp, 10 predicted proteins | sample YL17G13_40_MG_FD_203626 | JGI IMG/M metagenome (GOLD analysis project Ga0315294, IMG submission 203626) | Sediment microbial communities from Yellowstone Lake, YNP, Wyoming, USA - YL17G13_40 | ecosystem: Environmental > Aquatic > Freshwater > Lake > Sediment | place: USA: Wyoming | collected... | reverse complement strand
CAGCTCTCTGTGGCATCCAATGCCGCGTACTCGTCCTCTTCACAGCCTCTGCGACGTGATTCTAACCGGTTCCGGGGTTTTGTCAAGCTGCCATACGTGAGTGTCAATCAAAGTTGAAAAGTGAACCGTTAACGGTTCAAAAGTGAACTGGTCGTGGTAGTTTCACCTGATTCTGAACGGAGGGATCTTAGAGAGCAGTTGGACTCACACCCAAGTTGCGCAGGCTCTCATGCAGGCCTATGGCTTGCCCTGGTCCTATTACGTGGACAACCTGCGCGTCTTTCGCTTCATGCAGGATCGCGACAGTGTTTGGCGCAATCACGTCTTGCACACAGATGATGTCGATCCCCAACGGCGACTGGTTATGCGCACCCTGGGAGTGAACGTGGTCTATGCCTTGTCCCCACCAGTAGGCGACACTCTGTGCCAGCCGCTTTGTCCTGCCCAGACCATACACGTCACCCCCAAAGGTGCTGGGACTCTCAGCCAAAGACGCATTCTGTCTCCACGAGACCAGAGTAGTCAACGGTTACCGGCGCAACTCGCTGTTCAGGCCCGACATTGCCGTGCCCAATGTGGCACTCCGTGAGCAGGTGGATGTCCATCTCATTCCCGACTCAACCTCACAAACCGTCGAGGTCCGCATCTGGTGGAACGACTCCCTTTCCTGGGTGGTGTATGCTCCTGCCACGGCTGCGCTCTACTTTCTTCCCTTGCTCCAGGAAAAGGTCGCCACAAGCAGCGCACTGACAGCAGCGAGCAATGCTACCCCTGCTCTGCGTGCTGTGGCCGTGGCTTCGGCAACCGGAATACGCTCGCGAATAGAGTCCCACGAGAACAACCAGGAGAGGAGTGGTTCGGGCACACCCCATCTCACGACGGCTGCGGCCCAGGTCAGTCCGGCGCCAAAGCCGAGCAGGAGGATGTAGTCACCGGGCTTCATGCGTCCCTCCTCCGCCGCTTCGCACAGCGCAATGGGAATGGAGGCGGCTGAGGTGTTGCCATACCGTTGAATATTGACGAAAACCTTCTCCTCTGGTACCCCCAATCGCTGGCAGATGGACTGCGTGATGCGCGCATTGGCTTGATGGGGCACAACCAGGGCGATGTCCTCTGGTGAGAGGCCAGCCGTGTCCAGAGCCTGGAGCGCAACTTGGGCCGGCGTGCTGACGGCGAACCTGTAGATACGCTTGCCATCCATCTTCATGTGGTGCCATCCCCGGTCTAGGACTTGCTGACAGAAGGGGTGCTTGCTGCCCCCGCCGGGCATAAACAGCGCATCGTAGTCCGCCCCATTTGACCCCAGGTTGCAGGTGAGCATGCCAGTGGGCGCTTCGCTGGCTTGGAGAACCACTGCCCCAGCCCCGTCACCGAAGAGGATGCAGGTGTCACGATCCCGCCAATCAATGAACTTGGAGATGATCTCTGCACCAATGACCAACACGTGGCGATACATGCCGGTGGCAATGAACTGTGTGCCAACAGCCAAGCTGTAGACAAAGCCGGAACAACCCGCCCGCAGGTCAAAGGCGGCGGCGTGCTCCGCTCCCAGTCCGTCTTGGATCATGCTCGCTGCAGCGGGAACGAGATAATCTGAAGAGGATGTGCCGACAATGATCAGGTCAAGCTCAGTGGGATCAAGGCAGGCGACGGTCAGCGCCGCTCTGCTCGCGGCAATGGCCATTGTCGTCACCGTCTCATCGGGCGCTGCGATCCGTCGCTCCCGAATGCCCGTGCGGGAATAGATCCATTCGTCGCTGGTTTCCACCACCTTCTCCAGATCTTGGTTGGATAGAATTCTTTCTGGAACGTACTTTCCCCAGCCGGCAATGCGCGCATACCTCACTGCACAACCTCCTCCGAAATGACAGCATCTTCAATGTATTGACCCGTTTCCAGGGCCAGCGCTTCAACTTTCGCTTGCATGCCACAGGAACAACGCGAACAGCAATAGAACTAGCGAAAGCAGGCCCATAGTTATCCTGTCGCGATTCTGCAGTGCCCTCGTGGCATTCTGGGCACAGTACACTCCGTACCAGAGAAACAGAGACAAAATGCCTGTCCTGACTATGCCGGAACTCGGCACCAGGTCCATTTCTTGCTCTAGCCAATCGTCCACAACACGGCAAAGGACATACATTAAGGCGGCGATGGCAATGGCCACAAGGGCGACGCTGAAATCGCTCATGGAGAGTCCCAGGAGCCGCGTGGTGTTCATTGACATGTGCGTACCCACTTTGGGGAGGATCAACGCCAATCAGAGCGCAAGATAGATAGGAGCAGCCACAGGCCAAGGAGGGTAACCACAGCAAAACCAGCAACGCTCAGCCGAACCCCCCAGCCTTCACCGCCGCCAAAGTACACCGGCATCAGCAGAGCCAGGCTGACAATGAACGCAGCAACCAGCATACTGATCGCTATGCGATTCCCCACCCGGTCTAGGCGGCCTAGCCCTCCCTCTAAGCCTTTGAAGTCCAACATGACCTGTAGCTCGCCCTTCTCTAGCTGGTCAAGCAAGCGAGAGCCACGCTGTGGGAATTCAGCCCATAGTTCACTCCAATTGAAGGCACCTTGCGCCAGTTCCTTGCTCCAATTACGCGGAAAGAGCATCTGCCAAGGCAACTTGCGAACGTACGGCTGGCTAACGGCAAAGAGGTCGAAATCTGGGTCCAACTGCAACCCAAGCCCTTCCATCATGGTCAGGGTCTTACCCAGGAGCCACCACTGACTGGGAAGACGCAGATGGTGCCGGAAAGCGATGGGAGTCACTTCATCCACAACCTGGCGCGCCCGGATTTCCTTCAACGGGAGCCCGTAGTGCATGTTCAGCAGCCTCTGTAGATCGCGCTCCAGGGCCATGCGCTCCATGTGATAACCTGCGACTCCCATCCGCATCAATTCATTGACAATGCTCTCTGCATCCATTTGAACAGCCGCAATGTAGAGATGAACCAACCGCTCCTTATCCCATGGAGTCAGGTAGCCCACCATCCCGAAATCCATGGCCCCGATGACTTCGCCATCCATAACAAAAAAGTTGCCCGGATGGGGGTCGGCATGGAAAAAGCCGTCTTCCAGCACCTCTTTGATGACAATGCGCGCGCTGTTCAGAGCAACCCGATGACGATCAATCCCGGCAGCGTCGAGCGCTTCGATGTCATTGATCTTGATGCCACGGATGCGCTCCAGAGTCAGGACTCTTTCGGTCGTATAGTCCCAGTAGACCTTCGGTATGTATAGGGCTGCTTCGCTGGGAAAGTTCTGACGGAAGCGGTCGGCATTTCGACCCTCACGCAGGTAGTTCATTTCATTGCGCAGGGTGTTCGCGAAATCCTCAACGATCTCTGGCAGGTCATAGAGCTTGCCCATGGGAGTATGCTTCTGGGCCAGCTCTGCCAGATCGTGCAGGATTTCCAGATCCACACGGATGACCTGCTCCATACCCGGCCGCTGGGCCTTGACCACCACTTCTTCGCCGCTTTGCAGGGTGGCACAGTGTACCTGACCCAGTGAGGCAGCGGCCACAGGCTGACTTTCAAAGGAGGAGAAAACCCTGTCCAGAGAATCCTCGAGTTCTTGCTCAATCTGCGCCTTGATCATCTCCCACGGTGCTGGCGGTACCGTGTCTTGCAGGCGTATCAGCTCCGCTAGATAGATGGGTGGGATCAGGTCTGGGCGGGTGCTCAGGATCTGTCCAAGCTTGATGAAGGTTGGTCCCAGTTCCTCGATGGCCAGGCGCACCCGTTCCGGTGCGGTCAGATGCGGCCTTTCAACGGCCTCTTGTCGCAGCAGTCGCCGGGGTAGAGAGAGGTAAGGGATTAATTCCAGTTGGTCAACGAGCTCGCCGAAACCATACTTGATCAATACCTGGGCTATTTCCCGGTAGCGTTTGAGATGTCTATATCGCTGTCCTAGTCGTTCCATTTCACCTTCCCCGGCGAGCCGTTGCGCCGGCGGCGCTGCTTGGGCAATGTCTTGAGCTTCAACCACTGTTCGCGTAGCGGCCCACGCGGCCGAGGGGTGAGCGCGAGACGCTGCCGTAAGAAACGATTCAAGGTGTCGAGGTCGCGGTATGCGAGCAGCCGACGGACACGCTCGCGCGCAAGTTGCCCCGCATCCATCTCTATCCAGCGATTGAGTTGCTCCCGTCCCGAACGGCTGAAACGCTGTAACGGATTGGCGAACCGTCCCAGCCGTTGATGCAGTTCATCCACATCTATCAGCGGGCGACCGGCAGAAGCACTGGGCGGACCAAATGCGCCGAACTCATACTCGAAGGGGATGGCGCGTACCGGCTTGCCCGCCAGCGCATACATTTCGCACCAGGCGTACTTCAACCCAAGCCCCACAAGCCCCTCCTTTTCCACACGCCGCATCGAGACCGGGATGCGGGTACTGGTCAAAATGCCAAACTTCCCATACCGCGTAGCGCGGCGGGCATAATCAATATCCTCACTTAACTTGAGCGACTCATCGAAGCCGCCGATCGTTTCGTGGATGGCGCGCTGCACCAGAATACAAAAGCCGGGCGCGTGCGGTGAGATGGCCTGCATAACCAGGAAATAGAGGTCGGTTGCCTCGGCGGTGATTTGGTCGACCAGGTCGCCGTCCAACGCGGTGATCAGAGATGTGGCGATGGCATAGCCTGCGCCCTCAAATTCCTCCACTGCACGCGCGATGAAATCGGGTGGTGGAACAACGTCGGCATCGAGAAAGAGAAACAGATTTCCTGTTGCCACACGCGCCCCCGCGTTGCGCCCGGCGGCGGGCATCCCACCACGCACCATGCGCGCCCCGCGTCTTTGTGCCAGTTCCGCCGTGCCGTCGCCCGAGCCGGCGTCGGCAACGATGATCTCATCCGGGGGACGAGTCTGTGCGGCCAGTGCATCGAGCAAGATGGGCAAATAGGCTGCCTCGTTGAATGTGGGAATGATAACACTTAGACGTCGCATGGGTTCACCTTGGAGAGTTCTTTTCTTCCACACAACCGTTTGCTTTCACGGGTTTGTTCCCGCTTATCTCTTGATAATCCTTGATAGCCTGTAGCAGGTGCTCCTTGTCAAAGTCCGGCCAGAAGACAGGAGTAGTCCAAAAGATCGCGCCGACCACTTGCCAGATCAGGAAATTGCTCAGGCGCATTTCCCCGGCCGTGCGAATTACCAGGTCGGGATCCGGCAGGCCAGCAGTGTACAGGTAGCGGCTAAAACTCGCTTCATCCAATGCATCTGGATCGAGTTCGCCGCGCTGATAGGCCGCGATCACCTCTCGGCTGGCGTCCACGATTTCGGCACGACCGCCATAGTTGAGGGCCAGGTTGAGGATCAACTTGTCGCCGCCGCGCGTCTCGTCCATGGCCTGATCTAGCGCAGCGCGCAGCGAAGGGGGCAGGCCCGTGCGCCTGCCGATCACTTTCATACGCACCTCGCTGCGACGCAGCTCGGCCACTTCGCGACGGGCGAACTGCTCACACAAATGCATCAAGAAGGCCACCTCTGCTCCTGGGCGCTGCCAGTTCTCGGTGGAAAAGGTGTACAGCGTGAGCACCGGGATTCCGATTTCTACGCAGAGGCGCACCATGCGTCGCACGGCCTCTACTCCGGCCTGGTGCCCGGCCATGCGCGGCAGACCGCGCTGCTGGGCCCAGCGTCCGTTCCCATCCATGATAATCGCAACGTGGACAGGAATGCCGCCTTGCTGCCTCCCCTCGGCGGCCGATCGATCCTGTTCGTCTATGGACTGCCTCCCACCCATCTCCGCGGCGCCGGCCGGTGCGTATGTGCCTTGTGCTGCCGGTTTTGGCTTTGTGCCATCCACCCCACTGCCCAATCGAGTGGGCTAGCCCGCCGCGTACCTTGTGCTCACGATTCCTACCCCCATTATGCAGACCGCCAACAGCGCCATCATGCGGGTGACTCCACAGGGGCTATCTTTGGCCAAGGTACTTGCCTTCCCAGATGTCCTGGCTGTATTCCCCGATGTCGGTCCCATAGGCCACCAGGCCCTTGTAGTACTCTTTGTCCTCCAGGGCCTCTCGCGCGGCCTGGTCTTCGGGCTCGGGCTGGTAGCGGTCAACGAGCTCCCTGAACATGCGGTGGTGATCACGGATGGGGCAGGGACGCAGCCAGTTCCCTTCCTGCAGTGGCTCCTTCTGGCCATAGCCGTATTCGCGTTGCCACTCGCGTATTGCCTGGAAGAAGGGGGCTTCCCAGACATCATTCAGAGTACCGCCCCGCGCATAGATGTCCTGAATGTTGGCCGCAGAATAGGGCGCAAACACGCACGGCATCACCTTGCCATTCCAGTCAATGTATAGGTAGCCACCCTCCCTGCCGGCCGAGATGCACCCCTGCACAAGCGTGCCGTGGTTCCAGAAATCAATAAGCAAGATACGCCGCTTCTCAATCACCTCCCAGGAGCGGCGCCAAAGCTCCATGCGCTGTTCCGGAGTGGGCATCAGGTCGAGGGTGAAGCTCCGCCCGATGGGCATGTAGTGGAAGAGAAAGCCGAAGACCGCTGCCTGCTGGTCGAAGAAGAAATCCAGAAACTCATCGGACAGAATTTCCTCACCATTGAAACGCGTCGCAGTAACCGAAATACCAAAAGGTACCCCCACCTCACGCAGGTTGGCCATTGCGCCCAGGATGCGGTCGAAGGTGCCTGCCCCTCGGCGTTCGTCCGTCCGCTCGCGCATGCCTTCCACGGAGATGGCGGGCAGCAAATTGCCCAACCTGCTCAGACGCGCTGCCATTTCCTTATCAATCAGAGTGCCGTTGGTGTACATTAGGAACATGCAGTCCGAGTGCTTCTCCACTACATCAAGCAGGTCTTTGCCATCCGAACGATAGGCCAATGGTTCACCGCCGGAGATGACAAAGAAGCGATTGCCCCACAGCGTCTTGGCTTCCGTGATAATGCGGTCAAAGACGGGCCAGGGCAGCCTGGCAGCAGTCGGCCCCGCACTCGCATAGCATCCCACACAGTGCAGATTGCAGGCATGCCCGGGGCTGATCGTTAGGAACCACGGCGGCTCACAGCCGAACTCCTTCCTGAAGGGCGCGTTGGCAGGCTGGTTGACCGATGAGGGGAGCAACAAGGTGCGCACAAAGATGTCCAGGAGCGCATGGACCACCCGCGGGGAAAGGGTCTTCTGTTTCAGGGCCTTTTGCACTGCATCGAACATCGCCAACCCCATCAGCTTGCGCTCCCGTGTGATCTTGCGCAGTGCGAGAGGAAGTTGGTCGTTCGTATCCAGGTTGGCCTGGAGTCGCCGATCAATGAAACGCAGCACTGGCTCGCGCACCGTATCGTTGTAAAGCAAGCGCTCCGCAACTGCGAACAGCGGACCGCCGGCTGGGCTTGTTGCTATCCGGCCCCCAATCTCTACTATGTCCATGTCAACCTCCTTGCGTGAAATCGTTGATGGTGTCGAGTACCTGCATTATGGATGAACAACGGGAAAGCGGGCAGCCGCACCGCGCCCTTCGACGGTCTCTCTGCTCCCAGGCGGCATGGGTTCAAAGGCGGAGCAACTCTGGCACTCAGGACCAGACCCGCTCAATGCACAACCCATTCCTGCCTCGACCGTTTCATCTTCCCCCGTCTTGCCCACGACGAAGATCGCAGAGAATTCCAGATACTTGCAGTGAGCACTGTCATCGAGTGCTGGCACCGGGCAGTCCCTACACAATTCACAATCTTGTCCCGGCGCATAGAAGTTCACGCCTATGCTGCAAGCTGGGCCATGCCGCGAGACCACGAGAAATCTACATTTGGTATGCATCACCTATCCTCCAAGGCATTGAGTCGGTCCAGCCCAACCTGCCTGCCAGGATCGAGCAGTCAAAGGTTCAGGCGCTATAGAACGCCACTCCGAGCGTTCCCGGACCGGCGTGGGTGCCGATGATCGGGCCGGCTTCAGTGGTGAGCACTTCCGCACAGTGGAAGCGCGCCGCCACCTGCTCGGCCAGAGCCTGCGCCTCGCCAGGCGCAGCGCAGTGCAGCACTGCCGCATGCACGGTCTCGTGTGACCCCACCCGTTCGGCCATCAGGCTCAGCACGCGCTGTACGGCTCGCTTCCTGGTGCGCGGCTTCTCCAACGGCTCAGTCTGCCCATCCCTCAAGTACAGGACCGGTTTGATGCTCAGCGCGATGCCCAACAGCGCCGTCGCCCCGCCGATGCGCCCGCCCTTGCGCAGGTATTCCAGTGTCTCCACCGTGAAGATGACATGCATCTTTGGGATCAGTCCCTCCACAAGTAGGACGACCCCGGCCGCGTCCTGCCCTGCGGCCGAGGCGTTTGCGGCGGCGATGGCCATCAGGCCCAGTCCCAGTGAGGTTGAGCGGGAATCAATCACGTGGATAGGCACGTCTGGCAGTTGCTTGGCGGCGGCCCACGCCGAATCGAGCGTCGCGCTCATTTTGTGCGAGAGGTGGATGGAAACGATGGCTTCGGTTTGCTTCGAGAGCGTGGTGTACACCTGGACGAAATCGAAAACGCTCGGCTGGGACGTGGTAGGCAGTTGTTTGCTGCCACGCAGCAGGCGATAGAACTGTTCAGCGTCGAGATCAACCCCATCGCGATAGGTTTGGGTTCCGAAGGTGAGATAGACGGGCACTACATGGATGCCGTACTCCTGCCCCATGGCCTGCGTCAGAGACGAGGTGCTATCGGTCACTATGGCCACTTTGTGCACAAGCTCAGTCATGGTCTCCTCCTCAAGCTTGTAATCCTCGAGCTCCGTGGTGTGGTCTGTTCCCTTGGTATGCACTAGCACACCAAGGGAACAGAGCATGCAACTCACGGCTTCTGTCGGCGGTGGTTAAGCATAGATGCAGCACAACTACCCGAAAGCAGCAGGCCGGGCGTGGGAGCCACCTCTGCTGATTGTTGGGACAGACTCCTAGCTGGCTTTTGCTTTTGGGGCCAGGCCGCCTACCTTGCGATTCAGGTCTTCGATGTCCGCGCGCGTGGCGAACCCCATGTCTGAGAGCACCTGGCTCATCCTGGTCGTGGTCTTCTTCTTCAACTCAGAACGCTCCTGCTCGCCGCGCTGCGCTAATCGGTCAGTCAGCCCTCTAGCCCCACCGCGTTTCTCCACATCCTCCACGATAGAGCGGGCTTTGTCCCTGCCCAGCGCGAATAGACCCAAGCCCATCATAAACCCCTTTTCGATCCGACTCACCATTTCCGTATACCTCCTTTGTCCTTTCTCTGTCATCCCGCAGCACAACTTCTCAGCCCAGGACGAAACGAATCCCGCCCTGTGCATAGAACCCTAATCCCGCCTGTGCGGCGGCGCTCTCACCCAGTCTGCCCACACTCCTTGCTCCGCCGCCGAGCACGAACACAGTGACAAGTCCTCAGAAAACAAATCATACCGATAAGACAAAAGAATTGAAGCGAAAAAAGACCAGTTAGGCGCCAATTGCCTTCACTACGTCCTGCACAAAGTCAGAGAGCACTTTCTTCTTGGGGGCACTCAATTTGCTAAGGGTATCCTGATACCGCCTTGTGTACGAAACAAGGATGCTCGTAAAACGACGGTTGGCACGTTCCAACAAGGATAGCCCAAGTGTCAGACCGGCAAGGGCGCTCAATCCCGCTTCTTCTGGCAGCCCCAGGGTCACCAGCCTCTCCAGCAGCCCGCTCTGCGTCAAGTCCTCCTTTACCAAGTGCAGGTTCAGGATCACAGCGGCAATCATCTCCGCACTGAAGATCAAAGGCGATTTGCGTTCGGGGATTCTGTTGAGCAGTTCGTTCAAGAGTTCCTCATAGTTGCTATCTCTTCCTTTACGTAGAGCCTCCAGGATGCGCTGCTTGACGGCCTCCCACTCTTCCTGGTCCCAATCTTCTCCGGCCAGTTCGGCCAGCACAGACGCCGCTCTCTCCGTGGGATAGAAGACAATAGTGGAGCGCCCCGGTCCAGCTCCCTTTCCAGGGACTACATATGCTGAAGTCAGCACGCCCCTTGCTTCGAGCAGGCGCAGCATGTCGTAGGCCGTCATGGGGCTTATCCCAAGGCGCTCGGCCACCGCGCTATAGTGCAGGGGCTGTGTTCTCTCGCGGTAGAGGTCCAGAAACTGTTCGAGGAAGGCTCTCTGCCGTCCAGTCAGTCTCACAAAGGTGCTCCCTTTCGGTTTCGGCATGTGTTGGACGATGGTCAGCTATCTAGGCGCACACCGTTCTCCAAAGAAAACCAAAGAATTGCAGAGTGCTTGTACCACAGACGCCAAGTTTTGTCAAGTTTCGTCAGGAGAGTGTTGAAAACACAGCAGTCGGTTGAAACGGGGGCCACGGGTTGTACCAACGAGTCTGGCCGGTACAATAGGTTGTGGCGATTGTAACATCTTGCGGGCTTTTTCAACACCCTCTTACTGCCGCAGACGCGGCAGCGCCACGTGTCGTTCCCCTGGCACCCCTTCGACGATTCCCCTGCGTGGGTCCCGGCCTCTACAAGCCTGCCACACTGTACGCCCGCTTCCAAAGCTCAGCGTAGGCGGCGGCTTCCGACTCCCACCTTGCGTCGTCCCAGCCCAGCTCAGGCTGCACAATGGCGCGCACGCGCTCGAGGACAGACACACCACCCTGGGGCAGCAGCAGCCCCAGGCGCACGCGGCGCAGCAGCAGGTCCTCCAGGTGCACCACCCCCTCGTCGCGCGCGGCCCAGCGCAGCTCGGCCCACAGCGAGTCGGTGCCCGGGATGCCCTCCAGCTCACCCGTCTGCGC
>Ga0315294_10009429_pt1 | contig 10727 bp, 8 predicted proteins | sample YL17G13_40_MG_FD_203626 | JGI IMG/M metagenome (GOLD analysis project Ga0315294, IMG submission 203626) | Sediment microbial communities from Yellowstone Lake, YNP, Wyoming, USA - YL17G13_40 | ecosystem: Environmental > Aquatic > Freshwater > Lake > Sediment | place: USA: Wyoming | collected... | reverse complement strand
ATGGGCGACCCGAAGAGCGCCCACCTCCTCCGGAACCGGCTGGAGCAGGACCCGTCGCCGGACGTGCAGGCGGCGGCGGCCGACGCGCTGGGGCGCGTCCGCAGCGTCGTCAGCATGGAGACGCTGCTCGCGCAGCTCGACAGCCCGTCGGAGCGGGTCCGCCGCAGCGCCGCCGCGGCCATCGTGCGGATCTGGCAGATCGATCATGGCTTCAACGCCGGCGATCCGCCTGACAAACGCCGCGCCCTCATCGAGGGCATGCGCCACCACTGGGAGGTGTACAAGCAGTCCGACGCCTACCGGTACCTGAAGCAGAAAACGGAGAAAGGGCCATGAAATCGCACGCGCGAGGCGCCTTCACGCTGGTGGAACTGCTGGTCGTCATGGCGGTCATCTCGATGCTCCTGGCGATCCTGATCCCGTCGTTCGGGCTGACGTTCCGCCAGATGAACCAAATGCGGTGCGCCAAGAACCTGAGCACGATCGGCCAGGCGTACGGCGTCCGGGCCGCCGACGAGCGGCTCGGCACCGCCGGCGCCCTGGGCGTCGGGCACTGGCAGGCCGCCCTCCTCCCGTACGTCGGGGGCCGCGGCGACGTCTTCTTCTGCCCCGAGGGCCCCGTGCCGGAGGAGGAAGGCGGCTCGATCGAGACGACGGCGCCGCGACGCCTCATCATCTACAGCGACCCGATGGGCAGCAGTCCCAGCGGGCCGCCCCTGCCCCCGCACTGGATGCGATGGGACGACGTCGACCTCTGGGCCCAGGGCACCTACGGGGCCGACGTCCTGGTGAAGCGGGTCGTCCCCAACGTCAGCTACGAACTCTGGTTCGAGGACTCCTGGCGGAACAACACGTGGAACGACCTCCAACTGAAGTTCACGCCCCACTCCGACGGCCAACTCGAGGTCGAGTACGTCGGACAGGCCACCGGCGCCTACCACTACTGGCTCTGCGACGCCGACACCAAGGAATTCCTCCTGCCGACCGAGTACCCCAACCAGTGGATGGGCTGCAACGCCACCCTCTCGGTGGGCAGCAAGGTCGTCGTCGAGTCGGCCTCGGGCAACACGAACTACGGCATGAACTCCCTGGCCCGGGGGGACCTGTCGATCACCCCCGGCCGGCGGGTCATCCTCTGCCTCGACTATGTGAAGGTCGTCGCCCGGGGGGCGACCGACACGTACCCCGACGACTGGCGCGGCGAGGCGTGGGTCACCGACGCGGGCCTCCTGGTGTTCGCGCGGCACGACCGGCGGACGAACGTCCTCTTCACGGACGGGAGCGTCGACATCCTGGACCCGCGGGACTTCGACCCGATCGGCGTGGCCTCCGTCGCCGCCTACTGGGACCCCGCCGCCGGGCCGTAGCACTACAACGCTGCAATGGCATGTCGCGCGGTGGGTCTCCGTACCCACCGCGCGAGAATGGCGATTTGTCGGGGCTCGCGGCGGGTGCGGAGACCCGCCGCGCGACAAGTAGCGTGGTAGTACTAGGCCGTGTCCGGCCGGTCCGATGCGGCCTGGGGGGCACGGCGTGCGTGGCGCGCGGCGGCGTTCAGGAACCGGACCGCGTAGCCGCACAACACCCGCACCCGCAGCAGCCGCGCGGCCCGCGGCAGGCGGCCGCCCTTGCCGCCGGCGCGGCCGCCGACCGCCCGCCGGACCTGGTAGCCCCCGATCTTGAAGTGGTAGTCGCCCAGCGTGCCCGAGAGCGTCCCGTCCCGCCGCGTCGACCAGCGGACGTGCCGGCGGCGGCGGTGGATGGCGATGACGACCTGGATCTCGCTGGGGCCCACGCCCGCCATGTCGACCGCCGTCAGCCCGACCACGCCGTCGCACCCGCCGTAGTCCGGGTGCGAGTGGAACTCGCCGATGTACGCGTGCTTGTGCCGCGAGAACCGGTTGACGATGTCCTGGATCACCCGGTTCGGGCGGTCGCACAGGCTGACGCCGGAGAACGTCCGCTCCGCCGTCTGGTACGCGATGGCGCCTTCCACCCGGGTGCCGCCCGGCCGCGCGCGCCCGACCAGCAGGCCGTAGCACTCGCGCCGGTACACCTCGGCCGACGCCAGGATTATGCCGAGGAACGCCGGCTCCGACAGGTACATCCGCTTCATGGCGTCTTACCGGGCGTCGGCGGCGGCTGGAGGAGCGACCTCAGCCACTCGCCGTAGCGGTTGACGAGACCTTGCGTGCGTGCTGCGTCCTCCAGGCACTTGACGCGGCCGCTCAGGATGTGGCCGCCGCCCTCGCCGGCGCCCAGAGGCTCCATCGTCATGCGAAAATCCAGGTGCAGATGACGCCGGCCGTCGCCGAACCGCAGCGTCACCTGCCCCGCCGTCCCCTGCCAGACCGTGTCCCGGCCATACTGACGGACCCATCGATAGACCGGCACATGATCCTCTTTGAGCCAGCCGTACTTGGCCCGCTCGGGGATCTCCAGGCAGACGTACTCGAAGTCCGGGTCGGCCTCGCCGATCGGCGCGGCCGTCCGGCGATAGAGGAGAATCTGGACCTTGCGGTCGCGGGCGAACTGGTACGTCGCCGTGTCGTAGGCGACCGTCTCGTCGGGTTTGCCGGCGGCATAGCGGACCGCGGCCCGGGGGCCGCCGCACCCCGCTGCCAGGCCCGCCACCAGCGCCAGGCCCAGAAGCAGGCGCACCCGCCTTGCCGTCCCATCGCCCATCGCCAGACCCTCTTGCCGGCGCCTCGGCAGCCGGCGCGGCCCTTCCGGGCCCGCCCGCCGCCCCCTTGCCCCGGGCGCCCGACGCCGCCCGGGCCGCCCGCGGAACGCGCCTATAGACACTACTTCGCCGCGCCCGTCAAGGGCAAATCCGCGTGCGGTCGCGACCCCGGTCGGCCGGGCCCGCCGCCGCCCCCGGACCCCCTGGCCGGGGGCCCTTTTCGGGGTCCCACGGGCCCTTGCGTCCCCGCCCGGGCGGGGGCCGGGATATGCCGCGAGCGGGGCCGGGCCCCCTCCCCCCAGCCCGCCCGGCACGCCCCTTGCTTTCGGGGGTGCCCGACGCTAGGTTTCCCGTTCCGTCGGGCGGCGGCCACGACGCCGGCGGCCGCGGCGCGGCAGGATGGCTCAAGGCGGCCGCGCCGCCGGGCCGATACGATGGGGGTCGCTCGGCCACGCCCAGGTTGTGTCACCGAGGTCGCGCCGGCGGGCGTACGCCCCCCGCCCAAGGGAGACCGCCATGTGCGGAATCGTCGGCTACATCGGCCACAAGCAGGCCTACCCCATCTTGATGGAAGGCCTCAAGCGCCTGGAGTACCGGGGCTATGACTCGGCCGGGATCGCCCTCCAGCAGGACCACGACGGGCGCCTGTTCCTCCGCAAGACGCGCGGCCGCATCAGCGCCCTGGAGGCGCTCCTGGAAGGCGAGGACCTCAGCGGCACCCTGGGCATCGCCCACACCCGCTGGGCCACCCACGGCGAGCCGAACGACGTCAACGCCCACCCGCACACCGACACCTCGGGCAAACTGGCCGTCGTCCACAACGGGATCATCGAGAACTGGTCGGCCCTGCGGCAACTGCTGGAGCAGAAGGGCGTCAAGTTCCGGAGCGAGACGGACACGGAGGTCTTGGCGCACCTGTTTGCGATGTACTACGAGGGCGACCTCGAGAAAGCCGTCCAGGAGGGGCTCGCGGAGGTGCGCGGCGCGTACGGCATCGCCGTGATCCACGCCGACGAGCCGGACGTCCTGGTGGCCGCCCGGAACGGGTCGCCCCTCATCATCGGCGTCGGCGAGGACGAGTACATCGTCGCCAGCGACGCCTCGGCCATCATCGAGCATACGACCAACGTTATTTATCTTGAAGATAACGAGATGGCCACCGTCCGCCGCGACGGCATCAAGACCTCGACCGTCGACGCCATCCCCACCCACAAGGAGATCCAGCAGGTCGAGTGGTCGCTCGCCGAGATCGAGAAGAAGGGCTACCCGCACTTCATGCTCAAGGAGATCATGGAGCAGCCGGACAGCCTGGCCGACACCCTGCGCGGGCGGCTCGACCCGGAGGCGGGCGAGGTGATCCTGGGCGGCATCCAGGCCTTCGCCAGGCAACTCACCCATGCGCGGCGGGTGATCCTGACGGGGTGCGGCACGGCGTGGCACGCCTGCCTCGTCGGCGAGTTCCTGTTCGAGGACCTCGCGCGCGTCCCCACGGAAGTCGAGTACGCCAGCGAGTTCCGCTACCGCAATCCCATCGTCGACGACGGCACGGTCGTCATCGCCATCAGCCAGAGCGGCGAGACGGCCGACACCCTGGCCGCCGTCCGCGAGGCCCGCATGAAGGGCGCCCTGGTGCTGGGCGTCGTCAACGTCGTCGGATCGACCATCGCCCGCGAGACCGACGCCGGCGTCTACCTCCACTGCGGGCCCGAGATCGGCGTGGCCTCCACGAAGGCCTTCACGAGCCAACTGGAGGTCCTGACGATGATGTCGCTCTTCCTGGGCCGCCGCAAGCACATCGCCCCGTACCACGCCCGCGAGATCCTCCAGGGCCTCCAGGCCGTCCCCGACCGGGTGCGGCACGTCCTCGCCCTGGACGAGGCCGTCCAGCAGGCCGCCGACCGGTACAAGGCGTGCCCGAACTGGCTGTACCTGGGGCGCGGCTACAACTACCCGGTGGCGCTGGAGGGGGCCCTGAAACTCAAGGAAATCAGTTATGTCCATGCGGAGGGGCTGCCCGCCGCCGAGATGAAGCACGGGCCGATCGCCCTCATTACCGAGGAGATGCCGGTCGTGTTCCTCGCCAACCGCGGGCTCCAGTACGAGAAGGTCCTCTCGAACATGGAGGAGGTCCGCAGCCGCGGGGGCCAGGTCATCGCCGTCGCCACCGAGGGCGACACGGAGATCAAGCGCCTCGCCAAGCACGTCCTCTACGTCCCCGACGTGCCCGAGCCGTTCCAGCCGATCCTGAACGTCGTCCCGCTCCAACTCCTCGCCTACCACGTGGCGGTGCTGCGCGGCTGCGCGGTCGACAAGCCCCGCAACCTCGCCAAGAGCGTGACGGTGGAGTAAGGCATTGCGGATTGCGGATTTCGGATTGCGGATTGGCGGGGCAAAGTCGTCGCGCCGGGTGCCACCCTGGCAGGGCAAGCCTGCCGTGGCTTGACCGCTGGCGGCTTGTCCGCCAGTGCTCCGGGCACTTTACCCGCCTTCTTGCTCGGTGGAAAAGGTACAGCCTGCAACCAGTGGCCCATAGGTCTTACCGCGGTAGTGGTAAGACTCTACTCGGAATTCTGTCACAAGAGTCAGCGGGGGCTCATCCTTAGCCAAAGCAGGGCCCAGTAGCTGAAGGGGAAAGCGCAGGGCGTTCTTGGCAACATACGGCCCCGGCAACAGGATTTCAACGCCAGGCAGCGGCCTTTCTTCCCGAACATGAAACCTCTCTGCACGCTGAGGGTCAGAACACTCCTCGTACTTCAGATGGAACGAGACCGAATCACGCGGAATAATGATCTCGAGCGGCGAGGAGTTGCTCACTGTTAGCATGACGTGGAAGAACACCGTGCCCTCGCTGTCGCTGGCTGTAGGATGGAGAACACCCCTTGGCCCGACGATACTCACATTGGGAATGGAGAAGAAGTCAAGAGACTCCTGGGTAGCCCGAAGCGTCCGTTTGGCATACAAGACCACGGCGACCGTCAGGACACAGATGGCCGCCGTAAGAATGGTCAGCCAGACTGTGAGGAACAACGTCCAATCCGCACCGCTGAGACCCCTGACCCACTCAAGAAGCCCGCCCGAAGCAGCCAGGAATGGCGGGGACACGGCACTTGACGGGGCTACTGCCCCTACAGCACAGATGATCTCCATGCCCATATCCTAATCCGGCGCGTGGATGAATGTCAAGCACCGGCCGCGAGGTACTGTCTGCCCCAGGAGGACACTGGCGGGCAAGCCGCCAGTGGCACCCGGCGGGGTGGGGGCCCGCCGCGCTTCTTTACTGGCCTTGTTTGTGCCTGTTACTCAGGTACCCAGGTACTAAGGTACCCAGGTACTTCCTCTCATTCGCGCTGGATCTTCTCCAGGACCTGGGTGGGGATGTCGAAGTTGGCGTCGACCTTCTGGACGTCGTCGTGGTCCTCGAGCGCCTCCATGAGGGAGAGGACCTTGCGGGCGGCGGCCTCGTCGAGGGGGACGAAGTTCTGCGGCCGCTGGGCGACCTCGGCCCGCTCCACCGGGACGCCGGCGGCGGCCAGGGCGGCCTTGACGGCCTCGAACGCCTCGGGCGGCGTGATGACCTCGAAGGCCCCCTCGGTCTCGGTCATGTCCTCGGCGCCGGCTCCGAGGGCAATGTCCATGAGTTTCTCCTCGTCGGAGAAGCCGGTCACGGTGAGGACGCCCTTGAGGGAGAACATCCAGCCGACGCAGCCGGGCTGGCCCATGTGGCCGCTGTGGCGCTCGAAGATCTTGGTGATCTCGCTGGCGGTGCGGTTGCGGTTGTCGGTCACGACGTCCACCAGGACGGCGACGCCGCCGGGGGCGTAGCCCTCGTAGAGGATCCGCTCGATGACGGCGCCGGGGAGGTCGCCGGTGCCCTTCTTGATGGCGCGGTCGATGGAGTCCTTCGGCATGTTGACGGCCCGCGCCTCGTCCATGGCGTAGCGGAGCGTAAGGTTCGTACCGGGATCGCCGCCGCCGGTCCTCGCCGCCAGGGTGAGGGCCCGGGCGCACTTGGAGAACGCCTGGCCGCGCTTGGCGTCCGCCGCGCCCTTCTTCCGCTTGATGGTTGCCCAATGGGAATGGCCTGACATGGTCGTCTGCTCCCTGTGACCTCGGTTACGGTTTCCTGGTTTCGGGCGTGTCCGTGCCCTGCTGGTCGGCGGGCGCCAGGGGCGCCACGTCGGGGGTTTTGCCCGCGCGGAGGCTGTCGACCTTCTGCTGGAGGCGCTGGAGCCGGTCGGCGTCGGCCTGGGCGCCGCGGGCCTTGACGATGCCGACGGCCTTCTCCCAGGCGCGGGAGGCGTCGCCCTGGCGGCTCAGGCGCCAGTAGGCGTCGCCGAGGTGGTCCCAGAGGACGGCGTCTAGGTCGGGGGCCTCTTCGACGGCGGCTTCGAGGGCCTTGACGGCCTCCTCGAGCCGGCCGCGCTTGTAGAGGACCCAGCCGAGGCTGTCCAGGTAGGCGGGGCTCTTCGGCTCCGCCGCCAGGGCCTGGCGGATCAGCTGTTCGGCCCGGCCCAGGTGGACGCCGCGATCGGCCCACAGGTACCCCAGGTCGTTGTTCGAGCCGGGGTGGTTCGGGTCCTTCTGGAGGATCCGGAGCAGTTCCTTCTCGGCGCCGGCGGCGTCGCCCATCTCGCTGTAGAAGCCGGCCAGCAGGTACCGCCAGCGGACATTCTCGGGCTCGGCGGCCAGGAGCGCCTTGATCTCGGCGACGGCGTCCTGGAGGTCCTTGAGGCCGGCCAGCGAGCAGGCCAGGAGGACCCGGAGGCCGACGTTGCCGGGGGCCTCTTCGAGGACGTCGCGGGCGACTTTCACGGCCTCCTCGAAGCGTTTCTGGCGGAAGCGGACCTCGGCCAGGAGGGTGCGCGGCCCCGTGGCCCGGGAGTCGAGGATGATGGCCTGGGCGACGGTCCGGTCGGCCGCGTCGAGGTCGCCCCGCGTCAGGTACACGCCCGCCAACTGGCAGTAGATCTCCGCGTCGGGGCCCGTCTGGGCGATCCAGCCCTTCAGCGCGTCCTCGGCCTCCTGGGACTTGCCGTCGCGCTGGAGCGCGTCGGCCAGGAGGGCGAGGGCGGCCTTGTCCTTGCGGTTTCCCTCGACGGCGAGGCGGTAGGACCGGATCGCCTCGGGCAGCCGGTTCAGGCGGTCCAGCAGGAGGCCCATCTGCCGGTGAAACGCCGGCAGGGTGAGGCCCGCGTCGAGGGCGGCCTGGTAGACGGCCAAGGCGTCTTCGAGGCGGCCGGCGCCGATCAGGAGGTCGGCCTTGCGCGAGTAGGCGATGGCGGCCTGCGGCCGGGCGGCGATGGCCTGGTCGTACAGGAGGACGGCGTCGCCGCGCCGCTTGAGGTTCTCGGCCAGCATGCCCACCAGGACGAGCGACCCGTAGGACTTCGCGTCGCCGGTGACGAGGCGCTGGGCGTCGGCGTAGACCTTGGCCGGCTGGGGCAGCGCGTCGATCAGGCGGGCCGCCCGGATCAGCAGGGCCGTCTCGGTGCCGCCGGCGTCCAGGCCGTGGGCCAGCGCCTCGAGGGCCTCCACCGGGCGGTCCTTCTTCATATGCATTTCCGACAGTTTGACGGTGGCGGCGACGGCGGTCCCGGGCGCCTTGTCGCCCAGGGCCGCCAGGGCCCGGTACTCGGCCTCGGCGGCGTCGTCGCGGCCGAGGGCCTCGTAGACGGCGGCCAGTTGGAACGCCGCCATGACGCGGTCGGGATGCTCGCGGCGGATGGCCTGGAGGTCGGCGACGACGCCCTCGGGGTTCCCCTCGGCGCGGTAGCTCTCGGCCAGTTGCTGGTAGCCGCCGCCCCCCTCGGGATGAATCTCGATCATCCGCCGCGCCGTCGCACGGGCCTGGGCGTAGTCCTTCCGGGCGAGGTAGGCGCGGCAGAGCATGGCGAGGATCTCGGGCTGATCGGGCCGGTCGGCCAGCGCCTCGCGAAGAACCGCGACCGCCTTCGCGCCGTCGCCGCGCAGCAGGTACAGGTTGCCCAGCACCTGCTTGAGTTGGACCTGGCCGCGGTAGATCATGTAGATCTCAGGATATCGCTGGAAGAACGGCTCGGGCTGGGCCAGGCGCTCCAGGAGCGCCTCGTAGCAGGCGATGGCCTCGTCGGCGTCGCCGGTCTCCTGGGCGGCCCGGGCCTGGTACCAGAGGCCCAGCAGGTGATAAGGCGAGCCCTTCGGGGCGCTCGCCAACAGGGACTTCAGGTACCCGCCGGCGCCCTTCGGGTCGCCGAGGGCGGTGGCGAAGCGGGCGCGATGGAACAGGAAGGCCGGCTCGTCGCCCGCCAGCGCCAGGGCCTTGTCCATCGCCTCGACGGCCCCGCTGACGTTGCCGACCTCGTAGAGCGTCAGGCCCAGGTGGTACCACACGTGGGCCGCCCCGGGCGCCAGGGCGGCCGCCTGGCGGAACGCCTCGATCGCCTCGACGCGGTTCCCGTCGCCGGCCAGGAGGCAGCCGCGGAGGTAGTGGCGCAGGGCCGCGGCCAGGGGGTCGTCGGTAGCCTCGATCACGGGCGGCGGGGGCAGGCACGGGCGCGCCGGCGGCACGGCCGCGGGCGCCTCGGCTGCGCTGGCCGCGCCACGCGGGGCCCCGGCCGCGCATGCCGCGACCAGCGCCACGCCCAGAACGGTCCACCGGATTGCCGTGCTGCCCATGCCACGCCCCTCAGGCGGCCGCGACCGGCGCAGCGCCCGGCACGCGCCCGCCGCCGGCCCCTCGCCGCCCTAATGGATGACCTTGTTCAGCGGGTACACGATGATGCCGCTCGCGCCGGCCCGCTTGAGGCGCGGCAGGAGTTCCCGTTCCGTTTTGCCCGGGAGGATCACCTCGACGGCGACCCAGGCGGCGTCGGCCAGGTTCGAGATGGTCGGGCTCTTCTCGGCCGGCAGGAGCGCCAGGACCTCCTTCAGGGCCGCCGTGGGCACGTTCATCTTGAGGCCGACCTTGTCCTTCGCTTCGATGGCGCCCTGGAGGAGCATGGTCAGGTTCTCGATCTTGGCGCGTTTCCATTCGTCCTGCCAGGCGGCCCGGTTGGCGATGAGTTGGGTGTTGGAGGTCATTACCGTGTCGATGACGCGCAGGCGGTTGGCCCGCAGCGAGGACCCTGTTTCGGTCACGTCGACGATGGCGTCGAGGCCGCGGACCTGGACGGCCCCGGCGTCCGCCCCCCCGTCCACTGCCCCTTGGTCGACCGCCTGTTCCACGGAGATGGCACCGGAAAGGAGTTGGTCGACGAGCCGTTCCAGGGTGGGCTTGATCTCCGTCGCGCCCCAGGAGAATTCAACCTTCACGTTCACGCCGTGGGACTGGAAGTACCGCTCCGTAACCTTCACGAGTTCGGTGGCGACCCGGCCGCCCTCGAGATCCTTGGGCCTGCGGACCGGACTCTCCTCGGGGACGGCCAGGACCCAGCGGACGGGGACCATCCGCGCCTTGGCGTAGACGAGGTCGGCGACGACGCGGACGTCGGAGGCGTTCTCGGCGACCCAGTCGCTCCCCGTGAGGCCGGCGTCCAGAGCCCCGAGTTCGACGTAGCGGCTCATCTCCTGGGCGCGGAGCATGACGACCTGGATCTCGGGGTCGTCGATCGCGGGGGTGTAGGACCGGGCGTCCTCGCGGACGTCGAAGCCTGCGCGGCCCATCAGGTCGAGCGTGGCCCGCTCCAGGCTGCCCTTGGGCAGTCCGAACGTGATGATCTGCTTGGCCCGGCTCATGGCGCCTCCTCTGGCGCGCGGGTCAGGACGGCCGCCTTGGCGTCCCGCGTCGGCGTTTCGCGCGGCCCGCGCGCGGGCGGGCGGCGCGTTTGCGGGCGCCGGCCTTCGCCTTGGCGGTCTTGGCGCCCTTGGCTCCGGCGGGGCGCTTCCCGGCCGCCCGCCGCTCCGGCGAGGGCCTCGGCCGGACTTCCCTGGAGGGGCACACGGCCGCGACGACGCATCGCACGCAGTGGGGCCCCTCGACCTTGCAGACGTCCTCCGCGAGGCGCCGCAGCAGTTGGTGCGCCTGGAGGACGCGGGTGCTCTTGACGGCGCGTTCGAGGAAGGCCTG